>Ga0126379_10002102_pt1 | contig 12520 bp, 10 predicted proteins | sample PanSoiMetPlot_24_FD_92640 | JGI IMG/M metagenome (GOLD analysis project Ga0126379, IMG submission 92640) | Tropical forest soil microbial communities from Panama - MetaG Plot_24 | ecosystem: Environmental > Terrestrial > Soil > Tropical forest > Bulk soil | place: Panama | collected 2016-02-17
CGCAGCCCGCCGCCGAACTCTTCGGCCCCCTCGAGCAGCAGCACCCTGAGCCCGGCGTCGGCCAGCATCCCCGCGCCGATCAAGCCATTCGGCCCCGAGCCCACCACCACCGCGTCAAACCCGTCCGCCGCAGCCAACGGTCCTCCTCGCACGCCACTGGATCCCGTGCGGGAAGCGTACTGCCCCGTCGCGATCCCCGTAACGCTGAAGATCCGGCACCGCTACGGTGCCGGATCTCCAGGACTAGCGAAATTGCCCGGTTAACGTGACTGCGAAGCCAGTTCGGTCTCGGCCACCTCGGCCACCTCGGCCGTTGCCTGCCGGTGGGGACGAAGCGTCACGTAGCTGAGCACGACGCCCGCGGCCAGCAGCCCGATGGTCACCCACAGGCCCGTGTGGTACCCGTCGAGGAAGGCCTGCGGCGCCGAGGCGCCACCCCGCAGCGAGACCCCCTGCTGCGCCCGCAGCACCGCACCGATCACGGTGACCCCGAGCAGTCCGGCCATTTCGCGGGAGTTGTTCATCAACGCCGACGCCATTCCCGCCTGCTCCGAGGGCAGGCCGTTCAGGACCGTGCTGGTCAGCGGCACGTTCATCAGCCCGATGCCGAGGCCGAACAGCGCGAATCCCGGCATCAGCGACGCGAACGAGGCACCCGCGCCCAGCCGGGCGAACAGCAGCAGGCCGACGGTCATGAGCAGGACCCCGGCGGCGACCGCACGGTGCCCGCCGATCGCGGACGCGACGCGCGGCGCGATCGTGGAGGCCAGCATCGCGAACACCGCCATCGGCACGAACGCGAGCCCGGCCTTGGTCGGCGAGAACCCGAGGATCCCCTGCAGGTAGAGGGAGGTGAAGAAGTAGATCCCGAGGACGCCGAACGCCCAGATCATCGACATGGTGGTCCCGCCGCTGAACTGGCGGGCCCGGAAGACCTCCAGCCGGATCATGGGCTGCCTGACGCGGCTCTCGATGGCCAGGAAGACCGCCGCGGCGGCCACGGAAAGCGCGAACGCACCGATGATCAGCCCCGACGTCCAGCCGCGGTCGTGCCCTTCGATCAGCGCGTACGTCAGCGCGGTCAGCGCGACCGCCGAGGTGACGAGCCCGGGGATGTCGAGCCGGCGGTCGGGTGATTCGGATCGCGACTCGGCGATGAACGGGATCGAGACGGCAAAGGCGACCACGCCGATCGGGACGTTGATCAGGAAGATCCAACCCCAGTGGATGTGCTGGCTGATCACGCCGCCGATCACCGGGCCGAGCGCGAGGCCGAGGGCGCCGATCGCGCTCCAGATGGCGATCGCCGCGGTTCGCTCCCTGGGGTTGGTGAAGGTGTGGCTGATGATCGCCAGCGTGGCCGGCATGACCAGGGCCGCGCCGAGTCCCTGCACCGCCCTTGCTGCGATCAGCACATCTCCGCTGCCTGCCAGCCCAGCGGTGAGCGATGAGAACGTGAAGATCGTCAGGCCGATGAGGAACACCCGCTTCCTGCCGTACAGGTCCGCCAACCGGCCCCCGGCGAGCAGCAATCCGGCGAGAACGAGAAGGTAGCTGCTCACGATCCACTCCAGCCCGCTCACCGACAGGTGGAGGCTGCGCTGAATGGTCGGGATCGCGACGTTGATCACGTTGTTGTCGAGATAAGTCATCAATGTGGCCAGGCTGACCGCGGTCAGTGCCCACCACCGGGCTCGTGTCGTCACCGCTTCGGTCCTTCCCGTCAGGTCCCGTACGACGTACCTGTATGTAGTACCTGTATGTCGTTCTTGTACGTTGTACATGTTGCTTATTGCCGATGATGACCTGTACGACGTATAGTTGTCAAGTGACTTCTTCTCGGCGATCTAGCGCCATCGCGGATCCGGTGGACGGCGAGCGCACCAGGCTGACCCGGGCGGCGGTGGTAGAGAACGGGCTGCGACTCGCCGATGCCGACGGCCTCGAGGCGCTGACGATTCGCAGGCTCGCCACCGAACTCGGCGTCACCCCGATGGCGCTTTACTGGCATTTCCGCAGCAAGGATGAGCTGCTCGACGGGCTCGCCGAGCGCGTATGGGGCGAGATCGACCTGAACGTCGACCGCGCGGCGCCATGGCCGGAGCAGCTTCGCGGCTTGCTCGAGTCGCTGCTCCATGTGCTGCGCGCGCACCCGGCCGCGGCTGATCTGCTGCTGCACTGCGAGTTCAAGGGCGAGGCGTGGGCTAACGCCACCGAGGTCACCCTAGAGGTGTTGCGGAGCGCCGGGTTCGACCCGGCCACGGCGAGCACGATAGCGCGCTCCGCACTGTGGACCGGGCTCATGCTGGTGATGAGCGAGCCCGGCGTCGGCTGGCTGAACGACGACGAGCGCGTCGAAGCGCAGCGGAAGAAGCAGGTCGCGCTCGCGTCGCTGCCGCTCGCCAGGTACCCGAGGCTAGTGGAGTGCGCGATCCCGATGACCGCCTGCGACGATCCGGAGTTCCACTACGAGTTCGGGGTGCGGGTGTTCATCGCGGGCGTGGAGGCTATCGCGGCCGACGGCCGCCGTAGATGACGTAGTCGAGTTCCTTCCAGTACACGTCCACGCCCTCGAATCCCGCCGCGCGGAGGTATCCGACCTGGCGGTCGAGCGGGATCATGTAACGGACGTGGTTCTCGTACCGGAACTGCTCCTCCGCGGTGCGGTGTGCCCGCTTGTGCGCGGCGGACGGGTCTCGCCGGTCGCCGGCCCGCAGCCACGCCTCCTCCACCACCGGGTCAGGAGGCTGGACGGGGTCGTAGTTGAGGTACCAGCCGCCGGGCGCCAGGTGCTCCAGGATCTCCGCGAACAGCGACTGTTTCCGTCCGTCGTTCAGGTGGTGCACGGACAGGGAGCTGATCACCGCGTCCGCCGGGGCCGGGATGGCCGAAGGCCAGTCCCCGGCACGCGTGAGGTCGAACTCGACGTAGGTGTACCGCCCCTGGTAAGGGCTGAGCTCCATGACCCCCTGCGCCATCATCTGCGGCGAGAAGTCGGCCAGGATGGCGTGCGCCCGCTGGAAATGATCGAGGATCGTGCGCGCGGCGGCGCCGGTGCCAGCGCCGAGATCAACGAACGTGAACGGGTCGTCGGTGCCGAACGGCAGCAGTTCCGCTATCAGCTCCCGGTGCCCTCCGCGACGGCGTTCCCTGTCGGCTTCGGTCGACTTCCAGAAGTTGACGCCAACGTCCGTCTTCCAGACGGCGGCGTTGGTGTCCTCGGTGGTCTCTTCGATGTCCGGCATGGAGTGATGTTAACGCGGCGGCGCGACCGGCCGGTCGCTAGCCTCGTCTGCGACGGCCCGTTTATGTATTTGGGGTAACCAATTTCCCTCTGGTCAGTATGGGACTTTTCGCCGGGCTATTCGCGGCGTAAGCTGAGCTGATCTCGGCGGAATGGATGCTAGCCGTTGGCGAGGGAACGAGCAGTGTAGGCATTATTCACGTGCATGGGTGCTACGCCGCGATATTCGTGGGATGCCAGCCGTGAGGGGGACGGGAATGGTAAATCAGAAACACCGTGTGGGTATCGGTGAGTTAAATGAGCGATCAAACGCTAGCCGACGGCCAGGCCGACACGCCGACCGTGCCCGCCCCGCAACCCGCCTCACCGCCATCGGCGCACGACGGCTCGGAGGTCTGGGCGGTCTGCTGCTCGGGCGGCGGCATCCGCTCGGCTTCCTACTGCCTTGGCGCGCTGCAAGCGCTGGAGGGTGCCGGGTTCCTGGCTAAGGCCAGGCTGATCCTCAGCGTATCCGGCGGCAGCTACATGGCGGCATCCCGCGCGCTGGTGGCCCGCGGCCTCGAGCTCGGCGCGGGCGGCGCGAGTGCGGCCGGGCCGCCCGCGTACGCACCCGGCAGCCCGGAAGAGCAGCACCTTCGCGATAACTCGCGGTACCTCGCCCCCGACGCCAAGACCGTGCTGGCCGGCGTGCTGTCACTGCTGTTCGGCGTGGTGGCCACGCTCATCCTGGTCCTCACGCCGGTCTTCGCGGTAGCGCATGTCTGGGGCTGGGTGCTGCGCTCCCAGCGAGTGCTTACCTACACGGTCACGGTGCAGAATCACGCACCCACGCAACAGTGGACGGCCTCTCTCACCGCGACCTCGTGGTGGATCTGGCCGGTGATCGCCGCCGGGGTGACGTTCCTTATCTTCCTGTGGTGGTGGATCACCCTCATACCAGGCCGGCGCGGCCAGGAACGCCACAGCGAGGTCGCGGTAGAGGCGCTCGGGTGGGCCTCGTTCATCACGCTGGTGATCGCGACCGCGATGTTCGCCGTCCCCGCAGTGATCGCGTGGCTGTCCAGCTCGCACTCCGGAGCGCTCCAGACCGTCCTCGACGACCTCGGCTTCGGCAGCGGTGTCGGCTGGACTCCCGCGGCCATCGTCGCCTTCGTCGGCGCCGTCGTGGCGGTATCCCAGTCCGCCCGGCAGACGCTGACCAAGTACAACCTTCTCAGCACGCCGACGGCTTCCCCGGGGCAGCCGCCGCAGCCGGGGGCGATCGGAACCTTCACCGGATACCTCCGGGGGCTCGTGCTGCCCTGGATTGCCAGCGTCCTGGTCGTGCTCGCTTTCGCCGTGGTCGCGCTGCGCTGGGTGAAGGACGGCGCGGCGGCCGGATTCACCGCGAGCCAGGTGTGGCAGGTCATCGGCGCGCTCGCGGTCATACTGGTCATGCGCTTCCTGGCCGACGCCAACCGGATATCGCTGCACGACTTCTACCGGTGGCGGCTGACCACCGCTTACTCGGTGATCAGGGACACCGGCCAGCACGACGGTGGCCCGGCGACGTTCGGCACGAAGGATTTCCCCGGAGCGCTGCTTTCGGGGCTGAGCGGGCAGCGGCCAGAACTGGTGATGTGCACGACCGCCAACATCAACGCCCACCGGGAGGTCCCGCCCGGCCGAGGCGGCCTGAGCTTCAGCTTCGATCCGGACTATGCGACCTTGCGCGGACCTGGGCCCACAGAATTCGTCCAGGCGCGCACGACCGACTACGAAGCGCTGGTCGGCCCGCGCCGGTTCACGCTGTTCGACGTGTCCGCCATCAGCGGGGCAGCCTTCTCCCCGCTGATGGGATCGGCGACGCGGCAGGCCTACCGGATCTTGTTCACCGCCACTGACCTGCGCCTGGGTGTGTGGCTGCCGCACCCGGCGGTCGTGAACGCGGCCGCCCAGGAGCTGGAGCGGCAGCAGAAACCCGGTAACCAGGCCGACCGATGGTGGGGCACCCTATGGCTGCTGCTGTGGTACGTGATGCCCCATCCACATTGGCTGCACAGGGACGAGGAGCCAGGCGGACGCGAGGCGCGCCTGTGGGCGTACGTGCTTAAGCTGCGCCGGAACGGTGCCCGGTCCCGGCAGTTCTTCGGCGGGTTGCTGTACCACGCGCTGCAGCCCACCCTGGGCATGCTGTACGCCGAGGCCGCCGGGCACACCAGCTACCGGGGCACGTGGATGTACGTGACCGACGGAGGGCACTACGACAACCTAGGCGTCGTCGAGGCCCTGCAACGAGCCCCAGCGCTGGGAATCACTCACATCCTGGTCCTCGACGCCAGCGGCGACCGCGCGGACACCTGGTTCACCCTTGGCGGGGCGATCGCGCTGGCCAGGGCCGACGCGCGGACCGACATCGTAATCAATCCGACGACGATGACCACTCCACCGCCCCCACCGCCAGGCAGCACTCCACCGCCGGCCGGCCTTCTACCGCCGGGCAGCCCTCTATCGCCGGTCGTCGCACCGAAGCTGGCCAGCGGGCAGGTCTTCTGCCCGTGGGTCAGCGGTACAGGCTCCCCGCAGGCGCCCGCAACCGGGCGGGACACCACGATCGTGGTGTGCAAGCTCGGCTGGTGGACGGGCGCGCCGTGGGACGTACGCGCCTACGCGGCGGGTCACTCCACCTACCCGACGGACTCCACCCTGGAACAGCTATACGACAGCGCGGAGTTCGATGCCTACCGCCAGCTGGGAGCGTCGGCGATCAAGCTGGCCATACAACAGGGAGGCTTGCCGCAGCAGCCCGCACTGGAAGTTCCTGGCCCGCAGGTCAGAAGCGGGCCTGGCTGAGCCGGGTCACTGGTCAGCTTGCCGCGGCTGTGCCCGCCGCGGTCCATCCGATGGCGGGGGCTATGTGCCGGGCGATCGTATCGAGAATCCGCGCGTTGTATTCGACGCCGAGCTGGTTCGGCACGGTGAACAGCACCGTATCCGCGGCGCGCACCGCCTCGTCGGCGGCAAGCTCGGCGGCGATTTTGTCTGGCTCGCCGACGTACGTCTTGCCGAATCGGGAGCGCACGCCCCCGAGCAGCCCCACCTGGTCGTCATGCCCCTGCTCGCCGAAGTACAGCCGGTCGATGTCCTCGGTGATCGGCAGCACGCTCCGTGAGACGGAAACGCGCGGCTCCCTGTCCCAGCCCTGTTCCGCCCACGCCTCCCGGTACAGCCGGATCTGCTCGGCCTGGAGCTGGCCGAACGGGACCCCGGTGTCCTCGGACATGAGCGTGGAACTCTGCAGGTTCATGCCCTTCTCCGCGGCCCACTGCGCGGTCGCCCGGGTGCCCGCGCCCCACCAGATCCGGTCGGCGAGCCCGGCAGACTGCGGCTGGATCGCGAGCCCGCCGCTGATGCCCGCGCGTTCCGGATCGGTCCGCGCCACGGCCGCCCCGGTGATGGCGGCGAGGAAGATCTCCGTCTTGCGCCGCGCGTTGTCTGCGGCAGTCTCGCCGTCCGCGGGCACGTAGCCGAACGATTCCGCGCCGCGCAGGGCGATCTCCGGTGACCCGCGGCTGACGCCGAGCTGGAGCCGGCCGCCGCTGATCAGGTCGGCCGCCGCGGCCTCCTCAGCCATGTAGAGAGGATTCTCGTATCGCATATCAATGACTGCGGTGCCGATCTCGATCCGCCTGGTCCGCGCGGCGATCGCGGACAGCAGCGGGAACGGTGAGGCAAGCTGCCGTTCCCAGTGGTGCACCCGGACGAAGGCCCCGTCGACGCCGATCTCCTCGGCGGCCTGCGCTAGCTCGATGGTCTGCAGCAGCGCGTCGGCCGGGCCGCGCGTCGCAGACCCGGCCACGTCCCGCCAGTGCCCGAACGATAGGAACCCGATCTTCTTCACGCCCTATCCCAGCGCCTCAAAAGCGTTCCAGATTCCCCTTTACCGCCGCGGTGGCCGGGAGTACGCAAGGTGGCAGAGAAGGAAAGGTGTCAGAGAAGAATCTGAAGGGAGCAGTCGATGAAGATATTCACCCCGCTGCGCGTCACCGGATTCCTTGCGGCCCTGTTCGCCGCGCTCAGCCTGGGCCTGGGCGTCGCCGTCGCCGCCAGCAACCACCCGGCGGGCGGCAACGACGGCGTTGGCGTGTTCAACGGCGACCAGGGCAGCAAGGCCTGCGTACACACCAAGAAACTGCTCGAGCGGAACGAGCGGAACGTAATCAACTACTACACGATCGCGTTCAACGACAAGAACCCCCAGCTGGCCGTCCAGCTCTACGGCGGAGACGAGTACATCCAGCACAACCCGCTCGCGGCTAACGGGTTCCCCGCCTTCATCCAGTTCGTCAGCGGCTTCGTGGCGCAGTTCCCTGACGTGCACGTCGACATCAAGCGGGTCTTCGCCGACTGCGACTTCGTCATCACGCACTCACTGTTCACCGGCGCCACGCCCGCGTACGGGCCGCTGGGCAGCAAGGGCGTCGACATCTTCCGCCTGGACGCCAACGGCAAGGTGGTAGAGCACTGGGACGTGCTGGCGCAACTGTCCCCGACATCCGCGAACGGCAACCCCGAGGTCTGATTACAGCCTGCCGGGTCCCGCGGTCGCGGGGCCCGGCTATCCGCCGAACCGGTCGTAGCGCACCCCCGCGACGAAGGCTTTCCAGTCGGCGGAGGTGAACTGGAGAACGGCACCACGCGGGTTCTTGCTGTCCCTGACATCAATACGCTCGCCCGGGAGCGCTGCGACTTCGACGCAGTTAGTGCCGCCGTAAGTCCGCGTGCTTCTACGCCATTCGGGGCTGGCCTCGCTACCGAGGTCGCCGGCGCCTCGAGTATGTCCCAAACCACTCATATTTCTTCACACCCGTCACGGTTACGTCGCTGTGTCTCGCGGAGAACCTATCGCAACGACCAGATCCGCTGAGCTGTTTCGAGAATAAGTTGACGCGACTCGCCGGCAGGAAGCGCGGCCGCGACGAATGCGCTGAAGAAGAGGCGGTACGTAAACGTGTCCGTCTCGCCCTCGATGTACAGTTCGTTCTCTATGCCCTCGGTGCTGACAACATCGCCGAGCTTGCCTGCCTCATGTTCCGGGCCGAAGCCGAACACCGCAAACGAATCCGCCTTCAGAGTTCCGCTCTGCAAAGGCAGGATCCGCAGTTCGATGTTCGGCAATTCAGCCATCTCCGCGAGATGCAGCAATTGCGAGTGCATCACTTCGCGGTCGCCAACCTTTCGCAGCAGCACCGACTCGTCGAGCACCGCGGACAGCTCAAGCGGTGGCTCGCGAGTGGTCAGCACCTGCTGACGGATCATCCTGACCCGCACCCGGCGCTCGAAAACTCCGGGAGGCGAGCGTACGACCTGCTGATGCGCGGTGTGGATGGCGCGGGCGTATTCCTCGGTCTGGAGCAAGCCGGGAACTGCCTCTACCTGCCATACCAGCGCGGTCGCAGCCTCAGCCTCAAGCCCGATGTATTCCATGTACTGGGGCGACAGCGCGGCCGCGTAGTCGTACCACCAGGCGCGCTCGTTCGCCTCGGCGGCGAGGTCGAGCAGCTGGGTACGGCGCGGCTCGTCGACGCGGTAGTAGTTCAGCAGCTTCTCGATCTCCTCGATCGGGAAGCTGCCCTGCCCGAGCTCATATCGGCTGACCTTCGCTGCCGACCAGCCGAGCGCTCTGGCGACCGCGGTACCGGTGCGGTTGCCGCGCAGCCGGCGGAGTTCCGCGGCTAGCCGGCGCCGCCTCACGGTCGGGCTTGCGGACGAGGACACTCAACCTCCCACGTCACTCCCTGCCTGCATAGTCGCAGTGTGCCACGTTGGTGCGGGCCGTCTCTGAATTTCACCTCTTGTATGGCAAAAGGCACCCTAATCATCTTGATGAAATTCACATGAAGATTCATGATGAATCTACCAGCTAGGGCATCCTGCGCTTCAAGGGGCCTGCCATGGAGACCAGGCGGAGAACTGAGCCGGTCTCCAACAGCGTTGTTGGGGCGGCAGCGGCGGCGAGTCTGCACGCCTGCCCGCGCATCCGAGGTCCGCCGGCCGGCGGCCACCGGCCGTCACCACATTCCCCGGGCACCGCACAAAAAAGGCGCGGCCCAAGCGCCCACTTGGACCGCGCCATAACGAACACCAGACCCGTGAAGAGCCCCTGTTCGATTTACAGCTAGCTACGTTACCCGTCACAGGGACGCTTGCCTAGCCCCATCATCCCGGTTGTCAGGACATTCCAGACAACTGGGGAAGCGGGGGCCTCAGCGCGGGTCGGTGTGCCTCTTCCGCCATGGCTAACAGCCAGGAGTGAGACATGCATGTGCCAGCCCCCCAGCCACAAAACAGCCAGGCGATCGCGGTGATTGCCTTCTTCGTCGCCGCGCTCTGCGTCAGGTACTGGCGCACAGCGCTGCGGTTGATCGTGATCGCCGTCATCGCCCTCGCAGTGCTCGGCCTGATCGTCGGCCTGCACGGAATCCACCACGCGGCAGGCTAACTGCGGCAGGCGTCCGCCGGCCGGCCAGGCTGCGGCCGGCCGGCGGACCGCAACCGACCCCTAGTTGGTCGCGGTTATCTTCGAAAGTCCGGCCGGGGCGTCCGGATCCAGGCCGCGCTGCAGCGCGGCGGCCAGCGCAAGCTGCTGGCCGCGGATGGTCGCCAGGATCGGCGCGGTCACTTCGGAAACCCCCGCTGGCAGCGGCAGCTCGGCGCCGGGAGCGGTGCCGCAGACCGCGTACGGGACGCCCTCCTCGCGGAGCCTGGCGGCGAGCGCCGCCTCGTCGGCCGCGAACCGTTCCCCGCCAGAGACGATGAGCACCGGCAACCGGGAGTCCAGCGCGGCGATCGGGCCGTGCAGCAGGTCGGCGGATGACAACCCTTCGGCGTGCACCCGCGCGGACTCCTTGATCTTCAGGGCGGTCTCGAGCGCGGCGGCGTAGGCCAGGCCGCGTCCGGTGACCACCAGACGCCGCGCGTCCGACCAGCGCGCCGCCAGCGCGGCCGCCGCGCCTGGGCCGTCAGCGGAATCCGCGAGCAGCGCCGATACCGCGTCCGGCAGCGCTTCCAGATCGGCGACCGTGACCAGGGCCGGATCGTAGGCGGCCGCGATCGCGGCGATGGCGAGCATCTGGGCGGTGACGGTCTTGGTGGCGGGGACGGCCAGTTCCGGGCCGGCCTCGGTCAGCAAGGTGAGGTCGCACACCTCGGTCAGGGGGCTGCCTGGCTCGTTGGTCACGCCGACCACGACGGCACCGGCCCGGCGCATGTGCGCCGCCGTCTCCACGATCTCCGGGGTCGCCCCGGACTGGCTCAGCGCCACCGCCAGGTAGCCGCTGTAATCCACGTCGGCCTCGTACCGCGTGTGCACGCTCGGCGCGGCGAGCCCCGCGGGCCGCCGGGATGCGAGTTCGATCAGGTACCGGCCGTAGACCGCGACGTTGTCCGACGACCCACGGGCCAGCAGCACCGTCCCGGCTAGCCGGCCGGGCAGCAGGCGGCCCGGCAGCACGGCGCGCACCTGGTCGCGGTCGGCCGTGTGCCTGCCGACCAAGCGGCCGAGGACCTGCGGTTGTTCGGCGATCTCGGCTGCCATCAACGATCCGGCGGTCATTGTTGTGTCCTTCCTGCCTTCACCAGAGTCGTATCGTATAGAGAGCGTGCCTAATGGCAGAGCCTCAGGTACGCCCTGAACCCCCCGCTATGAGTTCCCTGAGGAGAAGGATGCCCGAGCAGCCCTGCGCGAGTGCCGCGGAGGACGGTCTATGACCGAGCTGGCGAGCACGATGACCCCCAGCGAGATCGCCAGCCAGGCGGCCCATGCCATCCGCGTGCTGAACGAGCTGACGCACGGCGGGGGCGAGCTCAGCGACCCCGACGACGTCCGCGCCATCGTCAGCAGCCTCGAGATCCTCGGGACCGACCTGCCGCAGCTATGCGAGCAGCTCGCCAGGTTCCTGGTGGTTCTGCAGGAAGACGGCCAGCTCGCGCACGAGTCCGGCGTGGACCCCGACGGCTCGGTCACCGAGGTGATCGAGGCTCTCGCCGCCGCCGGCCAGGCCGCCGACATGATGACCGCCGCGCTTACCGAGGCGCTCAGGGCCACCGGCGGGCTGACCGCCCCGCGGTAGCCGCCAATCCGTCTTCGCTTTCCTTCCGTACGGATTCTGTACGGGCATACCCGCTCGAGGAAGGGAAGCTGACGTGCCGCGGTTCATGGACTTTCACGACCGTGTGAACCTGCCCGGCGAGGTCATCGCACAGCTCACCACCGACGCCGACGACCATCATGCCGACCAGTTCGGCGTCCGCCAGATCGAGCTGTACCCCACCGCGAACGGCAAGGTGTACTGCCTGCTCGAAGCGCCAGACGAGGAGGCCGTCCGCAGTCACCACGAAGCGCTTGGCGTGGATTGCGCAGACGTGTACCTAGTCGAACGCATCACCTTAGGCGGCGATCAGAAGAGGCTGGCCTGCCGCACCTGCGGCTTGTCCCTGCGGCGAGCGCGCCGGCCCGCGCCGGCCGCCCCGTCGCCTCGGTCGACGAGTGAGGGGTCGATCGAGGCGAGGAACGGCGATGGCACGCACTCAGTCACCGAGCCCCGGATGGATCGCCGCTCCGCGGTGAGCAGCACCAGGCGGGTGGTTGCCCGCGTCATGCCGACGAAGAGCAGCCTGCGCTCCTCGGCGTAGTCGACCTCGGCACCCGCCCACGGGCGGAGCGGCAGCAGGCCGTCGTCGCAGCCGACGATGAAGACGACAGGAAACTCAAGGCCCTTGGCCGCGTGCAGCGTGAGCAGCGTGATGCGGTCTGCGCGCGGATCCCAGGTGTCAACCTCGGCGCCGAGCGCGAGCTCGTCCAGGAAGCGGTCCAGGTCGCCACCGCAGCGCGCGGCAAGCGGGGCCAGCACCTCAGCGGCTGTGCGGATCGCGGCGATCGTCTCGGCGCGGTCCGCCCGGGCGCGCGAGTCCGGCCCCTCGCAGGCCGCCAGCGCGACCTGAACGGCTCTGGCGAGCAGTTCGGCCGCGGCGCCCGGGTCGGCGGCCAGTGCCGTCAGGATCTCCTGGACGCCGGGCATCTCCGCGAGCCTGGTGTGCGACCGTCGCTGGACGGGAAATCCCCGCTTCGCCAGTGCCTCACCGATCGCCGCGGCCTGTGCCGTCGTGCGGTACAGCACGGCGAAGTCGGCGAAGGACAGCTGGTGCTGCGCACGGTCCCGCGCGTCAACCGCGCGGCTATCGAGCGCGTGGAACGACGCCCCGCCGAGCAGCCGCTCGATTTCGGCGGCCACGGCC
>Ga0126379_10002104_pt1 | contig 12517 bp, 8 predicted proteins | sample PanSoiMetPlot_24_FD_92640 | JGI IMG/M metagenome (GOLD analysis project Ga0126379, IMG submission 92640) | Tropical forest soil microbial communities from Panama - MetaG Plot_24 | ecosystem: Environmental > Terrestrial > Soil > Tropical forest > Bulk soil | place: Panama | collected 2016-02-17
AAAGACAAAAGACGAGCTGCGGTACGATCACAACAATGATGGAATAGACCGTCGCGGTTTTTTGAAATGCATGGCGTGGGCGGGAACTGGGGCGTTGTGCATCATGCAGGGCGGTGTACTGAAGTCCTACAGTCTGAGCCAGATGTCGCAGATGGGGGGGCAGGCCCCGGCGGGCGAGTTGAGCTTCGCCCAGATCAGCGATAGCCATATGGGGTTCAACAAGGCGGCGAATCCGGATGTTGTGGGTACGATGAAGGCAGCAATTGACAAAATCAACGGACTCTCGACAAAACCAGAATTCCTGCTGCACACAGGCGACATCAGCCACCTCTCGAAACCCGAAGAGTTCGACACGGTGGATCAAATGCTCAAGAGCGCAGTGGCGAAGGATGTCTTCTTTGTGCCCGGCGAGCACGACATGCTAAACGATGACGGCAGGCAGTATCTGGAGCGCTACGGAAAAGGCCGCAAGGGCGCTGGATGGTATAGCTTCGACAAGAAGGGCGTGCATTTCATCGGTCTGGTGAACGTGTTGAATCTGAAGGCGGCAGGATTGGGAACCCTGGGTCCCGAGCAACTGGAATGGATGGAAAATGACCTGAAGCCTCTAGAATCCAGCACGCCGGTGGTGGTGTTCGCGCACATTCCTCTATGGACGATCTATCCGGATTGGGGTTGGGGTACCGAAGACAGCGCCCAGGCACTGGCGTACTTGAAGAAATTCGGCTCGGTAACGGTGCTGAATGGTCACATTCACCAAACCATGCAAAAGGTCGAAGGAAACGTGACCTTTCACACCGCGGCGTCCACGGCATTTCCGCAACCGCAGCCCGGCCGAGCGGAATCCCCGGGACCGATGAAGGTTCCTGCGGAACAATTGAAGGGCGTGCTGGGAATTACCGACGTGAATTATGTTAGGGGTCAGCATGCGCTAGCGCTAATTGATTCAACTCTCGCTTAAATCGATTCCGTTAAACGAATCCGTAGTAAGGAAATCCAGAAAGGAACTGAAGATCATGAAGGCGCGTGTGTGTATGGCAGGTTTGGTGGTGATGATCGTGGCGATGGTGGTGTTACTAGCCGGATCGCGCAACGCGGCGGCGAAGGCGCAACAGCCGGCAGCGGCAACCGCGGAGGTGAAGATCGATAATTTCAGTTTTGGGCCGGGGACGGTGACTGTGGCCGTCGGAACGACCGTGGTTTGGACCAATCGCGATGATATTCCGCACACGGTTGTCAGCACAGACGGTGTGTTCAAGTCCAAGGTATTGGATACAGACGAAAAGTTTTCCTACACATTTGCCAAGGCCGGAACTTTTCCCTACTTCTGCTCCATTCACCCGAAGATGACCGGCAAAGTTGTGGTGCAGTGAAGAAGCCATGAGCGCAAACCCGTTCGACATCAAGACCGTGCTTCTGGCTAGGCACGCACAGCACGTGGTGCTCATTCACTTCCCGATCGCTCTGTTCATCACGGCCGTGGCGTGCGACTTTTTCGCGCACTGGACAAAGAACCTCACGCTGGCTGCGGCCGCATACTGCAATCTGCTACTGGCTGCACTTTCCACTGTGCCCGTCGTGGCCACCGGTGTTGCGGCGTGGCAGTTGGCGCTGGAGGGCCAAAAGCTGAAGGGTATTCTGTTAGCGCACCTGGTTGTCGGTGGCATCTCAAGCGTGCTGATCTGGCTTGTTTTCTGGATCCATCTTCGTGCGCGCCGTCATCCACAGCTGCCTTTGCCAACCTTCCGGCTGCCCATCGAAGGAATCGCGGTATTGCTGGTAGCCTGGACGGGGCATCTCGGCGGATTTCTGAGTGGCGTAAACGGACCTGGTTAGTGACCTCCGGGGGAATTCCACCAAAGACTCTGCACCTTGCGGCTTTCTGCTTGGGTTTCCGCAAATTCCCCCGTACCATTTCGCCATGCCTCCGTATCCACCTGGCCCCGAACAGGGATTTTTCGATGGCCTGCGCAGCCCGCTGCGCCGCGATCCCTTGGCGTTCATGACGCGGGTGACGCGCGAATATGGCGACATTGTAGGCTTGCGCTTCTTCAATATTCGGACTTTCGTGATTACGCATCCCGATCAAATCGAAGACGTGCTCATCAACAACTCGAGGAAATTCATTAAGGGCCGCGTTCTCCGCGCCAATCGGCACCTCTTCGGCAATGGCCTGCTGACCAGCGAGGGCGACTTCTGGCTTCGACAACGCCGCATGATGCAGCCCGCCTTTCACCGTTCGCGCATCGCGAAGTACGTCTCCACCATGACCGCTTGCGCGACGCGCTTGCTGGAATCGTGGAAGCCCGGCCAGCCAATCGACCTGCATGACTCCATGATGCGTCTGACCCTGCAGGTCGTCGGCAAAACCCTGTTCAGCGCGGACGTGGAACGCGATGCTCCGGAGGTGGGTGAAAACCTCCATGTCCTCCTCGAATACACCGCCGATTTTCGGCGACTGATGATGACTCCCAAGTGGCTGCCCACGAGACAAAACTTGCAGGCGAAACGGGCGGTTCGCGAGTTGACCGTAATCATCGACCGTATTATTCAGGAGCACCGGGAATCGACTGAAGACAACGGCGATCTACTGTCCATGCTTCTACAGGCCCAGGATGAAGATGGTTCCCGAATGACTTCGCAACAGCTCCGCGACGAGGCGCTCACTCTGTTTCTCGCTGGACACGAGACCACCGCCAGCACGCTATCGTGGACGTGGTGGCTGCTGGCGCAAAATCCACGAGTCGAAGAAAAATTCCACGCGGAACTCGATTCCGTCCTCAATGGGCGCACGCCTACTCTTGAGGACCTTCCGCAACTCGCCTACACGAGCCACATCCTTTCAGAGTCCATGCGCCTGTACCCTCCCGCATGGGCCGTCGCGCGATTGGCCATCGAGGATCACGAACTCGCCGGCTATCCAGTTCCCAAAGGCACCGGCGTGGCTGCCATCCCCTGGGTGGTGCATCGCGATCCTCGTTGGTACGACAAACCCGATGAATTTATTCCGGAACGCTGGGAAGGTAATGTGCTGAAGAAAATTCCTCGCTTCGCATATTTTCCTTTCAGCTCTGGGGCGCGGCAATGCATCGGCAATTCCTTTGCGCTGATGGAGGCCAACCTGGTGCTAACCACCATTGCTCAACAATTTCGATTTCAGTTGCTTGCCGGCCACCCGGTTGTTCCATTGGCTTCCATCACACTCCGGCCCCGCCACGGGCTGCACGTCGTCACGGAATCTCGCGTCGCGTCTTAGCTTGCGAGATGTGGTTGGTGATTCATAGTTCGCGGCTGCGCAGACATCGGACGGCCCCTTGAGGGCTTGCGTCTGCAGTCTGGCGCTAGCTTTTTATGCTAGCCCAGCCGCCGCCGTCATGAACGCCAGCGCTACGCAAGAACAGGACGCGAGCTCCCAGGAGCGCGCGTCCTGCGACGAAAAGCAGAATCGGTGCCGTCAGCTGGCACTAGCGGCTCTGAATTAAGACTTGTGTTTGGGCGACTTCTTGTTGAGCGTCTCGAGGAGCAGCTTCGCAGCCGGTGGCGGTGGAACTGTGCCCTTCAGCACGATGTCCTTCGCCGGAAGTTCCTTGCCGTATAGGTTCTTGTTGGCGTCATTGTCCGGGCGAAGCGTTGAGCCTTCGAGCGAGACACCGGCGAAAACGCCGCGCGCGCGAGAGTAGCTGAGGATTTCCGCGCGCATGGTTGCGTCAGTGGCGGCGGAAACTTCGCGACCCTTCGGGCCGGCAGCAGCCGAAGCGTCGGCGCCTAGCTTCACCTTGCTGGTGAGGATTCCTTGTGCGCCGCGATCGTTCATCACCAGAAGAACGAAGTCCGTAGCCTGACCGCCAATCTGCAGACCAAAGCTGCCACCTTCCAGAGCGATCATGGTGGGTGCGCCCCACTTTCCACTAAAGTTCTCCCCGCTACGGCAGGTCATGACGCCGCGTCCGTAGCTGCCACCGACAATAAAAGCGGCTTTGACGACCGAAGGCAACACGATGACGCAGTCGGCCTTGTCGAGCAGATCCTGGGGGATGTCTTCTGGAACATTCAGGATTTCGCTCATCACTTTGCCGGCGTTTTCCACACGGTCCACTTCCTTTTTATTATCCGCCAAGGAATAGGTTGCCAAGAACAGCGCTGCAACAACAAGAACCGAGATCTTTTTCATTGCGGTGCTCCTTCATGAGATTAACACTCGGGCCGATTGGCGTTCGGGGGGCGGATGGTACAGAGCAGCGGGCCACTACTGCCGACGGGATTATATGGCTCGCGCCTGCGAAATCGATAGCGGAAACTGCCGCGGGGCGGCTAGGCAAGCTTCCGGCCGCGCATCGATCCTAAAGTGCAAGAGTAACTACAGGGGTCCCGGCAGCCTCTGGGTTTTGAAAAATAACTTTGATGAAGAAGAAATAACTTCTTGACACCGAGAGGTCGGCGGGCGTAAACAGTGAGACACTTTTGGGTGGTGGACCGAAGACCCTGTGGGGGGAATCTTTTTCATCCAAAAAAGGAGTGTGTATGGGTGTCCTCGCAAAAGGAACGCGGGTGGTCCTTTTCGTTTTGATCTGTAGTTTGATACCAGCTCAGATTTTTGGCCAGGCGATCGCAACAGGCACAGTGCAGGGAACTGTGACGGACCCTGCCGGCGCTGCGGTGGTCGACGCGGCGGTCACACTGACCGATACGTCCACGAGCACAACACGAACAGCACCTACGAATGACACCGGGCGGTACATTTTTGCAAACGTTCCGCCTGGAATCTATGACGTGTCTGTGACCAAGGCAGGATTTCGAGTAACAAAATTCCCCAAGCAGGAAGTCACGGTCGGCGCGACGCTCACCTTGAACACTAGGCTCGAAATCGGTTCAAACGTGGAAACCGTCGAAGTCTATGCCTCCGGCGCGACACTGGAGACCATGAACGCCACGGTGGGTCAAACCATCACCGGAGCCGCGTTGGATTCTCTGCCCGGTTTAGGGCGCGACGTGAGCACCTTCGTCACGCTTCAGCCAGGCGTGGCCCCAGACGGCAGCGTAGCCGGAGCGAATCAAGATCAGAACTCGTTCATGTTGGATGGCGGCAACAACTCTAGCGACATGGATGGCACACAGAATACCTACACCGCCAGTTTCGCAAGCGACCCCACGGGCGGGCTTGTAAACAATCAAGTCACAGGGACGGCCCCGGGTGGTAGTCCGGGAGGTGGTGGTCCGACAGGCGTGATGCCGACTCCGGCCGACAGTATTGAAGAGTTCAAAGTGGGAACGAACAACCAAACGGCGGACTTCAACAGTTCCGCTGGCGCGCAGATACAGCTGGTGACGAAACGCGGCACAAACCAGTGGCACGGAACAGGGTACGAGTACTATCTGGATAACAATTGGGCTGGAAACACCTTTGATAACAACACCAATGACCCGGCGACCCCAAGGCCCAGCTACCATTACAGCCGGTTTGGCGGCTCCATCGGCGGACCGGTGATCCCTAAGGATGTGCTTGGCGGGAAGTGGTATCTTTTTGCCAACTACGAGGGCTTCCGCTGGCCGAATTCCGCCACGGTCACAAAGGCAGTTCCTTCAGAGGGGATGAAACTAGGGCTGCTGCAATTTGGAGGTACGGTTTACAATCTGAATCCGGGGCCGACGCTTTACCCTTCCGCGGCGCCGCCTGTCGGAGCCTTGGTCCCTGGCACGATCTACCCAGGTTCGGGGAAAACTCTGGATCCACTCGGCTTGGGAATCAGTCCCACGGTTCAGGCCATGTGGCAATACATGCCGGCCTCGAACATATCGTCCTGCGGCGGTCTTAGCCGTTGCGATAAGTTAAATGTTTTGGCCTTCCGCGCCAATCTGTCCTTGCCGTGGGATGATAACTTCGGTGTGGCTCGCCTCGACCACGACTTCGGTTCCAAATGGCACTTCTACTCCACCTATCGGTACTATCACCAGCAGCGCGCCACTACCAACCAAGTGGACATCGGCGGCTTCTTCCCTGGAGACAAGTTGGGCGTGCCCGCATCGCTTGCCAGTCGTCCATCGGTGCCTTGGTACCTGACCGCGGGGCTAACGACGAACATCACCGCCAACCTCACCAACGACTTTCATTACAGCTACCTACGCAACTACTGGGCGCGGGCTTCCAACGCACAGCCACCACAAGTAGCCGGATTGGCCGGAGCGTTGGAACCCAATGGTGAATCCGCGACGAACGTGCTCGCACCATTCAACATCGACACCCAGGATGTGCGCACCCGCTTCTGGGATGGCCAGGACAATATGATCCGCGACGACCTTTCCTGGTCCAAAGGTACACACTTCTTCCAATTTGGCGGAATTTATCAGCACAATTGGGACTATCATCAGCGGACCGACAACGGAGGTGGCATCAACTATCAAACCGTCTACTGGCTGGGGGCCAGCGTAGGAAGCACGAATGGTATGGACATGTCAGGCTTTGTACCCGCGGCCGTAACTGCCGCAAAACTCACCTCAACATGGGCACGTGACTACGCAATAGCACTGGGCGTGCCCGGCGTTACGCAGATTGCTTACACTCGGACGGGCCAGCAACTGAATCTGAATCCGCCGAACACCCCGGCGTTTGACCAGAGCACCATTCCCTTCTACAACTTGTATTTCAGTGATTCCTGGCGCATGAAGCCGACCTTCACCCTGAGTTATGGCTTAGGCTGGACGCTGGAAATGCCGCCTGTTGAGGCTAAAGGGAAGCAGATTGCTCTGGTGGACCAAAACGCCAAGCTCATCGACACCCAAGCCTATCTGAACTCGCGCGAACAAGCGGCATTGGCCGGACAGGTGTACAATCCCGAGGTTGGCTTTGCCTTGGTCGGCAATGTGGCGGGCCACCCGAAGTATCCCTACAATCCCTACTACAAATCCTTCAGCCCTCGGGTGGCCGCGGCATGGAATCCGTCCTTCAATAACGGGCTCCTAGGTTCTATTTTTGGGCAAAACAAAACGGTTATCCGCGGGGGCTACAGCATCCTCTACGGTCGCCTGAACGGTGTGGACCTGGTGTTAGTGCCGTTGCTGGGCACCGGTCTCATCCAGGCGGTTCAGTGCGTCAGCCCCCTGGCCAATGGCGCCTGCGGTGGACCCGGCGGAGCGACGCCCGGCACTGCTTGGCGCATCGGTCCAACTGCGGCGGGCTTCAATGGCCTGGTCGCGCCACTTCCGGCGGCTAGCCAGACTCTGCCTCAGCCGGACTATCCAGGCTATAACGCGATTGCTGCCGGTGCTGGAGAGGGCATTGATCCCAACTTCCGCCCCAGCATGAACCAGCAGTATGACCTTACCGTCCAGCGCCAAATTAATTCCAAGATGTCACTCGAAGTCGGCTACATCGGGCGCCACATGACCCACGAATTCCAGCCCTTGAACATCAACGCCGTGCCTTACATGATGACCAAGGGCGGGCAAAGGTTCGACAAAGCGTATGGCCAGATGGTCTGGCAGTACTGCGGTGGCAACCAGGGCATGCAAGGCGGAAACTGCGCGGGGAACCTCTCAGCTGTTACTCCGCAACCATTCTTTGAGGCGGCCTTGAATCCGGCGTACTGTGCCGGCTATGCGAGCTGTACGCAGGCCGTTGCCGCCAAAGAAGGAAACGATGGCACCGGGAATATCGGCGTGGCCAACGTCTGGAGCCTCTGGAGTAATCTCGACGGAGGTGCGTTCAACTTCCCGCGGTCGATGATGAACACGTCAATCCCTGGTTCGCCATTCGGAGCTAGCGGTCAGTTGACGTCCGGAGTTGGCATGAACACCAGCTTCGGCTACGGAAACTACAACGGTATGTTCGTGTCCTACAAGATGTCGCAATGGCATGGCATAACACTGCAATCCAATTTCACTTATGGAAAAGCGCTGGGAACGGGGTCGCAAGTCCAGGCCACCAGCCAATACACGATCTCCGATCCCTTCGATTACAGCAGAAACTACGGTCTGCAGCCTTGGGACCGCAAGTTCCTGTTTAACATTTGGTTCCTCTATCAGCCCCCCATCTACCAGAGCCAGCATGGCATCATCGGACATCTCTTGGGCGGATGGAGCTTCTCGCCAATTCTTGACACTGGTAGCGGCTTGCCGCTGATCGTGGCAGTTGGAAGCTCCTGGGCTGATGGGTCACCTTACTGGGGCGGCCAGACCTTCGGGGCATCGGATGCCAGCAACTTCGGTTCCTTTGAAAACGCCATCAATATGTGCGGGTCGAACGCTTTCGGCAGCTCGCGCCACAATAACCCAATTCCTTCCAGCCTCGGTGGCAATGGTTATGGGCCGTCGCTGTTCCGGGATCCGCAAGCCGCCTATAACTGCTTCCGCAACCCAATCCTGGGTCTCGACAACGGACACAACGGCGGTGCAGGCAATCTCCGCGGCATGCCCTTCTGGAACGTGGACTTCAGCGTCAAGAAGAACGTCATGATTACCGAACGTTTCAGCGCGGAGTTCGGCGCCATCTTTACGAACGTCTTCAACCACAACCAGTTATCCGACCCCGTCGTGCAACTCGGCGATACCGGGGATTGGGGCGCTCTCATAAACGGCAGCGGTGTTGCACAGATCAGCAACCCACGAAAAATAGAGCTTGGTCTCCGCGTGCGCTTCTAACCAACTTCCGCGATTCGCGGGCATCGCGCATTACGGAGCGTCTGTACACAACGGAGGGGGCCGTTAAGCCCTCTCCGTTTCTTTATTGGAGCAAGAATATAGAAGCCCCGTCCAACCTCGCTGACCCTCGTAGATCGCGCCGGACAGCCGCCTTGGCGATGAGGTGAAGCCCGGTTCCACCCGATACTGTGGTCCGCCGAGCGCAGGTATCGGAAAACGCTTCACCCAAATCACGTAATCAGAGAGCCTTGCTATGACTGATGTAGTGCAGCTCACAAAAGAAAATGACATCGCTGTCATCACGATCAACAATCCTCCGGTCAACGCCCTGAGCCCCGGCGTTCCCGAAGGCATTTCCGAGGCCTTAGACCAGATCGTCCAGGACGCGAGCATCAAAGCTGCATTGCTGATCGGCGGCGGCCCTACCTTTGTAGCAGGCGCGGACATAAAGGAATTCGGCAAAATGACCTCGGGCAAGTCGCGCGGCTCCGGGCTCCTTCCTTTGCTCCTGAAAATCGAAGACAGCAGCAAACCGGTGATTGTGGCGATTCACGGAACGGCATTTGGCGGCGGATTGGAGCTGGCAATGGCCGCGCACTATCGCGTTGCTGTTGCCGGTGCACAGCTTGGCCAGCCGGAAGTGAAACTCGGACTCATCCCTGGCGCCGGCGGCACGCAGCGCCTGCCGCGGCTCGCTGGCGTTGCGAAGGCGGTCGAGATGTGTGCGGGCGGGAACCCGATTAAAGCCGAGGAAGCCCTGAAATTCGGCATCGTCGATCGAATCATCGAAGGCGATCTCCTTGCCGGAGCGGTTACGTTTGCGCGTGACGTGGCCAATAAGCCCGCGTTAAAAACCCGTGAACGCAATGGAAAACTCGGGGGCGCGACGGAGAACGCATTGATCTTTTCCTCTGCGCGGGAGACGGCCGCCAAGAAGCAACGCGATCTGCGGGCTCCTGTTGCCGCCATCGATGCAGTGGAGGCGGCCACAACAATGTCATTCGAAGAGGGCTGCAAGTTGGAACAGAAGCTCTTTCTGGACTGCCTTTTTTCCGAGCAATCCAGATCTTTCATCCACGTTTTCTTCAGCGAGCGCGAGGTTAGCAAGGTCCCCGACATTCCCAAAGGGACCCCGGTGATTCCCATAAAATCTGCCGCAGTTGTTGGCGCAGGCACCATGGGCGGGGGCATCGCCATGGTGTTGGCCAATGCGGGCATTCCTGTGCTTCTCAAGGAGGCGGACCAGACCGCTCTCGATCGCGGACTTGCCGCCATCCGGTTGAATTATGAGAATTCCGTCAAACGCGGCCGCTTCTCCCAGCAAGTGGCCGAAGAGCGAGCAAAACGGATCACGCCAACGCTGAGCTACGACGATTTCTCAAAGGTGGACCTTGTGATCGAAGCCGTTTTCGAAGGCATGGCCCTCAAGAAAGAAGTCTTTAGGGAACTGGATCGTGTTTGCAAAGCAGGCGCCATCCTTGCCAGCAACACTTCGACGCTAAGCATCGATGAGATTGCTTCCGCAACTTCGCGGCCGGAGTTTGTCATCGGCACGCATTTCTTCAGTCCCGCGAACGTCATGCGGCTACTGGAGATTGTCCGCGGCAAGATCACTTCAAAGGAAGTGATCGCCACATGTATGCAGTGGTCGAAAGCGCTTGGCAAGGTTGGCGTGCTGGTTGGCAACTGCCGTGGTTTTGTGGGCAATCGCATGTTTCATCCATACCGCCGCGAGGCCCAGTTCCTTGTCGAAGAAGGCGCCGCGATTGCTGCGGTTGACCAGGCGCTCACGGACTTCGGAATGGCCATGGGACCGTTGGCTACTGGCGACCTTGCGGGGCTCGATGTGGGCTGGCGGATCCGAAAAGAATATCGCCATCTGGAACAACCGGACGTTCGTCAGCCGATCCTTGAAGACCGGCTCTGCGAACTCGGCAGATACGGGCAAAAAACCGGAGCGGGCTGGTACAAATATGATGAACAGCGCCGCGCGATATCAGATCTCCAAGTGCATGAACTGGTTCGCAAGTGGGTCCAGGAAGCGGGCATTGCGCAGCGTCAAGTCTCGGCCTCGGAAGTCACCGACCGTTGCATCTACGCCCTGGTCAACGAAGGCGCACGCATCCTGCAAGAGGGCTACGCCCTGCGCGCATCAGACATCGACATCATTTATCTGAATGGCTACGGCTTCCCGTCCTATCGCGGTGGCCCCATGTGGTATGCCGACACCGTAGGCCTCAAACAGGTCTACGACCGAGTGTGCGAATTGCATCGCCAGCACGGAGAAATCTGGCGGCCCGCTCCGCTACTGCAGCAACTTGTTGAGCAGGGCAAGACTTTCGCGGATTTCGCCAAGGAAGGAGCGGCGGCGTAGGTGGTTATGCTCAACCAAAAAGATGCTGTAAGCACCGGCCGCGCCTTCTTCTTCACAGCCATGCGCCAGAACGCCGCGATGGATTGGATGATGCTTGCGCTGACTCCCGGCAAAGCGTGAATGGTCGGCGTGCTTGCGCACAGTTATCCGCTCTTCGAAAACCGCACAATGTTCAGCAATCTGATGATGGCCGCAAAGCAAATGGAGAAGACTCACGAAGCGGCTCACGAAAAAGTGACCAAATGCCTGCAGCGTCTGGACATGGTGGACCAGGCACAACTGTTCCCCACGCAGATTTCCGGCGGCCAGCGACAAAGAATCTACCGCTCCCATGATTTGTCCCGAGCGCGGCGAGAGATCGCGGCTTGATCCATCGCCGGCTGGCTCATTGGCACGCGCACTTGAAGCTAGCGTTCATTCCTGCCTTCCGTGCCCGCAGCCCCGAACGCTGTGCGAAACAAAACGCATCCGGGGCTGGGCTGGTTTTGCACCGCGCCGGCGCCGTTACTTCGGCATCACCTCGTGCGCCAACTTGCTCATCACCACCTCGCGTATGTCATTGCGTTTCTTCCCTGCTTCGATCATGGCTTCGCGCGAGCCGTAGTGCTTCGCCGAAATGGTCGCCGCTTTCGCATCGATCTGATCGAGCGCCGCCCAGTTCGGAAACAGTAGCCCCACCGCAACGTCCCAATCGTTTGGGCCATCGGTGGTCACGTTGGTCCACACTTTGTAGTCGGTGATCATGCCTTCTTTTTTCACCGCATCGTAGACCGGTTTCAGGTTCTCGCGAAAATCCTTCCAGAACGCTTCTCCCTGACCCGGCTTCAGATGAAAGTACGTGACGCGCCACACCGGCCCGACGTCATAGTTGGGATTCTGCGCCCGGCTTGGCAACGCGCTCAGCAACGCCGCAACAAACAGCATGGCCCATAGAGCTTTTCGCATGGTTTCTCCTCTAGCTTTTTTGTGGATGGAAATGCCCCGGGCACGGACCCCGCCAGGTCCCCGCCCCATAGAGCAGTCGCGAGTCTATCTGCCCCCACCGCGCAGGTCAATGTCGACCGAGTTGCCGGAGTTGCCTTTGTGGATCGCCGTCCCTAGAATCTTTATTCCGAGTGCACCAGGGATCTGCCTTTCTCTTTTAAGGGTCGCTGGCTTACCCTGAGGGCAGTCGAAGGGCCACTTCTCTTCCGTCGCCAATTGCCCGCTGCTGCACGTTCGCTAGGCACGGGTCGCGAATCGCGGGGCACGCTGCATCTGGTATTCTATGGAGCGGACTAACCTCAGCTTATCCGCTACCTAAGCGCCGCAATTCTTCTGTGAAAGGCATGATCACTGTGAGCACGACCACTGCTGCAACCCGCATGAAGCGGGCATTTAACTTTAATGCCGGGCCGGCCGCGTTGCCGTTGCCAGTTCTGGAGCGCATCCGCGAGGAGTTGCTGGACTACCGCGGGTCGGGCATGAGCGTCATGGAACTGTCGCACCGCTCGGCGGAGTTTGAGGCCA
>Ga0126379_10002105_pt1 | contig 12517 bp, 10 predicted proteins | sample PanSoiMetPlot_24_FD_92640 | JGI IMG/M metagenome (GOLD analysis project Ga0126379, IMG submission 92640) | Tropical forest soil microbial communities from Panama - MetaG Plot_24 | ecosystem: Environmental > Terrestrial > Soil > Tropical forest > Bulk soil | place: Panama | collected 2016-02-17
CGATCGATGCTGATATCACCCCATTTCGAAGCTCCGGCGCGTTCCCAACGTATTTCTCCAGCAGCCGGCGCTGCACCCCGAAACTCGCTCACTGTCCAGGACTGGATTCCAGGATACAGCCCGGAATAATAGAGGTGCTTGAGATCATTCGAGGGCTGGCCCCTGTGTTGTTCGTAATAGTCGCGGATTTCGACTATGAGGGACCGGGCATTGGGGTAATCGAGCATCACTTGACCGGTGCGTGTAGATTGCAGAGTCTTTCCATCCAGTTGCTTGATTGCGGGAAGATCTTCTCGGGCATCCATTCCATTGAACTGGTCGAGAAATTCGAACGCAGCTTCCTGGTTTTCCGGGGAATACTGGTGATTGTGATAACCCTCATGCATGGCGATATGGTCCGCATGACCAAACTTGTTATAAAGTTCGGTAACCTCCCGCACCGTCTTGTGTGTGCCTTCTATGGGGAAGAAGTCGAGTACGGCAGCAGCCACGAACACCGGGCGTGGATACATCATGAGCAATAGCCCAGGATGATCTACCCCGTTCGCGATCATCCCGTACAGGTCCTGTTCGGGATCGCTATCCGGGTCCTGAAAAATGCGGTTGTAAACGCGCATGGGCAGAGCGGTGATGTAGCAGGAGGGCGCCGCGACCTTAATGCGCTTATCGAGAGCAGCGATGTGCGCGGCTTGAAACCCCCCACCGCTGGTACCGGTGATGTTGATGCGCTCGGGGTCAACGTCAGGACGAATCAGCAGATAATCGAGGGCACGAATGCCGTCCCAGATTTCCCAGCGGGCCAGGTTTGTGCCGGCGAGATAAGCCAGGTTTCCTAGGATGGCATGCTCGGCACAAATCAGGTTGTAACGGCTTTTGCCGGCTTTTGTGTCCCAGAATTGGCTGCGTTCGCCTTCTCCGACGGGATCCCAGGCAATCACCACATAGCCTCGCAGCGCCAGGCTTTGACACAAAGCCTGGTAATGAACTTTACCGTCTGCCGCGTGGCCGCTCGGAACCAGCACCCCCGGATGCCTTTTGCGACCATCTTCTGGCACGTACACCAGCGCAGTGACGTACACTCCGGGCAGGCTTTCAAAGATCAGTTTTTCAATATGAAAACCGTGCATCGGAATTTGTCCGGTTATGCGCGGGTTGAGCGGCGTTTTTTCGGTTGGAAGACCCCCAAGCATGGTCAACAGGTGTTCTCGTATGAGGTCTTGCGTCCGCAGCAAGTCCTGCTCGGTGCGGATACCCTCCCATAGCTTGCGGCGCTGCTCGTCCTCACGCCACGCCAGTCCTGCTTGGTAGTCCAAGTACGGGGTAATGGCGGGACCGTCTGCCTTTCTGTCGGTCAAAACCTGAAATGCTTGCAAATTTGGAGTTTGGCCGGCCATCGCCGACGTAAAGCAAGCAGCACAGAGAGCGATGTTCAAAGTATGCTTCATTTTTTTTCTTGTGCAGCCCTGGTCACCGCGAAGTATGCGCTGATAGGTGGCACAGGTCGTGTTTGCCCGGACAGATCACATGCGGGCGATTCCTGGGAATCACCCCACTCATTGAGCCATTCGAAACCGGGCGCGGGCCGGAAGTCAGGGCGGTTTGAGTTGAGCCGCCAGTTCTTGCCCTAGACAATCGTCCACAGCCTGTTCCCACTCGGCGAACGCCAGGGAAAAAACATTACCATATTAACCAGCGGAATAGACATAGCAGCGACGTCCAATAGCTGAATCCTGCCTTCCTGAATATTCTCTACGCTCTGTTTTGTTTAAACTGAACAGATGAAGCGCAATGCCATTCTTGTGTTCTTGCTGGCCTCTCTGGCCTTCGCCGCGCCTCAACCCGCACCTCTCATCGGCAACATCCCCAACCGCACCACCATCAACCTGAACGGCGAATGGCGAACTATCGTCGATCCCTACGACATCGGACAAAACAGCCGCTTTTTTCTAAACGCCAAGCCACGGGACCCACGCGACCTGGTCGAATATGACTTCGACACCTCTGCTATCCTGCATGTTCCGGGTGATTGGAACTCGCAGCGAGACGATCTTTTCTTTTATGAAGGCAGTGTCTGGTACAAGAAATCGTTTCCCTACCACAAGCGCGAGCACAGGCGAGTCTTCGTCTACTTCGGTGCGGCCGCCTCGCGGACTAGAGTCTACCTGAACGGGGCGAAGCTCGGCTCTCACGAAGGCGGTTACACGCCTTTCGATTTCGAGATCACGGAGACGCTTCGTGACGGGGAAAACTTCTTGGTGGCCGAAGTCAACAACCGCCGCCGCCCCGAAGCCATACCCGCTCTCAGCACCGACTGGTGGAACTATGGCGGCCTCACGCGGGATGTCCTGCTCGTCGAGGTACCAGAAACCTTCATTCAGGACTATTTTGTGCAGTTGGCAAAAGGGTCGACGAACGAGATTGCAGGTTGGGTCAGGATTAACGGCGCTGCCAAGTCACAGCGGGTCACAATTGAGATCCCCGAAGCCGGCGTTCGGAGAGTCGTCACCACCGATGCCGCGGGCTATGCGGATTTCCGCTTCCTCGCCCAGCTCAGACTCTGGTTACCGCGCGATCCCAAGCTCTACCGGGTGGTGCTATCCGGCGCGGGCGACACCGTACAGGAAGACATTGGTTTTCGCCGCATTGAGACGCGCGGTACGAAGATCCTGCTGAATGGGGAACCCATCTTCTTGCGTGGTATTTCTATCCACGAGGAAGCGCCCTATCGTGGTGGCCGCAGTTTTTCTGCCGAAGACGACGCCATTCTGCTGGGCTGGGCCAAAGAGTTGGGCTGCAACTTCGTTCGTCTAGCGCACTATCCGCATAACGAAGGCATGACGCGTCTCGCGGACCGTATGGGGCTGCTGGTGTGGTCGGAGGTTCCCGTGTACTGGGACAGCGCGTGGAACAATCCGGCGACTTTCCAGAACGCGGCGGACCAACTGCGAGACAACATCGCCCGTGATCATAACCGCGCTTCTGTCATTCTTTGGTCCATCGCCAACGAGACCCCTGTCGAGTCGGCCCGTACGGAGTTCCTGAACAAACTCGCCGCTGGCGGCCGGGAGTTGGACCCGAGCCGGCTGCTGACCGCCGCCACCAACCACACCGAGAAGTCCACGCCGCTTACCCGCACGATCAACGACCCACTAGGACAGTTTCTGGATGTGATCGGCCTCAACGAGTACCTGGGCTGGTATGAGGGGCGTCCCGAAGATGCCGCTCAGATGCAGTGGAAGATGGCCTATGACAAGCCGCTCATCATCAGTGAATTCGGCGCGGGCGCCCCTTATGGCAATCGCGGCTCCGCCGAGGCCCGCTGGACCGAGGAGTACCAAGCCGACCTGTATCAACGGCAGATCAGCATGTTGCGGCGGATTCCCGCTCTGGCGGGGATGTCGCCCTGGCTCCTGATGGATTTCCGCTCGCCTCGCCGGCTCCTACCGGGAATCCAGGATTACCATAATCGCAAAGGCCTGATCTCTGACCGCGGTCAGCGTAAGCAAGTCTTTTACATTTTGCAGCACTTCTACCGCGAGCTAGCTCAGTAGCCCCGATCATGGCAGCAGCGTCAGCGTGCACCAGAATGCCTGGCTGCCTTGTGCGACCTTAAGCCCTCCGCAAGTTGCTCAAGGTTGGAACCGCGGAAATTCTATACTTCAGAATCATTGAGGAACCAAACGCAAAAGACTAGATATCAGACTCTCGAATGTGGTCTCTGGTGCGAACGGATTGATTGCTAGCTGTCGGGCTCCGTGATCTCCTGCGATTGTTATAGCGAAGACTAAATCCTGGACTTTTCTCACCTGGCGTCGATTACGCATTAGACATCTCCCCCCAAAGGTCATGCAGATAGATTGTGCTGTGCGGGCGTCGGTAGTGCGTGCCGTAACGCGAGTGACTAGTTTTTGGGGATCGCGCGATTTCTGCGTGCTATATTGTTTAACCCCATCCTGGGTTCGATCTTCAGGAGGGTGAGCAGTCCTTTGACCGCCTCTGCACCAAGAGCCCCATCAGGGCAAACTGTTTTTTTTATCTCACTAGTTCGCAACATAGATGACCCCTTCGTGAAAGATCGCTGCCTGATAGAGCTGGTGGATCCACCCGCTGAAACAGCACAAGAGGCACTTATTGATGGCCGAGCCGGCCGCCGCACACGATCAGGAGTAGGAGCCAGCCAGCGTTGTTCACTTGTTGGTCGAGAGATTAAACGAGTCGTTGACGGTGGTTTACTGAGCGTCTCGGCATCGCCGCTCCCTTGCTCCAAGAGTTGTGGGCGATAGCGGGGGCTGCGCGTCTGCAGGATCGAGTTTGGCGTCGGAGCGGAACCATTGTTCCGGCGGTGAGAACGAAAAGGGTGAGCACGATAAGCGTGATTTCCGCCATGCCGACACCCTCGTTTCTTGCTTACCGGGACTATTCACGGATCGCCTCCTCTAAGATACAAACGCGCTTTTGTTTTGGATTGCACAGCAGGCTCGGCGTCAATGGACCTGGATCAGCGGGCCGTTGAGCTGGGGGAAATTATGGGTGCTCAGAGCCTGCACACCGGCGGTGTGCGTGCCATTAAACGGAGTCTCAGTATTCGGACATCCTGCCGCTGCCGCGTCGCTCGGCCGATTGAACCACAACCCCAGGTGATACATCTGTATGGGATTAGTCGCGGGATTGCTCGTCGCATCAGGGAAGGGTGGATTGGGGAACGTGTTCGGTGCGGGAGCCGTACCCGGTGCCACGATGAACGTTTCAACACTGAAGCGACCGACAAAGTCTCCTACCCCGGTCCCGTGGCTGTCGGTCTGAATATCGCCTTGATACCAAGCCATACCGAACGGTTTGTCGGGAACCTGGATTACGAAGAAGTCGAACCCTGTGTTCGATGGCAGTCCAGTGACCTCAACGTGCATTGTCTCCACCGGTCCGAGCGGATGGATAGTAACCCGTCCCTTCGCATTTGGAATGCATCCGGCTGTTACCGCTGTGCTTGAGCGCACCATAGAAAAGATGATGTTACTCTGGGCCAGTGCTGGCCTTGCCATATTGATTGATAGCCCCATTGTCCCCAGCGCCAGTAAAACTCTGTATCTGATCATCGAATTGTTCTCCTAAATTAGATAGTCACTTTTCTGCGAATCCGTGTGAATGTCGCCACAGAGTGCTGCTGGAAATAAACTTCCGGGCACTCTAAGCGAATAAACGGCTAGTCGCAGTAGTGGTATTGCTCGATGGGGGAAATATGTCAATTCACGTACGTTCATCCCTTGATCAATTTCGAATCAACGGATAAGGAGCGCGTGCTCAAGAAGTTACCGAACTGAAAGCATTCGGGTTGATTGCGGCCCTTGATGCGTTTACCATGGCGGCACACTCTTCCCCGCGCGAGATTTTCCATGCATCAATCGCCACCCATCTCACACCGGTTACAATTTCGAGATTTTGAAGTTGACCTACGCGCCGGTGAGCTTTTTAGGTCTGGCCAGAAGATCAAAATCCAGCAACGTCCGTTCCAAGTACTGTCGATTCTGCTTCAGAACGCGGGCGAGCTAGTTACGCGCGAGGAACTTCGCCAACGAGTTTGGCCGGCCGATACCTTCGTAGGTTTCGACCACAGCCTCGCTGTAGCGGTAAACAAGCTGCGTGAGGCCCTGCGTGATTCGGCCGCTAAACCCCGCTTTGTCGAAACAGTAGGACGACGGGGCTACAGGTTTCTGGCTCCTGTCGAGCCGCCCAACGCGATTCGGGCGGGAAAGGGGCAGCTTCAAATCGAGTCTCAGGGGCTTTCGGGGGCGGAGGCTACCCGCCCGATCCGGCGTGCGGCCCTTGCCGGCAGCGGGCTGGGGTTGTTGTTGCTTCTGGGTTTCTTCCTTGTGCGTGGCGGGCAACGACCTGACAAAGAATCAACAACGTCTGGCATTCGCTCGATCGCTGTATTGCCCCTCAAGAACCTATCTAACGATTCAGGACAAGATTATTTTGCCGAGGGCATGACGGACGAACTGATTACAGATCTGGCCAAACTGCCCGGTCTCCGCGTGATCTCCCACACTTCGAGCATGCGCTACCGAGATACGCACAAAATGATGCGAGAAATAGGCCGCGAGCTCAACGTAGATGCTGTGCTCGAGGGCTCTGTGGTTCGTTCTGGCAGTCATGTGCGCATTCGCGTCCAACTCATCTATGCACCCTCGGACCAGCACGTTTGGGCGCAAGTGTATGATCGTGACTTAAAGGATGCTTTGGTGCTGCAAGCCATCTTGGCCCAAGATATCGCCTCCGAGATTCGGCTTACCCTGACATCACAACAGCGGACACTCCTGGCCAACGCTCCTTCCATCAACCCCGAAGCATACGATCTTTACCTCAAAGGAAGGTACTTCTGGAACAAGCGCAACAAGGAAGGACTCATCAAAGCAGCGGCCTATTTTGAAGAGGCTATCGCGAAAGATCCTAACTACGCAGTGGCATATGCGGGCTTGGCAGACGCCTACGGACTTTCGGGAAATGACTTGTTTCCGATTGACGAAGCTATGTCCAGAGCTAAGGCCGCTGCTGAAAAAGCGTTGCAGCTTGACGGAGACCTCGCCGAAGCCCATGCTTCCCTTGGATTAATCGCCTATCACTTTGACTGGAACTGGGCTAGCGCCCAGCATCACTTTGAACGAGCAATCGCGCTTAATCCCAACTATGCGACCGCCCACCACTGGTATGCCGAGGCTTACCTGATGCCAATGGGACGAGCGGATGAAGCGATTGCCGAACTCCGGAAGGCCAAAGAACTGGATCCACTTTCGGCAGCAATTGCGACCGATCTAGGAAAGGAATTGTATTTCGTTCGAAGATACGACGAAGCTATAACGGAACTTCGTGGGGTATTGGAGCTCGACCCTGACTTTGTCTCCGCGCACAATTGGCTTTCAGATACGTTCCTGGAAAAAGGACTGTACCACGAAGCAATTGCGGAGCTGGAAAAGACTAAACCGCTCAAGGAAGAGCGGATTTACCTTCGCCAAACTGCTTATCTGTACGCGCGTATGGGACAACGCGTTCAGGCCGAGAGAGCGCTCTCAAAATCGCTACGCCTGTCGCGCGGAAAGGAAGTGAGTTCAGGCGCGGTGGCTCTCGTCTATGCCTCATCTGGAAACCTGGATGAGGCATTCTTATGGCTGGAGCGCGCTTGTGCGGAGAGATCTTCTTTCATGACTTCACTGAAATATTGGTCGGCTTTCGACCCACTCCGCTCCGACCCACGATTCAGCGATTTGGTCCGGCGCGTTGGTTTGCCCCCTTAATGGAGACGAACCGTTCTTCTTTTCCACTGCCCTGTGGGCTTCCTTCGGTTCTCTAGTGAAGTTGGCCAAGCCTAATACAACCGCAGGTCCTCCAGCGAACTGCATCTTGTGGCCCTCGCAAGTGTCGATCCACTTAACCGCGCTCGTTGAAATCCACATACTTATCGAGACGGTGCGTCACCTCCTGCTGCAAACGGCTCGGTAGGGTGACGATCACCCCGCGGAGCGCTTTTCTGATTGGCATATTGGATCAGCGCGAATCAGGACCTTACTCACCACCGATGCCACATGACAGACCGTAGCGAGCAGGACCCCACGGTCGAAGTGAGGGCTGCCAATTTCCTCCTCGAAACGAGCGTGCCCATTCGAGTGTGTGGCGAGTGAATGGGATGCCGTAAAATAATCTCCAATTCCCACCATGTAGATAGGGTTGACCTTTACATCGGCATGTGTGAGAAATCGGCTCACGCCAGCGAGATGGGCTCAGATGGAGTATCTGACGTGAGCCGTCCGGCTAAAGCAACAGAATGATCTGCTTGCCGAAAAACCATTCGGGGCCGAGTGCGGCCCGAGTGCATGCTTCCAAAGGGACCACTTATGCAAGGCCAGGGCTCGGCCCGAGCGCCGGGCCGAAGTGCATGTGTCCAAAAGGGCGAGAACCCATGCAAGCCCGGCCATCCTCAGTGCACTTACGTTATGTGAACGGAATGCCCTTGAGAGCTGTCAGAACTGACAGCAGCTCACGCTGGCGCCAGAAGAAGGGAGATTCGTATTCTGGGATGCCTGGACGGTTAGTAACGGTGGAAATGGCCGCCCCCTTCTAGGCGGTCAAGAGCAGTGGAGAGAGTCGAGGACGAATAGGCCCAGTACGGTAAACGGTCAACCATCGCATCAAGTAGCCCCTCGCGCAAACCGTTCTTCGCTAAGGACGCACAAAGTGAGCCTAGCCTTGTCCGTATAAACCACGAAGAAACGGTTAGTCGCAGTGCTCATCCCTGTAATCGTCGTCATGGCGATACGCCGCCCGTGATCATGGTCCCGCCAAATCGTCGTTCTCGTGCTTCTACTGATCCCCAATGCCACTCGTGCCATTTTGGGAAATGACGAATAGCCCGTCGACAAAAAGGCACTCGTCGAATCGTAGACGTCATCCGAGCACGGGTCCAAGTTGCTTTTGGGCGAAACACAAAAGTGCGTCCTTGAAATTGCGCATGACCGAGACTGCTCCTCGTTGCCCCGCAAGTAGTGTGGGTCCTCGATTCTTTGATCTGTGGAAATGGTTTGGCGGTTCCCGAATCCGGGAGAGCAGACAGGGAAAGGTGGCCACGGCTGAGTGGTTTCTGTTCCCAGCCAACCAGGGTCTGGCCGAGTTTCGACCAGTGGACTGCTAGGTTAGGAGGAGGCAGGCGGGAGATTATTCTCGGCATCTCAACTACCGCGGAACAGGCCATCAAGGGGCTTAGATATAGGTGACAACCATTTCATAATAAACCTTGGGTCCATCCCGTAAGTGCTTGAGTTGTTTGGGCAATGCCAATTCCACCAACGCGCAGCATAAACTATCGTGTGACAGCTCTCCGCGGGTGTGGTAAGTTGCTGTGGTCTCTTTTCTAATCCCTCTGGCCAGAGGAGTCCAAATGAACTACCAAACTCCCAAGACCATTTCCTCCCAAAAGCCCCCAAGCCCAAGTCAACCACACATTCCTAAGCTCAAAATCCGTCGCGAAACGATCGCTTTACCTCCCGCGGTTGCAGAAAGACTTGGGCGAGAAGTGAGACGGCCGACGTTGAGTGCTGGTCCTGGATCGGGACGCGCATAAGGGACCGAGTTGTAACGAAACCAGGTAACGGATCGTTGTCGATGTTAAAAATGCTTTGACACTCATCTGGTGAGAGCCCCGAATTGCTAGTGGTTTAGCAATTTACGTGCGAACTGCAAAAGAGTTGGTTCATGATTATGTCTTTCCTCCCCTAAAGTCATCGATCCGACCTTATTTGCACCTTTGCAAGATGCCAACTCCAGCTCTACTGGGGTTGCTGACTCCTGCGCAAACTGCACTTAAACTTGGCCGCAATCATACCGCCGAGCGGATTCTTCCTAATGCAGAGAAACGGTCTGATCCTCGAATTTTGCCAACGTGCAGCGTGACCTGCGAGCGGCTGGCAGGTACCCAACTGCCAACAAAGAGCGCAACTATTTTGCGAGAATGTGGAACCGGCGGTGCGAGACACGAAAAAATAGATAACGAAGAATGAAGGGGATCAATGGGCGCTCGTCATTTTTTGCCTATGGTATTGCTGGCGGCAGTGACCTGGGTTCAGGCGGAAAGCGGCCCCGACTCTAACTCGATTGTGCCCGCACCGGTGGTAGTCAAAGCCTTATCTGGGACGTTCACTCTGAGTGATCGAACTCGAATCGTGGCTAGGGAAAGAGAATCGCGCAGGATTGCCGGTCTATTTAATGATTTTTTACTTGCGAACCATGGCTTCCATTTGACGAGCGAGGCCAAGGCGACGAGGCGCGGAAATTATATCGTTTTCACCCAAACAGGTAGTCAAAATCTACCTCTCGAAGGCTACCAGCTACAGATTAAGCCTGGCAAAATCACAATTGTGGGGCAGCCGGCTGGCCTGTTTTATGGTATGCAGACCCTGTTACAACTGCTGCCATTGGACGTCAGGTCTTCCTTAAAGCTACCTGCGGTTGACCTCACCGATTATCCGCGCTTCCCTTATCGAGGAGTACTGCTCGATGTCGGGCGGCACTTCTTTTCTGTTCCCTCTATTAAGAGGTTTCTTGATCTCCTGGCGCAGTACAAGATCAACCGATTCCACTGGCACCTGACAGACGATCAAGGATGGCGAATCGAAATCAAGAAGTATCCCCAGCTGACGCAGAGCCCGGATGAAGTTCTCCACAAGCAAAATTCCGATCCCTACGCTCGGGGTTACTATACACAGGAGCAAATCAAGGACATTGTGGCCTATGCGCATTCAAGGTTCATTACTATCGTTCCGGAGATCGAAATGCCGGGACATTCGCAGGCAGCGTTGGCCGTATTTCCGAACTTGGGATGCACGGCGCCACCCTCAGCGGGTAGTACCGGCGTAACTTTTCAAAAAGACGTTTTCTGCCCCAAGAAGGAAACTTTCCGATTCCTGCAAGATGTGCTTGGTGAGGTCATTGCCCTTTTCCCGGGTCCGTATATCCACATCGGAGGTGACGAGGTATCGAAAGATAGCTGGAAACAGAGCCCCGAGGCACAAGCCATCATGAAACAGGAACGCTTGAAAGACGAGAATGAACTGGAAACATTCTTCGTCGAGCGGATGGAGAGTTTCCTGCGTCGCAAGGGAAAAAGAACCATCGGGTGGGATGAAATTCTTGAAGGCGGTCTAGCTCCGAATGTAGTTCTCATGTCGTGGCGTGGCGAAAAGGGTGGCATCGCGGCGGCCAAGCAAAAGCACGAGGTCGTCATGAGCCCTACGGATTCTTGTTATTTCGATTACAACCAGGGCGATGCCAGGCGTGAACCAGCCAGTATCGGCGGTTTTCTTCCCCTTGAGAAGGTTTATCGGTACGATCCACTTCCTGCTCAACTCACCCCCGATGAGCAGAAGTACATTCTGGGCGCACAGGCAAATGTTTGGAGTGAATACATCAGCACCCCCGAGCACTTGGAATACATGGTGTTTCCACGACTGTTCGCCTTCTCAGAAGTCGTGTGGTCGCCGGCGGCTAAGAAGAACTATGACGATTTCTTGCAGCGGCTGCCATATCAGCTCGGCCGTTTGGAGAAACAGGATGTAAATTACCGTATCCCTGAACCAGACGGCCTAAAGGATTTCTATACGGCGACGGACGACCATGCAAGTGTGCGACTAAGTTCCTTTATTCCGGGGAGCCAGATCTATTACACGCTCGATGGCACCAGTCCAACAGACCAATCGCCACGGTACCAATCATCTTTCCAGGTTCCACTTCAACCGGATCACAAAGCGGTGTTAAGTCTCATTATTGTGACGCCAAGGGGCCGGCACAGCGTTATATACGGGGCTACCCTGTTGCGGCGTTCTTACCTGGACCCGCTTGCCTACACCGGGAACGAACGAGGCCTGGCGTTTACCTTGTTTGACGGGAAGTTCGCCAGCACACGCGACATCGATGGAGGCACTCAAGCCACGACCGGGAATACCGATTCCGTAGACCTGCAGCAGTTCGGTCGTCAGGTGAACTACGGAGTCAGGTTTGATGGTTACCTGAAAGTTCCGGCCGATGGTTTTTATGAGTTTGCCGTGGAATCAGACGATGGTGCGGTTCTGGAGATTGACGGCCAAGAGGTCGTCAATAATGATGGCGATCATGGCAGCCAGCTGGTCAAAGGGTACATTCCTCTCCGGCAAGGCTTTCATCGAGTGCAGCTTCGATATTTCCAGATTGGAGGCGAAGCGTCGCTGCGAGTCGCATGGGCGCTTTCGGGACAGTTGTTGAAGCCGCTCGACGGAAGTGCTCTATATCATTAGCCCGAACTTGCTGTGAATATGTCTGCGTCTCAGGTACTCTCATAGAGCGTGAGTGGAACAAACGTGAACTTCTCCGGCTCTTCTTTTGGTGCTCTGGGCTGTATCAGGCGCGCACGGTGTTTGCGGCCGTTGCTCCTCTATTCGGCGGCATGCCTTGCCGCACTGTTATGGTCAGTGACGCTGACCAGCGCTCAGTCGGCACGGGTTCGTCCCACCTTGCTTACCGATGCATACCGGGTGCGAGAGCTTACACCCGAACAGGCAGCGGCCGGTTATCACGTTAGAATCCGTGGGGTGGTCACGATGGATGCCCCAGCACCTGACTTCTTTATTCAAGACTCTACCGCGGGTATCTTTGTAGAGGGCAGTCACGCCTACCCATTCGAACACCATCTGGGTGACCTTGTAGAACTGCAAGGTACATCTGGCCCCGGAAAGTTTGCACCTGTGATCCGGGAACAGAGCGTGCGCGTACTGGGCAAAGCGCCCTTGCCCCAGGGCGAGGTTCACCGGTTCAGCGATCTCGCGGACGGGGAGATGGATAGCCAATGGGTTCAGGTTCGAGGGATCGTGAGATCGGCAGCTATCGATCGCCGGTCTTGGCATGAATTGACACTCGCCATGCGAGTCGCTTCCGAGGGCGGCGAGTTTGGCGTGCGTATCCCCATTGATCATGAGCAGGATTTTTCCTCCTGGATCGATAG
>Ga0126379_10002107_pt1 | contig 12515 bp, 8 predicted proteins | sample PanSoiMetPlot_24_FD_92640 | JGI IMG/M metagenome (GOLD analysis project Ga0126379, IMG submission 92640) | Tropical forest soil microbial communities from Panama - MetaG Plot_24 | ecosystem: Environmental > Terrestrial > Soil > Tropical forest > Bulk soil | place: Panama | collected 2016-02-17
GCCAGAAAGCTGCGCGAACAGGAGCAGGCCTAGGACCGCCGCTCGGCCGCGGGGCCTCAACCGCGGCAAGAGGAGTCCCGCGCCGGCGAAGGCCAGCGTCATCAGGAGGACCAGATGCGAGGCGTCCGCCCGGGCCCAGTAGTAGTGGCCGAAGGCGGCCGCCGCCAGGCCAAAGGCGGCCGAGGACCGGAGAAGGGGAGATTCGGCGAGGCGGCCCCCCGAGCCGAAAACGACCACCGCTGCGAGCAGGAGGAGCGCCAGGGCGACGATGCTGGCATCCCGTCCGGGATGATCGGAAACCGCGAGGAGTACCGGCAGGGCTCCGCCGACGCCAGCACAAGCCAACGCGAGGCGCGCGCCCGCGGGCAACTGGACAGCCGCCCAGGTCACCGTGACCGCGAACAAGGCGGCGCCGGCCGCGACCGCCCACGAGAGTCCGATCAGGAGCCCATCCTCGAAACTCAGCAGCCCGGGAACGAGATAGCGCGCGTCTCCCACGCCGATCAGGCGGGACGGCGCGAGGATCGTGGCGTCCAGTGCGACTGCGGGAGAAATTCTCGGGTAGAGAAGAACCCACGTCGCCCCTCCAGCGAGGACGGCGGATCCGAAAAAGGACGACAGTGCGGCCAACGGCGCTCGCCGCGCGCCGAAGTTGGGTCGTCCCGCGGCGGCCTCGAGAATCACGACCGCGGCGGCGACGTAGGCGGCGAAGACCGGACGGGTCAGGGCGGCAAGCGCGAGCGACACTCCCCCGGCAGCGCCGTCAAGCATCGCCGCAGCCGGCCTCGAAGCGGTCCGGGAAAGAACGAAGAGAAGCAGGCTGATCATCGCAAACGCGAATCCCAGGAAGGCCGGCTGCATCGCCGCCTGCGAAAACGCAGCGACGACGAGAGCAACGGCGTACTCCCCGAATCGACTGCCGGCCTGGAGGGAGCGGTAAAGGAGGTGTGTCGCGACCGCGATCGCGGCGAGGAGCGCGATCTCCCCGATCCGGAGCGCGACCTCTGGCGAGCCGAACCCGCGTGTCAGCGCCGAGAGGAGCGTGAAGCCGAACGGCCCGTAGTGCGTATAGAAATCCAGGTAGGGAACCGAGCCACCCGACGACAACCGCGCTCCCATCAGAAGCAGACTGTCGTCGTAATCGCCGATCGGGATCGACAGGAGGCCGAACGCCGAGGCGGCGACGACAAGCGCCGTGAGAATCCGTGGGACCAGCCGCTCCAGGATCATCGCGCGACCGGCCCGGCGGGCCGGGTCATACCCAGCGTTTCCGCAAGGCCCAGAAGTACCAACGCAGGTAGAGCGGAAGCCACGAGAAGAGGCGGAAACGGCTCTCCCCGCTCGTGCGCCCAATCCAGGTCGCGGGCACTTCCTCGACACGACCGCCGGAGAAATGGGCCTTGACGGTCAGCTCCATCGCCAGGCAGAAGCCCGCCTCGCTTTCGATTGGTGTCCGCTCGAGGAACTCGCGGCGGTAAGCCTTGAAGCTGTTGGTCGGATCGTGGGTCGGAACGCCGGAAAGCAGCCGAAGCGTCACCCCCGCGAGCCGGCTCAGGCGGGACTTGAACCACGGGCCTCCCTCCTGCTGACCTCCCTTCATGTAGCGGCTCGCGCAAACCACGTCCGCGCCGCGCTCGACGCGCGAGACCATCTCCTCCACCGCGCGGTAGTCGTCGGAGAGGTCCGCCATGCTCACGACGACGACCGGCGCCCTCGCTGCACGCATCCCCGCTTCAATCGCGTAGCGGACGCCCGCCCCCAGAGTGTTGAGGACGAAGCGGACCTCCGCGGGCTTTCCGCCTTCGGGAAGCGCTCTGAAGGCCGCCAGCGTGTTGTCGCCCTCGAAGTCGTGGCAGATGAGGACTTCGTAGCCCGGCGGAAGCTCCCCGATCGCTTTCCGGCAGAAAGCACCGATGTTCTCGGCCTCGTTGTAGACGGGAACCACGAGGCTGTATCTCGGGCCGCCGCTCATTCCGACTGCGCGCTCGCCGGCTTCATACCGCACGTCAGGACGAACGTCCCGAACCAGCGGCCGAGGCCGATCCATTCGAACATCCGGTCCGCGGCGTTGTAGAGCGAGAGGCAGGCGTTGATCAGGCGGGGCGCGACTTCCCGGTACGGGATGTTGGACTGGCAGCGCTGGCGGATCTCGACGAGGCCGCAATCGACGAAGGCCCGGTGCAGGACCGACGGCAAAAGCGGTGCCTCGTTGGGACTGACCCCCTCGGAGATGTACAGGGGGCTCTTCGGCCATCGAAAGAGCGCCATCGCAGGGTGGAGGAGATTCGGATCGAAGGCGAAGACGAAGCCTCCCGGCCGGACGACCCGGAGCGCTTCCGACAGTGCGGGCCGGAAGTCCGGGATGTGGTGCAGAACGCTGCTAAAGGCGACCGCGTCGAAGACCGAGTCCAAGAACGGAAGACGGCAGGCGTCCGCGAGCTCCCACGCGGCCGACGGGAACTTGGAGCGAGCAAGCCGCAGCGCCTCGAGCGAGAGGTCGATGCCGACGTATCCGGCGGTCTTCGGCTCATAGACCTGCCTCGACTGGCCGGTTCCGCAGCCGATGTCGAGAAGCCTCGGGATCGAGGGCAGCGGGACCATCTCCGAAAAGCGCCGGGAGATCGTCTCCCAGCCGGCCGGAGAGAAGGGATCGAATTCGCCGCATTCGCGGATCCGGGCGTCGAAGTACTTTCCTTCGACTTCCGAGACATTCGCCCGAGCAAGGGGACGGGTCAGAGTCGCCCCCCGGCGATCTCCTCCCGGATCCACGGGATGACCTCGTCGAGCATTTCGGAGAGCCCGGTCGTCGCCTCGAATCCAAGGATCTTTCTGGCCTTGCTCGTGTCGGGGATCCGCCGGGCAACATCGTGGGGGTATGGAGGATCGCTTTCGAAGCGGAAAGCCCTCGCGGAAGGGCCGGCGCCGTAGACCTTCTGCCAGATGGCCCTGGCGAGCTCGCGGACCGTCGTGGAGACCGGAGTCGAGAGGTTGAACTCTTCGTTCAACGCGGCAGGATGAAAAATCGCGGCGGCAATCCCGCGCGCCAGGTCCCCGCCGTAGGTGTAGCAGCGGACCTGGTCTCCCGAGCCCAGGATCCGGAGAGGGTCCTGCCCCTTGAGGACTTTCTGGACGAGGTCGGGGACGACATGGCTCATGGCGAGGCGCACGTTTCCGCTCGGAATGTCCCGGCCGCCGAGCGCCCTCCTCTCCCCGACGCCGACGCAGTTGAACGGCCGGCAGATTGTGTAGGGAAGGCTGTGCTGCTCACGGGCTCCCCGGGCGAAGTACTCACAGGCGAGCTTCTGGAACCCGTAGGTGCTGGTGGGAGGAGGGCACTCGCGGATATGGCCCTCCGGCGTCGGAAAAACCGTCGCATTCTCGTAGACCATGCTGCTCGAGAGGACCGTGGCCTTGACGAGCCGGCCCCGCCGGAACGCGGCGATCGCGGCGTCGAAGCTCGCAGCGGCGATCCGTTCGTTCTCGGCGATCAGGTCGTAGGCGTATTCGTGGAAGTAGGTGATCCCCCCGATCCTCGCGGCGCCGACGACGAAGTGGTCGCACTCGGAGGCGAGCTCCGTCAGGAGGGAGACGTCCTTGGCGTCGCCCTCGACAAACTTGTACCGGGGGTGCTCCTGGTAGCTCTTCTCGACCGGGCCGTATTTGGAGTAGTTGTCGATTCCCACGACGTCGTGCCCGAGGTCGAGCAGTTCCTGCACGAGGTACCCCGCGATGAAGCCCGCGGAGCCCGTCACGAGGATCCTCATCGCCGCGGGATCCAGCTCCAGACGTCGAAGAGCGGCTTGTCCTCGGGAATCCGGAGTCCCCGGTAGACCCTGTGCGGCGTTGCGAGGAAGAGGACGTCCGATTCCGACAGGACGCGCTCGAGGGTGGTCAGGCTCGGATCCCGGACGTAGGGGTCAGTGCAGAGGACCCGGCGGGATTCGAGCGTCAGGAGGTTGCGCAGCTTGTAGCTCAGGGAGTCGCGCGGATCGTCGCTCTCCGCCTTGAAGGCCATCCCGAGAATTCCCGTCGTCTTCCCGGACAGGCCGACCTCGCGCCTGGCGAGCTCCACGAGCTTTCCGGGAAGGCCCTCGTTGACCAGCATCGCGGAATGCCCGAGCAGAAACGAATTCTGGCTGAAGGCCGCCAGCTGCATCGTGTCCTTCAGAAGGCACGGTCCGGCCGCGAACCCGGGGCCCGGCATCCCCGCCATCCTCGGGTAGTTGTGGCGGCAGCCGTGGAGGATGCGGTCGAAGTCGAGGCCGTGGTCCCGGGCGATCGTGTAGAACTGGTTCGCGATCGCGAACTGGATGTAACGGGAGGCGTTCGTCATGAGCTTGCAGAGCTCCGCCTCCATGGGCGTCATCTCGATGAACTCCGGCGTGAAGCGGCCGAACAGCTCCTTGACCGCGGCGACCGTCTCGGGCCGGAAGGCGCTGACGATCTGCGGCAGCTCGCGGAACTCACGCAGGCTCCTGCCCTCCGCGACCCGCTCGGGACAGAAAGCGACGCCCATCTCCAGGCCCCTCGCTTCCAGGTCCTTCTGCACGTGGGCGCTGATGCCGGGAAAGATCGTGCTGCGCAGGATCAGGATCTGGCCGTTGCGGAGCTCTCCAGAACAGGAGTCGATCGCGCGGAGCATGGCCGTGAAAGTCGGCTTCAGGTGCTCGTCGACGGGAGTGCCGATGACGAGGATCAGAAACCGGCACTCGCTCAAGAATTCCGGCGTCGCACTCACTTCGAGGAGGCGCTTTCCGAGCGCTCTCTCGAGCAGTTCCTGCGCGCCCTCCTCTGTGAAGGGCATGGTGCCGCCGCGAATCTTCGCGACCGTCTCCCGGTTGGTGTCGTAGATCACCGTCCGGAGTCCCGCCTCGGCGAACGTCAGCGCGAGGGGCAGGCCCACGTGGCCTCCGCCGCCGATGACAGCCACATCGCGCGGGAAAGACGCCCGGCCCGAAGGGGGCCGGTCCGCCGGTCCGCTGGCGCTCTCGGGCTTCATAGGGAGGTGCGAAGAGAGTAACCGATTTCCGAGCCGTGCCTGGTCACCCGCCGGGTGCGGACCGCGTCGGTCCCGCCAGGGGGCGGAGCGAGCGGTGCGCCTCGTCGTAGAGGTAAGGCCGGCGATCGGGGAAGAGACGCAGGAGCCTCTCGTTCTCGTCTCCCCGGTCATGAGCGACCCACACGCGGACCCTCGTCAGATCGTCCTCGGCCTGGACCAGGCTGCGGTGAATGTCGTGCGACGCGCCGTAGCGGACGAACACGATGGCGGGAGCCCGGATCTGCCGGATCGTTCGCCGGAACCGTCCCTGCGCTTCCAGCTTCTCCTCGACCTCGGAGCGGACCGTCGGAATTCGAACCGCCGCGGAGACGGCCAGGATGACGGCAAAGGAGGCGCCGGCCCGAACAGTCAGAAGGACCGCGGCGTCCGGGTCGTTCGCCCTCCGGCGCGAGAGGATGTCCGCCGCGATGGTGATCAGGCGCCAGACACCCAGCGCCGCGACGAAGCAGACAGCCGGGTAGAGCTCGAGGTAGTACACGCTCCAGTTGTGGACGTGCCAGTACGTCAGGTAGAGGACGACGAGGAGTACGCCGGTCCCGAAGGCCAGCGCCGCCGCGGGAGCGGCATGAAAGAGGCCGATGGCGAGGAAGACGAGGAAAATGTCCCCGTTCCTGCCGAAGAGGTCTTCCTTGATCGCGGTCGCGCGCGCGACGAGGATTCGTGGCAGGTCGGACGCCAGGTGGAGGTTCTTCCGGCGTTCGAACAGCTCGTTGACCCTCCGAAGGTCCGCCGGGAGCTCGCGGGCGGGCGGGGGCGCTCCCGGACCGAATCCCGGCACGTCGTATGGCATGTACTGCCGCGTGTAGAGCTGGAGCGGAGAGAGGCGCCAGTCTCCGGTCGTGGCGTGATTCAACACGGGCAGGATGCTCAGGATCGCCGCCCCCGGAACCGCGGCCAGGGCGAGATCGCGCCACGCCCGGCGGGTGACGACGAGTCGGAGGACAACAATCACCGCCGGGATCGCGAAGGCCAGCATCGTCAGTGGCCTCGTGATCGCTCCCCAGGCCACGCAGGCCCCGAGGAGCGCGAGATATCGGGACTTCCCGGTCTCCTTCCATCGGAGCAGCACCCACCATCCCGCCAGCCACAGGGCGCTGGTCGTGATCTCCGAAAGGTAGGTGGCCCTGTACTCGAGGTTGCGCGAAGCCCCGATCCAGATCAACCAGGCCAGCAGGGCGACCGCGGAATTCGAGAGCCGGCGCGCGAGCTCGAAGAAAAGGCCCGCGGTGAACCCGGTGAGAACGATCGGCACGATCGCGGGGGAACCGGTCCGAATCGCGGTCGCGAGCAGCAGCGCGTGGCCGGGCGGATACTTCGACGCCATCACCGGGGTCACGAGGACATGGAGCTGCTCGAAGAACTCCGGCAGCGGCGGCGACGGCGCCTTCCACTGGCCGTGAGCGAAGAGCCGGGCCTGGAAAAGGTAGGAAGCCTCGTCGTGGACCGCGGGGACCGGATCGAGGGATCCCCAGGTCCAGGCGACCGCGGCGGCCGTGAGAAGCCCGTAGATCGCCGGATGAAACACGAGCTTCCGGTCTTCGGGAGCGAAACGGAGCCTCGCGGGAGGCGCCAGCGCGACGACGCCGATCAGGGCGAAGCCGAGCCACATCTCCGGATCGAAGGTCGAGAGGAGTCCCCATTCCATCGCGGCGAGCGCCACTCCCAGTGCGAGGAGCGCCCACGCGGAAGAGAGGAATCGCGCTACGGCGCTCCGGTCGAAGGGGAATGGCACGAAAGGAAGCAGGGCGAAGCCGAGAGGAAGAGCATCGAAGCGCTTCGTTCCCGCCCACCCGGCGCCGACGAGAAGAACGGCGACCGCGAGCGGGGACCAGCGAGACAGGATCGCCCGGTCCCACGGCGTCGGGTCGGCCGGGGGACGAGTCCCCCACGTCACGAGGGAATAGACGAGGCCGAAAACCGCCGGAAACAGCTCGAAGGTCCCGAACGCCCACCAGGTCAGCGCCGCCAGGCTCGCGACGAACAGGAGGGCGGAGAGCCCCTGGAACCGGCCGGCCCAGGGGCGCGGCCGGCGCGAGGCGAAGAAGGCGAACGCCGCGAAGACGGCGATCGGGATGAGGGTTCTCAGCGGCATTCGCCGCGGCCCGGCCTCACCGCCGGCGCATCCCGAGAATGCTCAGGAAGAAGCTGGACAGGATTGTCTGGAAGCCGAGCGTGGTGAGGGTCACGCCGGGAATGACCCAGCGCATCGTGTGGCTGTAGTCGAGGTCGCCGAAGCGCTCCAGCCGCCACTCGTTGACCGCGCCGAAGAGAAGCAGCAACCCGGCGAGCGTCGCGATCGCGCCCGCGGCGAGGCCGCGCTCCAGGTTGACCACCCGGAAGAGGCGAGCCACCCGCTCGTCCTCCGGCAGCATTCCCTCGTTGATGGCGAACGCCTTCGTCAGAAAGGCGAAGAGGACTGACTGGTAGCCGCAGATGATCGAGAGGCTCGCGAAAAGGAGCGTGTGGACGTCGAAGTGCACGCCGCGCAGCCGCAGCCCCGGCATCGCGATCCCGTAGCCGAGCAGGCCCAGCAGGATGAGCAGCCCCCCGGGAATCAGGAAGAGCCACCGAGGCGAATAGATCAGGTAGAAGCGCAGGTGCCGCCACCCGTCCCGGAAGGTCCGCAGGTGCGGCGAATGCGACCGGCGGCCGTCAGGCGACAGCGTGATCGGGACCTCGGCCATCTTCGCGTTACGCAGAGCCGACTTGATGATCATCTCAGACGCGAACTCCATGCCGGTGCAGCGCTGGTCCAGCCGGTCGAAGAGCGTCCTGGTGAACGCACGCATCCCGCAGTGGATGTCGTGGATCGGGACTCGGAACCACTGGCGCGCGATCCAGGAGAACATCGGGTTGCCCCACCAGCGGTGAAGAAACGGCATCGCTCCCTTCCGGGTCGTTCCTCCGCCCGAGGGCAGCCGGCAGCCCTGGACGAGGTCGTAGCCCTGGCGAAGCTTCTCCAGGAAGAGCGGGACCTCGCCGAAGTCGTAGCTGTCGTCCGCGTCTCCCATCAGGACGTACCTTCCCCGGGACGCGGCGATGCCAGCCATCAGCGCGCCGCCGTACCCGCGCACCGGCGCGCGCACGACCCTGGCCCCGAGCCTCTCCGCGATCTCGGCCGACCCGTCCCCGCTGCCGTTGTCGGACACGACGATTTCTCCGGCGATGCCGTGCTCGCGCAGGGCGGCCTGGGCCTTGCCGATGCAGGAGGCCAGCGTGTCCGCCTCGTTCAAGCACGGCATCACCACGGAAAGCTCGATCGAGTCGTCGGCGGTCGAAGAGACCGGAGGCGCCGGAACGCGCAGTGCCTCGCTCTGGCCCGGGATTTGTCGCATTTTTTTCATTTATCTTACCGCCGGAGGCCCCAGGAAAACATTCCATGGACGCGCCCTTCGAACGGCTCGAGGGCGTAATGGTCGTCCAGCCATCGTCGAAGTTGCACCCCGTAGCCGTCGCCGAAAGCGGCCGGGCCGTACTCGGGCGCGATCCTGTTGACGATCACGACGGCGGACGGAGGCGATCGCTCGAGCTCGTCGAGAATCGCCGCCTCGTTGTCGCGGGTCAGATATCCCGGGATGTAGAGCTTGTGCCGGATCGGATTCGCGCGTCCGGAGAGCAGGTTCAAGACCTCGCCCTCCGGAAAGGCGGCGAGGGTAGCCGGCTCCCGGGTTCGATCGCGGATCGATCCGGCGAGGGCCGCGAGCTCCCGGGCGAGTTGCGGGCGCGCGCAGAGCATTCCGCGGGTTCCGGAGATCGGAACGACGCCGTCGGACGAGTACTGAAAGAGACGGCCGGCGAAGGCCAGTGCAGCCAGGATGCCGACGACGCCGGCGAGCGCCGCGGCGAGACGAGACCGGGCGCGGGGATCGGCGAAGCCAAGGACCCGGAGGCGCAGCAGGCCCGCGGCGCACACCAAGGCCAAGAGCAGCGGCGGCCCGACGTAAGCCCCGTCGCCGATGTGGAACGGGCGGCGACAGGAGAGGATGAGGCCGGCAAGCCCGAACGAGGCGAGGGCGGCCGAACGCCGGCCGGGGCGCAGTCTCCAGCCGGCCACGATCGCCACCAGGCAGACGAGAGGGCCGGCGGAGAACAGGACGGCGCCCCCGAACGCTCCGAGAAACCCGAGCACCGCGAGAAAGAGAAGCAGTCCGAGGAGACGGAGTACGCCGCGCGACGACCAAGGAGCGCCCGGCCGGCGCGCGGCGAGCAGGGCGACTCCTTCGAACGCGGCGAGCCACATCCCGAAGGAGTAGAGAAGCTCGAAGGTGCCGGCCTTCCAATCGCCGATCCCGGAGTAAGTCAGCAGGAAACGGCGGGTCTCCTCCGGCAGACCAGTCAGAAGGACGTGACCCTCGCGGATGACCGCGTCCCGCCCGGCGACCGCGACGAAGAAGAACAACACCCCGCCGAAAACGGCGGCGTAGAGCAGCAGGGCGAACCCCAGCTGCGCGGCGATGCCCTTCTTGCGCCGCAGCCGGACTCGCGCGAGGAGGACCGCGGCGAGGATCACGAGCCCCCACTCGGTCCGGCACAGGCCCGAGAGCCCTGCAAGAGCGCCGGCCGCGGCCATTCGCCGCCGCCCTCCCTTTCCTTCGCGGCAGGCCAGGGCCAGGGCGGCGAGGCCGAATCCCGCGGCGTGCCAGATGCGGTAGCCCATCCCGAGGAGCGCGCCGCCCGCGTTGGGCATGAAGAGGAGGGCGGGGACGGCGAGGATCGTGGTTAGCAGCGACATCGCGCGGTCCGTCAGGGTCCGGAGCGCGAAGTAGAGCGCGGCGAGGATTCCGACGGAGGCCACGGCGCCGGAGAGGACGAGGCTCGCGAGGCTCGATCCGAAGACCCGCAGGAACAGGGACTGGAAGTAGGGCGTGAAGGGACCGAACCAGTACACGACGTCGCGGTAGAGAAGCTCGCCGCGCGCGAGGGCGTCGGGAACGATCCACTCCCTGCCGGAGTCGATGATCGGATCCGACCATTTCCCCCGCGAGACGAGGAAGAGAACGACCGTCGCGGCCGCCGCGACCGGGACGGCGAGAACCGCCAGGCGCCGCGGGCGCGGCCCGGTCACGTCACCAGCGACGGCCGTCCCTCCCACCGCTTCCAGGCGCCGCTCTCGCGGATCTCGTCGATGGCCGCGAACGCCTTCTCGAGCTCCCGGTCCTCCGTGTAGAAGTGGGGAGACATGCGGATCCCGACGCCCGGCCGGTAGTCCACAACGACGTCGCGGGCATTGAGCTCCCGAGAGACTTCGAGCGCGTTGTCGAAATCCACCGCCGCCGTCCCGCCCCGGCGCGCCGGCTCCCGCGGCGTCGAGCAGCGAAACTCGCGCTCCCGAGCCAGCTCGATCAGGCGCGAGGTCTGCCGCAGCGACTTCTCGCGGATCGCCTCGATCCCGGCCGCCGCCACGAGCTTCGGCCCCTCCCGCGCGGCGTAGAGGGCCGGGATCGCGGCCGTGCCGGTCAGGAACCGGAATGCGTCGTCGCGGTACCGCATCGGAGGCGCCTCGAAGTCGAAGGGCGCCGGGTGCGCCATCCATCCCGTCAGCGAAGGGGCGAGGCGGTGGCGAAGCTCGGGACGAACGTAGAGGAACGCGCCCCCGGGTCCTCCGCAGAGCCACTTGAGCACTCCGCCGACCGCCAGATCGGCGCCCAGCGCGCCGACGGAGACCGGGAGCGTTCCCGCGGACTGGTAGACGTCGAGGGCGAGCAGCGCCCCGACCCGCCGGCACTTCTCCGCGAGCGCAACAACGTCCAGCACGAAGGCGCTCTTGAACAGGACGTGCGACACGGCGACGAGCGCCGTCCGGTCATCGATGGCCTCGAGGATCCGCTCCTCGTCGGCCTCGAGCCCCTTGCCATCCGGGGACGGCACCGTGACGATCCGGGCGCCCAGCCGCGTCGCCAGCGACTCGTAGATGTATCGGATCGACGGGAACTCGCCTTCGACCATGACGATCCGGTTGCGCTGGGGCGGGTAATCCAGGCAGGAGAGGGCGACGGCCGAGGCGATGGTGACGTTGGGCAGCATCGTGACGCTTCGCGCCGGCGCGCCGAGAATCGGAGCCACGAGATCTCCGACCTCGACGGACATGTCCCACCAGGAATCAGACCACGCGCGGACGCCGCGGGAGGCCCAGGTCTCCGCGTACTCGGCGAGGGCCGACGCGACCGCGCGCGGCATCGCCCCGAGGGAGTTGGAAATCAGGTAGGTCGTCCTCTCGAGGATCGGAAACTCGGAACGAAAGTGAAGCAGGGGATCGGCGTCAGGCGGGTTCATTCCGATCTCTTCGGACGAGCACTCGTCGTTTCGGACACGATACCAGTCTACGAGAGCGGCGCGGCATCGAGATTAAGGGTACGATGCCTGATCGGAATCGTCCGCACGACTTGAACGCCGATCTCAGCACGCCGAACCCTCTTTCGCGGCCGGTCGTCGTCGGTCCGGCAGTCTGGGGACTGATCCTCCTTGCGATCGCGTTGCTCTCGGTGCTGGGTCTCCTCCAGATCCGGGTGAGCGCGTACGACGACAGCTCCCTGCTCCTCGGAGCCCGGCTGCTTCGCAACGGTCAGCTTCCCTACGTCGACTTCTACACGCCGTACGGGCCTCTCGGTTATTCGCTCGTTGCGACGGCCTTGTCCCTCAACAACAATTTCGGGCTTGCCCTGCGCGCTTTCCAGGGAATCCTGCTCGTCGCGTCGATCGCGTTCCTGCTCTGGATGGGCCGAAAGGGACCGTCCGGAAGTCTCGGCCTCCTCGGGGGGGGCGGCGTGGCGCTCTCGGCTTTTCTGATGACGAACGTCTTCTGGCAGCCGCCGTTCCTGGGATTCACTTTCTGCCTCGCCTCCCTGGCGATGGTCTGTCTTTCTCGGGCAGCCCCCTCGAGAGCCCTCGCGAACCTGGCCGCCGGAGGCGGCGGCGTCGCCCTGGCGTGCGCTGTCCTCATCCGGCCCGTCTTCGCCGGGTACGCGCTCCTGGGAATCGTCGCGGTCGAGCTTGCCGGGCGCGGCCGTCCGAACCGGGAACCCGGTGACGCCGGCCGGCCGGCTCTCTTTCTCGTCGCTCTCCTTCTGTCTCTTCCGTTGATCTGGATCCTCCTGTATCCCCGCGTCTCCCCGGCCGCCGCGATCGAGGCATCCATCCTCATCCCGAGTCGGGTGTTCAGCGGAGGGCAGCGTGGCCTCGATCCGGGCCATCTTCTGCCCGTGAGCTCCAGCGCCCTCGCGGCCTGGCTGGGTCCGCTGATGGCTGCCGTCGTCGCGATGACCCTGGCGTCGTTCGTCATCGCGGCGCGGCGCGCGGCCGCGCGGGCGCTCGTCCCGGCGACCGGGCTGCTCGGGGCTCTCGGCGCGCTCGCACTCCGAGGCAGCTCGACTCCCGGCTCGCGGGTTGCGCTCGTGGCGGCCGTGCTCGCGCTGGTGGGGCTCGCGGCGACCCTCCTGATGAAAACCGAGATCCGGGA
>Ga0126379_10002108_pt1 | contig 12515 bp, 9 predicted proteins | sample PanSoiMetPlot_24_FD_92640 | JGI IMG/M metagenome (GOLD analysis project Ga0126379, IMG submission 92640) | Tropical forest soil microbial communities from Panama - MetaG Plot_24 | ecosystem: Environmental > Terrestrial > Soil > Tropical forest > Bulk soil | place: Panama | collected 2016-02-17
GGAACCGTCGGAGGTTAAACGGGATTCCTTCTTTGCGGCAACGTCGAAAAGGTAGAGATCGTTGGAACGCACAAAGGCAAGAAAATGGCCGTCCGGCGAAAACTCCACATCTTTTTCTTCGGCGGGGGTGTTGGTGACACGAAAGAAGCTGGAAGAAGGAAGATCGAGAAGAAAGATATCGCCGTGAAATAGAAAGATGGCCTGGTGTCCGGTGGCATCGAAAGCCTCCGGCCACGGGAGCGCCTGCTGGACCTCGGCGGCGGTGTCGACAGCGATGAGCGAGGCAACAGCTTTGTGCATGTCGAGAATGGGACGGCGCTCGCCCGTTGCGGGATCGAGACGCTCGTAAGTGCGCTGCGTTTCCGGTTGACGAACGTCGTAGAGAATTGCGGAGTTGTCCGCGAGCCACGTGAACTGCGGGACTTCGGCGAGTCGTTCACCGGCGTCACTGAATATCCACTCGCTGGTGAGGCTGGGGGGCGCTGTTTGAGCGAGCGTGGGAGAAAGGGTGACCGAGACTAGGAAAATCAGAACGAGGAACAAAACAGCTGGGCGAAAGTCCTTCAGCAACTGAAGTCTCCTTGTATGAAACACGAACAGGATGCGGCAACGCTTCCGACGAGGATGCAAAACCCAAACGGAGCGTATCCAAGAAGAGCCGAGGAATCAAGGTGAGAGCATGAAAGCCAGCGCTACATGTAAGGTTATTTCTTCCTTCTTCGAGGTAGGCTAGCTTTCATGCTAGCCCTGGGTCGTTACGCGAGCGCGGACGCGAACACGGAATTTGCTTTTCAGGAAAACGCGGCCGGCATCAAGCGCGACTGATATAACGGAAACCGCGCCCCTGCGGATGAAATAGAATTCATTGGCCGGATCGCCTTGTGTGAACATAACGTGTTTCTCGGGGAACAGGACGTTCTTAACGCGTCCGGTGATGAAGTCTAGCTGTTCGTCCGAACAGTCCGTGGGGAAAGGGATGTTCCTTAATCACTAATTCCAGTGTCTCAATCATGATAATCGTCTGCTTAACCCGCAAATTCGCAATGTTGGCGTGACACCGCACCGGGCCTCGACATGATCCTCGGCCGGTATGACTCATTCCTTAAAGGCGCGGCGACCGGCGCTTCGGCGTAGTCGCGCCTCCACAAAAGTTCTATTCTCCACGACACTGTCTCGAGACAGCCCAGGCGGCTGCCAGGGGGGCGACGGTGTGTCATTTTTGGTTGACGGGCGAAATCGCCAAGGCTACAGTCGAGACCATTGAATCGTTTTAATTAGGGGCATTCGGCTTGAATTTGCGTTAGGCACTCGTTGAGGACTGGCCGTGCTAATGATCCGGCAAGATCGCAATCGCACCATTTCACTTGCTTCTCGCTCCTGCAAACAGGGCAGACACGGCCAAACTGTACCTTGTCTCGTGCCTGCGGCGCTGTTCCTGTTCCTCGTAGGTTTTGCGGGCAGCGCACAGGCGCAAAACATTGTCGTGGACGCCACGCCAAGCCATGTCACGAACACCATTCGTCCTACCGAAGCGCTGGGCGCGGGGATTGACCGCATACCTTACGGCGCCGCGGACAAACTGTTCGTCGATTCGACGGTGGGGCAAGTGCTCGCCGCAGGCTGGCAAACGGTCACGTACCGCCAGAATACCGAGCTGCACATGGAGGCGTGGCACTGGAACCCGCAAGGAACGTGGAGCGATCCGGCCGGGAAAGGATACTTCACGGGGAGCGCATCACCCGGAGCCGAGCTGATTCGACATTCGTACGGCTATCCGTTGCCGCATCGCGGGGTGACGCGCGACGACGGCACCGATACCGAAGGCTATTCGCGGCTGACCGATGGCGATGCGAATACCTATTGGAAAAGCAATCCGTATTTGTCCGCCACATTTACCGGCGAGAGTGACGCGCTTCACCCCCAATGGGTGATCGTCGATCTTGCGAACCGGCATGAAGTGGATGCCATCCGTATCGAGTGGGTGGAGCCTTACGCGGTTCGTTATGTGGTGCAATATTTCACCGGCGGCGATCCCCTCAAAAAGCCCACTGAGGGCGTGTGGCAAACATTTCCCGGAGGAATTGTCACCGAGGGGAAGGGCGGGGCGGCTGTACTGCAACTGGCGAGCGCGCCGATTGCCGTGCAACACCTGCGCATCCTGATGACGCAATCCTCGAACACGTGTGACACACACGGGAGTGGTGACAAACGGAATTGCCTGGGTTATGCGATTCGCGAACTGTACATCGGCACTACGACCGCCGACGGAAAATTTCACGACCTGGTCCGCCACACTCCCGACCAGGATCAGACCATGACGTACTGCTCCTCCGTCGATCCATGGCATGAGCCGAAGGATCTGGACGAAAAAGCCGGCGACCAGGTGGGCTTCGACCTTTTCTATACCGGCGGCTACACCCGCGGACTTCCCGCCATGATTCCCATCGCCATGATTTACGGCACTCCGGAGGACGCGGCGGCGGAAATCGCGTACATCGAGAAGCGTGGATATCCCATTTCGCATGTGGAAATGGGGGAGGAGCCCGACGGACACTTCATGCCACCGGAAGATTATGCCGCCATGTACATACAATTCGCGGCTGCATTGCACCGCGTTGATCCGAAACTGAAATTAGGGGGGCCGATTTTCACTGGCGTCAACAAAGACATCGAGACGTGGCCCGATGCGCAGGGGCGCACGTCGTGGACGCGCCGGTTCATCGATTACCTGCAGAGCCACGGAAAGAGCGGCGAGCTGGCGTTCTTTTCCTTCGAGCACTATCCCATGGAACCGGGAAAAATTCAGTGGAGCAACCTGTATCACGAGGCTGAGCTGGTGACGCACATCATGAAAGTTTGGCGCGAGGATGGCGTGCCGGAAAGTGTTCCGCTGTTGATCACCGAGTCCAATCTTTCCTGGGTCAGTTCGGAAGCGTTCGTGGACATCTGGGGAGGGCTGTGGCTTGCGGACTATATCGGCGCGTTTTTGAATGGCGGCGGCCGGGCGGCCTACTATTTCCACTATTTGCCGTTGGGGATTCATCGCGGCGCCAATGGTTCCATGGGTACCTTTGGCATGTTTTCGACTGATGCTAATCTCCAGATCAGGCAGCCACTGTCGCAATTTTTCGCCAGCCAGTTGATCAACCTCGAGTGGCTGCAGCCCGGCGACGGTGTGCACAAGCTATTTTCCGCGGAGAGCGACATTCGCGACACTGCCGGCAACAACCTCGTCACGGCGTATGCAGCGGCACGGCCTGATGGAACATGGTCGCTGATGGTCATCAATAAGGATCAGGAAAACGCGCAGACGGTGCATGTTTCTTTTGCGGACGATTCCAAGCATACGCGAGGGGAATTTTCCGGTGCGGTCAGCGTGAACACATTCGGCAAAGCGCAATATGTATGGCATCCAGATCCAACCGGTGGAACTGCTGATCCCGATGGCCCGATCGCGGTTTCCACTGTAACTGCGGGGCCCGGAGCGTCGTTTGCACTTCCCGCCGCCTCAATCACCGTTTTTCGCGGAAGCATCAAGTCCATTGAAAGTAGCGTAAAGGCGGCGGCGCACTAAACCGCGTGCCGCGCACGCTCAGGAGCGCGACGCGCGGGCGAGTTCGACAGCCAGCACCAGAGCCCTGGCGCCAGCTACTATTTTTTCCGGATTATTGTCACGCAGCGCTGCTAGGTCCACCAGGTCAGCTCCCACGCCCAGCGCAAAAGCGCCAGCCGCCAAATATTCAGCGGCGTTCGAGAGATTCACGCCGCCGGTGGGAATGAACTGCGCATCCGGAAAAGGGGCTTTGAGCGACTTGATGTGTTTGGGACCGCCGACGCTGCTGCAGGGGAATATCTTGATCACTTCCGCACCGGCTTCGTGTGCTTGCATGACTTCAGTGGGCGTCAATGCGCCGGGCATCGCCAGGATGCCGCGCTTTGCAGCTACTCCCAGGGTAGCAACGGAAAGTCCTGGGCTGACCAAAAATTGTGCGCCCGCGTCGATGCACTCCTCCGCGGCCTTGGCATTCGTTACCGTGCCCGCGCCAATCAGGACTTTCTCTCCGTGATGCTTTCTGAGTTCCTGAATGATTTTCGTGGCGCCGGGAACAGTCATGGTGATCTCGATGACGGGAATTCCACCTATATGGATGGCCTCCACAGCACGACGCGCTTCGTCCACGCTGGAAGCGCGCACTACCGGAACGATGCCCGTTTCCCAAATTCGTTTCCGCACACTCTCCGTGGTCATAGTTCATCTCTCCGATGAAATTCCTGCTTGGCCCGAACACTAGCGGGAGATACGCGCGCTTTTCCCCTTCATTACTTGCAGCACTTCCGGCAACGTGGCCATGGACGTATCGCCCGGCGTGGTCATTGCCAATGCTCCATGAGCGGCGCCGCAATCGACGGCCCACGCGAGGTCTTTCCCGGTTAGCAAGCCATAAACCAGTCCAGAAGCAAAGGAATCGCCGCCGCCAACACGATCGTAGATTTCCAGGTTCTCGCGCAAGGGGCTCTGATGGAACTTCCCCGCGGAATATGCGATAGCGCTCCAATCATTCTGCGTGGCCGTGCGTGCATTGCGCAAGGTCGTGGCGATCACGGCGAAATTGGGAAACTCTTGCGCAACTTTTTCGATCATCGTCTGGAAGCTGTGGTGATCCATCTGCGAAGGAGATTCGTCGACGGCGGGTGCGGCAAATCCCAGTGCCGCGTTGAAGTCCTCTTCATTTCCGAGCATCACGTCCACCAGCGGCGCGAGCATACGATTCACCTCTTGCGCCTTTTTCTTTCCGCCGATCGATTCCCACAGCGAGGCACGATAGTTCAGATCGTAGGAAATAATGGTGCCGTTGCGGCTTGCCGCCTCCATCGCCTCTTTTGCCACCAAAGGCGTCGTTTCGGAAAGAGCGCAGAAAATTCCGCCTGTGTGGAACCATCGAGCGCCTTCGCGCGCAAAAATTCCTTCCCAGTCGACCTCGCCCGGCTTTAGCTGGGATACGGCGGTGTGGCCACGGTCGGAACATCCCACCGCGGCACGCACGCCAAATCCACGTTCCGTAAAATTTAGTCCGTTGCGCACGCTGCGGCCAACGCCGTCGTAGCGCGCCCAACGCAGGTGTTGGAGATTCACGCCGCCTTGCAGCATCAGGTCCTCCACCAAGCGGCCCACGGGATTGTCGGCCAGCGCGGTGACAATGGCGGTGTCCATGCCGAAACAACGCTTCAATCCCCGAGCCACATTGTATTCACCGCCGCCTTCCCACACGCGGAACTCTCGGGTCGTGGCGATGCGCGTGTCTCCGGGATCGAGCCGCAGCATCACTTCGCCCAGGCTCACCAGGTCCCACCGGCACCTATCTTTTGATTTGATATTCATCGCAATCATCACTCTCGTACAACATCATTGCCGTTCTGGGCGGTTTTGCGGATGCCACACCTGCCTGCGAGGAAAGCAAAGAACCGGCGGCAAACGAAGCGGCCAATTGTCCGGACTGCCTGTGAAGCTAGGCTACGCGCCACGCGAGTACGAAACGGCGCTTCGCCAAGTCAACGTTTCTATACTACAGGGCCGTTTCACAAATCCAGAGCAATTTCGTGGTGATGAGCAATGCCATCGGAGTCGCGGGATATTTGTTACACTGGCTGCCTCTTAGACGAAATTGTTGAACAACAGTGGAGGATCGCGATGGGCCATCCGCTTCTCGAGTTGGCAGGCAAAAACGCGGTGGTGATCGGAGGAACCAGCGGCATTGGCCTGGCGCTGGCAAAAGGGCTAGCCGAGGCGGGCGCGAACGTGGTGCCGACGGGGCGACGAATCAAATTGGTGCAGGCAGCCGCGGCGGAAGTCGAGAAGTTGGGCCGAAGCTCGCTGGTGTGCCCGTGCGACGTCACCGACACGCAGCAAATCGAGCGTGTCCTGGCAGAAGCGATGGCCAAGTTCGGCACCGTACAAGTATTGGTAAACTGCGCAGGGCAGACCAAGCGCATGCCCACGCTCGACTTTCCCGAGCAAGACTGGAACGCGATCCTGGAGACAAATCTCAACGGGACTCTTCGCGCGTGCAAGATTTTTGGACGGCACATGATTGAACGAGGTTATGGCCGCATCATCAACATCGGCTCGCTGACTTCATTTCTTGCAGCGTTTGAAGTTGCGGCCTATGGGGCCAGCAAAGCGGCCGTGGCGGCGCTCACAAAATCGCTGGCTATCGAGTGGGCGATGAAAGGCGTGTGCGTGAATGCCATTGTGCCTGGCGTGCTCCGCACGGCGTTGAACGAAAAACTCCTCGACGGCACGGAGCGGGGACGAGAGTTTCTGATGAGGACTCCGATGCGTCGGTTTGGGAAAGTGGATGAACTTGCGGGAGCCGCGGTTTTCCTGGCGTCTGATGCAGCGAGTTTTGTTACTGGGCATCTTTTGGTCGTGGATGGCGGGTTTATGGCCAGCGCCGTCAATCAGTGAAGGAATTTCCTTGGCACTCGGGAGAAGCAGATTCCTCGCTTCGCTCGGAATGACATCGGGGGCATCAGGTCAGCTGGGGAGCCCGAGCATTCATGCGCTCGGCGGAATAACTAAACGCACGGCTTGCAGGTTGGGCGCAAGAAGTTGCATGACGGCCAAAGCGAGGAGATACGCTGACCCGGCAATGAAGAAAGGGATCGTGTAGCTCCCGGTCCACTGAAGAATGTGCGCCACGACTTCAGCGATGAGCATGCCGCCGACTGCTCCGGCTGCTCCGCCAAGGCCTGCCACGGAGGCCACAACCCTTGCGGGAAACATGTCCGAAGGCAAAGTTAATAAATTTGTCGAGAATCCCTGATGAGCCGCCGCTGCCAAGCCAACCAGTAGAACAGCAGCCCACACAGAATTGACTCGAGATGCGAAGATGATCGGCACGACACAGATGGCGCAGACCAGCAGTGCGGTCTTGCGCGCCAGATTCACGCTTTTGCCGCGATGAAGAAGAAAGGACGAGAGCCACCCACCGGCAACGCTTCCAAAATCGGCGAGCACATAAATCACCAGGATCGGCAGACCGATTTGACGGAGCGACAAACCGTGCCTGCGTTCCAGGAAATCCGGTATCCAAAATAAGTAGAACCACCAAATGGGATCGATCAGGAACTTGCCGCTGACAAACGCCCAAGTTTGTCGATGGCGAAGAATCTCGCGCACGTTAAATTTGCCGGAGCTCTCGGCACCGTCGCTTCGAATATGCTGCAGCTCCTCAGTGGAGCACTGCGCATGTTCCTCGGGCGGGCGGAACAGCCAGAGCCACAGTGCAAGGCCAACGAAGCCTAGAGCGCCCACGGCGAAAAAACAGCCGCGCCAGCCCCAACGCGCATAGAGGAACGGCACAAGCAGAGGAGTCAACGCAGCGCCGACGTTTGTTCCGGCATTGAAAATTCCGGTGGCCAGAGCGCGTTCCTTTTTAGGAAACCACTCCGCGACAGCCTTCAGGCTGGCGGGGAAGACGCCGGACTCGCCAAAACCCAATGCAAAACGCGCGACAAGAAATCCGCTGAGGGAATTCATGAAACCGTGCGCGATGGACGCCAGGCTCCAAAACCCAATGGTGACCGCGTAGCCGACACGAGTGCCAAGGCGGTCGATGAAGCGGCCAACCACCAGCATGCCCAGGGCATAGGCAGTTTGAAATGCAAATACCAGATGTCCGTATTGGATTTCATTCCAGCCAAACTGGTGCTGTAAATCTATTTTTAGAACCGCAAGAACCTGGCGGTCCATATAATTCTTGGTCATGCCAAAGAAAAGAACCGCGCAAATCACCCAGCGAAAATGAGCAAAAATGATACCTTTGACGGAAGCGATGGAACGGGAATTGGAGTGCCTAATGGAATTCATCCACGATGATTTCTTGTTGCATTCAGAAGCGGCTCGGCAACTCTATCATAACTACGCTGCGGGCGAGCCGGTTCTGGACTATCACTCGCATCTTTCGCCTGCGGATATCGCCACGGACCGGCGCTTTCGCGATTTGTCGGAAATTTGGTTGCAAGGCGATCACTACAAATGGCGAGCCATGCGGGCAAATGGAATTGACGAGCGCTACTGCACGGGCACCGCAGTGCCGTACGAGAAGTTTCTAGCATGGGCCCGCACGGTGCCGGCAACGCTGCGGAATCCGCTGTACCATTGGGCGCACCTGGAACTGAAGCGCTACTTCGGTGTTAGTGAGTTACTGGACGAGCGATCCGCAAAAAACATTTGGGACCAAACGAATGCCTTGCTCGCCGCGCCCGAGCTTTCCGCACGAAACATCCTCCGAAAATTCCGCGTGCTCGCGCTGTGTACCACCGACGATCCCTGCGACGACCTTGCTCATCACCAGAAAATCGCAGCGGACAGACCCGGCTTCCGTGTGTATCCGACATTTCGACCCGACCAGGCGCTGCAGGTGTACGCGCCGGGCAAATTCAATTCCTGGGTGGAGCGCCTGGCCGCTGCCAGCAACCGTGCGATCGTGAAGTTCAGCGATTTTCTCGAGGCCCTCCAAGAACGGCACGAATATTTTCATGCCCACGGCGGAAGAATCTCCGATCACGGCCTGGCCGGCTGCCCGGCCGATTGGTGCACGGAGTCGGAAGCCGCGGCGATCTTCGATAGCGCCCGTACAGGCACGCCCGCGACACCCGAAGACCAGGTGCGCTTTGCTTCTTTCCTGATGGTGTTTTTCGGACGGCTGGACGCGGAAAAGGGCTGGACCAAGCAGTTACATCTTGGCGCGCTTCGCAACGCCAACACTCGTCTTGTGCGTGCATCGGGACCCGACACGGGCTTCGACAGCATCGGCGACTGGAATCAGGCGGAGGCGCTCTGCCGCTATCTCGATCGACGGGACCAGGAGCGCGCGTTGCCAAAGACCATCGGTTACAATGTGAATCCCGCGGACAACTATGTTCTCGCCACAGCCGTCGGGAATTTTCAGGACGGATCGGTTGCGGGAAAAGTTCAATTTGGCAGCGCGTGGTGGTTTCTGGATCACAAGGAAGCGATGGAGTGGCAATTGAACGCGCTGTCCAATACCGGTCTACTTTCCCGGTTCGTCGGAATGATCACGGATTCCCGTTCCTTTATGTCTTTCCCCCGGCACGAGTATTTTCGGCGTGTTCTGTGCGACATGCTGGGCCGCGACGTGGAACGTGGCGAGATTCCCAATGACATTCCCTTGCTCGGTGCAATGGTGCGAAACGTCTGCTTCGCCAACGCGCGTGAGTATTTGAGCCTGGCGCTCGATTAGCGCTCGCCCGCTAGCTTTGGCATTGTTCACGGTGATGCCGTGGGGATCCTTCGCTCGCAGACTGCGCTCCCTCAGGAAGAGGCTGAGAGCTCAGATGGAGTCGGTGGAATGATGGTGTCACCAGTTGTGCATGGTACCGTCAAGTTTGCGGTTTACGGGCAAGTAGGCGCGCTGGTACGGCCATTTTGCCGCGAGCGATTCGTCGAGGTCGACGCCGAGCCCAGGCGCCTCCCCAGGATGCATCAGACCATTTTCCAAACTGTAGGAGTGCGGAAAAACTTGATCTGTCTCCGGAGTGTGCCGCATATATTCCTGGATACCAAAATTATGGACGCTTAGGTCGAAATGGAGCGCCGCTGCCATGCAGACAGGGCTCAAATCCGTGGCGCCATGCGAGCCCGTTCGCACCTGATACATCTCCGCCAGACTGGCAATTTTTTTCAAGTGCGTGATGCCGCCGGCGTGCACGACCGTGGTGCGAATATAATCGACGAGCTGTTCCTGGATGAGCTGCTGGCAATCGTAAATCGTATTGAACACCTCACCGACGGCCAGCGGCGTTGTGGTGTGCTGGCGAATCAGGCGAAAGCCTTCCTGCAATTCCGCGGGAGTTGGATCCTCCAGCCAGAACAAATGAAACGGCTCCAGTTCTTTGCCCGCGCGCGCTGCCTCGATGGGAGTCAGCCGGTGATGCGCGTCGTGCAGCAAATGCACGTCGGGCCCAAACTCCTTGCGCAGCCGCGCAAAAAGCTGCGGGACAAAATTCAGGTACTTCTCCGATGACCAATGATTTTCCGGTGGCAAGCCTTTCTCCGCCGGCTCATAGTGCATCTGGCCACGACCGACACCATAGGTGCTCTCGAGTCCCGGGATTCCCGATTGCGCGCGAATGGCTTTGTATCCAAGTTTCAAATAATGCGCGACAGCGGTGACCGTATCGTCGATGTCCGCCCCACTCGCGTGCCCATACACCAGAACAGCGTCGCGCGAAGCGCCGCCAAGAAGCTGATAGAGCGGCGCGTTCAGGCTTTTCGCTTTGATGTCCCACAGAGCCGTGTCCACCGCGGAGATCGCTGACATGGTGACCGGGCCGCGGCGCCAGTATGCTCCCTTGTAAAAGTACTGCCAGCTGTCTTCAATCTTGCGGGCGTCGCGGCCGATCAATGAAGGGATGACGTGATCGGTCAAATAGCTGGCCACAGCGAGTTCCCGTCCATTCAACGTGGCGTCACCCAAACCATAGAGTCCATCTTCGGTGATGAGTTTCAGGGTGACGAAATTGCGCCCGGGAGAACAAATAATCACTTTCGCATCGGTGATGCGCATTCAGGTTTTCCTTTGGTTCGAAGCGTACACAATTTGCGGCCAATAGCGAACACGATTGTATCGCGTGGGAAGTCAGCTTCAGCACCAAATCAAGGGTTAGGAGTGAGGGCGGCTTGCGGCGGCATTGCAGGCGCGGAATCGGGAGGAGCTGCGACCGCGGCGGCCGAAGGTAGTGTACCCCGCGAAGTAATTTGCTGTGGAGTAGGAAGTGTGGAGGAATCCCAGCCCCCGCCGACGGCCTCAACCAATTGCACGCTGGCCACAATTTGTTGAATGCGCAAATTCACGGCGATCTGCTGGTTGCTGAACAGCGTGGTTTGCGCGGTAATCACGTTGAGATAGGGATCGATGCCGAGGCGGTAGCGGTCAGTCGCCAGGTTCAGACTACGCTGCGCAGACTGGATGGCGGTGTCTTGCTCCTTGATTTCCTTGGAAAGAACGCGCAGGGAGGCAAGGTTGTCCTCAACTTGTTGGAAGGCAATCAGGACGGTCTGGCGGTAGCTGGCAACGGTTTGATCGTATTGCGCGCGGAACTGCTCGACGGTAGCGCGACGGAGTCCGCCATCGTAGATGGTTTCCGAGGCGGAGGGACCAGCAGACCAGAAGCGGCTGGGCCACGTGAACCAGTTGCCGCCCTTGGTGGTTTCAAATCCGGCAGAAGCGCTCAGAGTGATGGTCGGAAAAAATGCGGCCCTCGCGACGCCGACCTGCGCGTTGGCTTGGGCCATCAGTCGCTCGGTCGCGGCTACGTCCGGGCGGCGTTCCAGCAGTTGTGAGGGAACGCCAAAAGGAACGGCGGGAGGTGGAGTTTTCAAGGGCTCGACGGCGATCGAGAAGGAAGAAGCGGGCTGGCCAACCAGCAGCGCGACGGCATGTTCGTATTGCGCACGCAAAATGCCAAGTTGCGTGTCGAGCGCGCGGGTGGCTTCCAGTTGCGTTTCCGCTTGCGCGACTGCTTCATCGGAGTCGATGCCGGTTTCGTATAGCGCCTTGGTCAGTTCCAGGGACTGCTCGTAAGCCACCACGGTGGAATCAAGTAGCTGCTTCAGAGCGTCCTGCCCACGCAGTTGGAAGTAATCGACGGCAAGTTCGGCTTGCGCCGTCAAGCGCGTATTCTCAAGGTCGGCCGCGCTTGCTTGCGCGCTGGCGACATTGGCGCGAACGGTATTGCGCACACGGCCCCACAAATCGGGCGTCCAGGAAGCATCAAAGGGCAACGAATACGCGGTAAAGGTATTTCCAGAAGCCGCTGCAGCGATATTGCTGTTGTTGCTGGGTTGGTGTTGTCCAGTGATGCTTACGCCGACAGAAGCCGTTGGGAAATATTGCGAGCGCGCTTCCCGCACCACCGCACGCGCTGCCATGAAGCTGGAAAAGGCCGCGGCGACGTTCTGGTTGGAAATATTAATTTGTTCTTCCAGGGTATTCAGCTGAGCATCGCCGAAAATTTCCCACCACTTGCCGTGAAGAGTCGCGTCCTGCGGCTGCGCCACTTTCCAGCCGTCCATTTGCTTCAGATCGTCAGGAGTCACTTCTTTAAACGTTGCCGGTACAGGAGCGGATGGCGCCGGGCGATTATATTTCGGGCCGACATCGCAGCCCTGCAGCAGCAACACGCCGTAAAAAAACGTTGCCGAGCACCGCATCCAGGTTTTCCATTGCATCGTTATGCCTGCCTCCCTGGGGACTGAACGTCTATGGTTCCACTCGCCGGGCTGTTTGCGCTTTGTGCCATCATCCGGCAGTCTCCAACGGTGCCGGGGCCTGCAACTTCCCGTGGGCGCGCAGCCACTTCACTCTCAAACGGTCCAGCGCCAGATAAACGACCGGGGTGGTGTACAGCGTGAGCATCTGGCTGAGAATCAGTCCGCCAATAATCGTGATGCCGAGCGGGCGGCGAAGTTCCGACCCTGTTCCGGTGCC
>Ga0126379_10002109_pt1 | contig 12514 bp, 9 predicted proteins | sample PanSoiMetPlot_24_FD_92640 | JGI IMG/M metagenome (GOLD analysis project Ga0126379, IMG submission 92640) | Tropical forest soil microbial communities from Panama - MetaG Plot_24 | ecosystem: Environmental > Terrestrial > Soil > Tropical forest > Bulk soil | place: Panama | collected 2016-02-17
CGGGCGATAGCGGCGCAGCGCCAACGCCGGGCGCCGTTCGCCGGCGGCATCGCTCGGATGCATGTCCCGCCGGTACGGTGCGAGTCTCACGGCATCCGGGCGATGGCTGTCGAGGAGCACCGGGGCGCCGATCGCCTCATCGCCCACCAGCGCGGACAATCGCGCGATGGTCTCGGTGATGAGTCGCGGACTGGAATGCGGCGGATCGGTGAGCGACGACTGCGCCGGCGGCACCCGCACCGGCCGCGCCCTCAGCGTGACGGATTGCACGGCGCCGCGAGGCGGCCGCGCCTCGAGCGATGTTTCGAGCAGGGACGCGAGCACCACGCCGTCGTTCAGCGGGCATGCGGGGACGAACGTGCCCTCGTGCCGCGTGTGATCGGCCAGGTGGCAAATCCACTCCACCTGCTCGGCGAAGAGGCCGCGGCGCATCAGCTTGTCCGAAATCCTCAGCGCAAGAGTGAAGACCGCGTGGGCGAGGATCTCGAGCGTCTCCGCCCCGCCTTCGAGCTCCGCCGATTCCTCGAAGATCACCGGCGGCTCCCAGGGGGAGAGCGGGCGCGGATCCTCTCCGCGGGCGAGCTGTTGAAGTCGAGGCCCATCGCTGCCGAGCCGCTCGAACAGCGCGGCCGATGGCAAGGCCGCGAGCTCGCCGAGCGTGCGAATGCCCCAGCGCGCGAAGCGCGCGTCCATCTCTGGCGACAGCGCGAGGAGAGACAGCGGGGCAGAGGCCAGATACGCGGCTTCGCCTCCGGGCTCGACGACGGTGACGCCGCCGTCCCGGCCCAGCCGGCACGCGCAGCGCGCGCTGATCCGGCTGCCTGCGATGCCCGCCCGGACGGTGAGCCCCCGCTCCTGCGCCGCGTCGACCAGGCGCCGGCCGATCTGCTCCTCGTCGCCGAACAATCCGTGAAGACCGGTGACGTCCAGGTACACGAGACCGTGGTCGCCCTCTTCCACGCGAGGGGAATGTGCGAGGGCGACATGGAGCAGCTCCGATGCCCCGGCTCGAGGCTTGGCGGTGACGTCGGCCATGCCGTCTGCGGGCGGCGCCGGATCGGCCAGCAGACACGCGATGCGCCTCATAGCCGCCATCCGGCTTCGATCAGATCCCCTTCCCGGGGACGAGCGTGGGATCGCGCGCGGTCGCGCAGCACGCGCACCTCCGACGTGAGGCCGGTGAATCGCGTTGGACGCGGCACGCCGATCCAGCCGGACTCGAGACGCCTGACCGACACGACCATCGCCGCCGCGTTTCCGGCGAGAGGCCGTGGCGCGCGGAGCACGAGCGCCGCAGCGCTCTTCTCGGTCGCGAGCTGCAATCGACGAAACACGGCGCGCGCGCTGGACTCGCCGTTCGCCAGGTCGCCCACGTCCAGCGCGATGAGCGCAAAGCCCGGGCAGCGGACCAGCAGGTCGGCGACGGTCCAGGCCAGCGCGAGCCGGCCGCGGCACTTCACCCAGAGCAGCCGTGAGAGAACAACCCCGGCCGCATCGGCGCGAGACGGGTCGAAGGCATCGGCGGCGTCCACAACGGCCACCTGGTCGCCCGAGATCGTGGCCCTGGCGATCAGGGCCAGGAGCAGACTGCTGCCGCCCGAGGAGGAGGGACCGACGATCTCGCTGAGCTTTCCCGTCGGGAACGCGCGCAGCAAGACGTCGATCTCTCGAGGACCTCGCCCTGGCGGAGGCGCGGACTCAGCATGGAGAACCATGGCCATGCGCTCGAGTTAGGTCTATTACACATCATGTGTTTAGTATTCATCAAGACACTAGATGAGCGATGAGAGGAGTGACCAAGCCACAATATCTTGGAATGGGGCAGCTCAGCAGGGATCGACGCCGTCGGGGCCCTCGAGATCGCACCTCGGACGGATCGGCGCACGATCTTTTCCGAGTCGGCTTCGTGCGGACCGCATCCGCGCCAGGAGGCCCAGCGTTGGCCCCGACCGCGATCCTTCAGCGCAAGAGGCCCAGCGCCCGCAGGCGCTCCTCCATTTCCTTCCACTGCCCGGCGGTGATCGCTCCCTCTGACCACTGCCGCTGGCCGATCAGCGCCGCCACCACGGAGATCTCACGCTGTTCCCATCCCTGGACCAGCGCCGCTGGCAGCAGGCCCTCCCACCGGACCAGGCCCCGAGGCAGATACCCGAGGTCCTCCACGCACTCGACGATGCGCGCCGCGCATGTTTCCTTGTCCTCGCGGTCGGTCCTGACGACCACGTCGGGGGCGGCCGGCGGCTCGTAGGGATCCGACACTCCGGTGAACCGCTGGATCTCCCCGCGCCGGGCCTTCTTGTAGAGCCCCTTGGCGTCCCGCTCCTCGCACACCTCGAGCGGGCAGTCGACGTAGACCTCCACGAACTTGCCGATCAGTCTCCGCGCCGCGTCGCGCGAGGCCTGGTAGGGCGAAATCGCCGCGGTGATGGTCGCGACCCCGGAGCGATTCTCGAACAGCGCGAGGTGCGCGATCCGTCGGATGTTCTCGTCGCGGTCCTCGCGCGAGAACCCGAGACCGGCCGTGAGCCAGGTCCGCACCTCGTCGCCGTCGAGCACGACGACGGGACATCCTCGCTCGCGGATCCTCGCCTCGACCAGGCGAGCCAGCGTGCTCTTACCGGACGAGGGCAGCCCCGTGAGCCAGATCGTGAACGGCAACGTCATGCGCCTCGCCTCCGAGGTCCTCCGCGCGCTAGGCCGATTCCCGCAGCACCGTCTCGAACCGCGCCGTCGCCTCCTCCCACCCGAAGCGCGACGTGATGAAAGCCTGTCCGTCCGCCGCCAGTCGCGATCTCAACGCCTCGTCCACGACCAGTTGCTCGAGACCTCGCGCGAGGCCGTCGACGTCGCGGCGCGCGGCCACCACCGCCGTCTTCCCCTCGATCGCGTAGTCCCGGCAGCCGCCATTGTCGTAGGTGCAGAGCGCGGCGCCGCACGCCATCGCCTCCATGGGCGGCATCCCGAGCCCCTCGTCCCAGGAGGGACAGAGGTAGATGGGACACCGGCTGTAGAGCCAGGCCAGCCTTTCCTGACCAAGGTCGGCGAAGAACTCGTCGTACGGCACCGCGGTCGCCGGCGGCCGCACGCCGAATCCGACGAGGCGCAGCGCGGGATGCCCCTGCTTGACTCGCCGGGCCGCCTCGACGCCGTCGGCCACGCCCTTCCACGCGTAGTCGTGGTGGAGCATCAGCGCGCGGAGGACGCCGTCCCGGGCATCCGGCACAGGATGAAAGAGCGCGGGATCGACCGGCGTGACGATGAGCGCGGCGGGGCTGTCGAAGCGCTCCGCCATGATCTCGGCGAGCCACGTCGAGATGACGATCTTCCGCAGGGGCAGGCGATACGTCGCGTCGACTCGCGCGGCCTCGCCGTGATACAGGCTCTCGTAGTGCTGGACGAAATAGAGCTTCGCGCCGCACCGCGCGGGCGCCCGGGCGACGGGCGTCGCCGATTGCCACGAGGTGGCGACGATCGCGTCCCCGTCGGGCAGCCGCGACGCGTCCCAGTCGGTCACGCGCATCACGCGCGCGCGCAGCCCGGGCATCCACGCCGGTTCGCCTCCGGAGCGATCGGAGTCGCGTGCGGCGCCGCCGCCCGCGGCGCGGAGCCCGACACCGCGCCCGAAACGCGCGCGCCACCACGCGCCGAACCGCCGGCGCTCCGGCACCACGAGGGTCACGACGTGGCCGCGCGCGGCCAGCCGGTCGGCATGGGTGAGGATGGCGCGCACCCCGCCGGCGATCCGCAGGTGCGGGCAGAGGAACGTGATCCTCAAATCGCCATCGACACCTGACCGGTGCGCCGGTACGCGGCGGGATCGAGCTGTACATTGACGCACCAGACCTCGTCGGAGGCCAGCGCTCGCTCGATCGCGGGCCGGATCTCGGCCGCCTCGGTGACGTAGGCGCCGCGGCCGCCGAGCGCCTCCACCATCCGGTCGAAGCGGGTGAAAGGCAGCGAGGTGCCGACGGCCCGCTCCGCGCCGAAGAACGAAAGCTGCGGATTCCGGATCTGCCCCCAGCCCCCGTCGTTGCCGATCACGACGGTCATCGGCAGCTTGAATCGCACCGCCGTCTCGATTTCCATGCCGTTCAGCCCGAAGGCGCCGTCGCCGGCGATCAGCAGCACACGTCGATCGGGATGCAAGAGCTTCGCGGCGATGGCGAACGGCGGCCCCACGCCGAGGCAGCCGAAGGGTCCGGGATCGAGCCACTGACCCGACGCGCTCACCGGCACGAACCTGGATGCGCAGCCCACCACGTCCCCGCCGTCGCCGACGACGAGGGTCTCGGGCGTGATCGCCGTGGCGATCTCCGCCGCCCACCGATAGTGCGAGATCGGCGCCTGGTCGGATCGGGCCTCGGCGAGCAGCCGTTCGCGGCTTTCCCTCTCCCGCGTCCCCACGCGCTCTCGCCAGTCGGCGAAGCGCGTCGGCAGGCCGGCGGGCAACGCCTCCACGAGCTGGTCGAGGACGCGCCCGATGTGGGCGGTGAGCCCCAGCTCGAGCGGTCGGTTGCGGCCCAGCTCGACGGGATCGCAGTCGATCATGACGACGCGCGCGTTCTCGGCGAAGCTGGGTGGCCGTCCGTAGCCGAGGCGGAAATCGAGCGGAGCGCCGAGCACGAGCACGAGGTCCGCCTGGCCAAGCGCCCAGCCTCGGGACTGAGCGAACGCGGAGGGATGATCGAAGGGCAGCGAGCCGCGCCCCGCGCCGTTCATGAAGACCGGCAGCCCGGAGCGCTCGGTGAACGACGCGAGGGACTTGGCCGCGTCGTCCCAGTACACGCCGCTGCCGGCGATCACCATTGGCCGCTCCGCCGTCGCGATGAGATCGGCGAGCTTCGCGAGGTCGCCGGGATCGGCGAGGAGCGCCCCGCGATGCACGTAGCCCGTGGGAATCGGCGCCAGGCGATCCTCCATCGTCGTCATCAGGAGATCCACCGGGATCTCCACGAACACCGGCCCGGGCCGACCGGTGAGCGCGGTCCGGATCGCCGTCGTGAGGACCTCGGGGATCTGGCGGGCCTCGGGCACCGTCCACGCGCCCTTGGTGATCGGGCGCAGCAGCGCGACCTGCTCGGTCTCCTGCAGCGCGCCCTGACCGCGCAAGCCGAGGGGAGCGGCGCCACCGATCAGGAGAAGCGGGCTTCGCGCGGAGAAGGCGTTCGCCACCCCGGTCACCGCGTCGGTGACCCCCGGGCCGGCGGTTACGGCGGCGACACCGATGTTCCGCGTGAGCCGCGCGTAGGCGTCGGCCGCGTGGGCGCACGCCTGCTCGTGGCGCATGTCCACGACCGCGATGCCCTCGTCGAGGCAACCCTCGTAGATCGGGAGGATGTGCCCGCCGCAGAGCGTGAAGAGATGTCGCGGGCCGGCCTGCGCGATGGTCCGCGCGACGAGGTGCCCGCCGGTCAGATCGGCCATCGATCGATGCGCGGCGACATGCGCGCCGGCGGCCGAGTGGAGTTCCGGCGGCTTGCCACTAGCGCTCCCCCGGCTCGGGGATGTGGGCGACCTCGAGCTTGACGCGGTCGGGGTCCTCGAAGAACACGGCGTAGTAGCCGGGGCGATACTCCGGGAACTCGCGCGGGGTGCCGTAGAGCGACTTGATGCCCCTCGGCGGGAGGAACTCCGCCGCGAAGCGATCCACGTCCTCGCGGTGCGCGACGCGAAACGCCACGTGGTTCAGTCCGGTGCGTTTTCTGTGGTATCCCTGCGGCCGGTGCTCGGCCGGAGTCTCGAGGAGCCACAGCGAGGTCCGCCCGTCGGGGAAGCCGGCCGCGTCGGGCCCGTCGTGGATCAGGCGGAACTCGAGCGCCTCGAAGAGCGCGCGATAGAACGGCAGCGACACCCGCCGGTCGCGGACATTCACCTGCACGTGGTAGAGGGACGCCTTCATCGAATCCGCGTCCCTCGATCGCTACCGGGGGAAGGCGTCCTTCACGCCGCCGTCGACGGTGATGGTGCAGCCGGTCGTCTTCGCGGACCGATCGGACGCGAGGAAGGCCACGGCCTCGGCGACATCCTCCGGCAGGATGGGGCGGGCCAGGATGTTGCGCTTGCGGTAGAAATCCTCCAGGTCCTCGACCTCTATGCCCTGCGCCTTCGCGCGCTCTCGCCTGATGTCGTCCGACCACAGCTTCGAGTCGCGGAACACGGCATCGGGGTTGACGAGGTTCGAGCGGATGCCGTGGGGTCCGCCCTCGAGGGCCAGCACCTTCGCGAGCTGCGCCTCGGCGGCCTTCGACGCCGAGTACGCTGCGAAGTCCTTGCCGGGCGACATGACGTTCTTCGTGGCGACGAACACGAAGGCGCCGCCCAGCCCCTGCGCCTTGAGGAGCCGCAATCCCTCTCGCGCGACGAGGAAATGCCCGGTGGCGTTCACGGAAAACGAGCGCTCCCAGTCCGCGAGCGCCAGCTCGTCGATCGGCGTGGAGTGCGCGATGCCGGCATTGGAGACGATGATGTCGACGCCCCCGTAGGCGAGCACCGCCTCCTCGAAGGCCGCGCGGACGGACTCCTCGCGCGCCACGTCCATGCCCACGCCGAGCGCCCGCCCGGCGCCCGACGCCGACACCACCTCGTCGGCGACTTTCTTCGCGCCCGCGGCGTCGAGGTCGGTGACCACCACATGGGCGCCCTCGGCCGCCAGCTTGACGGCGGCGGCGCGGCCGATGCCGCTGGCGCCTCCGGTGACGAGCGCGATGCGCCGCGCGAGCTCGCGCTCCGGCGGCGCCAGCGTCAGCTTGTACAGCTCGAGCGGCCAGTACTCGATGTCGAAGGCGTCGCGCGCGGAGAGCGACACGTAGCGGCCGAACCCGGTGGCCGCGCCGAGCACCGACACCGTGTGATGGTAGATGTCGCTGACGATGCCCGCCGTGCGGCGGTCCTTGCCGGCCGTGAACATGCCGAGCCCAGCCACGACGACGACGCGGGGGAACGGATCCGTGAGCGTCGCCCCGTAGCGGTTGTTCCCGTCGAAGTACGCCGTGTACTCCTCGACGAACCGCTCGACGGCCGAGCGCATGGCCGCCGTGACCGCGTCGGGATCGCCCGGGCGGTCCACGGGAACGAAGCACGGCAGCCGCTTGGTGTAGAGCGTGTGGTCGGGCGTCGCGGGGCCCACGCTGCACAGCTCGCGGGCCTCGGACGAGGCGGTGAACTCGAGCACGTCCGCGCTGTCGTCGAAGGTCATCACGACCCGGCGATCGCGGCCCAGGATCCCCCGGAGCTCCGGCGCCACGGTCACCGCCACGCGCCGGCGGACGTCCGCGGCCGGCGGCGCGACCACGACACCGCCGAAGCGCACCCGTCCTTTCGCGCGATGGGCGATGGCCTCCTCTGCGCGGCTGATCAGCTCGATCGTTGACAGGTACGCCTCCTTGACGGTGGCGCCCCAGCAGATCGTCCCGTGCTTCTCGAGCAGGATCGCCCGTACCGCCGGATGCGCCTCGAAGGCCTGCGCCACCTGCTTCGCGATGGGAAAGCCCGGACGGAGATACGCCAGCGAGACGATCTCGCCGCCGAACACCTCGCGGAGCACGTCGGCGCAGCGATCGTTGTTGGTGAGCGAGACGATGGCGTCGGCGTGGGTGTGGATCACCGCCTCGGCCGGCAGGAAGCCGTGCAGCGGCGTCTCGATCGACGGGCGCGGGCTCGCCGGCTCGAGGAGCGCGTGGGCGAAGTAGTCCACCATCTCCTGATCGCCCATGTCCTGGCGCTCGAGCAGCGCGCGGATGTCGTCGATCCGCACGCCCGGAAAATCCTTCTTCTGGATGCTCTTCAGGTCGGAGCCACTGCCCTTGACGCGCAAGACGCGCACCTCGCGACCGCGGTGGTCGCGCTCGACGCGCTTGACCGAGGTGTTGCCGCCTCCCCAGACGACCAGCGAGGTTTCCGCGCCGATCAGGCGGGAGGCGTAGACGAGGAGATCGAGATCGGTGAGACCGGCAGAGGCGGCGTCATCCCAGCGCGAGTTCATGGCGACACGATACACGAGCCTCCCGGCGCGCGTAAACACTTGCGGCCATCGCCTCGTGCCTCGAATTGACAGGGTGAGACGCGGCCCCTAAGGTAGGCGGCGTAATCGCGAAATGCGCGTCGAGGAGGACGATCGATGAAGGGCCTCATCATGGATTACCCGCTCACGCTCACCCAGCTGTTCGAGCGGTCCCGCCGGCTGTTTCACAAGAAGACCATGGCCACGCGCGTGCCCGAAGCCGGGCTCGAGCGCTATACCTACGCCGACTACGCGGATCGCGTGTGCCGGCTGGCCTCCGCCCTCGCGGGGCTCGGCCTCGAGAAGGGCGATCGGGTCGGCACGTTCGCCTGGAACTCGCACCGCCACCTCGAGGTGTACTTCGCGGCGCCGCTCATGGGCATGGTGCTGCACACCGTGAACATCCGTCTGTCGGCCCAGGACATCGCCTACATCGTCAACCACGCCGAGGACCGGGTGCTGATCGTCGACGCGAGCCTGTGGCCGCTGCTCGAGCCGATCCGGAAGGACCTCAAGACCGTCAGGCACGTCATCGTCATGAAGGACACTCGGGACGCGCAGATCCCGCCCGGAGCCCTCGACTACGATGAGCTGGTGGCCGCGGCGCCGCCGGTCGGCGAATGGCCGGCGCTCGCCGAGACGGACGCCGCGGGCATGTGCTACACGTCCGGGACGACGGGGCATCCCAAGGGCGTCGTCTACACGCACCGCGGGATCTACCTGCACTGCTTCGCGTCGTCCACGGCGGACGTGCTGGGCATCTCGGAGCGGGACGTCATCCTGCACATCGTGCCGATGTTCCACGCCAATGCCTGGTGCGTCCCGTTCGCCGGGGTTATGAACGGATCGACCCAGCTCTTCGGCGGCCCCAACCCGCAGCCGCGCGACATCATCGAGATCGTGCACAACGAGCGCGTCACGGTCGTGGGCGCGGTGCCCAGCGTCTGGATCGCGATCCAGGGCATCCTGGAGAAGGAGCCAGGCTGGGACATCTCCTCGATCCGCTGCATCCCGATCGGCGGATCGGCGGCGCCGAAGAGCCTCATCGAGCTCTTCGACAAGGAGTACGGCGCCTACATGCTCCACGCCTGGGGCATGACCGAGATGTCGCCGCTCGGCAGCGTGTGCCGGCCGCGGTCGTACATGGACGCCCTGCCCGAGTCCGAGCGCTACGACGTCCGGGCCAAGCAGGGCGTGCCGATCGCGGGGGTCGACATGCGGATCGTCGACGACATGGGCGTGGTTCAGCCCTGGGACGGCAAGAGCGTCGGCGAGATCCAGGTGCGCGGCCCCTGGGTCACCTCCGGGTACTACAACAACCCGGAGGGCGCGGCGCAGTTCACCGACGACGGCTGGTTCCGCACCGGGGACGTCGCCACCATCGATCCCGACGGCTACATCCAGATCACGGACCGGACCAAGGACCTCATCAAGTCCGGGGGCGAGTGGATCTCGAGCGTGGACATGGAATCGACCATCATGGGACATCCCAAGGTCCTCGAGGCCGCCGTGATCGCGGTGCCCCACGAGCGCTGGGTCGAGCGGCCGCTGGCCTGCGTGGTGCCGAAGCCGGAGTTCGAGGGACAGTTGACCCCGCAGGAGATCATCGCCTATCTCGCGCCCCGGGTGGCCAAGTGGTGGCTGCCCGACGAGGTGGTCCTGATCGACGCCGTGCCGAAGACGAGCGTCGGCAAGTTCGACAAGAAGGTCCTCCGCGAGCGGTTCCGGAGCGGCAGGCCGGCCTGAAGACGGGTCCGCTCCCTTCGCAGCGCACCGGCCAGCTACTGCCTCCCTGCTGGCTGACCGATGCGGTGCTGGGCGCAGATGGCTCTGATGTCGTTCCAGTCCATGCCCGGAAGGAGCGGCTCCGCCGCGGTGGCTTTTTTCGCCGCCAGCTCCTTCAGCGTGGCGATGCGGTCGCCCGTGGACGGGTGGGTTGAGAGGTAGCGGAGCGAGCGGCGGTCGCTGTGGGAGAGGTGCTCGAAGAGGCCGATCACAGGACCTGGGGCGACGTGGGCTCGGAGGAGGAGGCGCATGCCCTGGCGGTCGGCTTCCTCCTCTGCCAGGCGGCTGTACTGGAGCTGCCCGAGGATTCGCGCGCTCTCGAGGCCGTAGACGAGCGGGCCCGTCATGTCGCCGGTGAGGGCCGCCAGGAGCAGGCCGGTCGACGTGTGCTGGATGATCGCGCGCGTCGTGTGGTGGTGCAGGACGTGTTCGATCTCGTGGGCGAGGACGCCGGCCAGCGCTTCGGGACTGGCGGTCTCCTCCAGGAGCCCGCGGAACACGACGATCGTGCCGCCGGGCAATGCCAGGGCGTTGACGTCGGGCCGATCCACGACGACGACGCGAAACTTGTAGGGCGAGGGTCGCGCGGCCCCGATCAGTCGCGCAAGGACCGCGTCGAGGGCCTGCTGGCGGCGGGGGTCGGTGCACACCTGGTCGGGCGGCGCGATCTGGGCGGCGACCGAACGGCCGAGGCTCTCCTCCCAGGCCACCGGCACCCGGGGCGCCGCGAGCGCGGCCAGCGCAGGGATCCCCCAGAAATAGTACGCGGCCGTCACGACCAGCACGGCGAGGGCGGCGAACATCGCGATGCGGATCCGCCCGCCGCGGGACGCCGGATCTCGAAATCGCCCGGTCTCCGGGGTCGCCGCGTGCAGGCTCGACAGGAAGCCGCGGTCGGCGACGATCACGATCTCGGGCAGTTGGCCCCCTCGCTCGAGCCGCACCTCCTCGCCCTCGTAGAAGCCCTGCGTCTGACGGATCTCCCGGTACGGCCAGACGCGCGATCCTCCGCCGCCCGTGCTGACCTCCATTCCCTCGTGCATGAGGCGAACCGTCGCGGGATAGCGGGTCGGGGTCTGCCCGTCGAGGTAGTGCGCCGGCCATTCGCGCTGCATGCCTGAGCCTGGACGGGAGCGTCGCGACGAGGTCTAGCCGAGATCGAAGCCGGTATCGAGAAAACCGGCGAGCCCCTCGCCCGTCGCGGACGCGAACTGGGCCTGCTGTCGGATCTGCTCGAGGTCGAGCGGGCCCTGCAAATCGAGATAGCGAAAGGCGAAGTGGATGTTCCTGATCCGGACCCAGGGCCACGCCAGGCCGAGCGTGCCGATCAGCAGCAGCGCGTTGACGAGCCACAGGCCGAGCAGCGCGCCCCCGGTGACGTTCGAACTGAAGCGGGCGGCCCCGAAGGCCGTGTGCTGCCAGAAGAAGCGCTGCTTCCGGGCCGTGAACCAGAACCAGGTGAGGCCCAGCGTGGGCAGGGTGAGCAGCATCGACAGCAGATAGGGCCCGAACAGCTTCTTGCCCCGCCCGGTGAAGCTGAACCGCTCGTTGCCGAAGTAGGAATGGGAGACCATGAAGGCCTGGCGGCGCGTCACGAAGAACGGGTAGTACAGGCCGAAGGTTACGATGCGCAGGAGATAGCCCGTCCCGAGCAGTTTGATGAGCTCCATGGCCGACCCGCGGAAGGAGAACCGGATGCCGCGCCACGAGGTGCGGCTGAGGCGGTAGCGGCGCGCGCCCACCATCGCGACGGGGATGAACATCAGGTACACGAACAGCGGGATCAGCACGGCGGCGGCCCAGCCGATCGCCGGGTGCAGGGGCCTCCATTCCTCGACGACGCGCAGCGCGATGATCGGCAGGACGAACACGACGAAGGCCTTCGCAAAGCCCAACAGCAGCTCCCGGGCGGTGCCGTGGTACGCGAAGCGGTCCCCGTCGAACTCGCACTGGCCGAACATGTACCGGCGGAGGCGGGTCTTCCCCCAGAAGTAGTAGATGCCGAGCGTCAGGAGAATCAGCAGCACGTTGACGGAGTGGATGCCGAAGAGCGCGGTTCCCGAGCCATGGAAGGACAGCCGCCGACGCTCACCCGAAACGTTCCCGGGCGCGCTGGCCGCGAGCGGGCCAGGGGGCACCGTGGGTGGCCGGGGGGGCGCTGGCGGCAGGTCCGGGGGGGACGGCGGCAGGCTCAGGGGCGCCGGCGCGGCCGGCTGTTTGAAAAACGAGCCAGCCGGCGCCGCCGTCTGCGATTCCATGTGCGCACTATTGTCAGAGGCGACGCGAAGTGTCAACTTCTCGGCGATTTCGTCGTCGTTCACGGCCATATCTGCATATCGGTCGACGCCGGCCGTGGATCAGACAAATGTGATGCGACGCGATCAGAGTCCGATGTCGCGGAAAAAGTCGCCGATGACCGACTGCACTTCCACGCGATGACTCCGATTCGGGAAGTGCGGGCCTCCCGCGACGACGTGAAGGCGAGCGCCGGGAATGGTCGCCGCGACTCGCCTCGACATGTCCTCGGTGGGGAACGTGTCTTCCGAGCCCGCGATGACCAGCACGGGACAACGGATGCTTGCACAGTCCGCGAGCCATTCGGGGCGCGAGTACGTCTCGTCGAGCAGCGCCAGGAGCGACGCGACCGAGTGGCGAGCGAGCCGGCCGGTCACCTCCGCGTATCGGTCGGGCCGCGCCTTGAGTCGGTCGAGCGCCTCGTCGCCCATGCGC
>Ga0126379_10002110_pt1 | contig 12512 bp, 10 predicted proteins | sample PanSoiMetPlot_24_FD_92640 | JGI IMG/M metagenome (GOLD analysis project Ga0126379, IMG submission 92640) | Tropical forest soil microbial communities from Panama - MetaG Plot_24 | ecosystem: Environmental > Terrestrial > Soil > Tropical forest > Bulk soil | place: Panama | collected 2016-02-17
GATGGTGGAGGATCGGCTGCTCAGGCTCATTGCTGAGTTGCCTCCCGGCGTTTCCGAAATCTATTGCCACCCGGCGACAAGACGCTGGGATGGTCCCGACAATTTCCCCTCACCGTATAGATGCGAGGAGGAGTATCGCGCCCTTGTCAGTCCCGCTGTAAAGGAGAAGCTCGGCGCGAGCGGCCTTCACTCTCTATCCTACCGCGCAGCTCTTGATGGCGTCGGACGCGTTCGCGTCTAAAGTCGACGCACCGATTGGGGCAACCCTCCTGCGATACGGTGCGGCGAATCGTGGACTCCAAGGGCCATCATCGCCGTCGTCGCAATGCTTGAGGCGTTCAGCCCCGCCAGCTCGTACATCTGATGCGGATGACCGTGATCGATGAACACATCGGGCAGAACCATGGTGCGAACCCTGGGGCCGCCGTCGAGCAGCTCTGCTTCGGCGAGAGCGTGCAACACATGGCTGCCAAACCCGCCAATCGCACCCTCTTCCACCGTGATCAGCACTTCGTGCTCGCGCGCGAGGTCGAGAATAAGATCGCGATCAAGCGGTTTCATGAAACGAGCATCGGCCACCGTCGTCGAGAGACCGAAGGCCGCAAGTTGATCCGCTGCCTTCAACGCTTCGGCCAATCGGGCGCCGAGCGAAACGATGGCGATCGAGGTGCCTTCTCGCAGTATGCGGCCCTTGCCGATCGGCAGTAGCGAGCCTTCCGCCGGCAGTTCGACACCGGTCCCCTCACCGCGCGGATAGCGCACCGCCGAGGGCCGATCGTCGATGGTCACCTGGGTGGCAACCATGTGCCGCAACTCCGCCTCGTCGGCGGCGGCCATGACCACGAAACCTGGCAGGCAGCCGAGGTAGGCAAGGTCGAAGGAGCCGGCATGAGTCGGCCCGTCGGCACCAACGAGGCCGGCGCGATCGAGCGCAAACCGCACCGGGAGTTGCTGAATCGCCACGTCGTGCACCACCTGGTCGTAGGCGCGCTGCAGGAAGGTCGAATAGATGGCGGCAAAGGGTTTCATACCTTCGCAGGCGAGGCCCGCCGCAAAGGTCACGGCGTGCTGCTCGGCAATGCCGACATCGAAGGTCCGTGTGGGGAACTCCTTGGCGAAACGATCAAGCCCGGTGCCGTCCGGCATCGCTGCGGTGATGGCGACGATCTTCTCGTCCTTTCTCGCCTCGGCGATCAGGCTGTCGGCAAAGACCCGCGTGTAGGACGGCGCTTTCGACGCCACCTTGGTCTGTGCGCCCGTCACCACATTGAATTGGCTCACGCCGTGATATTTGTCGCTCGAGGCCTCCGCCGGCGGATAGCCCTTGCCCTTTTGCGTGACCACATGCACGAGAATCGGCCCCTCTTGCGCGTCGCGAACATTGCGCAGGACCGGGAGAAGCTGACTCAGATCGTGCCCGTCGATCGGGCCGACATAGTAGAAGCCCAATTCCTCGAACCATGCGCCACCTTGCCAGACGTGGCGCGAATATTTCTCGAGCCGCGCCAAGCGGCGCTCCCAGCGAGATGGGAGGCGGCCTGCGAATTTCTTGGCGAGTTTGCGCCAGGAGAAATAGGACCGGCTCGAGGTGATGCGGGCGAGATAGGCCGAGAGCGCCCCGGTTGGCGGCGCAATGGACATGCGGTTGTCGTTGAGCACGACGATAAGCCGCGTGTCGAGAGCGCCGGCATTGTTGATCGCCTCATAAGCCATGCCTGCGCTCATGGCGCCATCGCCAATGACGCAGATCACGCGGTTCTTGCCGCCCGTCAGATCGCGCGCCACCGCCATGCCTAGACCGGCCGAGATCGAGGTGGAGGAATGGGCGGCGCCGAACGGGTCATATTCGCTTTCGACCCTCCGGGTGAATCCCGAAAGCCCGCCAGGCTGGCGCAAAGTGCGGATTCGATCTCTGCGCTCGGTCAAAATCTTATGCGGATAGGCCTGATGGCTGACATCCCAGATGAGCCGGTCGCGCGGCGTGTCGAATAGATAATGGAGCGCGACCGTGAGCTCGACAACGCCGAGACCCGCGCCGAGATGGCCTCCGGTCACCGATACGGCATCGATGGTTTCCTGCCTGAGCTCCGCAGCGAGCTGAACGAGGTCCCCCTCCGGCAGCGCCCGCAAATCCTCAGGCGTGCACACTTTATCCAGCAGCGGCGTGTTCGCTCTCGCCGGCGCACCCATCTAAGTTCCCCCGCCCCCTTTTTAGCCCACCCCGAGATGGGTGGGCGCTGCTCTTGTCAGCCTCCCGCCAAGAGCTTATCGCCCTGCTTCGTCAGTGCGCTCACCAACGCGTTAGCACCGCCGGACTTCAGGATCGATCCAAATTCGGCGCGACGGCTTGCGAGCTCGCTAATGGTCCCATTGAGATAGACGTCGATGATCTTCCACGCGCCTCCCGAATTGCGCATGAGATAGTTGAGCTGAACCGCCGTTCCGTCGGACTGGACGATGCGGGTCTTCACGATCTTGTCCCCGTTCGGCTGATCCGCGGTCTGCAAGACCTCAAACTGCTCCCCGGCAAAGCCATTGAAGCGGCTGGCGTAGGTCGCCGCGGTCATTCTGGTGAAGGCGGCTACGATGCTCTGCTGCTCTGCCGGTGAGAGCGCGGCCCAGTTTTGGCCGACGGCAATCCTCGACATCAATGGAAGGTCGTAGGTGTTGCTGAGCACAGGCGCGAGCTTGTCGTAACGTCCTTTTACGCCGAGCTGCTTCGCCTGCTTCATCGTGTCGAGGAGTGCAGAGTAGAAGCTATCCACGCGCGTCGCGGCGGGGTCTCCGGCTGCGCTAAACCCATTCGTCGGCAGCAGAAAGAAAAGCGCCAGTCCCAAACTGGCAACCACACGACAGAAGAACATTGCTCGAGGTCTACTCAATGCACACCATTCGCACCTTGTAACGTATTCGCCATGAACTCCTCGGTCGGCGTCTTAGGCGCCGGAGCATGCTGGAATGGGCTAAGTGCCGTCGGTTGCGGCGGCGTAGCCGTACGTAAATTCGCTCGGCCAGCAGCGGTCCACGCGCTCTGCGCGAGAGCCTCCTGCAATTCCGCCTGTCGCTTCTGATCAACAACGCTGCGCAACATGGTGTAAAAATCCAGCGAGCTGTCTTCGAGCTGTTTCAGCTTGTCGACGTCATCAAGCTTGGTAAATGGGCTTGCAACGGTGCCGGCTACGGTAATGTTGTTGGCTGCCGAAGCAATCTGCGTCGGTAGTAAGTTGCCCGTAGAAGTGGAAGCGACCACCTCGACGCTGGTGCCGAACAAGTCGCGCACATTGGTCGGACCGATAATGGGCACGATCAGGTAGGGGCTTTTGCGGAAGCCCCAGACATAGAGCGTCTGCCCGAAATCGCCAGACTGCTGCGCAATACTATTGCGCGACGCGACGTCGGAAATTCCGGCCAGGCCTACCGTCGAATTTATGGCGAAGCGTCCGACGGTCGTGGCCGCCGCATCCAAGCGCAGCTGCAACACGTCGTTGGCGAAAACCATCGGCTCAGTCAGGTTCGAGACGAAATTCTCGACCGAAGTGCGGACCGGCTGCGGGACGTTGTTTATGTAGAAGCCGGCGAGCGGATAGACCACCGAGCGGTTAAACTTCTCGTTCCGCTCAAACACTGAGCGGTTCATTTTCTCGTACGGATCGTAGGCATCGCCGGAATCGGTGGGCAGGGCCGCGACGTCCGTCGGTGCCTGGACCGCAGTATTGGTTGGCGTCGTGGGCGACAACGAGTCGCGGGAGCCGACGAGGTCTGGCGAGGGAAGCGACGGTCCCGAGGCGCAAGCCGAGAGCGTTGCAGCAAGCGCAATCGCTACCGCGATCTTCCAAAGACCGGTGAGCATGCTGACCCTCATCGCCCGTCCCCCGACGGGCGTCGGCAGGGCTCTCGTGACCCACACCTGAGCCCCCCGCATCGTTGATTTTACCCGGAAAGTGGGCGCCGGGCTTTGTTTATATTTTCGTATACTGGCAGGCCCCGTTTATGTTTAACGCACCGCCAAGCCTTGACCGAATTTTGCACCGTTCGCCTTATCCTCCTTGATCTTGGCCATTTTTGCAACAAGCGGCCCTCACCCTTTGTAGGGTTCCCTTGAGGCCGAATTACCTCGAAATTGCGTCTAGTTGTTGCAGAAGCGCCACGGTGAGTCCGCAATCGCAAGCCAGTCGCTGCGCCGTGGTGAGACTCAGTCAGGCTTTGCGTTAAGCGACAAGGAAGTGGCTTGACCACATGCCGCTTTCGCGGGCTAACTGCAAGTCAGAGGGGCTACAATGGGGCTCAGGGTTATCCTGGCGCAACCGCGCGGGTTTTGTGCCGGTGTGGTGCGGGCGATCGAGATCGTCGAGCGGGCTCTCCATCGATTCGGGCCGCCCGTTTATGTCCGTCACGAAATTGTTCACAACCGGCACGTCGTCGAAAGTCTCAAGGCGAAAGGCGCACGTTTCGTCGAGGACCTTTCTGAGGTTCCTACGGGCGCGGTGACGATCTTTAGCGCGCATGGGGTTTCTCGCGCGGTCGAAGAGGATGCTGAGGCCCGCGATCTGGCTGTGCTCGATGCCGTCTGTCCGCTTGTCGCCAAGGTTCATCACGAAGGCCAGCGCTATATCGACCAGGGCCGCGCTGTCATTCTGATCGGCCACGCTGGCCATCCCGAGATCGAGGGCACGATGGGCCAGCTCAAGGGAGAGGTGCATCTCATCCAACGCAAAGAAGAGGTCGACCAACTCGACATCCCCATCGATGCGCCGGTCGCCTACATCACACAGACGACACTGAGCGTTGACGACACGCGCGCGACCATAGAGGCGGTCAAGAAGCGCTTCAAAGATGTCGTCGGCCCCGAGACACGCGACATCTGCTACGCGACGCAGAATCGGCAGACGGCCGTGCGCGAGCTGGCAAGATTGGTCGACGTGATCCTCGTGGTCGGCGCGAGCAACAGCTCCAATTCGAATCGCCTGCGCGAGATCGGATCGGAGGCTGGCGTGCCAAGTTATCTCGTCGCTGATGGCAGCGCGTTGCAGCCCGAGTGGTTCAACGGCAAGACCACGGTCGGCCTCACCGCAGGCGCCTCAGCCCCGGAAGTGCTGGTCGACGACGTCATCGCGGCTCTGCGGCGCTTTGGCCCGGTGAAAGTGTCGACGCTTCCCGGAAAAGAAGAGAAGATCCAGTTCAGTCTTCCACGCGAGCTTTCCGAGCCCGAGCTCACATCGCGGAGATTGGCATAACGGGTCATGGGAATTCCTCTCGGGCAAGCCGTAGCAGTCGGAAGCTACATTCTCCGCCAGCATTTGCGTGGGCGGAAGCGCTACCCGCTCGTGCTGATGCTCGAGCCGCTGTTCCGCTGCAATCTCGCTTGCGCGGGCTGCGGAAAGATCGACTATCCGGATCCCATTCTCGATCAGCGCCTCTCGGTCGCTGACTGCATGCGAGCAATCGACGAATGCGGCGCGCCCGTGGTGGTGCTGGCCGGCGGTGAGCCGCTACTGCATCGGGAGCTTCCGGAGATCGTGGCGGGTGCGCTTGCTAAGAAGAAATATGTAACGGTCTGCACCAACGGCCTGCTGCTAGACAAGAAGCTCGACCAATACCGGCCGCATCGCCGTTTCAATTGGTCGGTGCATCTCGACGGCGACAAGGAGATGCACGACAAGTCGGTGTGCCGGTCGGGTGTCTACGATAAGGCGGTCGCCGCACTTCAATCCGCTAAGGCTAAGGGCTTCCGCGTCAACATCAACTGCACGCTATTCAGCGACGCTGAGCCAGAGCGCGTGGCGAGGTTCTTCGATCGCGTGGTTGAGCTCGGTACTGATGGCATTACCGTCTCGCCGGGTTACGCCTACGAGCGGGCGCCTGACCAGCAGCATTTCTTGAACCGCACCCGAACCAAGCAGCTCTTCCGCGACATCTTCAAAGCGCGGGGGCCGGGCAAATGGCCGCTGTTCCAATCGGGGTTGTTTCTCGATTTCCTCGCTGGCAACCAGACCTATGGCTGCACGCCTTGGGGCAACCCGACGCGAACCGTGTTCGGATGGCAGCGCCCCTGCTATCTGCTCGGCGAAGGGTACGCCAGGACCTTTGCCGAGCTCATGGAAGACACCGATTGGAACAGATACGGCACTGGCAATTACGAGAAGTGCGCCGACTGCATGGTGCATAGCGGCTTCGAGGCCTCGGCTGTCACCGACGCCGTCAAGCGGCCGTGGAAAGCCGCGAAGGTTGCGCTTGCCGGAATTAAGACCGAAGGACCGATGGCGCCCGAGATCCCGCTCAGCGGCCAACGGCCTGCAGAATATGTGTTCGCGCGGCACGTCCAGCAGAAACTAGCCGAGATCGAGGAAGCTGAAGCCAGGACCGAGAAGCCGGTGGCAGCGGAATAGCTCGGCCATGGCCCGGCGCGTGTCGGCTGCAAGACCAATCATCGCTACGAGCTGATCCGGCGCTCGCGCCAACGAGGCGAGAACCGCCAACACATCGACTCTTCCGTCCTTGCCCATGCCGGCCAGCGCTGCCCGCGGCACTGCCCGCGTGGCGGGATCGGCGATGACCCTGAGCGCGGTAAAGGGCAGACCGTGCTCAGTCGCCAGACGCGCCACGATGTGACTCTCCATGTCTGCCGCGCGGGCGCGCGTCTTCGTGTACAGCGCCTGTTTCTCTGCCAGACTTTGCAGAGGCCGGTCGACTCCCGTAATGGTTGCAAGCTCGGCACCGAGGGCAGCACGCAATCGTGCGGCCCATGTTTGGTCAGTTGGATAGCGAATGTCGCCATGCGCAATCTCGCGAGCGACGAGGCAAGTCCCAGGTCCGTTCCCTGGCGCAAGCCCAGCGGCAATACCAAAGCTGATGATGGCCTTGGCGCCTTGAGGAATTTCCTTCCGGATGAGCTGCTCTAGCCTGCCGCTTCCTCCCGCGACGGCTCTGACCTGCGGGATTCGCGCGGCCACGCGCGCCTCTGCGCGAAGACCGGTCGCGGCGACAACAAAGCTTGGACTTTGCGCCTCGTCGCTCACATCCCGACCAGGACCGATATGGTGTTCGAGGCCCTCAGATTGCGATAGCGGGCAAGCGCCCATAGCGGGAAGAATTTCGCATAGCCGTGGTAGCGTAAATAGAAGACGCGCGGGAAACCGGTCGCGGTGAAGCGCTGCTCGGCCCAAAACCCATCCGAACCCTGCCGCTCAAGAAGATAGTCGATGCCCCGCTTGACAGATGGGTGATCGACCTCGCCGGCTGCCATCAAGCCAAGCAACGCCCACGCGGTCTGCGATGCAGTGCTCGGGGCTGACTCATAGCCCTGATAGTCGAGCTTGTAGCTGTCACCGTCCTCGCCCCAGCCGCCGTCGGAATTCTGGATCGACACCAGCCATTCCACCGCGTTGCGGACCGGCGGCGAAGATGCGTCGAGCTGCGCGGCGTTGAGCGCGCAGAGCACAGACCAGGTACCGTAGATGTAGTTCATGCCCCAGCGGCCGTACCAGCTCCCGTCCTTCTCCTGGGTGCGCAGCAGATAGTCGATCGCCTTGTCGAGCGGCTGGCCCTCGCCCCTTCGGGCGCCAAGCTGGGCCAGCATCGACAGGCAGCGTGCAGTGACATCGGCCGTTGGAGGATCGAGCAGCGCGCCGTGATCGGCGAACGGAATCTGGTTCAGGTAGTAATATTCGTTGTCGGTGTCGAAGGCGGCAAAGCCGCCGTTCTCGCTTTGCATGCCAACGATCCATTCCTGTGCGCGGCCGATCGGCTCCGCGTATTTGCTGCGGTCGGGCCCGGGCAAGCGGGAGGTGGCGCGATCCATTGCCATGGCGACCACGGCCGTATCGTCGAGATCGGGGTAATGCGGATTGGCGTATTGGAACGCCCATCCGCCTGGACGAATACGGGGCCGCTGCGCGGCCCAGTCTCCCACCGTGTCGAACACCTGCAAAGGAGCGAGCCATTCCAGGCTCGCCAATGCGCGCTGCTCGCAATCCGTGCCATCGACCTCGAGCAGCGTGTGCGCCGTGAGCGCAGTGTCCCACACCGGCGACAAGCAAGGCTGGCAATAGGCTTCGTCGTCTTTCACGACCAGGAGCTTCTCGATTGCGCCCCTTGCCGTCCTAACCCGCCAATCGTCCTCGCCGTAGCCAAATGCATCGAACATCAGGAGCGAGTTCACCATCGCCGGGAAGATCGCGCCAAGTCCGTCTTCTCCATTGAGGCGGTCCGTCACGAACGCCTCTGCCCGCTCGACCGCCCGGGCGCGCGTGGTCTTGGGCATATAGGGCTCAACCGCTCGCAAAATACGGTCGATGCCGCCGAAGAACTGGGGCCAAGGCCAAGTCTGGTGCGCGCCCTTGGGCCAGTGCCGCACCCGATCTGGCGGCACTACGAAGAGCTCATCGATCCCAACTCCCCTAGGATTGCGCGCTTTCGGTTTGAGCGCATTTAGCACCATGAGCGGCACGAGCACGGTGCGCGCCCAGTAGGAGACCTTGTCGAGATGGAAGGGAAACCATGTCGGCAGCAGGATAATCTCCACCGGCATCACCGGCACTGCACGCCAAGGGACAGCGCCATAAAGCGCGAGCAGGTTGCGCGTGAACACATTGCTATTGGCGGCGCCACCCTTTGACCGGATCAGGCTCCGCGCCCGTGCCATATGCGGAGCTTCCGGAGAATCGCCGATCATCTTCAGCGCGAAATAGGCCTTCACGCTCGCGCTGACATCAGACCTGCCGTCGTAGAACAACGGCCAGCCGCCGTCCGCGGATTGAACGCGGCTGAGATAGCGCGCGATCTTCGCTTCGAGCTCTGCGTTGACGGGCTCGCCGCGATAGTGCCGCATCAGCACATATTCGGCCGGGATGGTCGCGTCAGCCTCTAGCTCGAAGACAAAATGGCCGTCGGGGCGCTGGAGCGCGCAAAGCGCCTTTGCCGCAGAGGCGATGGATGTATCGAGCGCGCCGATCTCGGCTTTTCGGCGGGTTTTCGGGCTAGCGGCTTTGAGCACGTCCGACGACATTTCACGCTCTTGCATCACCGTTTACCCTCGCGAGATGGGCGGCCTTGTTGCCCGACCTGATCGCGCCCTCGATGGTGGCAGGGAGGCCCGTCGCCGTCCAGTCGCCGGCGAGAAGGAGATTGCACCAAGGTGTCTCGGCTTGCGGCCGTTTCGCGTTCTCATCAGGCAACGCGGCAAACGTCGCGCGCCGTTCCTTGATGATGATCCAGGGCGGCATCTCGCTTCTCGCGCCGGTGATGGCGGCGATGTCCTCCCAGATTTTCTTCGCCAGTTGTTCGCGCGGAGCCTCGATCCATCGATCTGCGGCGCTGATCGTCGTAGAAAGCCGGCCCGGAAAGGCGAAGAGCCATTCCACCGTCCCGTTGATGATGCCCATGATCTTGGGCTGCGACTTCGGTGGGTCGACTTTGAAATGCGCGTTCACGATGGCCCGGAATTTGTTCGGCGTAGGCAGGGTCGGTGCCAGCAACGCAACCACGGAGGCCGGCACAGCGAGGATAACAATGTCGTTTAGCACAACCTCGACGACGTCCTCGCCGAAGTCGAGCGCACGGACGCGATCGTCGAGAAGGCCCAAGCGGCGCAGCTGATGGCTGAAGCGGAACTGCACGCCATTGCGCTCAAGAAAGACAATAGCAGGATCGATGAAAACCGACCCAAGCCCATCTTGTGCAATGAGGGGACGTGTAGCATCGCCGCCCCTGAGAAGCGTCTCGCGCAGGACAGCGCCAGCCAGGCGCGAGGACGCCTCTCGCGGCTCCGCATTCAACGCAGCTAGGAGCACAGGCCGCGAGAGTCGCTCATACAGCACGCCCTTGCAGTCGATGATCTCGCCGATGGGCCGGTCCGCCCTAACGCCCAGGAGTCTCGCCAGCGAAAGATAGTCGGCCGCGCGCGTGCCAGGCACGCGTCGGCTCTTGGAAAAAATCCACCACGGAACAGGTCCATCGTTCGGACGGAGTGTCCAGCGCTCGCCTGAGCTTAGATCGACAAAGGGAAATTCCGCCTGGGGCGGGCCAAGAAGCTTCCCCTCGCTGCCGATGGCTTTTAGAAATGCGAGCGCCGCGCGATTGGCCGAAAGCAGCAGGTGATTGCCGTTGTCTATGGTGAGGCCAAGGGCAGGTTCGAAATAAGAGCGGCAGCGGCCGCCGGCGTGGCGCGCAAGCTCGTGCACAACGATTTCGCGGCCGGTGCCGACCAGCCCGACCGCCGCGGCGAGCCCGGCGAGGCCCGCGCCCACGATATGCACGGTTCCACCCGACATCACACGATGCCGTGACGGACGACCGCGCTTAAGAATTGCAGCTTGGATAAACGAACCTTCTCTCGCGGCGGCTTCCAGCCGCGGGCGACGAGCTTGTCGAGCAGGGCTTGGTAGACCGACGCCATGATGCGCGGCGAGCGCACGCTCTCCTTGCTGCATCGCGCTATTACCGCCGAGGCCTCGGTGAAGTGCCGCTCGGCGCGGCGGGCGACCGCCATGCAGGCCTCGCCGAATTGGGGGTGCGCTAGCACTCTGGCGATGTCTTTCCCCTCAATTCCGGCGGCTGCCAAGGCTTCCGCGGGGAGGTAAAGTCGTCCGAGGTCTGCGTCCTCGTCGAGGTCCCGCAGCACGTTGGTCATCTGCAGGGCACGCCCGAGATGGTGCGACAACAGGATCCCGTTGTCTTCCTCCACCCCGAAGATCTTGACCGAGAGCCGGCCAACAGCCGATGCGACACGGTCGCAGTAAAGTTCGAACGCCTCCCAACTGGGCGCGCGCATCTCCCGTCGCACGTCCATCTCCATGCCGTCGATCACGTCAAGAAAATCTTGCTGGCGTAAACCGAAGCGCGCAACTGGACGTGCAAGCTCTCGCGTAAGGTCGGTCGGGCCGCTACCGTCATAGAGCCGCGAGAGGTCGGTGCGCCATTGGTCGAGCATGGCGAGCCGTGAGGCACACGGGCCGCCATCGTCGGCAACATCGTCGACGGCACGGCAGAACGCATAGACCGCGTACATCGCCTCCCGCTGCTCATGCGGCAGGATACGCATGGCCAGGTAGAACGAGCTGTGCTTGGCGACCGGCGCAGGCGCTGCGGGCGCCAGAATGTCGGCGACCACGCTCATCTGAGGCGCAGCCGAAGAGAGCCGGCAGGTCCGACGAGCCGGCCAGCGCTGGCCTGAAGTGCTCCCTGGAGCCCGTGCCAAATCATGCCGAGCTTGCTGAGATGCACGCGCTCGCTTAGCGGATCTCGAACCATCAGAATGGCGATGAGCTTATGCGCGAGATTCACGATAGCTCCAGTCTCGAGACCAAGCCGCGCATCACGCACGGCGAGCGGCAGCTTCGAGGCCTCTGGTATCAGCGCGGCCGTCTTCTCAACGATCGCACGAAGAGAGGCCAGCAAAGCGGGCGACGCGCGCGGATCCAACAGCGCTGCGACATTCGTCCGATGCGCCGCCAAGATATCGAGCGGCAGGTAGACGCGGTCGAGATTGCAATAGTCCTTGGTGCAGTCCTGCACATGATTGATGACTTGCAGCGCAGAACAGAGCGGATCGGAATAGGCCCACGTCGTGCGGTCCTCGCTGTGCACATCGAGCACAAAGCGCCCGACCGGCATGGCGGAATAGCGGCAATAATGCATGAGCTCATCCCAATTCGCGTAGCGGCGCTTGGTGACGTCGGCGCGAAAAGCGGTGAGGAGATCGAGCGGATGAATCGGAGCAAGCCCCTTCTCCGCCAGTACTTGTCTCAGCAGAATGGCGGCCTTGGCGCCATTTGATTTGCCGAGCAGCGTGTCCTCAAGCGCAGTGAGGCCCGCGAATTTTTCCTGCTCTGACAATCGAGAATGATCGGCGATGTCGTCAGCAGCGCGCGCGAAACGGTAGAAGCTCAAGATCGGCTGGCGCAGGCGGGGCGCAATGAGAAATGAGGCAACGGGGAAGTTCTCGCCGTGCTCGGTCTTGCTCGCGTCGATATCAAGAGCGGCGGTCATCGCTTCTCTGCAAGTGCCTGGCTGCGCCCCTTCCATAACCCGCCCCTACCCCGCCAGTGCTGATATGCCGAATCGAGGGTGAACGCCGCATAGGCTGCAGCGATCACCGGCAAGGCCACGGCCCATAACGGAGAAATGCGATAAAATTGCAGTATCGGCAGGTAGGCTAAAGCCATAAAGGCCCACACCGCAAAGGCCAGCAGGTTTGCCGGAAAATTGCCGAATACTGCAAAAAATGGCGGGGCTAAATACGCAAAAATCATCGCGAGAATAGTGGCAATAAGGAGAAATGGCGAATAGCGGAGCTGCGCATACGCCGAACGCGCCACCATGCTACGGATGTTGCCCAACCGGGGATAGGCTCTCAAACTGCGCACGCGATTGCTGAGCCCGAGCCAGACCGGTCCTTGTGCCTTGAGCAATGCGGCAAGTGCGCAGTCGTCGATCAACGCGCCGCGGATTTTGCCGATGCCCCCTGCCCGTTCTAGCGCGCGGCGATCCACCAGCATGCAGCCACCGGCAGCCGC
>Ga0126379_10002111_pt1 | contig 12506 bp, 15 predicted proteins | sample PanSoiMetPlot_24_FD_92640 | JGI IMG/M metagenome (GOLD analysis project Ga0126379, IMG submission 92640) | Tropical forest soil microbial communities from Panama - MetaG Plot_24 | ecosystem: Environmental > Terrestrial > Soil > Tropical forest > Bulk soil | place: Panama | collected 2016-02-17
GAAAAGGCCTTTGGCGAGAGGTTCCACGATGTCCGCTTTCGGAGGTAAAGCGGACGAAGCAAGCTACGGCTTAACTTCACCTTCGCTATCGTGATCGCTGCTCTGTTTGTGTGGTGGTTGAGGGCGTGACGGTGTCGGTTAGCCCGCGTGCCAATAAGAGCCAGCGCCGCGTGAGCTCCAAAAACTGCTTTTTCACGTTTGGATCGTTTTGAGCCTCAGCTAGCTGCACACAGTGCGCCGCCTGCTGGTAGCATTCGCGGATTTCCTCAGTGCTATTGTTGAGCATTGCCAATGATTAAGTCGATTCGAATCACTGATTGCTTAACAGCCGACAATTTGTATTAGGTCCGTTACGCCAGATTTTTTTGTAATTAGCGGCGCGACCATGCGCTTTGCTTATTGAGGGTTGCGGGACGCAACTGATGGAGCGTACCGGGAAGACCGCGCGCGGGCGTATGCTTCGCCGGTCGAACCGGGGTCTTCACTCGTTCTCGGCAGTCCGCGGGACGCGAAGTGCGTAAGCTCTGGATCCGTATTCCGGTCCGACAGCCACGACGTTGCAACGGCATTATTGGGCGAAAAGGCAAAGCCGTCGGTTTCCACGCCCGGGCGCTTTGCTGTGCCAAGCGCTTGTATCTATTCCAAAGAATACCGGCGACGAAGTTCGGCAGTGTAGTCCCGATAGTTGCGCTCTAGTTTGTCGATTCTTTCCGTGTTCGATTCCCTTAGTTTTGCTTGGCGGATGGTATCACTAAGGGTGTTAAAAGCCGGGGTCAGCTCAAGCTGCTGATGGATAAGCGCCGTCATCGCATTTGTGTTTCGCGCAATTCCTCGAAACAACTGTTCATCGGTTAGATTTTCAGACTTCATGAGCATCCTCAACGCACACGGCTACGTTATGCGCTCTGCGCGCTGACGATACTGGGCGGATGAGGCTAAAAATGCCTTAATGCGGCGCCGACTCGAGACGGGATAACAACAAAAGGCCCCAGCTGGAGCCGGGGCCAGTGAGAGAGAGAAACCGCGGCTGGCCTGAAAGAGGGTTCGGGCCCGGCGCGCTGCGCCAAAGCTCGCTCGAGTTTTGTGACCGAATTGAGCGGAAGCGGCGCAAAGATATTGAAATCCTCACGACCGTAGTAGGGCAAGTTTGCGCCACTTAGCTTTCTCGCATTAGAGCAGTCGCAGCCGGATATTCGGCAATCGTCACATGATGCCCCCGGTTTGATTCCCATGTCTAAAATCCTGCTCGCCATTGCGCCGACTTCTCGACGCGAGCCGGGCAATTTCTCCACGCCAACGTGAAACTTTTGGACAGGCCGTGCCGTAGCGTGACAGCGAAACGCGAGCCACAATGAAGCCATTAGCTTGCGGACTCTAGAATGAGCTAGCAAAGGGCCGATTCGCCAGGAAGAGACCCATGACTACAGGACGCCTCGTGAAATCCCATGAGGACATCACCATGACCGAGGTCACGTTCTCTGGCGTAAATGGGGCTTTTGGCAGAGCTTATTCCGTTCGCGCCGCAAATGATCCGACTTCAACCAGACAATTTCGTGATATGGCCGCTGCCGATACCTATTACGAGGAACTTATGCGGCGTCTTAATCCCGATAGGCCCGGCCTGATCGAAACTTAGACATCAAGTGACCCGACAGAGAAAGTCGCCAGTAGCGCGCGGAGAGAGTACCCGTCCGCGTGAACGTGTAATGCCGGAATGGCCAGAAAGCTATTTGGTGCAGAGGTTCCGGCCCCGCCGGACGCCACGAAGCTCGGCGGAACGACGGAGGCCACGCTTGCCCGCTTATTGTCGGCAAGCCATCGATCGTTCGCGGCGCAGCATCAGTCCGTCATCAACTTCATGCTGGTGGAGGCACGGGTCTACTTCCGGAAGCAATTTGTGAATGAATAAGATCGAGCGAACTACGAGGAACTGATGGCACTAAATGTGGCCGGCGAACGAAGACGTAACCGCCAACGATAAGACGCGTTGTTTGATTCAAATCGGAGGTGAACCGATGGCGGACACCAAATTCGGATTTACAACCAGCGACGGCCGGGATTGGGCCGACGAACTAGAGGGAATGATTAGGGACGGTGAACGGGCAGGGGAGCAACTAAGACTACTAAAAGAGGGGGATGCCTTGCTAAAGGAAGGGGACCCCTTGCTGGCGCGCAAGGCCGAGCTCGAAGCCGCGGGTCAGTCGGGATTCCAAATCAATCCGGCCGATAGCAACGAGCAGATCGCGCAGGCTATTGTCGAGGCGCTCCCCCGCGACCGGGCCGCCAACATCGTCACCGCTTGCCTTGCGCTGTTGAGCGTCGAGGCACCGGCCGAACAGAACGAAGCCGATGCCGTCGAAGAAATCCGTAGAGCCATGATAGAAATGGCACAAAGCACTCGTTCTACCGACCGCAGTGGCGGTGACTCTCTTTAGCGTCGCGGCTTCTGCACAAACCTACGGAGCACGGTGCCGCAAGGGCAAAGCTCCGCCGCCTCCGGTTGTTACCAAAGGCTAGGCGGGCTTTGGGGGGACCGGCCATTGTTGCCGGTCACTTTCTTTTTGAAATTCAAGCGATGATGCAGGCAAGCCCAAATTCTACCGAACACTCGATGCAGGGTAGGTTCCCGCATAAACCTCAGAGCGTGCTAACTGGTCCACCGTTCTAGCCGCTAGGACAATATCGACCGCGACCAAGAGGCCGATAAGCAAGAGCGCAAAGCCCAAGGCGACAAAGTGTTCTTTTCTGGCCATCTTCCGGAACTCCGATCCCGTGTTGTGGCCCTCGCTTCGCATTTGCCTCCCGTAGACAAATAGTTTCTCTTGCCGGAATTGGGATAGGGGCACGTGTGACAGCCGTCACCTTTTGAAGCTTTTCGCGCTAAACCAAAGTTTACGGGCGCCGCCGACAGCGGACCGTCGCAACGCGATTCAGTGACTCGTTGGCGAGCTTGGCGAAACTGAACGACAACTAGAGCTCAAGGATGTTCGCTTTTGGGGTAAAGCGGAAATGGCTTGGACGTGCTTCGAGCCGCACTGCCTTACGTCCGCTCGAGACGAGGTGCGATCATCCCCCACACTACCAAGATTATGATCGCACCTACGATTGCGCCGATGAAACCGGCGCTTTCGCCAGCTTGGTACCAGCCGACAGCCTGGCCAAGGTATGTTGCTACGAAAGCTCCAACAATCCCCAGCAAGGTTGTTAAAATAAAGCCCTTAGGCTCGTACTTGTTGCCAGGATGGAAGAATCTCGCGATCACTCCCGCCACAAATCCAATTATGATGGTCCAGAGAATGCTCATTGCGTGCTCCCAGTCGTCCAGCGCTGAGTGTGCGGCTGAGTCAGGTAATTTTCAATATGTTTATGGTTGCGACCCGGCTTGCGGTTTCATTGGTGCAATTGTTGGTGCACCTTGGTCGTGCGGAAGCATAATCGTATGCCTTGATGAGACTTAGGTCGCAGCACGGTCCGCCCACATCCCAGGTCGCACTATGGTGGATGAACTGATTGAACAAATTCGGCTGGCGACGAAAGCGATAACTGACTTTGGTATTCACCTATTCGATCCAACCATTCGGCTAGGGGTTACCGGTCTATCTCATGCAGGCAAGACTGTTTTCATAAGCGCGCTAATCCACGGTCTTGTTCGCGGCGGACGGTTCCCAATTTTCGAGGCGCTCGCCGGGGGTCGAATAGCGCGCGCCTATCTTGCACCGCAGCCCGACGATGCTGTGTCGCGCTTCGATTATGAGAACCACATAGCGGCGATGGTAAACAAACGCGATTGGCCGAGCTCGACACGGCAAATCAGCGAATTGCGTGTTGTCATCGAGTTTCAGTCCCTTAGCGGCCATCAACGCAAACTGACGCTCGACGTTGTCGACTATCCGGGGGAATGGCTTCTCGACCTCCCGCTCCTTACCAAAACTTACGAGACCTGGGCATCCGAAACTCTACGCCTGTCTCGTGAGCGGCCGCGCTCGGACCTGGCCAAAAGTTGGCATTTACACCTGGCAAAGCTCGATCCCCTTGCACCGGGTGATGAACAACAGGCTTTGACAGCGGCGCGTCTTTTCACCGAATACTTAAGAGCCTGCCGCGACCAGAACTATGCGCTGAGTTTGCTACCGCCGGGACGCTTTCTGATGCCGGGCGATCTCGCAAATACACCGGCGTTGACTTTCGCGCCGCTCGACTTGCCGACCGAGGTGCCACCGCCGGCCGGCTCGCTTTGGGCGATGATGAGGCGCCGTTACGAATCCTATAGGGCGGTCGTGGTTCGCCCGTTTTTCCGGGATCATTTCGCCAGACTCGATCGGCAGATTGTTCTGGTCGATACCTTAGCCGCGATTAATGCCGGTCCAGAAGCACTTGGTGACCTTGAACATGCCCTCAATGAAGTTCTCACCGCTTTCGAAGTAGGGCGAAGAACACTTTTCAGCGCATTGCTGCGGCCGCGGATTGACCGCATTCTTCTAGCCGCTACGAAGGCCGATCATCTTCACCACACCAGTCATGATCGTCTTGAAAACATACTCAGGCGTCTGGCCCAACGCGCGATTTCAAAAGCTGAGGTCGCCGGCGCGCAGGTTGATGTCGTAGCGCTGTCTGCGGTTCGCGCAACACGGGAGGCCACTGCCCGGCGGGGACGCCAGCAGCTTCCCTGTGTGGTTGGTGTCCCTTTGCCCGGAGAGGCGGTCGTCGGAGAAATCTTCGATGGAGTGACGGAAGTAGCTATTTTTCCTGGAGATTTGCCCGATGATCCGAACGATCTCCTCCTCGGAGATATAAACGCCTTTCGCGGACTTGCCACAACCTCTTTGCAAAATGTCGATTTTCGATTTCTACGCGTCCGACCACCAGCCCTCGAGCTGACCGAAAACGGTGTCCCGGCTTTGCCTCACATTCGGCTCGATCGGGCATTGCAATTTCTGATCGGAGACAAATTTGTATGAACAAGGCTTATGTGAGTAAGACCTACATGAACACTTGGCAACACCGCGCCCCAGCTGCCTTTCGACTCGACCGGGATGGCGCAATGGTCCGGCTGAACACGGAGACGGGCGGCGCGTCAGGACAGGCTTTGCAGCTGCAAGCAGAGCCTGACTTCGATGCCGAGATCGTTATGCTCAGGGATCTACCTCGATCGTCCCGGCGACGCGTGCGATGGGGAGCGCTATTCTTAAGCGCTTTGGGCGGTCTGGTCTTGCTCGCCGCGGGCATGGCGGTTAGCAGCCTGATTGCTGACCTCTTCCAATACAACCGGGGACTGGGTTGGTTGGGACTAGCGCTCGCAGGTCTGGCGGCGTTGTCGCTTATGGCTGTCGCAATCCGTGAAACGATGGGCCTGCTACGGCTCGCGACGGTTGAGAAGCTGCGCGATCGTGCCGCTACGATGATCGTGAGCGATGATCGCGTCGAAGCGCGGGCCCTCGTGCACCAATTTTTGCACCTCACGCGGAGAATGCCTCATCTCGCGCGCAGCCGGGCGAATTTGCAAAGTCACCTGGCTGAAATTATCGACGGCGCCGATTTGGTGCGACTCGCAGAGCGCGAGCTAATGACGTCGTTGGATCAGCAGGCACGCACAATAATTGCTACAGCCGCAACGCGCGTTTCCGTCGTCACCGCATTGAGCCCGCGCGCTGTCATTGATGTACTCTACGTGCTCGCGTCCGCATTGGCTTTGCTGCGCCAGCTTGCTTTTTTGTACGGTGTGCGCCCCGGCACCGTGGGCCTTGTTCGACTGGCCCGGCTGGTTGTCGTTCATCTCGGAATTACCGGAGGCCTGGCCAGCAGCGACAGTCTTATTCAACAGCTGCTGGGTCACGGCATCGCCGCTAAACTGTCGGCGCGCTTGGGTGAGGGTGTGCTCAATGGCCTTGTAACCGCGCGATTCGGTCTTGCCGCCCTCGATGTCATTCGGCCCATGCCATTTGCTGCTCTGTCTCGACCCACGCTCCGCGATATCATGAACGAGCTGTTGCGCAGTTTGGGAGATCGAGCTGACGATCAGCAGTGTTCGCCCCAATCAGATGCTGATCATGATGAAAGCCCACTGATTGCAGTGCCCTAGTTTTGTGAAATTGACGTTGAGAGTAGGGCGACGGCTGTTTTCCAGACGCTTGTTCGGCCCATGGGTGACGCAAAGAACTCGAGCCACCGCGCCACCCAGCGGTCATGTTCACTTCGTCACGATTTGCGCTGACAGAAGCCCTTTTTGCACTTGTGAAGTCCGAATGGTCCTCTAACGCCATGGAACACGCGGAACGGTCCCGCGTTCTTTACATGCGCGGAGGAAGGCGCTTAGGAGTGTATTACGACAATCGATTTTTCGACGTTTAGTTTGGTCGGTCGCAAGAGTATTACGTCCGCTCCGCTGTTTTGCGATTACTGCCGTGGCAAACTCAAATCTAACGTGCATCACTACTGGCGCATGAGATTTTGCTCGTCAGCCTGCATAAGCGCGTACCAACAGCGACTTTCCTTAGAAACCAAACAAAAGATACGGCGGCTCGACGTTCAGCTAATTTAGGGCAAGCCACTGCGACCTTGCGGATAGGTCGGTAGATCAATTGTGTGAGTTTCCCGACGTAGGAACGGTTCGCAAACGACCGAATTTCACGATGCGGTGCAGCCGGTTTTTGGTTTTGAGGTAACCGGTTCGCGCACAGCCCGGACTCGCCGATTTTCTTTCCTTTTGCTCTCCCGCGGATCCGGGCCACCATGACCCGCGCAGAGCCAACATTGTGTATAGCGTTACCAAACGCGAGTGCTGCGTCGGCTGGCCGACATACCACAGTTCATAGTCGTGGAATTTGTCGTCAAACTGTGGAATGGTCGATGATCGCCGGGCTGACAAGATGACATGAAATCTCAGGCGCTCGGCGGCTGAGAGACGAATTGCGCTCCCGCCTGGATCGGCATGGCCGATTAGGGCTAGCAGGTAATCGGTGGTTCAAAGGACCGGGGGTTCGTACAGTCTCGCGAACGGTTGCGTGGCGGTACGGTGTTGCTCTGGCCGCATTTCTCTTAAGCTTTTTCGTTCGAGACTTGCTCAATAATTGGTTGGTTGGCATTTCCGACCGAGGTCTAATTATTTTCCTTCCGGCGATCCTTCTTGTCACGTTCTTCCTTGGTCTCGGTCCCGCAATTTTAACGCTGCTACTTTCTGCCCTCGCTGCTTGGTACTTTTTTCTGCCGCCATATCACACGTTCGCGATCGGGACCGACGGTTCGATTGTACTTGCCACGTTCGTCGTCGGCAGTGGCATAGGCGTTGCTCTCGTCCACTGGTTACGCATCTCGATCAGAGCAGCGGAAGCGCTAGCCCGGCAACGAGAAGTACTCATCGAAACCGACCCAAATGGCATCCTTGTTGTTGATGCCGAGGGGCGAATCCAACTGGTGAATGGCCAGCTGACAAAATTGTTCGGGTATCGCCAAAATGAGCTAATAGGACAACCAGTGGAGACATTGCTTCCCCGACGATACCGTCGAGGGCATGTCGCGCTGCGCGCCGAATTTAGTGAACATCCTACGAATAGGCCGATGGGAGCAGGGCGAGAACTATATGGGTTGCGCAAGGATGGCAGTGAATTTCCAGTTGAAATAGGGCTGGCCTCATTTCTGGAAGGAGGCCGCGAATTGATATTGGCCACTATCGTTGACATTAGTGCGCGCAAAGAGGCCGAGGCGCGCGTAGCTGCCGATTTGCGCAACATGACGAGGCTCAATCAATTGAGCAATCGTCTCGTTCGTGAGGGCAGTGACTTCAATAGAAATATGAACGCAATCCTAGACACCGCCGTCGCCGTCACCAGCTCCGACAAAGGAAATCTACAACTGCTCGACCCGACCACGAGGATGCTTACCATAGCCGCCCACAGTGGATTTGAAGACCCGTTCTTGAACTTTTTCGCGGCTGTGTGTGATGACGCTGCATCCTGTGCCGCAGCGATGCGATCAGGCGAACGGGTGATCGTCGAAGACGTGCGGCAAAGTGAGATTTTTGCCGGGCAACAATCAAAGGATGTGTTGATCGACGCAGGCGTGTGCGCCGTGACTTCCACGCCTCTGATGGCGAGCACAGGAAATCTGTTAGGTATGATTTCGACGCACTTCGCTACGCCACATAGACCGAGCGAAAGAGAACTGCACCTGATGGATTTATTGGCGCGACAGGCGGCGGACTATCTGGAGCGCAAACACGCCGACGAAATTAAAGCGACCCTAGTCCGTGAAATCGAGCATCGCAGTAATAACTTGCTTGCCGTCATTCAAACAGTTGCAAGTCGAAGCCTGTCTGGAAGCTACACACTACCGGAGGCCAAGGAAGCGTTTGAGGCACGACTACAGGCGTTGGCTAGAGCTAATCGGCAATTGATAAAATCAAATTGGACTGGCGTGAACTTGAGGGAAATTGTGCGGGTTGAATTGGAACCTTATGCCGAGCGTACAGAAGTTGATGGCGTCAATGTCATATTAAGTCCGCAACAGACACAAAACTTTTCGCTCGCGTTACATGAACTTGCGACAAACGCCCCTAAATACGGCGCCTTTTCGAACGGAAGCGGGAAGGTTGGTGTCTACTGGACGATTACGAAGCGAAGTGAAACTAATAAATTGCAGTTTAAATGGCTGGAAAGAGGAGGACCGCCCGTCGTCATGCCGACGCGGCATGGCTTCGGAACTGCGCTGGTCAAGATGACGTTTCCAAATGCTCGAATCGACTATGCGGTCGAAGGATTAAGTTATGAAATCGATATTCCGCTCGACTAAGACCAGCGAGGCCAGATGGAAGTGCGCTGATGCCAATACATCCATTTCTTAGTGGTCAAGCGTTCGAACCAGGGACCATTCGCATCATGTCATTGGCGCTTGAGGACGCATGCGACGCGCTCGGGCTGCGGATGACTGACGATCCGGCGACGAGGCTGGTTGCGGAGAAAATTATCGAACTGGCACAGCGCGGCGTGCGCGACGTGCCCACCTTGCGATCAATGACATTGGCAGAGTTCAAACACGATACATAGGCAATCCCACCAGGTAACAGGGTAAAAGTTACACGCGCTCATCCGAGAATGTCCGCTTTTGACCGAAAAGCAGACATGCGCGGACCTCAATAGCTTCGATTTATTGGTCCGTGACCCGCGGCATTTTTGCGGCTACGGTAGCGTTCAGTTGGGGTGGATTGGTGGGAGCTGGGGGCTACAAGATGAGGTATTCCTCGTCGATTCTTAAGCAGCGGCGAATTCTTTGCATATTCCCCGCCTATACTCCCTCGTTCGGGATTTTTTCTCATGCTTATCGCTTGCTGCCGCGGGTCCGTGCGTTCATGCCGCCGCAGGGCCTACTCCTTATTGCTGCGTACCTCCCGGCGTCATGGTCGGTGCGGTTCATCGATGAAAATATCACGCAAGCAACCGCAGGCGATTTCGCCTGGGCCGACTTCATTTTTGTCAGCGGCATGCACATCCAGGCTCCACAGATACATGACATAGCAAGACGAGCGAAACGAGCCGGCAAAACCATTGTCCTTGGCGGCGCATCGGTTTCGGGTGCGCCAGAGCTCTACCCAGAGTTCGATTATCTGCATATTGGTGAAATCGGTGATGGTACTGATCGTCTTATCGCCGCGCTTGACGAGAGCGCAGCGCCACCACCAACGCAAATACGTTTTGAAACGAAGGAGCGGCTGCCGCTCTGCGACTTCCCGGCGCCGGCCTACAACCTAATTCGTCTTGATCATTACCTCATTGGCAGTTTGCAATTTTCGAGTGGCTGCCCCTATCGCTGCGAGTTTTGTGACATTCCCGCGCTCTACGGGCGCCAGCCTCGGTTCAAGACGCCGGAGCAGATTACCAACGAATTGGATGAGATGCTGAAACAGCCTGGACATCCGGCCGTGGTCTATTTTGTGGATGATAATTTCATCGGCAACCGCAAAGCAACGCGGGAAATGCTGCCGCATCTCATCGACTGGCAACGCAAGCGTGATTATCCGTTACAGTTTGCTTGCGAAGCAACACTTAACCTGGCTAAGCAGGCGGAAGTTCTTTCGTTGATGCGCCAAGCGCAATTTGTAGACGTATTTGTCGGTATCGAGACTCCAGATGCCAATGCGTTGAAGATAATGCGCAAGGAACACAATTCAGTACTGCCGATGATGGAAGCAATAAAAACACTTAACAATTACGGGCTTGAAGTGACGTCTGGAATTATTCTCGGCCTTGATACCGATACCCCTGACACTGAAAGCCACCTAAAAGAGTTCATTGACCTCTCACAAATTCCGATTCTCACGATCAACTTGCTGCAAGCGCTGCCACGAACGCCGTTGTGGGATCGCCTCAAGCTTGCTGATCGATTGATCGTTGACGACACAGGGCTCGAAAGCAATGTTCGGTTCTTACGACCGCATGATGAAGTTGTCGCGATGTGGCGGCGATGCGTAATGTATGCCTACGACCCGGAACGGCTATTCGCCCGGTTTGCCTATCAAGTCGATGCCACGTTTGCACATCGCCTCGATGTGCCAGCGCGAGGCAAGCTGACGATCAGAAATCTGCGTGAGGCTGTGGTCTTAGCCTTCAATCTTGTCCTTTGGGTAGGGCTTTTATCGAATTATCGCCGGTCGTTCTGGCGGGCGGCATATCACGCGTTAAAACGCGGCCAAATCGATGCAGCGCTGGGCATGGGCCTTGTCGCCTACCATCTTATTGAATTCTCCCGCGAGGCGTTTCGAGGCGATCAAAATGCCTCGTTTTACTCTGCGCGATCACGCGCGCGCACGCCGGCCATCAGGTCCGAGACTAAGCCAGCTTCGGCGATGTCGGCTTAGAGGGGTGGGACGGACGCGCCTTGGGTTGCGATAACTTTAGTCGATATTGTGCGGTACCCTCAGAGGAGCGTGCGCGGCTATCCAATCGCGCGCACTCTTTTCGGAAGAAAATCTGCCGAACAAACGGACGGATCCATTTGGTGCGGTTATCTGCACTCGCCACATCCGGCGCTTTCGTACTATTGCTAACACTGCAATATGAAAGCGGCACGCACGCTTCACACGTCGCGCCGTCCCATCGCTTCGCTGCACCCGAATGTGTTGCCTTATCCCCACGGCAGCGGTCGGCTCTGCGCCCTCTAGCGTAGTTTCAGAGTTGCACTAACGGGTCGCTGAAATCTTGTTCAATCAAGACGATTTGTTGATTTCATCTGCCAAATAAATTCTGGCCGAGTGCCGGGGCATCGCGGCCGAAACAGGCAATCTATTGGCCTGAATTATCAAGCCACAGCAGTCCCGTTCGGGGTATCGCGGCGGTGGTTTTCACAACGCCGGTGCCGACGGAATGCCAAAAGAAAACGACGAGACCACCTTTGAGGGTCGCGATCCGCCAACGCTCTTTAGCGGCTCTGCAGCCGAATGCCTGGAACTAGCTCAAACGACCCCGACGCCCGAGAAACGCCGGCTGTATCTGAAAATGGCTAGCGTTTGGCATCAAATGGTGCAGCGCTGGGAGAAAAAAGTTAGCAGGGGCGGAGATGGGCGACCAACACGAGGCGCGGCGGATTTCGCTGAATATCGCGACGTTAACCGGAAATACTGACGCACCTTGGGATGTCAGTTCGATTATATTGCGCTTGGCTTTCAGGCTCTCAGATCCGCGCTGTTAATTTCGAAAGAGATGGGATGCCGCGCTTGGGTGTACTTCCTGTCCAGCGCTTGAATGCATGATTGAATGCACTTGTTTCTCGGTAGCCCAGAAGCCAGGCAATCTCCGAAATCGGTAAATTCTTTTCTTGTAAATAGCGTTTAGCAAGGTCGATGCGCAGACTGTTCAACAATTTTCGAAACGTTAGACCCTCCGATGCGAGGCGGCGCGTAAGTGTTCGCCTGCTGACCCCAAGTTCTTTGGCAACCTTTTCAATCGTTGCTTGCCCATGCGGGAGTAGTGGAGCAATGGCATTTTCCACCTTCAATTGCCACGTCGTTGAACTCTTGCGTCGCGTGGCAATCGCCTCCTCGCAATATTTTACCAAAAGCTCGTTAAGATAGGTGTCTGCGTTGAGTAGAGGGGTTTGTGCGATCGAACACGAATACAGTACCTGATCAGCGTTACAAGCGAACGCAACATGCGCACCGAAGAGTGGGCCAAACTCTGAAGGCAGGTGAGAGCGATGGTGCATAAGGTTCACCCGCAATGGCAGCAGTGGAAGGCCGGTGAGCTTCTGGCAAAGACGCAGTAAGACCGTGATAATGAATTCGATTTGATGCCGATCGGGTTGTCGTGCAACACCGAAATAATTAAGCGTTAGATTCACAAATTTACCTGGCCGATAGCTGATGAGCACTCCTTCATTATTGATCGCGCTGTATCGTGAGATTCGGCGCAGAGCATCGCCAAGGGTGACGAAGCCATCACATAATACAACAATCCCAACTCACGGAGTTCAACCGTCCGCGCAAGCCGAATTCCGATAAATTCATCCCGGAGTTCATCGGC
>Ga0126379_10002113_pt1 | contig 12494 bp, 10 predicted proteins | sample PanSoiMetPlot_24_FD_92640 | JGI IMG/M metagenome (GOLD analysis project Ga0126379, IMG submission 92640) | Tropical forest soil microbial communities from Panama - MetaG Plot_24 | ecosystem: Environmental > Terrestrial > Soil > Tropical forest > Bulk soil | place: Panama | collected 2016-02-17
AACAAGCTCGCGCACGGCATCGCCGACAACTTGGCGCTCTCCGTTATCGCCGAAGCGATCGGTCGGCGTACCCCGGTGATTGTAGGCCCATCGATGAACGTGCCGCTTCTCGCACACCCCGAAGTGCGGCCATCGCTCGAAAAGCTGTCGCGCTGGGGCGTCGTCATCGTCGGTCCGGTCGACGACGGTGAGGGACCACGCCTCGCCCCAACCGCGGCGCTGCTCGACGCCGTTCGCCTATACGTCCGCTGAGACTGAGGCCGTCGTACTGCTATGATGCGGCGGATCAGTGGGAGAGGTGTCATGAGCGAGCGAACCACATCCCCAGTCGGCATGTTGCGCCCGGCTTGGCTCGATGAATTCCGCGCGTTCATCATGCGCGGCAATGTCGTCGATCTGGCGGTCGGCATCGTCATCGGGGTCGCCTTCACGGCGGTCGTGAACAGCCTCGTGAAGGATATTTTCACGCCGATCATCGGTCTCATCGTCGGCGGGATCGACTTCACGAACATCTTCGTCACACTGAGGGGGCCGTCGCAGCCGACCCTTGCCGACGCACAGAAGGCGGGCGCCGTGACAATGAACATCGGCGTCTTCCTCAATGCCGTGATCCAGTTCCTGATCATCGGCCTCGCGGTGTTCTGGCTGGTCAAGGTGCTGACGCGCCTGCACTTGCATCAGGAGCCGACGCCCGCGGCGCCGCGACGCAGCGAAGTTCTACTCGAAGAGATCCGCGACCTCCTCGCTGCCAGGACGGCCTAGTGTTCTGATCCAACAGCTCGAGAGGGCTACGTCGAGCGGTTCTTCAGAGACGTGCCAGCAACAGACCTCCCAACTCCGCTTATCAGAGGTTTATGAATTTATTTCAAGCTTTTGCAGCTCTGCCCGCATCGCCGCAAGCCGGCGTTCGAGGACACTGACGATCTGACCGCCAATCTCGGCCGCCGTGAGGGTGGTTCGGTTGATCAGCCCGCGCCTGCTATAGATTTCATCTTGCGTGCCGACGATCACCTCATTGGCATTGCTATACGCGGTGATGAGGCGCTCGGTTTCCTTGATCTGTTGGGTTAGTTCATCGATGGTCATGGCTTAGGCTCCATTGCGCACGGAGCGCCCAACGCGGGCCGGCTCGCTTCCGAGGTTGGGGTTAAACCGCGTTCCTGCCCCACAGCCGGGCGGACGCGATGTCGGCGCCCTGGCGGCATGCTTGCAGCTTCGCCCACACCACGTCCTCGGTAACCCATTCCCAGCCTGCGAAGGTGCCGAAGCCGCAATCGCAGCTCGCAATCACACGTTCGCGGTCGCCGACCGCCTCAACCGCCGCTTCGATGCGCTGCGCCACGACTTCCGGGTGCTCGACGAAATTGCTCTTGCAATCGATCGCGCCCGGCAACAGCACCATGTCATCGGGGAACCGGCGGCGCCGCAGGGCCCCGATCTCGTGCTGGCGGCGCGGATTGGCGAACTCGATACTCAAGCCCCCGACATCGGCCTGGTATAGCACCGGCAGCAGCAGATCCAGTGCAATGTCGTGAAGGTGCGGGCCCTCCCAGTTGCCCCAGCAGACATGCAGACGTACCCGGTCGCGGGGAATGCCGGCCAACGCCTTGTTGAGCGCGGCAATATGCTGTTCGATGTTCGCGACGAACTCCGCATCCGACTTGTCCTGATAAAGCAGTACGCGCTCCATCGCCAGATCCGGCGCGTCGATCTGGAGCACAAAGCCAGCCTCGACCACGGCACGGTATTCGTGAGCCATCTCGCGGGCGATCGCATCCAGATAGGCCTCGTGCGACGGATAATAGGCATTGAGCATTGTGGTCGCGATGATGCCCGGCGAGGGTTCGGCCATGAAACATTCGGTAAACGGCGGGTTTACCTGGCCGGCAAGCCGTTTGAGGCGGGCAGTCTCGGCAGCAATCGCCGCGGCATCATTGTAATGCAGCTCCCCGACGGCTTGCGGAGCGTCGAACACCTTGCCGGTGCGCGGAATGCGCGCCAGCATCTTCTTGGTAAAAAGCGGAAACTCGATGAATTCCTTGGCGTAGGGCCGCTTCGATGTGCCACCGAAGCCGGACATGCGCTGCGGTACGTAAGTTTGGAAACCGACCCGGCCTTGCTCGCCGTCATTGGCGATGTCCACGCCGACCTCGCGCTGCTTTGCCAATACTTGAGCGACCCGGCTCTCGATCAGCTCCTCGAGCCTGCGCTTGTCCACCGACCGCCCGGCCTCGTCCTCGATCAGGATCTCACCGAGTTCCTCGCCACGCGGCAGGCTGCCGACATGTGAGATCAGGATGCGATCGACGCTCTTGTGCATGAACTCCTCCCTTGGCTCTTGGCGAACGGACTTTTCACGTCGCGCCGCATATCCGAGCGGCCCGCCCGCCCGAGTTAGACGTTGCACAGTGGAGCAGCGAGAATGCAAGCCGGACGGCGTTTCCTCATGGATCGGCCACGATGACTGCGGACGGCGCGTTCGCTGCTCCGGCGTCGCCGCCGTTCGAGGCGACCAATTTTAGCAGTCGCGCCGCGCTCTTCAGGTAAGATATGCGGAAGGTGGGGAGTCTCACCCAAGACAACATCCGTTCAATTCACCGAGGAGGGACGTGCATGACAATTTTGCGCCAAGGCGGTGTGATCCGCCTTTTAGCCCTCAGCTCGCTGTTGTTCCTCCCTGCGACGACTGGGGCGCAACAGCGCGCGCCGATCGTGGAAAGGCTCGCCAAGACCTACGGTCTCGACTCGTTTGGGCAGATCGAAGCGATCCGCTATACCTTTAGCGCACAGGCTCCAGGACTCGATCTGTTTCGATCATGGACCTGGGAGCCCAAAACCGACCAGGTCACCTATGAGGGGAAAGATCAGTCGGGCAAGCCGGTGAAGGTCGCGTACCTGCGCTCGCAAATCGGCAGCCAGTCGGCCGAGGTGAAAGACGACATCGATCCGGGCTTTCTAAATGATAACTATTGGCTCATCCTCCCATTTCATGTTGCTTGGGACACCAGCGCGACAGTGGATGATGAGGGCATGCAGAAACTGCCGCTGGGGACGGGCTCCGCGCAGAAGGTCGCGGTGAAGTATCCTTCCGACGGCGGCTATTCGCCGGGTGACACCTGGGAACTCTACGTCGGCACCGATGGGCGAATTCAAGAAATGGCCTATCACGGGGGCGGACCCGCCAAGTTTGAGGTCCTGGCGACCTGGACTGACTACAAGAAGGCCGGACCGCTGCTCCTCTCGATGGATCACCGCGGAACCCACAATGGCGACCCGCTGCGCGTCTCCTTCTTGAATGTAGCCGTCAAGCTGGTGGGGTCAAACACCTGGATGGACGCGCAGTAAGCGAGCAGTCTCTATCGGCGATTACTGCGGTAGTACAGGAGCTGCTCAGCTTGGGTAGATCGCGGACGGCGGCCCTACGGGCCCTCTAGACTCGGCCACTCTCCGCCAATGATCGCCGTCACGGTAGGAAGCCAATCGGGCGACGCTTCCCTTTGTCTCCTCTCTTGTCGCCTGCGGGGTTCGTCGGAACATCGTCAGCTTCGCGAGTTCTGCATTGAGATCGATGATGCTGGGCGTTCTGCTTTCCATTTCCCTCTCCATTTGCTGACGGCTGCAACGCTGCATTGGAGGAATCGTAGCGCCACAGTTCGATTGCAGTGATCTCCGTTTTTGGAGACCCCTAGAACGTTTTCGTGGCACTCGGTTAGATGGTGCGAATCTAGTCCCGAAGTTCGGCCCATTGGGCAGCGTCGTGCAGTTCTAACGGTCGATCCCCCAGCCATGTCTTGGAAGCCGCGATGGTCATTCCGGGGCCGCCCCGAAGGGCGGAGCCCGGAACCTGTGCACACCGGCCTCTGAAAAATGGCTTCCGGGCTCGCCGCTGTGCGACGCCCCGGAATGACGGGCTTGGGTGCGCTTCTGGCGAATATGGACCATTTACAATAAAAAAGGAACAAAGGAACACGCCATGGCTGCTCTCGACGGCACCGGCGGCGTGCTGCCCTGCTATGTCGCGACGGCCATCCCCTCCTCGAACGGCGGACCCCGCCGATCCCCGAAATCGCCGCCGAGTACTGGATCCTCGTCCACCGTGATCTGCGCCGCTCCGCCTGCGTGCGCGCGGCAATCGATTGGATGAAGGCGCTGTTCAACGAGCAACGCGACGTGCTCGCCGGCGTCACCTGAGTGTCGCCGCTGCCATTTAGGTAACATGACAAAGCCTAGACCGGGAATGGCGAGACGCCGATGACCGGTCCGTGTCCACCCAGCATCAGCGCATAGGCGAGCAGCGCGACGGCCCAGCGCCAGAGCCCGATCTCGCCGGCGATGAATCGATTCCGCCCCGCCGCGATGGCGGCGAACGGAACAATCGAGGTCTGCGCCGCAAACGGCTCCCAGGCGCCCCCCAAGAGCCGCCGGCGCTTTCTGTCGATCGATACGGTGCCGGCGAGCGCCACAATGGCCCAGGTCGCGAAAAAGACCAGGGAAGCCACATCGCCGCTGCCGATCAGATGCACCAGCGCCCAGAGGCCGACCCCGATCAGGAACGGGTGACGCGTGACCCGGACGATTCCCTGCGGCGGCTGCCCGACGCGCCCTTCCTGCGCGACCGCTGTCGGATTTGGCGTTGTCAGGCCGATGACGACCAGCAGAGCGGCCGGGAGCATCAGGATGATGGCAATCGGCTTCCACCACTCGAGCATTCCCCAGGTGACGACATAGGGGGCCCGATTGTAGGCCGCGACGAGCCAAACCAGCCCGATTACGGACGCTACCGCAAAGGCGGCCCGATAACCGTTTTCGCCTAATATCCCGATCGCACGGTCGCGCATTTGAGTGCCGGCGATGCCGAGATGAATACCGGCAAAGAAGAAGGCCCCCAGGATCAATGAGAGCATGGCGCATTCTCCCGAGTGCGAAAAGCCGACGTTCGGCCTCAGTGTGCCGGTTGGTGCGCCGCGGAGGCAACGGGCCCGGGGCCCTTTCTGCCGGCGAACTGAACCTGGCCTCGCAAAAGGCTAAATTAGTCGATAAGATTACAGCATTGATATTTTCTAATTTATCGAATTTCGAGGGTTTTAGTGATTTATCTCTTTCTGATGCTGACTTTCCCCAATTCCCGGTTGGTCGAATTTAATTCCCGATTAGCCGGCATAACCGGGAAACTGATTCCCGGTTTGTCTGCCACGGGAATTGGTCCGCAAGCCATTGATTCAGCGTGTGCTTTTCGCAGCCGCATCGGCCGCGGTACCGGGGAAATCGAAAAAATTCCCGGTTCTACGGGAAAAGCCAGGAAGTTGGGTCAGCTCAACCCCGCTGCAGGCGCGGGCCGAGGGCCATCAGCGAGAACATCTCGAACAGCATTTGCGCGCCGACCATCGCGGTGTTGCTGGTTGGGTCGTATTGCGGCGCCACTTCGACGACGTCGCCGCCGATGATGTCGAGGCCCTCGAGGCCGCGCAAGATCGCTTGCGCTTCGCGCGGCGTCAGACCCCCCGCCTCGGGCGTCCCGGTGCCCGGAGCATAGGCCGGGTCCAGCCCGTCGACGTCGAACGAGATATAGGTCGGGCCGTCGCCGACAACCTCGCGGGCCCGCGCGACGACCGCGTCGATGCCGATCCGCTCGACTTCGTCGATGTGCAGCACGGTCATGCCCGAGTCGTAGGAAAACCCCCAGAAGATCTCGGCCGGGCCGCGAATGCCGATCTGGATGGTCCGCTCGGGGTCGAGCGCGCCGGCCAGCACGGCCCGGCGAAATGGCCCGCCGTGATGGAATTTCGAGCCATCGATGTCCCCCATCGTGTCGCAATGCGCGTCGATATGGACAAGGCCCACGGGGCGGTCCTCTCCCAGCGCCTTCAGGATCGGATACGTGATCGAATGGTCGCCGCCGACCGAGAGCGGGCGCACCCCAGAGGCGTGAACGCGCTGGTAAAACGCCTCGATATCCTCGATGCACTCGTCGAGGCTGAACCGCGAGCGCATCGGCACGTCGCCAATATCGGCCGCATTGCACTCGGCCTTGGGCACCACGCCGAGCCGGTAGTGATAGGGGCCGATGCGTTCGATCTCGCGGACCGCGCGCGGTCCGAACCGGGCCCCAGCGCGGTTGGTGACGCCGAGATCCATCGGCACGCCGATCAGCGCGACATCGAGCCCGCCGAAATCCGGCTGGTTTGGCGCGTCGGGCTGATACGGCAAGTCGAGCAACGTCGAGACGCCCGAAAACGGCATCGCGCGCCGGTAATTCTTGCCGAATACGAGCTTGAGCGCCTTCCGGAACTCGGCTGGCGCGACGTCGGTTTCCTTGGCGCCCTCGTATTTGGCGCGCAATGCCTCGAGTTTCTTATGGTCGAACATTGTCCTCTTGGGGCTAACGGCCGCCGCGCACGCGCGGCAGCACCAGATGCTTCCACGGATCGGGCATTTCGCCGACCGCGACCTCGATCAAGGTCGTCGCGCGGCGCTTGAGCGCGGCGGCGAGCTCGCGGCGCAGCCCATCGGGGCTCGTCGTGCGCACCCCTGCCAGCCCAAAGCTTTCGGCCATTTTTGGGAATTGCGGGTTGTGCAGATCGACGCCGATCAGGCGGTTGCCGTAATCCTCCTTCTGCATGCGCCGGACATTGCCGTAGGCGCCGTCGGCAAAGACGATCGCGACGATGTCGATGCCGTGCTTGACGGCGGTCGAGAGCTCCTGGACGTTGTACATGAACCCGCCGTCACCCGAGATCGAGACGACCGGAAGATCGGGGCGGCCCACCTTAGCGCCGAGCGCCGTCGCAAAGCCGAAGCCAAGAGTGCCTTGATAGCCGCTATGGATATAGGTACGCGGGTGATAGACCGGGAACGCCACGCGGCCGACATACCCGACTTGCGTCAAATCCTCGACATAGATGGCCTCATCCGGCAATTCGGCGCGGATCGCCCGCAGATACTCGCATTGCGGGCCGAGATGATCCGCGAGCTTCGCGAACGTCCGGGACTTCAGCGTCTCCAATTCTTCCTTACGCGACTGGCGTCTGGGGCCGTGACCCTCAAGCGCTCGGTAGAGCGCGGCCAGCGCCGCCTTTGCGTCCGCGACGATGCCAAGGGCCGGCTTCTGGATGCGGGTAATCTCGATCGGGTCGATGTCGATGCGAATCAGTTTGAGGTTGGCGTCGAACCCCCAGCGCGCCTGCGGTTGGTGCAGCCGCGTGCCGACCGCCAAAACGACATCGGCCTCGCGCCAGAGTTCATGGCCGGCGACGGCCGATTGCGCGAGATAGTGGCGATCGCTGACGATGCCCTTGCCACCGGTAAAGCTGATCACCGGCGCTTCGAGCCGTTCGGCGATCGCCAACATCTCCTCGCCAGCGGCGACGGCGCCGCCGCCGACGAAAAAGAGCGGCTTTTTTGCCTCGGCGAGCAGGGCTGCGGCTTTGTCGATCAGCTCGGGGTCGGGCATCGTCGGTGCCGCCGGCTTCTCGGCCGCGGGGAGCGCCACCTCGGTTGAGAGCGCCATCACATCGAGCGGCATTTCGAGGGCGACCGGGCGGGGCCGGCCGTCACGCAATTGCCGAAACGCCTCATTGACGAGCTTCCCGGTCTCGGTCGGATGGTTGATCCGCGCCGCCCATTTGGTCAGTGTCCGCAGAATGCCGAGCTGATCGGGGACCTCGTGTAACAGGCCAAAACCGCGGCCGATGAGATCGGACGGTATCTGGCCACTGATGCACAGGACGGGCGCGTTTGCAGCATAGGCGGTCGCGAGCGCCGCCGTCGTGTTGAGCAGCCCTGGCCCCGGCACCACCGCATAGGCGCCGACCTTGCCGCTCGCCCGTGCGTAGCCATAGGCCATATAGGCCGCGCCCTGCTCGTGCCGCGTGTGGATGACACGGAGCTCGTCGCCGGCGTCATATAAGGCGACGAACAGCGCGTCGTTCTGCACGCCGGGGAGCGCAAAGATCGTGTCCACCTCATGCCGGCAGAGCATCTCGACCAGCGCCTTGCCGCCCGTCACCTTCGTCATCGCGTCCCTCCTTGGCCCGACGCCTTGTGCTATTCGAACCTATAGCTATACGCCCTACCCTCCCGCACAATGCAGCCGACGGTCGGGTTCGGGAAATGGGCAGGCAGGAGGCGCGTGCCGCGCTCGGCATGTTCTTCGATCAGCTGCGTCCGTGTGCGGCGCGACAGTTCGCGATCGGTGCACGCGAGCGTCGACCATTCCGGCTTCAGGAGCTGCAGTGGATGATGGATCACGTCTCCCATGAACACTGCGCCGTCGTCGCCCGATCGGGCATGAATCACCACATTTCCCGGCGTATGGCCGGGGGCGCTTTCGAACCACAACCCGTCCTCGAGCGCATAATCGTCGTCTACTAATACCGACTGTCCGGTGCGCACTACCGGCAGCACGCTGTCCTCGAAAGCCAGGCGATGCGGGGTATCTTCGCCGCGCTGATGCACTCCTTCCCAATGAGTGAACTCGCGGCGCGCCATGATGTAGCGCGCATTCGGAAAGGTCGGCACCCAGCGGCCGTTTTCGAGCCGAGTATTCCAGCCTACGTGGTCCCAATGCAGATGCGTGCACATCACATAGTCGACATCCTCGACCTTGAGCCCCGCTCGGCCGAGATCCGCGAGGTACGGCGTACGCAGCCGATGAAACTGCGGCCGGCTCGGGCGGTCCTTGTCGTTGCCCAGGCAAGAATCAATGAGGATCGTATGCCGGCCGCTCTTGATGATGAAGCTGTGAAAGCTGAAGAGAAGGTTGCCGGTCGACTCATCGATCAGGCGCGAGCCGAGATGATCTGGGTGCGCATGCAGCACCTCCGGATCGAAATCGGGGAAAAAGGTTTCGGGAGCGATGAATGGCCCCTCGTATTCGGCAATACGATGAACTTCGAACTCGCCAATGCGCATGGGCTGCATTTTCCTCTCCGCCCTCTAATTCGAAACATCGGGGTCGTCGAGCCTACGCCGATAGATAGCCAGGGTCGATAGGTGCGAATTGGCGCTTGCGGGCATGATCGCTATGGTTAAAAGTTGAAAACGGCTCGGGGGCTACACAAGGGGGGAGCCGAATGGCAAATCGCCTGTCGCGACGGTTGCGGCTGCTCTTGTCGAGCGGCTTACTTGCTTCATGTGCTTACCTAACTGCCCAAGCCCAAGCGCAGGCGATTGTCGACGAGGCCCGACAAGCCGCGCGCTCCCCCCAGTCTTTCCCAGCCGCTGACGAAGATTACTTCCGGGGGATGGATGGCGGCATCGCACTGACACCCGAGGAGATCAAGGGCCGCAATATGTGGCTTGTCTGGACGGGCGGGAATGATCGGCTTTGGGACGAACTGACCAACCTGACATTCGGCTCGTTCGACCTTTTAAAGATTTTGTCCTCGCACCCGTCGCTGAAATTTAGCCGCGACAACCGGTGGAATTATTTTGGGCTCGCAAACGAGCCGTGTTTCACGAAGGCAACCGCTCCCAATCCGCACCGTTACGGGCTTTGGCTCGACGTGCGCAACCCCGACTGCGCCCCCGATCCGTTTGAGAACGCCGAGAAATACCCGGGCGTTGCGGTCGGGGCGCGCGGCAAGAACATCGCCGCCGGGTCTTATTACGGATACCCGACCGGCATCGTCGGGCTGCGGCTGTTTCCAAACCCCGATTTCGACGAGGAGGCGGCGAAGCAATGGAACCCGGGGCGTTTTTATACTGATCCCAGCTACTATCTTTCGAAAGACCTGATCAGACCATACCGCGTCGGCGTCGCCTGCGGTTTTTGCCATGTCGGGCCGAACCCGGAGAAGCCGCCCGCAGACCCCGAGGCGCCGCTGTGGGAGAATTTGAGTTCCACTGTCGGCGCACAGTATTTCTGGGTCGACCGCATTTTCGCGTGGAACGCCGATCCGTCGAGTTTCTTTTTCCAGTTTCTGCACACGGCGCGGCCGGGCTCGCTCGACACTTCGCTCGTCTCGAGCGACAATATCAACAACCCACGCACGATGAACGCGATCTATTACCTCCGGATGCGATTGGAGGCGGCGAAGCGTTGGGGACAGGAGGCTTTGGGGCCCGATAATCTCGCCAACAAACAGTTCAACGACTTCGTCACGCAAGGGCCGCTGACGCAGTTTTTCCAGCCGCCAGACACGGTGTGGACGCCGCACGTTCTGAAGGACGGCGCCGATTCCGTCGGTGCTCTCGGGGCGCTCAATCGCGTCTACATCAATATCGGCCTGTTCAGTGAAGAATGGCTGCGCCACTTCAACCCGATCCTTGGCGGCAAGCCGGTGACGCCGTTCGAGATCACCGTAGCTCGCACCAACTCGTCCTACTGGGACGCCACCGAGGCGCAGACCCCCAACATGGCGCTGTTTCTGCTCAAAGCGTCCTACCCGCACAAGCTGAAGAACGCGCCCGGCGGCGCTGCCTACCTCAACGACACCCCCGAAGCTCTGCAGCGCGGCAAAATCGTCTTCGCCGACAATTGCGCGGCCTGTCATTCGAGCAAGGCGCCGCAACAGCCGGCCCGCGCCAACCCGGCCCTGTGCATCGGGCCCGGTTATCTCGATTGCTGGAACCGGTATTGGGAATGGACGAGAACCGACGATTTCCGTCAGCAGATGCACCAGATCGTCAACGCGAGTGATTTTCTCGAGAATAATTACTTGTCAAATGACATGCGCATTCCAGTGACATTGTTGCAGACGAATGCCTGCGCCCCGCTCGCGACAAACGCAATCGCCGGCAATATCTGGGACAATTTTTCTTCGGCCTCCTATAAGGCGTTGCCCTCGGTCGGGTCCATCACGGTCTACGATCCGTTCACCGGCGAGCCGCGGCAGTATCAGATGCCGGCCGGCGGACGCGGGTATACCCGCGTGCCATCCTTGGTCAGCGTGTGGTCCACAGCGCCGTTCCTGCTTAATAACAGCCTCGGCCGCTTCAACCAGAGCCCGTCGGTCGAAGCGCGCATGGCGTCGTTCGACGATGCCATCACCAAGCTCTTACGGCCGGAGAAGCGAGAAAAGGACGTGGTGCTCGGCGATAAGATCCCGGGTGTCATCGATCGAACCAGCGAGACGAGCTGGCTGCGCATCCCGACGGGATACCTGCCCGACCTGCTAAAGGACACACAGGACGTGCTGCAGCTGCTCGCTCCGAAGCTCTTCGATGCGGGCGGGCTCGAGATCGGGCCGATCCCGGCCGGAACGCCCGTGGATCTGCTGGCGAATTTCGAGCCGCTGCCGCCGACGACCAGCCTGCGCGAACGACTGGCGCATGACAAAGCAGTAGTCAAGGTAGTGGTGCAGCTGGTCCGCGATCTGAAGGCGCTGCCGCGCGGCGCCACCGACGAGCAGGCGCGGCAGGTGTTTTCCAACGTCAGCGAACAGTTGTTCGCGCTGAGCAAATGCCCCGACTATATCGTCAATCGGGGTCATTATTTCGGATCCGATCTCGGCGATGCCGACAAGAAGGCACTAATCGCTTTTCTGAAGACCTTTTAAGACGACCGAGGCGGATGCGATGAGCGATGCGGGGGCGTTCGAGTACATCGTGGTTGGCTCCGGCGCCGGTGGTGGGACGCTCGCCGCACGCCTCGCCGAGGCGGGGCGCAGCGTATTGCTGCTCGAGGCCGGCGGTGATCCGCGGCGGCTCTCGGGCAGCAATGACGAGCAGCCCGGTGTCAATCGTCTGCCCGACGATTACGACGTGCCGTCATTCCATGGTTTCGCGAGCGAGAACGACGCGATGCGATGGGATTTTTTCGTCCGGCACTATGCCTCTGACGCGATGCAGGAGAGAGACCCGAAGTACCGGCAGGACTACCGCGGCGTCCCGGTGAACGGCGTCCTCTATCCGCGAGCCGGCACGTTGGGTGGCTGCACGGCCCATAACGCGATGATCCTCGTTTATCCGCACAACGCGGATTGGGAGGGGATCGCGCAGCTCACCGGCGACGCCTCGTGGAATGCCGAGGCGATGCGCCACTACTTCGAGCGGCTGGAAAACTGTCATCACCGGCCGCTTGAACGCATATTGGCTGCGGGTGGCGCCAATCCGTCACGCCATGGCTGGAAAGGATGGCTGTATTCCGAGAAAGCGGTTCCCCTTGCTGCGCTGCGCGATTTCGGCTTGGTGCAGGTGCTGCTCGATTCCGCCGCCGAGGCGTTCGAGGACATCGGCCAGCCGATCGAAAAGCTCCTCGACCTCGTCGAAGCCAAAGCCGACCCGAACGACTGGCGATTGGTGAGGGAGAACGCCGTCGGCGTCCGCTACACGCCGCTGGCGACCCGCAACCACGCGCGCATGGGCGCGCGCGAGCGCGTGTTGGAGACCGTGCAGAAGCATCCCGACCGTCTGCGGCTGGAGCTCGATGCGCTGGTCACCAGGGTGATCCTCGACGAGCGCAATCGCGCCACCGGCGTCGAGTATTTGAAAGGCGAGCGGCTTTATCGCGCGCACGGCCAGCCGGCAACGACGGCAGGCGAACTGCGCCAGGC
>Ga0126379_10002114_pt1 | contig 12490 bp, 8 predicted proteins | sample PanSoiMetPlot_24_FD_92640 | JGI IMG/M metagenome (GOLD analysis project Ga0126379, IMG submission 92640) | Tropical forest soil microbial communities from Panama - MetaG Plot_24 | ecosystem: Environmental > Terrestrial > Soil > Tropical forest > Bulk soil | place: Panama | collected 2016-02-17
TAGCCCCACCAGCGCGGTTCCGGCCAGGAGCAGCGACGTCGGTTCCGGAACCGGGACCCCTGGCAGGGTGGAATCAGGGCCAGTACCGAACTCAAAGACAACGCTGGTGATCGTCGTGGTGGCCAGGACACCTGCCGTCGTCAGAACGAATGTACCGGTATTCTGAATCTGAGGATTGCGCCCGGTGATCGAGGAATTGGCATTGCTGTACAACCCCCCGGCGCCCGGCGATCCGATGATCAGGTCGATGGGTTTCGAGCCATCCGACCCAGTGCCCGCGGTAGCCAGAAAGATTGTCCCACCTGAGACAGTGGCACCCCAGTGGGTGATGGCCCCACCCGGACTGACCGCCCCGCCAGGAGCGATATCTATCGTTGTCCCCGAGGCGCTGTTGAGCGATGCCGCGGCGGGTACGCCACCACCCAAGGTGATCTGGATGCCACTGACTTCCTGACCTGCCGCCTTCGGGTTGTCGATCAAGCTCGACAGCATGACGGTAACCGTCCCTGCGCCGGTGGTTACCGTTGCGGACGCGCTTTCTGGTCCATCGCCGCCGGTTCCGGAGGCGGTGAACGACATCGAAATTGCCTGCGCAGCTGAGGTCAGCAGCAGGACAAGGCTCATGGCTAGGCCGGCCATCAGAAGGCGCTTTCCATGCATTTTCCTCATCCTCTGCTCATCTGACAAAGCCGTCATCACTGACTTCACGGAGAGCAAGCCTGCCGATTATGCAAGTAGCGGGCACGATCAAGGAGACCAGTCTAAATATACGTTAATGAATCGTTCTCGTCAGTCGTGTCAATGTCGGGCTACGCAGATCAGCGGTACTTTTATGCAATGAGTTGCATGATCCGCAATCGTGACGATCCCTTGGCTTCATATGCGCGAAGAATCGAGGCTCAGTAAGGCCCGACAGCGGCCGCCTTCTCGGCCCTACCGGATCTCGGCCAGAGCCTTACTCGCTTGGTCCTTCTCGGAAAAGCTCCCCGGCGAGTTGATCGCGGCGGTCAACGCTTTGCGGGCACCCTCTTTGTCTCCAACTTTCAGCGACGCCAAGCCGAGATGGTACTGGACGACGGGCTGATCCGGCAGTTTCGCGGCGCTCTCCTTGAGCAAGTCCGCTGCTCGCTGGTACACGCCGCGCTTGTAGAGGATCCAGCCTAACGTGTCCGAAATGTACGGGTCATCGGGCATGGCTTCCTTGGCGCGCTGGGCCAGCTCGAGCGCCTTTTCCTGGTTGCCACCATGCTCCGAGTAGAGCACGGCCAGATTGTTCGCAGCCGGCGCGAACCGTGGGTTCAACGTCAGGATCTTCTCGTAGGTCTGCTGCGCCTTCGGGATGTCTCCCTTGCTCTCGTATACAGAGCCGAGAACCGTCTGAAGAGGGATGCTCTGGGGATCCACTTTGAGGGCTTCACTCAGCTTGCTCACCGCCTGATCGTAGCGGCCCGACGTCCCATAGATCCGAGCGAGCCTCACGTAAGCATCCAGGAGAGTCGGTTCCAGCTCGATCGCCTTGAGAAACGCGGTTTCGGCCCGGTCGAGTTCGCGTCGGCCGACATACACGGTGCCGAGCAGCCATTGAAGACCGCCGGACTTCGGCATCAGCTCAATCTGCTTGGTGAGCCTGGCGAGGGCGACGTCTGTCTGTTTTTCGGCGACGGCCATGGCCACGAGCTGTTGCATAGGCTCGAGATAAGCGGGAGCCAGGGCGAGGGCAGCTTCGAATTCCTTCTTCGCCTCCGCGGATTTGCCTTGGGCCCTGAGCGCGATGCCGATCAGGTAGGGCCCCCGCGGGTCCTTGGGGGCAAGCGCCTCCAGGCTGCGAAATGCCTCGATCGCCTTGACCGGCTCGCCCTTGGTCAGATAGGCGGTTCCCAGCAGCACCTTGGCATCGAGCGATTGCGGCTGCCGCGCGACGAAGCGCTCCAGGTCCTCGATGACAGGCTGGACCGCACCCGTCTGGAGGTTCAGTTGGGCCAGCAAGATCACAGCGTCGGCGAAGTTGGGAGCAATCGAGGTCGCCTCTTTCAGCTCGGCCTTGGCCTGTTGGATGTTGCCGGCCTGGAGCTGGGCCAGCGCGAGCTGCTGGTGCGCCGGAGCGTGGCGAGGCTCGAGCTTGAGCACGCTCTGGAAATCCTGGATCGCCTCGTTGGTTTCGCGCTTAACCAGGTGCACGCGCCCTAGCAGGAACTGCCCCTCGAGGTCTGAGGGGTTCTTCTTGAGAAGTGCTTGCAAGGTTTTGAGGCTCGCGTCGTAGTTGCCCTCTTCAAGCTGGATCTGCGCGAGGCGACGCCAGGCGGGCAGAAAGTCCGGCGCCTTCTGGGTCATCTCCGCCAGGAGACGCTTGGCCTCGTCCGGCCTCTGGGCGGAAACATAGAAATCGACAAGCCTCAGCCGCGCCGGCGAGCCGATCGGCGCGAGGTCCGCCGCGGTCTTGAACTCGCGCTCGGCCTGTCCGTTGTCTCGCTTGATGAGGTAGAGCGACCCGAGGAGCGAATGCGCCTCAACCGACTTCGGCTCCCGCGCGACGGCTTCATGGAACGCGCGTTCCGCCTGACCCGGTTCCTGCTTCCGGAGGTAGAGGGTGCCGAGCGCCAGGTGCGGCTTGGCCCGATCACCCACTGTGGCGAGCGCCTCCTCGATCCGTTTGATCGCCGCATCTACTTGCTCGGGAGTGGTCGAGGTGTCGGCCAGGAGGGCGAGGGCATCGACGTTGTTCGGCTCCTTGGCGAGGACAGAGACGGCCTCCTCGCGCGCCTTGACGCGCTTCCCCCCGAGAAGATAGATCCCGCCGAGCTTGAGGCGCACTTCGTTGTCGTCGGGAGTGAGTTCCTGAGCCTTCAGGAGAAAGCGGAATGCCTGCGCGAACTCGCCCAGCTGGTTATACATGAGCCCAAGTTGCCTCGTGGCGCGTGCATTGGCTGGCTCGAGCCGAAGCACATTGTGATACGCGAGGATCGCCTCGCGATATTGCTCTCGCGCAGCGTACTTGTCGCCCCGCTCCAGATACCGAGTCTTCTGCGCTTCCGGGGAACGAGAGCAGCCGGCAACGAGGGCGAGCGCCACGATCAGGAGTGTTGCCCACCCGCGGGTGATGGCCTCAGTCACACCGGATCCGCAGTCCCCGTGCGACGTCTTTCCCGAAGCGCCCGAAGACGTGGCGCACCCCCTGGCGCATGGGCTCGAGCGCGGCCCAGCGGTCGCCAATTTTTGCTGTGTGCCACCCGACGAGCTCGGCGACGCAGTGATCGATGGCGCCGAAGAACCAGCACCAGCCGTCCTCCTCTGTATAGAAGCGCGTGGCGTCGGTGCCCCACATCTCATCCGGTCGCGTGGTGGTGATCGTCCGCGCGTGGGTGGGATCGCCGTTCGGCGGCCCCAGCCGACGCGGGGCGAGCAGCTGGTGGACGCGCATCAGTCGCAGGACACGCTTGCCGCCGAGGCGGAGGCCTGATGGGCCAGGCGCGCCCGCACCTTGCGATAGCCCTCTCCGTGGAACGGCGTCGCCGCGCGCTGCCGGCTCTCGAGCTCGTGAGCCGGGACTTGGCTCTCGCGCGACACGGCGTCCAGCGCCTCCCCGCGCAGCAGCCGGAGCATCAGCTCCATCTTCCACTGCACGCTCCATCGGTCGGGAAGCTCCGGCGTCTCGGCTGCCGGCGGTTCACTGCCAGGAGTCGCCGCCTTCCGTCGCTTCTCTCGCATGCCCGGCCTCCTGGCTGCCGTCATCTTACTCATTGCCAAAACGGTGTCCAGCGAAACCGGGTCCGATTTAACCAGCACCACACCAGGGACAACAAAAACTCGGAATGGATACAGAGGACCGGAGACACAGGGGCCGATCCCGAATCCGGCAAATGCTCAAACGGAGCAATATGGCAGGGCAGATGTTTGATTATTGAAATGCGTCCGGTGTTCCAATCGAGAGCTGTCTTGGTGATTCGGAGCCTCCGTGAACACGCTCTAACTCTCTTCGGAACTTCGCGTTTTGGGGCTCAAGGGTCCCAGCTCGTTCAAAGAACGCGGTTGCATCAGTGGTTGCCCCCGCCGCTCGCGAGGCGAGCCCCGCAAGAAAGAAGGCGTCCGCATTGATCGGTTCGCGGGCAATAGCCTGCTTTGCAAGGCCGAGGGCCTCAGCCGGGCGGTGCAGGTTCAGACAGGCGTGACCGGCCCCAATCAGAGAAGGTATGTTTTCCGGGTAGAGTTGAAGTGCTTGCTGAAACTGGGCCAACGCGGCTTCCGCCATCTGCCGCTTCAAGTAAGCGGCGCCGATCCAGTATCTGACCTCCGGCCGTTGAAGAAAAGCTTTGCTACCTTCGGTTAAGTTGGGAAGTTCTGCAGTCCTAAAGCCTTGCACCAGCTTGTGGTTGCTCATGGTCGTGTCGAGGTATAAGGCCCGCGGAGCCGAGAATTCCAGCGGGAGCCAGTCGTCTGTGTTGAGACGAGCGTTCTCCGAGAACCGTCCCGCGTCCTCCTCACCCAGCATGAAGAATCCGAGCAGGCCCGGCCAGGCCTGCACCCCGATTCCAAGTAGGTCTGCCCGGATCCTAGGGAACCGCCTTTCGACGAGCTTGAGATCAAGGGGCGCCGGTTCACCCCGCCCGAGGAGCAGGAAATCCCCGGTCGTTGTGTTCCAGATGCTCGTACCTGGGAAGACGGTCATGAATGTCCTGACAATCATCCTGAGATCCTCGGGCTGGAGGTGGTAGCCCTGAACCCACTGGAGCATGATTCCATCAGGTTCGAGTCGCTGCCGTGCGAGCTGAAAGAACTCCACTGAGAAGAGAGAAGCCAGCCCGCCGATCCAAGGATTGGACGGCTCCGAGATGATCACATCGTATCGGTTGGGCGTGGCGAGGAGGAAGTTTCGCCCATCTGCGATAACGGTGTGAACTCTCGGGTCCCTGAGGGCATCCCCGTTTTCCCAGGCAAAGAACCGCGACGCCTCCACTATCGCGGGTTCGATCTCCACGACGTCGAGACGCTCGACGGGATGCCTGGCGACCGCGCCAGTGGTGATTCCACTTCCGAGGCCGATCACGAGGACTGTTCGCGGATCCCTGTGCGCAAGCAGAGGTAGGTGGCCTAACATGAGCTGAGTGGGCATGTCCGAGGCGTTCGAGGCGTCCGTCTTCCCGTTGACGCGGAGGAAGAGAGTCCGGCCTTCCCGGTGCACGGATACCGTGCCGCTGATCCCATCGCGATAGAAGAGAACCTCGCTGTCTCGGTTCCGTAAGATATCGAACAAGGGAGCGGTCTCGGCCTTCTGGAGGTAGACATTGGCATAAACACCGGGGCCGCCGGACATCACTCGCTGGTCCCACTGCGGAACGAGGAAGACCCCGAGGCCCACCAGCATAGCCGCGAGACCACCCCATGGCCACACCACCGTGGAGCGCGGCGGCACGGCGAACAAGGCGGCGGCCAGGAACAGGTTAAGAGCTATCCCGAGCTTGACCGACGCCTGTACACCAATTGCGGGGACGAGTATAAAGCCGGCCAGAACTATCCCAGCGATCGCCCCGAGGGTATTCACGGCGTACGCCTCTCCTACGTCCTTTCCCACCCGTGCGGCACCGCGCGTGGCGACGGCTGCCGCGCACGGGAAGGTAGCGCCGATGAGCAGGGCAGGAAGGAAAAGTGAGCTAGCGCTAACCGCGATCTGGACGAAGACTGCCGAGCCCGACCATCGCAGGGCGGCCAGGAAGAACTCTGGCATGCGCTCGTAGACGAGAAGAATCGCCATGAACGAGATCCCAATCGCCGCCTGAAGCGCCGCAAACACGGTGGGTGAGGCCGGTTTCGAGCCCCATAGCCAAGCGTAGAGCGCACTACCCCCCGCAATCCCGGCTAGAAAGGTCACCAACATCGCGGTGAAAGCGTAGGTTGAGCTCCCGATCACGAGAGTGAGAGCCCGCGTCCACGCTACTTCGTAAGCCATGGAGATAGCCCCAGAAATGCCGAGGGCCCCCAGGGTCAGCCACCCCCCTACGCTCATCGAATTCGGAGGAGCGAGAGCCGGTGAGGCCTGCAGTTGGAGCGCGTCCGGCCGCTGGGTGGGTTCGGGTTCGCGTCGGCTGTAGGTGATCGCCAGGACCCCCACCGTCACATTGCCGATCGCTGCCAGCATGGTCGTGCTTCGATTTCCCAATGCTGGGAGGAGAACGTACCCTGCCAGGGAAACACCGGTCACTGCTCCGAAGGTATTCACGGCGTACAGGGCGCCGACTGTCCGGCCCAAACGCAGCTTCCCCTTGACGACAGCCTGGCTCAGGATTGGCAATGTCCCGCCCATCAGGGTGGTCGGCACCAGCAGCAGCAAGAAAATAAGCAAGAATTGCACGACACTAGAGGCGTTATAGGAGAGGCTCAGCGTGCGATGGACCGCAAGATAGAGCGAGGAGGTAAGTGCCAGGAGCAAGGGAATCAGCGCGCAATACACCCCGATGGCGAACTCGAGCAGGCCGTACGCACCGATCAGGTTGCGGATCCTCGGCGCCCAGCGACCCAAGAGAAGGCCTCCTAGGGCGAGTCCCCCCATAAAGGCCGCGAGCACCGTCGTGATGGCGTGGACCGTGTGACCGAAGACCAAGCCCAGCATCCGCAGCCAAATCACCTCATACATCAGGCCGAGAGCCCCCGAGACAAAGAAGCACGCAAATAAGAGGGCTAGACCCCGGATGTGTCTCTCATTGCTCTGCTGCGGCCAGGCGATCATCAAGCTCTCGACTCTGAAGTTGCTGGATTATACCGTGACGGCTTTTACACTCGCGATAAGCAACGATGTTCCTCTCAATCGCAGCTGGAAGACCGAAGGGTAAAGTCATTTTAGCCTCCAGTAGGAGCGGTTACTGGAGGAGGTGCGGATGCATCTGGCCTATCGCTGGTTCACCCGGCGGGGGCTGGATCAAGAGGTCCAGATCATTCGAGCGTCTCCGAAAACCTGCACGGCCGCCTTCGGCAGGTGGGCGTCCTTCGCGACATGTTCGAGGAGATTGTGCGTTGCTGCGTGGCCGGCGGGTTGGGGAGGGGCCACTACCTCACGGTGGACGGTACCATGGTGTATGCCAATGCGAGCCCGTGTCGCCGCGTCTCGCCTTTTGTCGTAAGCCACAGGGCCTGATTTCGTTAAACGATGATCCAGCTGGGGTACCAACATCTGCGTCATGTCACGACGCGTCCTGAAAACGAAAGGGCCAGACGATCTATCGTCTGGCCCTTTGAGCCTCGTTCTGGCCGCTGCAGTTGGAGAAATTCTAACTCACGCTCGCCAGACGGCGACCTCCAAACAAGCGCTTTCGTGCAGCATAGCCAAGAGTGATCAGCCCGGTGCCCCCGAGAAACATCGTGATCGGTTCAGGCACGGCCGCGCAGCTCGTGTTGCTGCCCGGGGTGACGGTCGATCCACCCTCACCCACAAAGGCCGAGCACCCACTATCGAACCCTCCGACATGCGCCACGAATTCTGTGTTCGTAGAGTTGAGAGGGATGCTCGTAATCTGGGACGCCAGTGTGAAGACGATCGCGCTCGTGATACCGAAGGTATCTCCCAGCACAGCTCGGGACTCGTCCGTGGCAAAGGTACCGAACCCGTCGATATTTGCGTTCGACGTCCCCGACCACTTGGAACTGTTTGCCGTACCGTCGCTGACAGATGTCACTGCGACGCTGCTGTTGTAGCCGAACTCCTCGATGAACTTCGGCGTACCCGCCGTGCTCGAGACAAATTGAACGCTGAGCGTGGTGCCAGTACCCCCGCTGACCGTGTTATCCCACGTGACTTTCAGGTCTATCGAGCCCGCCGGGGGGTTCAACTGACTAACGTTTGCCACCGTCAAGTCGAAGAAACATTTCGTGTTTGCAGCGCAAGTTCCCGCGTCAGCAGATGGAAGCCCCACGATGGCTCCCAATGCCACAACCGCCACTGCGAGAATCAACCGAACACCCTTAGCCATCGCAGCGCTCCCTCCCTACATGTAAGTAAGAGTTAACTCCTCGCAGGTGGGGAACTCAGCATAACAGATGCCAGAGAGCCGAAGAATGTAAGTAGCTGTTCTTTATAACATTATCTGATGGACTGAGAAGCTTACTGGGAAAAACCCTGCATGAAATGTGCAGAGGCCAATGTGGGCCCTTGCATCTTGTGGCGCAGGATCGACACTAGTTAACCTCACTGAGCGTGCGTTTGGCCTCTTCGGCCCCAGGGAAATGGGTGTTCAAGCTCAGGGCGCGGGTGAGAGCCTGCTTGGCCGCGCTCTTGTTCCCCAGCTTGAAGTGGGTCATGCCGAGATGGTATTGGACCTGCGCGTCGTCGGGAAGCTTGGCCGCGCTCTCCTGCAACAGGCTGAGCGCCCGTTGATACACCCCCCGCTTGTATAGAATCCAACCGAGAGTGTCGGAAAATTGTGGCTCGTTGGGGGCTGTCTCCTTTGCCATCTGGGCCAATTGAAGTGCTTTCTCCTTGTCGCCGCCATGCTCGGAATAGAGGTAGGCCAGGTTATTCGCCGCTAAAGCCGATCGTGGATTCAGGACTAGGGCCTTCTCATAGGCTTGTATGGCTTTTGTAAGGTCGCCCTTTTGTTCGTAGATCATACCGGTGAGAATGTAAGGCGCCGCTGCCTCGGGGTTCGTCTTGATTGCTTCTGTCAGCTTCGCCAGCGCTTGATCGTACTTTTCGGCCTTGAGATAGAACTGGGCGAGGGCGAAGTACGTACTGTATGAGTTCGGATCGAGGTCGAGCGCCTTGAGAAAGGCCGCTTCAGCCTTATCCGGCTCACCACGCTGGAGGTAGACCGCTCCCAACAGATGATGCAGACCCGCTGCCTGCGGCGCAAGAGCAATTTGCCGCTTTACCCGCTCAAGGGCCGCATCCGGGGCCCTCTCCCTGTAGGCTATTTTGACTAACTCCGTGAGCGGCTCAGCATAGCCGGGAGAGAGAGCGAGGGAGGCCTCGAACTGCTTCTTGGCCTCGGCAATCTTGCCTTGGGCCACCAACGCAATGCCGAGGAAGTATGGCCCCTGAGCGTCCTTCGGGGCGAGCGCCATGAGCTTTTGGTAGGATTCGGCCGCCTTTTGCGGCTCGCGCTTGGCAAGATAGGCGGACCCGAGTAAGACGTAGGCGCGGAGCTCGTTGGGCTGCTTTGCGATGAGCTTCTCCAGGGTCTCAATTGCAGGTTGAAGGGCCCCTGACTGGATGTCGAGCACGGCTGAACGAAGCGCGGCCTCAGTGAGATTCGGGTCGCTGCTGGTTGCCGCCTTGAGCTCGGCTTTGGCTTGCTGGACATTGCCAGCCTGGAGGTACGCCAGGGCCAACTGGTAGCGGGCGCGTCCGAGCTGCGGACTCTGCTTCAGCACCTTCTGAAACTCTTGGATTGCCTGCGCCGTCTCGCCCATGGCCAGGTGCACACGCCCCCGAATGAGGAGGCCGTCCTGATCCATCGGGCTCTTCTTGAGCACGATTTGGAGTGCTCTGACGCTGTCGTCATACTTCTGCTCGGCCAAGGCAATCTCGGCCACGCGACGCCAGGCAGGGAGATAATCAGGAGCCTTCTGGGTAATCTCTTCCAAAACCCGTTTTGCTTCGGCGGGCTTACCCGTCTGCAAATAGAAGTTGGCCAGGTTGAGCCGGGCGGATGAGCCCGCTGGCGAGATCTCCGCAGCCGTCCGATACTCGGTCTCAGCCTGTTCGATGTTGTGATGGCCGCGATAGAAGTCTGCCAGCACAGCGTGGGCGTCGGCCGACTTCGGATCCCGGGCCACCGCCTCCTTGAACATCTGCTCCGCCGCCGTGGGATCGGCTTTCCGGAGGTAGAGGGTACCCAGAGCTAGGTACGGCTTCGCACGCTCGCCAAAAGTGGGTCGCGCCATCTCGAGACGTCGAATCGCGGCGTCCACCTCCTCGGGTGTCTTGGCCGTTCCCGCCCACAAGAGAAGGGCTTCAAGATCGTTGGGCGCTTTCTCGAGGACGAAGGTCGTCTCCTTCCGCACTTGTTCGGGCTGTCCTGCCAGAAGGTAGATGAGTGCGAGTTTTAGGCGCAGATCGAGGTCGTCGGGGGCGACCTCACGCGCCTTCACGAGAAAGGGGAATGCCTGGGCAAATTCCTCCAGTCGAAAATGGGCGAGCGCCACCTGCGTCACGGCGCGGACATTGTTCGGGTCGATACGGAGCGCCCGTCGGTACTCGATGATCGCGTCGCGATATTGCTCCCGCGCGAAGTATCGGTCGCCGCGCTCCAGATGGCGAGCCTTCTGAGCTTCCGGTGACCGGCTGCATCCAGTGACGACGATCAGCCCCAGTACCAGCAGCAGAATCGTCAATCGAGGCGATCTTGGCACGTGGCCACCTCCATCAACTCAGTCTGGCAAGTATTCGCCCAGGACCGGGTACAGCGCCTGGACGTATGCGACGAGGCGCTGGGAGGTCTCCCCGACGCTTCCGTACATCGGGCTCATGACCCTCACGATCGCTCCGTCGGTGCGATTGCGGACGAGAGCGCTCTTGACCATCGCGACCCGTGCGGGAACCTCCCCCGCGATCACCTGCCCCTGGGACTGGTACCAGTACAGGACAAGCTGTTGCTCTCGGTCCTTTTGGATCAGGTACCGGTTCACGATGATGGGAGGATGGGGAGGAGGGAGAGGGACTGTCACGAGCGAGGACTCGACGGGCTCCCACCCGGCCCCCGGTAGGCAGTTCTTCGGTGAATGAATCATCGCGCCCTTGCGCTGCGTGTCCCAGTAGCCGATATAGAGGTTCAGGCCTCGCCCTGCTGTATCAACGTAGTCGCGCATCACGTAGTCTGTGAGCTTCAGCGTGTCAAGGATGCCCGAGCTGAAGATTGCTCCCCCTCGTCCCTGCCACTCACCCACGCTTACCGGAAAGGAGTCGAGAGGCTTCCGGATCGGCACCGCCTCTCCGGTGGATCGGAGATGCAAGATCAACAGGGTGCTCACGAGAATTGCCAACGAGACTGCCACCCGGGCCCCCTGATTCATGTGGTCTCCCAGGCGCGGCGCCCGCTAAGGAGTCGGATTACACTGTGGACTCCAAGGAAGCAGAGCAGGGCGAGGCCGAAGACCAGCCAACCCGACAAGAAATGGAAGAACCCCTCCGCATACTCGACACCGAACCACCGACCGATGAGGCCAGTCATCACAATGCGGCCTGCGTTCGAGACGATCGCGATGGGCAGGACAGCGGCCACCAGAACGAACTGCATCCAGAACCTCGGCAGCATGAGATATGCCCAAGCAGTCCCGAGAGCCACCAAGGTGATCAGCGATCGGATACCGCTGCAGGCTTCGGTGACTCCGAGCGTGATGCGACTTAGGTGGATGACGTTACCGTCGAGCAAGATAGGCACGCCGAGGAGATCGAGCGCCCAGGCCCCCGTCTCGGCGGCGATGTTCTGGAGCCTTGCCGTCGTCGCATAGAAGAAGATTGCTGGCATGGGCACCATGAAGAGGAAGAAGCCCAGCGGGAATGCGAGCGCCCGGAGCATCACCGAACCGAAGTGAAACAGGATCAACCCAGCAACGACAACGATGACCGAGCTTCGCATCAGGAAATTCTCAGCGCCAATGTCGCCCGCGATGAGCGCAGCCACGCCTGCCAGCATCAGCGGTACCCCCCGCCAACTGCCCTGAACTGGGAGCGCCGCCAGAACCCGTCGGCGCTGCCAAATAACGAACCCGCTGATGATCGGAACGATAAACACGTGGCTGTAGTTGGGATCGTTCCAGAGATCGTTCAACCAAACGGGAACCACGGGCGCGTAGAGCCCGATCAGAATGGCGACGACCAACCCCGCGAGCACGCCAGCCTGGAACCGGTAACGCCCTCGTTCCCGAAACTTGTTACGTCGATTGGCCGACAGACCGATCGCGTCTGCGGTCATCGCGACTCCCCGGCAGATCACATGAAGGAACTTCCGGCTGGAGCATGTCCTTGTACGCACGCTTAAAGGTTCGTTCTGCCAGGGTCAGGATTCTAGCAGCCAGGGGTGCACTGTCAAGGCACGAGAATATCGCGTTCACCGGGCCATCACCCCCTTCGCTGCCGACCCGGAACGTGTCGGTATGATCCTCAGTGTGACACAAACGGACGGCAGAAGTAGTCATTGCTGAGTAGATAGCGCCTTCTGGGCCTCCGGCGATCGGGAACAGCCCGCCACGGCGAGCAGGCCAACCACCAGCAGCAGGGTCCATCCCGCGATCCGACGAGTCATCTGCGCGCTCCTTCCTAGTCAGGCAGATATTCGCGCAGAAGGGGATACATGGCCTGAATGTAGCTGACCAGGCGGTCCGAGGTGTCCTGCACGCTGCCGTAGACGGGGCTCGACACGCGCACGAGCGCGCCGTCCGTCCGGTGGCGCATCATCGAGCTCTTCACCATCGCTATCTTCGCGGCTACCTCTCCCGCGATCGCTCGACCCTGCGACTGATACCAATAAAACACGATCTGCCGCTGCTGGTCTTTCTGGATCAGGAA
>Ga0126379_10002115_pt1 | contig 12488 bp, 7 predicted proteins | sample PanSoiMetPlot_24_FD_92640 | JGI IMG/M metagenome (GOLD analysis project Ga0126379, IMG submission 92640) | Tropical forest soil microbial communities from Panama - MetaG Plot_24 | ecosystem: Environmental > Terrestrial > Soil > Tropical forest > Bulk soil | place: Panama | collected 2016-02-17
AGGACTGCGCTTCGTGGACGATTTCCTCATTTTCAACTACGGGCCCGTTCCCAAGAAGCCGATCGTATCGGGCCATCCTGAGATCGAATTAGCGTTGATCGAACTCTATCGGATCACGGGAGATAAGCGTCAGCTTGATCTCGCAGGCTACATTCTGCAGGGGGACTCTCGCATTGAACTGCCCGAGCGCCGGACCATTTACATGTTCAGCGGAACTCCATTCACAGAACGCACCAAGATGCAAGGGCACGCCGTGCGAGCCATGTACGCCTGCTGTGGCGCAACCGACTATTACATGGAGACGGGAGACGAGAAATATTGGCAGACTTTGAATACGCTCTGGAATGATACAACCAACACCAAGATGTATATCACCGGAGGAGTCGGCTCGCGGTCCGACGGAGAGGCGTTCGGGGATGCCTACGAATTGCCGAACTTCCGTGCTTATGGAGAAAGTTGCGCCGCCATCGGAAACATGATGTGGAACTGGAGGATGCTGGCCGTTACCGGAGACGCAAAATTCACTGACGTCATAGAGCGCGCGCTGTACAACGGGATCAATTCCGGCATGTCACTCGATGGAACGCTGTACTGCTATCGCAATCCCTTGGCCTTCGATCCGTCGACGGGAGATAAGATCCGCAATCCCTGGTACGATGTGACCTGCTGTCCACCGAATCTTGAACGCACATTCGGATCTCTGCCCGGTTACTTCTACAGCACGAGCGCGGATGGAATGTACGTGCATTTATACGATGATTCCGAGCTAAACTGGCACCTGGAGAACGGTGTCGGACTAAAGATCGTCCAGAAAACGAAGTATCCTTGGGCGGGAGATGTAGAGCTCACTGTTAGTCCTGCCGAAACCTCTGAGTTCACATTGTATGTGCGCATTCCAGGTTGGGCCGACCAGGCACATGTCGCGGTGAATGGAAAAGCAACATCTGATGCCGTTCCGGGAGAATACCTGCCTGTGCACCGCCGCTGGTCGAGGGGAGATGTGTTGCAACTCAAGCTCGAGTTAATGCCTCAGGTGATCGAAGCCAATCCTCGTGTCGCAGACGACACGGGGAGAGTCGCCATTCAGCGCGGTCCGTTGATCTATTGCTTGGAGGAGATTGATCAACCGAATGGCACGGTCCTTAGCGGCGTTGCGGTCAATCCCGGCCGACACCCGACGGCTGCCTTCCAGGCTGAATTCAGAAACGACCTCCTAGGTGGAATGGTTGTCCTTCATCATACGGGTGCGTCTTTTGAACGCGGACCCGCGGACAAGATGCTTTACTCCCCTTACAGCAGTGACACGAAGATGCGCAAGGTTCCCCTGACGTTCATTCCTTATTATGCGTGGGCGAACCGACAGGCTAGCTCGATGCAGGTATGGAACTTGTTGCTCCAAAGCTGAGCTTGCGCGTGAACTCACCAACTCAAGCGTAGTAGCGAGAGACTTTGGCGTGGTAGTGTGAACCGAGTCAGGAACTGAGCTCCCTTAATATCCACCCAGGCAGGCGAGGTCAGAAGCTGGAGCCGGGCGGCGTTCTGCAATTGCTCAAGATGACTCCCCGAAAGCGATTCTGGCGAACCAAGGTTGTGCCAGACAGTGAATGCGTTGCTGTGGTCGGCATCAACACGAAAATGTTCGAGAAGCGCGCGATTAGCGTCCGGCGGCAGGTTCCTAATCACCAAGTCGATGCCGGAGGCGGGGAAGGAAACATCGTCATCGTGATAATTCCACACCAACACTTCCACTTCGCGTTCTTTGCGAGCGGCGATGGCATTGATGTCCGGACTTCCGCCCACTCCGTTTTGGACAACATCGTTGCTGGACAAGGCTGCTGAGCTCGTTGCATTTACCCTTTGTGGTCCGAGCAGCCCCAGCATGCGAAAGGCGTTCAGAACCGGCTTGTCTATGCCATTGGTTGCCAACTCTCGAAATCCCGCGAACGGTGGCTGATCCTCAAACTCAAAAGCCCACGTCACGGCTGCTTTGAAATTAACCTGATCGCGAGCGGCCAGCGCGAGGATGTTGTTCAGCACTTCGACGGTGTAAGCGCCGTACAGTGGGCCATTGCGATAGAGGTTCTGCGGATTTTTCTGGGCGGAACAGGCGGCACAACCCTCCGGATCGGACTCGCCCAGAATGATCGGAGTGTCCCGCCACTCCGGAAATGACGCTACAATTTTGAATCCTTCATCGATCGCGCCGAGTTGGTGCTTGATTCCCATCTGCACGTGATCTCCCAGCCACTTCGGAGATCCCTTGGGATGGAAGCTGATGAAATCCAGACGCGATCCTGTCTTGCCGTTGGCGAAATTTTTCTGGTGCGCGCAGTGATCGAGAAATGCGCGAAGAAACTCGGCAGACTTGGAGCTGCCCGGTCCGGTGCTATCCGGGCCCCCGATCTTCGCATCCGGGATGGCACGGAGCGTGGATTCAACCGTCAGGTCATACAGCCTGAAGAACTCTTCCCGAGTGCCTTGCCAATAGCCGATATCGGGCTCATTCCAGACTTCCCAAAGCCAGGTTCTTAGTTCTTCCTTGCCGTATCGTTGCTGAAGATGCCGGACAAATTGATAAACAAGTTCTGACCACTTTGCGTAGTCTTTCGGCGGATACGCCCAACCGGTATAGATTCCCGCGACCGAGGTGTCGGGAAAAGTGTGGCGATAGGGTTCGGGATGACTCGAGAGCGCTTCCGGCATGAAGCCAATTTCGACCAAGGGCTTTACGCCAGAACTTAGAAATGTGTCGAAGATACGATCCAGAATTTCCCAGCTGTAAACCGGATGACCGGATGCATCTTCCGTATAGACATTGGTCGATCCCCACTTCAGCGATGCTGAGCCGTCGCCGCTGGTTAGAAGGTTGTGGACTCGCACGTACACTGGGGACGCATCGAGCGCAGCCAACTCGCCTAACAACTTCCTGCCATGCGGAGCATAAGTGTAGTTCGGTTCGTCATAGCCAAAGTAATTCCAGACGGCGCTCAGGCGGGCGTCTGACCGATGGAAATCAACATCGATGCGTACGTCATTTGGATTTTGTTGCGACTTGGCTTTCGGCGGCGAGAGCACAACAGGCACAAGCCCCAGCAGGAGAAGGACAGGCAAACAGCCATCGCACATCCGCCCCTTCATCGTCATATAACTCGCAGTCCTTATTGACTCAGCTATCGGGATCAGCCTCGGCCAACAATCAAGATATTCGCGGGGAGATTCCCCCTTCCGCAATTCGAAGTCGAGGGATCGCCCTTCAGGTGTGCAATATATAGCGGCGGCTCGAGTTTCAACAAGTAACCGTTTACTGAGCCATGCGACATGGTTGGTTGGCTTTGAAAAATGCAATTCTTGATGCCAGTTCTCGAACGACCAGATAACCCCCGGATCCCTGAAAGTCGAATCCTAAGCCGATACGGCCAGGCGAAATGGAATTAGCGGGAGACGAAACCTTTGCGCGGGTTCGAGTGCGTTGCGTGGACAGACGCGCCGGAAGAACCGCCGCCAGCGGCAAGGGCCGTAGATCGACGCAGGACTAAAGAGGTAACGAGTTCGTAGGTATGGCGTTTTTGAGCGTGAGCTTGATCCACTTCGTTCAACAAAGCCCGAAATGCAATCTTAGCCAACTCGTGCTGGGACATCTGTACGGTGGTTAACGGAGGAGTCGTGAATTCGGTCAGGCGAATGTCGTCAAATCCCACTAGCGAAAGATTCTCAGGAATCCTGACGTTTTGTTCATAGGCTTCACGCATGACGCCGATTGCAGTCATATCGTTCGAGCACACGACAGCTGTGGGTGGGCTGCTGACGGCGTGAAGCTCATGGAAGGCCTTCATTCCGCCCTCCATTCGATGGTCCCCGATAACAATCAACTCCGGAGAAAGTCCGATCTCCTCCATAGCCGTCTTAAAGGCATCGCGCCTTGCTATGGCAGACTTCAAGTGCTGCGGTCCAGCAATGAACGCAATCCGCGTATGACGCAACGCGGCCAGATGCTGCACCGCCTGCCGGATTCCGTTCAGATAATTGACGCGGATGTTGGCCACCCCTGGGACATCGGGGCCGACATCGACAAAAACGAGAGGAACCTTACGGTATCGCAGGTACTCAATCAGCGATTCCTCCATGCCAAATGTCAAAATGGCAACACCGTCAACGCGGCGTTCAATCATTCGCCGGACGGAAGATTCCATACGCTTAGGATCGTGAACTGTCGATGTCAGGAGAATCTCGTAGTTGTTTTCGACCGCGAGATTTTCAAAGGTCTGAACGATCTCAGGAAAAAACGGATTTGTTATTTCGGAGACAACCAAGCCAAAGATGCGGCTTCGGCCGAGGACTAGGGCACGGGCTTGAGTGTTGGGGTAATAACCGAGCTCGTCAACCACCTTCCACACTTTCTTGCTGAGTTGAGGGTCTACCGTTGGGACACGATTGATCACCCTTGAGACCGTGGCAGTGGAGACCTTCGCCCTCCGGGCGATCTCGCGGATATCCATAGGGACACGCCCCTGAAACACTGCATGGTAACACGGCGAGCTTAAAGCTGTGAAAACGTTTTCTGTGGTCGAGGTTGGCGGCAGAGACCCCTTATTCGTGGCCGTTGACGAGCGTTACCCAAGTCGTCTCCGTATGTAGCGGCACGACATAGGCGCCGCGCTCCAGCTTCGTCGGCAATTCCGGATGATACCTGCGGCTGCCGGTCTGGCCCGGTTGCTCCACACGCAACCGAGCTTCGCTGGCGAAGTCGCTGGTTTTGCTGAGTCCCACCCTGACAATCCCGGATTTCGGATCAAGTTCAAGAGCGTCGAACCCGCCGGCATCCAGTGTCAGCCATAGTCCAGCCGACCCGATGAAAATTCGTGACCGGAATGAATCACGGGGAATAATTGTGACCATGCCATCATGTAGCTTCACATTTCCCCCGAAAGCGACCCAGCCAAATTCGGGATGGTCGACCAGGTACGTGCCCGTATTCCAGGCATGTCCAAAAAAATTCGGTCCGTAGTCTCCGCTGTACGGATCGAGTTTCAGCATGTCAGGGAAGGAGTGGAATGCAGCGGATGCGAACCCGTCTTGGTCAATATCGGTAAGCGCTCCCATCAAGCCGCCGTATCCGACGCGCAGCAGGTAGAAGTCCTGTGGATGCTCGCGGAATGCTGCCAGTAGCGGAATGGCATTAAGACCAGAGCCGTAATGGTGAAGCTGGCGCTCCAGCCGGCGATCCTTCGCAGCGAAAATGAAATCCCAGTAGCGTCGCGCGCTCCCGTTATATCCCCAATGAGGAATCGCGGGATCGTATCCCAGTATTGCATTCAGGGTCACTTCAGCTTTGTCTTCATATCCGAAATATTTCGTCCATGCATAGACCTCTTCTTGTCCCGTCGAGTCCCAAGCCATTTCGCTGCCAAAGGGATAGGCCTCGCTCTTCCATCTGTCTGCCCGCTCGCGCATTTTCGCTTCGAAAGCATCAGCTTTCTGGGTCATGTTCTCGCGCCTGAGGTCGTTCAAAATGGCAACGAAGACGGAGCCCTCCATTTGGCCGAAGACCGACAGATCCGGAGCGTATCTGGTCATCGCGAGCGACGTTTCGTAGGCTTGATTCAGATACCAGTCCCAAGGATGATTCGTGACCAGATCGTGATAATTGCGCGCCAGCCGGTAAAGCACCCAATAGGCCGCGGCAACGTGTGGATAGTCGTAGGACCGGTCGACTGCTTCGCTTGCCCGCTTGTTCCAACTGGTCCAGGATTTCCAGTCAAAGCTTTCGTTGTAATAATGCAGAGGAAGTTGGTCGGGCTGGTAGTAGAACAGGCTCTTGCGAACACCGTACGCATGAGGTCCGTCTTTGGATTGCAGGCGTCCCCAGATAACGCCGTCGACAAACTGCTGGATCTTTGCTAGTTCTTCTTGATCCGGTTGCACGAACTCCTTCATGACGGCCGAGAGCCAGGCGCCAGCACCTCCTTCGTCGCTGAGGCCTGCGATCCACACACGACTGTCCTGACCGACAAACTGGTTGGCCTCGCGATCGAAGCTGATTACGGAAGGAGCGCGTTCGAAAGGGTCACTTGCATCAGTGAACCACTGCTTGGTCATGAGAAAGTGACCCATATTTGCGACCGCTTCGGTTGCGGGCTTGACCACAAAATAATGAATGGTCTGCAACGTTCCGTCTTTGTATGTGATGGTCACGCGTGCGCGCCCCCAGTTCTTTCCATGAAGCGTGTAAGCTCTCTGCCCGTCACGCGTAGTTGAATTCTCTTGAATGTCCACGGCTGACGGCGGCTCCACAGCCAGCGAATTAACGGGCTGGCGGTATTTCAGGAACAGGCGAGCTTCAACATCGGTCGGAAGCACATATCCCGGAATTCCAACGGCGACGGGTCGTTTGTTTTTCGAAAGAGTCTTCTCGATGTTGCGGATGGAATCGGAAAGGGTGAACTTAAGACCGTAGGTCTTTGACTCGCCCGGCTTGAGATCGAGACCGCTTGGAGGATTCCACGGCTGCGCATTCCGCCATTCGTTTTCCGCATACGCCTGGCTGTGAACAATCCATTCGTAAAAGCCCTCGAACGTAATTCCTCGGGGGGTTGGATCGGTAAATATCGGTTTGGCTCCCCCCTGGCCCTTTCGGTCGAGAATTGGGTTGTAGGCTTCGAAAGGTGTTTTGCCATCGGGGATGACCAACAGCACCGGACCGTGGCCGTTCAGCCGCGTCACTTGCAGGTACCCGGCATCTTCGCCGATGTAAGGATCATAGAAAGAGCAAATCGCGTGCGCCTGCTCTAAGGAACGCTCGTTGAGAACATTGTTGAAGATCATGGGGATGCCCAAAGCCCCAATGCGCACTGTCATCGTCGACTTGTTTTTCAAGATAAAACGCAGAGCGAGTTTGTCATCTTCAACAAGCCACATCCTTGTGATCTGTAGAGGCATATCGGCGGAGAGCGTTGGCGTGAGGTCGGCGCTTGCCAATACGTTCCCGGCAGCCGGCAGTGCGCGAACCAGTACTCGCTTGCTTGCGGTCGAATAGTTCGTCCATCCCGGCGAATTGAGTGTTCGTAACCGAAGAGTCAGATCCCCGAGATGAAAATATCCGTTTTGCGAACGGGCGATCAGAAGTTCGCCGGGGGTGAAGTCGAAACCGGCGGCGCCTTTCGGTTTGAGCGCGGCCACGGTTTGCGAAGACCGCACCAGGCTTAGAGTGAAATCAGGAGTGTTGTATTCCTGAATGCCCTGATCGAGCATTGGTCCCGGAGAAGGAGCATTTTTCTCGGCTGCATTCTGAGCGAACGCTGCTCGAGAGGTCGTGACTGCGATAAGCGCCGCAATTGAAACAAGTAAGATTAGTCGATGGGGAAGGTTCACTGGTCTCAGTCCTCATTTCTTGGCGCACGATACGAATTGCAACCAGTGTTATGACGCCTTAGTGACGGCGGAAAAGTCCTCGTCTCCATGCCCCTGGGCAACTGCGCGCTGAAATATTGAGGAAGCCGCGGCTGCGGTTTGGAGCGAGACATTTCGTGCAAATGCCTCTTTTACGGCGTAGGCGAGATCCTTGGCCATCCAGCGCAGCATGAAATTCGGTGTGTATTCGTTGGCTGTCACCCTCTCGGCCACACGCTTCACAATTCCGCTGCTCGGGGCTCCATTCGTCAGAATCGACATTGCCCTGGAGCGGTTGAGCCCTCCTGCATCGATGAGCCTCAAACCCTCCGCAAAGGAAGCGGCCTGCACACCGCAGATGAAATTGTTCACCAACTTCATCAAAGTACCGCTACCCGTGGGACCGAGATGAAATGTCTCTCGCCCCAGCACGGAAAATACCGGCTGTGCCGAACTGACTGCCTCATCAGAACCACCGACCAGGAAGACCAACTCACCGCATGCGGCATGCGGCTTGGTACCCGTAACTGGAGCATCGAGAAACGAACAATTGCGCTCGGCAGCTTTTGCGGCGAGTTCATGAATCCATTCGCTGCTCAGAGTGCTGGACTCAATTAACAAGGACCCGGCAGGCGCACCTGCGAGCGCGCCATTCTCTCCGAGCCAAATCTCACGAGAGGCTTCGTCGTTCGATACCATGCTGATTACGATCTGTGATTGGGAAGTGGCCTCCCGTGGCGTCTGGGCCACCACTGCGCCCTGGGAAGCGTACGGAGCGCATCTCTCCCGATTGCGGTTATAGATGGTTAGAGGGAAGCCCTCCGAAAGCAAGCGTCCGGCCATGCCGGAGCCCATGATCCCAAGCCCAAGAATCGCAACTTTTGGTTTCGCCATGATTTCAATCACCCTATTGGAATTACGCTCAGCAGAGCAGGAACCGACTTGTCGACGCGAGCCGGGTTGCGCAACGGCCGGCCGTATCCCTCGACTGAAACCTGCATGATGTCTCCGTTCTGCAAACGGATGTTGTCACTAAAGCTTAGGCTCTCAGTTCCAAAGAAGTGCACATGCACATCCCCTCGTCGGCGATGAGCCTCGTACTTGAAATGGTGATGTTCAATGTTGGCGAGGCTATGACACATTTCGGATTCGCCGCTGCGGAAAGTTTTATTCCAGAGCGTCACTCCATCCCGTTCGATCGTCACCCTGACGGGAACAGAGTCGAACTGCGGGTCGACCACCAACTCAGGGCCAAGAGCACAGGTGCGCAACTTCGAACCAGCGAGATTCAAATAATTTCTTTTTTCGAATTGGTGGTCCGAAAATTCGTTCCCTGCCGCGAACCCCAGCCGATAGGGTTGGCTATCTGGTCCAATGACGTATACTCCAGCGATCTCTGCCTCTTCTCCACCATCTTCGGCGTAGCACGGAATGTCGAGCGGTTCTCCGTGCGCCCGTAACATGTGCCCTGTACCTTTGTAGAACCATTCAGGAGAAACACCGATGCACCCGGCGGCGGGATGTCCGCCTTCGACTCCCCAACGAAACATTCTCATGCTGTCGGTGAGGTCTTCCTCTTTGGTCGCATGCATGGACTGGCGATTGCGGGCGCTCCCCAGATGTGTAAGTCCGGTTCCTGAAATCAAGCATCGGGCCGACTCTTCTGGATGGTCCATTGCTGGGAGCAGTTTCCAGTCCGACTCGCCGCGATAAATTGGATCGTAAGGAATGGTCTCGTTTCTGGCCCGTTGATGAGCTACGTCGCTGAGCTTCATTCCTGCAGCCATAGCGACATGTGCCAACTCGTATACCGAAGTACAGGAATCCAAAACACGAAGGTTTGGCTCTTCCGCCAGAGCCACCCGGCGGAGATTGCCCTTTTTAAGTTGGATCAGTCGCGTCATCGCATTTGCATTTCTAAAGTCACTCAATGATCTCGAAGTCCTTGAGCCCCGTTTCATCTATCTGGAGCCCTAGACCCGGAGCATCATCATCGAGATCGATGCTGCCGTTTGTAGCTCGAGGTTCACCACGGAAGATGTACCAGAAAAGTTCGTTGCCGACTTCTACGTCGACCACCGGAAAATACTCTGCCATCGGAGAATTGAAGCTGGCCATCACCAGGTGATAGTTGTGCATTTGGCCCGCATGCGGAACGACCGGAATCGAATAGGCCTCGGCAAGTGCAGCGATTTTGCGAGTCTGCGTGAGGCCGCCCACACGATTGGTGTCGAACTGGATGTAGTCAAGCGCGTGCGCCTCGAGCAACTCTCTGAAACCGCAGAGGGTGAATTCGTGCTCTCCACCTGCTATTGGAATGCGTGCACAGGATTTCAGTTCGGCATACCCATGAATGTCATCGGGAATGACCGGTTCTTCGAGCCAGCGCAAATGAAAGGGTTCCAGTAGCGGTAGCATCCGTTTCGCGTAGTCGAGAGTCCAGCCCATGTAAGCGTCGGCCATCACATCGATATCGTCCCCAACACAGTCACGTACGGTTCGGACGAGATCGAGATTGCGCTGCATGCCCTGAGCGCCGTCCGTCGGTCCCCAACCGAAGCGCAACTTCATTGCCTCATAGCCTTCATCCTTGTAGCGCTTTGCCTCGGCTGCCAGTTCGCCCAGTTCTATGCTGTAGAGACGCGAAGCATAGACGGGAATCCGCGTTTTTGTGCGGCCTCCAAGCAGGCGGTACACCGGCTGCTTGACCGCCTTGCCGAGGAGATCCCAGAGCGCAATGTCGACGGCGCTGATCGCGACCATGCCGATTCCCTTACGGCCGAATGCCATGGTTTTGCGATACATGAGTTGCCAAAGTCGCTCGATGTCCCACGGGTTCTGGCCGACCAGCAGAGGCTTAAGGTACAGATCGATGACTTGCTTTGTGACCTGCGGCGCAAGGGCCGCATTGCCTAAACCGACATGACCATCGTCTGTGAAGATCTCGACCAGCAGCCAGCCGTGAAATGTGAACGTCCGCATCGATGCTTCCGGCAGTTGCAACAAGTCCATCGGGTTGGTGCAGAAATGAGGTGGCAGTGAAACGGTCTTGCCGCGCCATCGCACCACTCGAGTTCGAATCTCGGTAATCTTCATTGCGCCACCTCACAGCCGAACCTCTGCTTCAAGCTCAGAGGTTCCACGGCAGGAATGCAGGCAACAATAATCCCGAAAGCGGCGACATGCAGCGTGCCCGCAAAGGCGAATACCGTGCTATACCCGAGTCCATGGTCCAAGAGGTAGCCGACCAGTTCCCCGAAGGCGATTCCTCCCCATGCTCCGCCGAATCCAACCAGTCCGGCAACAGAGCCGACTACGCTTTGGGGAAAGAGGTCGGCGGGCAGAACCATGACCAGAGTCGACCAGGACTGCTGGCCAAAGTAGGCGAGGCAGAAAAGAGCAATCGCGAAAGATACGGGCACGTGCGGAATCAGAATAACGAATGGCATTAAAGCAGCGCTAAGTCCGAGCGCCGTTTTGCGTGCAGTTCCGAGTGAAAAGTTGCGCCGCACAAGATAACTCGAAAAACCCCCTCCCAAAAGACAGCCCACTCCCGCCGCCGCGCTTGGCATCCAGGCAAACGTCCCGACGGCTTTGACGTCAAATCCGCGCGCCTCATACAGGTATTTGGGAAGCCAGAAAAGATAGAAGAACCATGCCGCATCACTCAGGAACTTGGCCGTGACAAGTCCCCAAGTCTCACGGACGGAGAACAAACGCGTCCACGCAAAGGACCACGTGTCCTCGATCGCTCTCAGACCTGCACTCGGATTGCTTTGAATCGCATCGGGAGTCAGGCGAGAGAATGTCCACGCGAGCGTCCAAACGATTCCGAAACCGCCCGTAACGACGAAAATCCAGCGCCAGCTCGTATAGGAGAGGATCATCGCAATCAATGGGGGCGCGACCATCGCTCCCATGGCAGTGCCGGCATTGATGATCCCCATCGCGGTTGCACGCTGTTGCGTGGAGAAGAACTCCGCGACCACGCGCGTCGCAGCGGGAAAAGCGCCGCCTTCCCCCATTCCAAGCAAAAGTCGACTGGCGGCCAGCAGCATGAAACTAACCGCCACCGCGTGGCTGGCACAAGCGACGGACCAGAACAGCATGATCACCGTAAAGCCTCGGCGTGTGCCCAGCACATCGACCAACTTGCCTCCACCTGCGTACATAAGCGCATAGGAAAACAGGAATGCGGACTGGAGAGCCGAGAACTGCGAGTTACTAAGCGGAATATCCCGGCTGATCGATTGAACCGCGACCGGCAACGTCTGCCGGTCGAGATAGCTGATGGCGATGGCGAGGCTGACCAAGACTGCAACTTGCCATCGCACAGAAGGTTCCCCTCTATTCTCGGAAAATTGTGAGCAATTGATTCCGGGGCATTATACCCTCGGCTTCAGTAAGCGTTTACTGAATTTGCTGCCTTCCGTTACAATCCCTCCATCCTGCTCGAATCTTGAAAAGAGCGTAATCGGACTATGAGCCCGCACTGGAGCCGTCGAGACATATTAAGAGGACTCGTTGCGATCCCGGGTGCGATTCTGACTCGGCCCACTTTGGCGCGGTCGGAGAATGGAAGTGTGGATGGGCCACAAGTCGTCATCCAAGTTAGCCCTGTCAGTGACCACACTTTACGTTTAACCCTTCTTCCAGCCTACGAAGGATCTGAGCGATCCATTCCAGACGATGGATCGCTGATGCAGAGATCCTGGGGTACCTCATCGACTACGCTCCGGGAGGAAGCGGGGCGAGAGCTCTCTCTCGGAAGTTTTCGGCTGAAGATCTCGCGGCCCCCAGTGAGCGTCACGGTTGCCAATGCAAGCGGTGAAACCATCCAGCGTTTGGACTGGGATGAGAACTCCGGTGCGCTCTCCTTTCGCACCGGGGCGAAACCGCTACTTGGCCTGGGCGAGGGAGGTCCGCAATACGATCGTCGCGGCTCGACGGACGAAATGCGCAGCGGACAAGGCGGGTACAAACTTGCGACACACGGTGGCCGAGTCCCGATTCCATTGGTAATCGGAACAGAAGGCTGGGCAATCTTTGTTCATCAACCATTCGGGACCTTTGATTTCACCGGGGAAAAAAGCAAGTTCAAC
>Ga0126379_10002116_pt1 | contig 12485 bp, 9 predicted proteins | sample PanSoiMetPlot_24_FD_92640 | JGI IMG/M metagenome (GOLD analysis project Ga0126379, IMG submission 92640) | Tropical forest soil microbial communities from Panama - MetaG Plot_24 | ecosystem: Environmental > Terrestrial > Soil > Tropical forest > Bulk soil | place: Panama | collected 2016-02-17
CCAGGCTCTATAGGCTCGAGCTGACTTTTGAAGCCGCTCGGCGATCGTCAAGAAGCAAGGGAACGCTGCCAGGCAATAGCGCCCCAGCCCGATGAAATCCCGGCTGACGGCGAGCGGAATAGCGAGGACCGCGACAACGTACACCGCATAGCCAATCCCGAGCAGCCTTCCGGTCCGCGCCGCAAGGGCGAGAAAGCCGACCGTCATCGACAGGTGAAGCGCGGGAAGCAAGAAGTCGCCGTAAGAGCCCTTGTGCAGCACCCGTGTAATGAACGGCAACTTGAGGAGGGATGACCAGCCAGGCTCCTGCCGCCAGGCGCTCTGCGCTTTGAGGAAGGCCAACGGATCTCCGAACTTGGCATAGAGAAAGGCCATGTACGCCGCGATGCCCGCCCCGCAGAGCAGCGGAGCAAAGTCTTTCAGGGTGAGGCCGACGCCGGCGCGGCTTTGAAGCTCGATCCGCCTGACGAGCAACCCTAAGACGAGCGCGGGACCTACCGGCCGGGTAGCGGTGGCGAGCGTACCGAGCGCCACGCTGGCGAAGAGAGCCCCGCGGTCGAGGCAGAGGAATGCACCCACCGCCAAGGCGATGAAGAGCGCATCCGAGTAGATCGCGCCGTAGAGAAAAAAGGAGAACGGCCAAAGGAGGAAAAGCTGGGTCGCGGCATCGGCGGTCGGCTGATCGGTCCGCTCCTTCGCCCACAGCCAAAACAGGCAGAACGCCACGAGCCCGCAAGCGGCGGTGACCAAAATTCCCGCGATGAAGACGTTTGCTCCCATCCAGATCAGCGCCTGCATGGCGATCGGGTAGAGCGGAAAGTAGGCCGCCGCACTTTGCTCGGTGGTCGAAAACGAGTACCCGCGCTCTGCGATCGCCTGGTACCAGCCCGCATCCCAGCGAATCCACATGTTGAGAAACGGGGGAAAATCCCTCGTGGTCGCGCCGGTACCGGTAATCCCGTGCACCCGAATGATGAACGCGCCCAGAAGCGAGCTTCCCACGAGCGCGGTAAGGGCCTTCACCGCGACCGCACGCGCGCCGGACAACCTCATCGCGGCCGGTAGGCTCATCTGCCTCATGGAGGGGATCCCCGGTAGGTCCGGCACAAGTAGACGTAGAACTTACGCGTGAGGCGGCTTCCTTTGAAGATGAGCGCTGGCTCGAGCTGTTCTACGCCCTCGAAGTAGCGCGCCAACTCATCGGGAGGGGCCGGTGCGCGGTCTGACAAATCGCCGCGGGAGGAGCTGATCAGCAACCCGTCGCGCCCCTGCAAGTGGGAAAGGTCCTCTCCCAGATAGTCGAACTGCAGCCCGCGCTGTCCAATCACGTTTGGCCCATATACCGGCGCCTGGAGATAAAAGGAGAGCTCAGCGCTCGTTTTATACCCATCCGCCGAGAAGACGAATGCGGAAGGGTGATCGGCGGAGACCCGGCTCACTTGTCGCGCCAGCTCTTTCCAGCCAAACCAGGTGTCGTCGCTCGGGACGGGGACGACGTAAGAAAAAAGCTCGACTGCTGCGGCCAAGTGAAACGCCGCGGCGAAGGCCAGATTCCACTTCCACCAGCGCCGCATCATCGGCGCGAGCCAGAGCAACCCGGAAAGGTAGCACGGCATCAACCAGTTCGGCTTGACCAGCGCGAAGAACGAGAGAGCGGTTAGCGCGACCGCCATTGGGACGAAGAAGCAGGCCAGGAATAGATGCTTCTGCCCAAGGGGTGATTTTTGTTTTCGAAGAAGGCGAGGCGAGCGGACAATTCCCCGGCCGAAGGCGATCAGCAGCGGTGGCATCACTAGTGAGCTCTGGGTCGCGAGCAGCGCCAAGAAATAGCGGATTTGCGGCCGCCCAATCGCCTGGGCCCGGTCGACACTTTGAAACAAAAATGAGGCGAAGCCGTGCTGCGCATTCCAGACGTACACCGGAAGCATGGCCAGATGAGCGCTCGCCAGACACAGGTAAGGCCAAGGCGTTTTCAGCCAACGGCGATGAGAACGGGAGAGCGCGAGGAAAAGCAGCAGGCCCACCTGGAGAAGCGCCCCGCTGTACTTGCTGTCGAACGCCAGACCCATCAGGAGGCCGCCGAGCAGCCAGCTCGCGCGGCGTTGCTCGAAGACGGCCCGGTACAGCTGGTGCAGAGAAAGCGTCCAAAACAGCAACAACGGAACGTCCGGGGTGGAGATCAGCGAGGTGACGGTGATCAACCCAGTCGAGGTGAAGAGCAACGCGGCGATTGACCACAGGCGAAGGGGCAACAGCTGCCGGGCAAGGCTCAGCCACGCCAGCTGGGTCGCCAGGGTGACGACGAATGCCGCAGCGCGCAGGGCGATCTCGCGATGCCCGAACACGGCGGTGAAAAGCCGGATGAGGTAGGCGATCGCCGGAGGGTGATCGAAGTAGGAGAGCGCGAGGTGCTGTGAATAAAGAAAGTAATAGGCCTCCTGGGGCACCAGATCGAACGCGAAGCCGCAAGCCAAACGCGCTAAGTTGAATGCCAGCACGAGTAGAAGAACGAGCGGGACGGACAAGCTAGCGCCGCGGCGCTGGTCAGAATCGGCGGAGGCGGCAGTCGCCGTTGTGTTGGAAGCGGCCGTGCTCACGGCCCGAGCTTGCTCGACCGAGTGGACGCCTGCTCGTGCTGGGAGGAGAGCTGAAACTCGGCAAACACCGGGAAGTGATCAGACACCTCCACGTCGACGCGCCGGGCGCTGATTGGCATCAGCTCTCGGCTTGCGAAGACGTAGTCCAGGCGCAACAGAGGTGCCTGCACTCGAAACGTCGCTTTGCCCAGGTGATGGGTGGCCAAGTACGCATCTTTTGCCACTACGCGCAGCGACTGAATGGCCGGTGCGCTCGGCGGGGCGTTCAGATCTCCGCCGATCACGAAGGGGCCCTTGAGCTGCGCGAGGTAACTCCTCAGGAACTCCACCTCGCTGTTTTGCGAGCGCAACAAGTAGAGTCCCCAGTCTACTTGCGTAATCAGATCGGCAGCGGGAGCGCGGCCGGCGATCAGCCGAACGGAGAGCACGTTGACCGAAGCGCCGCCGACGTCGATCACCGCGTGAGAAAAGCTTCGGTGGATTTTCGACTCACCGTGTTCGAAATGACTTGGGCCCGAAAGCGACGCCTGGAGGGTCGGAAGCTCCACCTCCTTGAATTCGAGGAGGGGGTACTTGGACACAATCGCCGTCTCGCCCGACTTCCCCATCCGAAACGAGCTGGGGTGTAATGCGGCGCTCACTTCTTGGGCCTGCGACTCATCGAGCACGTTCTCGGACAGCAATGCCACGTCGGCATCAATCTGCTTGAGCGCTTGCACCACTTTCTGAATGCCGAACGAGTAGTACTGCACGTTCAGCGCTACCACCGAGAGCCTGCTCGCGGCGGGATTGGGCCGCCTGGCCTCGCTTCGCCAGGAGAAATCGGCATGCGGCAAGACGCCGAAGGCAAAGCTCGCTAATAAAGCCACGGAAGCTTTGCGTGCTCGAGCTAGCCAGCAGCCCAGAGCGACCGGAAGGACGAGAGCGCCGAGCCACGAGGGAGGAACGTAACTTGCGCCAGAGAGCGGCGAGCCGGACGGGAAAAGCGCGCAGTGGGCTGCCAGGTGGAGAAAGCTGGCGAGCAGCCCAACGCCGGCCAGGGCCCACAGGACAACGCGGGCCGCCTTCACGTGGCCAGCCTCCGCTCGCCTGCCCTGAACGCGAGCTTGCCCTCGTGGCGAAGCCAGAGCATCCCGGCGGCGAGCGAGAGCACGGCAACCGGAGCCCACGCCGCCGTCGCAGGCGCGAGGCGCTCGGCGACCGCCAGCGTGCGACAAATCACCATCATTCCCCAAAGCACCACCGTGATGAGCAGCCCCTCGAGCAGGGCGGCGGTGACGTGTCCTTTGCGTCCTCGCCTGAGGGCCAGGCCGGCGGTGAGGATGGCCGCGGGAACCGCCGCCAGGGGATAAGCGAATCGGTTGTGGATGGCGAGCGCAAACTGTCCGGTTGGTAGACCCACCAGGCGTCGGGTCCGAACTTGTTCCGCGAGCTCGGAGAGCTTCATCTGCTCCGGGCGGCCGGGAACGATGCGAAAATCCTGCGCCGTCGCGTCGAAATCGAGCTCCGCTTTATCCGCCATCTCCAGCGTCATTGCCTGGCTTCCCACGAAGCGGCGGCTCACCACGCCAAAGAGCGTCCACCGAGTTCCACCAGCGGAGACCATCCGCTGAGCATCCCATCGCTCGGCGAGACGAAAGTCGGGGGTGAGCTTGAGAAGGGTGACGTCCTCGAAACCGCGATCCGGGTTGCCCTCTCTCAAGTAGAAGATCCAGTCGTCGCGGCGAAACCATTTCTGCGGCAGGAAAAAGAGGGTCCAATCTCCCCACCGATTGAACCTTTGGCTAGAGATCTGATCGATCTTCGCTCCCGCGTTCGCCACCACCGCTTCGTCAAAGGGGACGAGCAAACCGGAGCAGATGATCGCCACCGCGGCGATAGGCGCGTAGAACGAAACGGGTCCAAAAGATAGAGAGCTCAAAGCCGTCAGCTCGCCTCGTTTGCGCACCAGGGAGAGGGCGGTACCGGCTCCCAGGAGCAGAGCCGCGGGCGCAAGCTGGTGGATTGCCTGCAACGCCTTGTATCCGTACAGCACCGCCACGTCCGCCACCCAATTGGGTCCCGAATACCACTTGGCTCGATCGACGAAATCGGCGACCAGGAAGACTGCCAACAGACCGCCGAGGATTCCTCCCACCAGCGCGAGGTAGGTGCGGCAGACGTAGAAGAAGACGGTCCTGCTCATCGCACAGTTCCGGCGCGAGCAACCCGGCTGAGCGCCCATAGGCCGACGGCTGCGAAGATCGCGTTGTGCAGCTGGCCAGCAACGAAGACCGGCAGCTTGCCCTGGATTCCGAAGTTCTCGAAGGTCTTCGACAGGACGTAGTAGACGACGTATCCCAGGATGCTGAGCAAGTACGCACGCGCCCTCGATTGGCGGCGACTCATCGCCAGCGCCGTTCCAATCAGCGCGAACGAGATCGGCGTCAGCGCCTGACCGAATCGCCGGTGGTAGGCCATCAGGAAGGGACGCCAATCGGACCCTTCCGCCTTAGCGGCGGCGGCCGCCTGAAGCAGCTCGCGAGGCGTCAGCTCGTCGCTGGGCGAACGGAATCGATTCTTGCGGTAGAGCGTGTCTCCCACCCCGGCGATGAATTCACCGCTTTCGAAGTGAATGACGGTGTAGTCGGACGAGGAACGGTTGGCGCGGTGGACGTCCCCGTCCGTGAGGCGCAGCTTCAATGCCTCTCCAGGAGCGGCGGGATTGACCCGGGCCTCGGGGGCGAGCATCAGCACCGGGGAGGTGGGATCGTTGTCGTCGTACATCAGCACGTTGGTCCAGCGCCGCTTAATCGGCTCGACGCTTTGGGCGTAGACGGTCAAATGACTCAAGTCTTCGTAAAACACACCGGGTTTGACGTCCCCCACCACGTTCTTTTTGATGATCTCGTTGACTACCCGTCTGACCGCGGTGAGGCCCCAAGGATCCGCGGAAAAAGAAAAGACGAGCATCACCGCGCCCAAGAGGACGCCGGCCGCCAACGGCAAAATCACAATCTGCGATGGACCGATTCCCAAAGACTGCAGAGCGGTGAGCTCCCGGTCTTCGCCCAAACGGCCGAACCCCAGCAGAATGGCCATCAAGAAGGCGACCGGCAGCGACATCACCAGCAAGTGCGGGGATAAGTAGAAGATGATCCGCGCCATGTCGCCCGCGGTGACCGCCGAGCCCAAGAGCACGTCCGCGCCGCGCAAAAACTGCATCGCAAAGAGCAGCAGAAAGAGAAACGCGATTCCGATCCCGAGTGGAACGGCGAGCTCTTTCAACAGATAGCGGACCAGCACTCTCAAGCGACGCGAGTCTTCTTACAGTACCCTTGTATACACCGCCAGCGTCCGCCGAGCGCATTCGTCCCAGGAAAACATCGCCGCGCGCGCCATGCCCTTCTCCGCCATTTGGCGCCGCAGCCCCGCATCGCGGATAACCGCGAGGGTCGCCTGCCTCCAAGCCTCCACATCATCGGGAGACAGTAGCTGCGCCGCGTTGCCTGCGACCTCGGGAAGCGACGCCGAATTCGAGGAGATCACCGGACAACCGCTGGCCATTGCCTCGAGGATGGGCAGGCCGAAGCCCTCGTAGCGGGATGGATGAAGCATCGCCACCGCGGCGCCATATAGGAGGGGCATCTCGGCTTCGCTGAGCGCGGGCAGCTCGATGGTTGAGCTGGGAAAGCCCAGCCCTGCCTTGGCGCCGCTTCCGGCGGCGAGGGCGATCGGGATGGGGAGACCGGAAGCAAGACGCGCGAGAAGAGAAAGGTTTTTGTGCGGCTTGGGATTGCCCACCGCCGCCAGGTAGCGGGCGGGTAGTCGGCGCGCGTTTCGCCACGCCCGCGCCTCCTCCTCGGTCGGCGGATGGTAGGTCGACTCCACTCCCTGGTGGATCACCTGAAACCGATAGGCGTCGAGGCCCAGGTGCTTGGATAGCTCGGCGCGCGAGAACTCGGACGGCGCAATCAGCGCCGCGGCAAAGCGCGCTCGGGGGGCGACCAGCAATCGATAGTACGCGAGTCGCTGCCAAGAATGGTTCTCCGGCAACGCGAGGTGAATGGCATCGTGCAGGGTAACCACCAGCCGCCCAGGCCAGAGGGCGGGGACGGAAAAGGAGGTGGCGTGGAAGAGATCGCAGGAGGCGCGAGACAGAGAGGCCAAAAGCGCGGGTTGCTCCAAAGGCGAGAGGAAGCCGGCGGCGCAAGTCACGAGGGGAATCTGTGGTTTGAGATCGCCTAGGCCGTCGGGAATCCCGCCGGGAGCGGTGAGACCGGCAAACTCCCACGAAGGCTGGAGGGACGGCAATCTTCGGGCGAGCTCTAAAGCGTAGCGCGCGATGCCGTGAAGCCTACCGCGCACCATTCGCAGGTCGATCAGTACCCTCGTCACGCGCTCGCCAGTTAGCACAAGGAGTGCCAACCAGTCCGGCATTCGCCGCGTGATACAACCCCGGCCCGTGAAGATCGCGCTCATCCACGACTGGCTGGTCCGCTACCGCGGGGGAGAAAGAATCCTGGACGCGATCTACGAGATGTACCCGGAGGCGGACATTTTCACGTTGCTCCATCGGCCGGGAAGCATCCCGCCCGCGCTCGAGCGCAGGCCGATCCGCACCTCGTTCCTGCAAAAGCTGCCCCGCATCGCTGCCAGTTACCGACATTTCCTGCCGCTGTTTCCCGCGGCGATCGAATCCTTCGATCTGCGCGGTTATGAGCTCATCATCTCGTCAAGCCATTGCGTCGCCAAAGGCGTGCGAAAGGACGGGCGAGCCCGGCATTTGAGCTACGTGCACAGCCCGATGCGCTACATGTGGGACCGCTTCGAGGATTACTTTGGTCCCGGGCGCGCGCCCCTGCCGACGAGAGTTGCAGCGACAGCGATTAGGCCCTGGCTACAGCGCTGGGATCGAGCCAGCGCGCGCGGGGTGGACCGATTCGTGGCCAACAGCCATTACATCGCCGAGAAGATCGCCTGGCTGTACGGGCGACAGGCCAGCGTCGTTCACCCCTTCGTCGACCTTCGCCGCTTCGAGACCCTTCCGCCGGAGAACGCAGGGCGCGGTGGCTACTTTCTCTGGGTTGGCGCGTGGGCGCCCTACAAAGGGTTGGATATCGCCCTGCGCGCGTTCGCCTCCCTCCAACTGCCGCTCTGGGTCGCTGGATTTGAGACGCCCTCGAAGGTTTCCTTGTTGGCCGGGGTGCCCAATATCCGCATGCTCGGGGAGGTTAGCGAAGCGCAGCTGCCAGCGCTCTACCACGAGGCGCGAGCGGTGGTGTTCACCGCCGAGGAGGACTTCGGCATTGTTCCGCTCGAGGCTCAGGCGGCAGGCCGACCGGTCATCGCGCTCGGAGCCGGGGGAGCGCTGGAGTCAGTTGATTCGCGGACCGGCATTTTCTTCTTTCCTCAAACGGCCGAGGCATTATCGGGAGCGGTGAAGCGGTTCGAATCCTGGGAGCGAAAATTTGAGCCCGCCGAGGCACGCGCCAATGCCGCGCGTTTCTCGAAGGAGGCCTTCCAGCGGCGGTTCAGCGCAGAGATCCGAGCGCTGCTCGATGCTTGAGTAGCTGCGTGGCGCGACGAAACTGTCGCGATCGGAAGCGCCGCTTTCGAGGCTGTGGTAGAAACCACCCTCGGCGGAGACCCGCCGCTTCTGGACCGGCGCGGGAATTGCACTAAGCAGGTGTCGCTTGTTCAACCGCTTTCAGCGCTTCTACACCTCGATCAAGGTGGCGACCGACGTTGCCGTCTTGGCGATCGCCTTCGCGCTCGCCTACGCGACGCGCTTCTGGGTGTTCAGAAGTTACTCCCTCGATACCCAGGGGCTAGAGGCGACGATCCCACCGTTGACCGACACGCTGGTCTCCCTGGCACTGGTGCTGATCATCTTCCCGGTCGCTTTTCATCAGGCGCGGCTATACGCGACCAATCGCGCGCGGACCCACATCGAGGAAGTTTTCGAAATTTTCAAGGCGATGGTCACCGCAACGTTGATCATCGTCGCGCTCACCTACTTTGTCCGGGAACGCTATTCGCGGCTCACGCTCTTCTTCTTCGTCGCCTACGCGTTCGTTCTCGTGTCGGGAACTCGCCTGGCCTTCCGACAGGCTCTCAACGAGTTGCGGCGGCGCGGGTACAATCTTAAGTCGATTCTCTTGATTGGCACCGGCGAGCTTGGCCAGCGGGTGATCGAGACGATCGACAACCACCGGGAGCTCGGATTTCGCATCACGGGAATCGTCAGCCGGCACCCGAACAACTCCGTCACCGAGGTCCAGGGCATTCCGACCGTCGGCCACATCGGCGAGATCGACCAAATCCTCAATCGGCGGCGCGTCGATCAGGTGCTCATCGCGCTTCCGATCGAGGATGCCCCGTTGCTCAAAGGCTTGATGGAGCAACTGGCGCTCCGGACGGTGGACGTGAGAATCGTCCCGGACCTCTATCAGTACATCACCATTTGCGGGGGGCTCGAGGAGTTCGGGGGTTTGCCGATCATCAGCCTCCAGGGCGGCCCGCTGCAGGGCTGGAACCTGGTGGCCAAGCGAGTCTTCGACATCCTCGTCTCGCTCGCCGTCATCATCCTGACCGCGCCGCTGATGCTGCTGATCGCCGCGATGGTCAAGGTCACCAGCCGCGGGCCGGTGCTCTTTCATCAAGAGCGAATGGGAATGGACGGCCGGACGTTCGGGATGCTCAAGTTTCGAACGATGTACAGCGGCGCCGAGGCGGCCGGTGCGAAGATGGCCCGGCGCGACGATCCTCGGCGTACGCCGACTGGCCGGCTGCTGCGGCGCGCCTCGCTCGACGAGCTGCCGCAAATCTTCAACGTCCTTCGCGGCGAGATGAGCCTGGTGGGTCCAAGGCCGGAGCGCCCGGTTTTCATCGAGGAGTTCAAGCGGCAGGTTCCCAAGTACCATTTGCGCCACAAGGTGAAGGCGGGGATGACCGGTTGGGCGCAGATCAACGGCCTTCGCGGTCAAACCTCGATCCAAAAGCGCATCGAGTACGACCTCTACTACATCGAGAACTGGTCGTTGTTCTTCGACGTCAAGATTCTGCTTCGCACCGCGCTGGGCGGCTTCATCTCGAGGAACGCTTACTAAGGTATCAGGCCGTCTCCGGTGCGGGCGCTGCTGTGCCGCGCAGGGGGCGTCGCCTCCAGGCCCCGGGCGGCAATGTAGATCACGTTTCGGGTGCTCTTTTTGCCCCGGTACATCGCGCGATCGGCCAGGTCGAGAAGGGTGGCCTTGTCCTGCGCATGCTCTGGAAAGCTGGCCACCCCGATGCAGGTCGTCACGCTCAACCCGAAGCCCTCGCGAGAGAGGAAGTGGTGCGTCTCGATGGTGCGGCGAATTCGCTCGGCAACCTTGAGCGCCCCACCCGAGTCGGTCCCATGCAAGAGGATGACGTACTCGTCTCCCCCGAAGCGGACGACGACGTCGTCGTCGCGCACGCAGCCTTTGACGATCCGCGCGACCTCGACCAAGAGCTTGGAGCCGACCAGGTGTCCGTGCGTGTCGTTGACGCTCTTGAAGTAGTCGAGGTCGAGGAAGAGAAGACTGAAGCTTCCCTTCTGCCCGCGGCAGTCGTTGATCTTCCGGTCGAGGACCAGGTCCAGGTAGCGAACGTTGAAGAGGTGGGTGAGATCGTCGAGGTACGCCAGGTCCTCGACCTCGGTGAAGCGGCCCAGGTTGCGCAGCGCCAGCCCAAAGTGGCGCGAGAGGTAATTTGCCGCCGTGCGAGATCCGTCCGGCATCGCACCCCGGAAGAGAAGAATCACGAAGCCGTAGGTGGTGTCGGAGTCGCGCGCGGGCAGCACCAGCGCCGATTGATAGGGTCGCGGTATTTCCTCGAGGGCAAAAGGACTGCTCGCCTCCGGATCGAGCGAGGCGCGCACCGCGGCCTCGTACTCTCCCTCGGCCCCGCGGTCGATGCCGTGCCGGCCCTCCACCCGAAATTCTCCCGAGCTCTGGCGGACGAACAACAGAACCGCCTCGGCCAGCGTCACCTGCGCAAACGAGCTGCAGGCAGTCGACAGTAGCCGCTCTTTGTCGAGGGTGGTTGCGATGCGCTGCCCTGTCTCCAAAAGCTCTACGTCTCGCCGCAGCTGCTCGTTTTCGCGCAAAAGCTGCCGTGTGGTGAGGGCTCGCATCACCGCGTGCTGTAGCGCCTCCGGCGCCACCGGCTTGACCAGGTATTCGGCGGCGCCGCTTTTGATCGCCCGGACGGCCGGATCCACTTTGTTCAGGGCGGTGATGACGATCACCTCGATGCCCGGGTACTTCTCCTTCGCATGCTGCAGGATCTCCATCCCGTCCCCACCGGGGAGGATGAGGTCGGTGACCACAGCGTCGTATCCGCCGTTGGAAAGGGCGCGTTTGGCCTCTTGCAGGCTGTCCACCGCGGTTACATGGTGGCCCGCCCCGGTCAGATAGTCGCTGTACAGCGCTCGGGAGACCTTCTCGTCGTCCACCAGCAGGATTCGCGCCATGCACCTTGATTATCCAGGCAGCGTCCACCTGCTGCCAAGTTTGGGCAGGTGCGCTCATGAGGGTACAATCTCCGACGCAATCGCGGTTTCCCCCCAAGAGGCCCCCGCCCCATGCCCAAGAGCCTGCTGGTCGCCGATGACTCGCTCACCATCCGCAAGGTGATCGACATGATTTTCGCCACCGAGGATTTCGAGATCACCTCGGTGGATAACGGCCTGGAGGCAATCAGCAAAGCGCGCGAGCTTTGCCCCGATCTCGTTCTGGCCGACGTGGCGATGCCGGGCAGGAGCGGATACGAGGTCTGCGACGCGCTCAAGAGCGATCCGCAGACGCAGTCGATACCGGTGATGTTGCTCGCCGGTACTTTCGAGCCCTTCGACGAAAGCCGCGCCCGCGCCGCCCGGGCGGACGATTACATCATCAAGCCGTTCGAGAGTCAGGCTCTGCTGGACAAGGTTCGCACGCTGACCGGCGCTCCCAAGTCCGCCGAACCGGCAAGGCGCGTCTTCGCCACCGAATCGAGCGCTTCCGGCGCACGCCCGCCGCCCAGCCGCGTCCCCGCTCCCCCAGGCGCGTCTGCGCCGAGCGCTGCCGCTTTTTTGAGCAACGGCCCGCCCAGGCCGAGCGCTCCCACCTACTCTCTCGGACAGGCGGTGCCGCGGCCGAACGCCCCCGGGGCCTCGGCCCCGGCTCGCCCCTTGCCGCCCACGCCGCTCGGACAGGCGAGCATCGGTCGGCCGCCGGCGCCTAGAGCTCCCACGCCGCCACACATGCCACTGCCGCCGCAGCGGCCGATGGGCCCGGTCCCGCGGCCCACATCTGCCGTCGCCTCAGCACACGGACCCAATCTGGCGGCGGCGTATCCGCCCCGCCCACAGACGATTCCTGCTCAGTCCCTTCGAGGGCAGTCGGCGATCGGCGCGGCGGCGAACGCCGCGCGCCCCGGTCAAACTCCCATGCCGGTTGCCGCGCCCGCCTCGCGGGTGCAGGCCCCCTTCCCCCCGATGGGCGGCTACGAATCCCTGCGAGGCGGCGAGGCGCCCTCCGTCCGCCCGATTCAGATGGCGCGCGATGGGGGGGAAGCGCTGCTGCGCGACGCGCTGTCCAAGGCTTCTCGCGAGGTCATCGAGAAAGTCGTTTGGGAGGTGGTCCCGCAGCTTGCTGAGACGATTATCCGCGAGCACTTGGATCAGCTGGTGAAGAGTCGCGAGGGCCAGAACTAGCCCAAAGCGGTTATTGTTGGGCAGCACATGGCGACCGAGCTTCCAAAGGCCTACGCCCCCACGGAAGTCGAGGACCGCTGGTACCCGATCTGGATGAAACGGGGGTACTTTCGGGCCGAGGCGATCTCCGACAAGCCGCCCTATTGCATCGTTTTACCCCCGCCGAACGTCACCGGCTCCCTGCA
>Ga0126379_10002117_pt1 | contig 12483 bp, 11 predicted proteins | sample PanSoiMetPlot_24_FD_92640 | JGI IMG/M metagenome (GOLD analysis project Ga0126379, IMG submission 92640) | Tropical forest soil microbial communities from Panama - MetaG Plot_24 | ecosystem: Environmental > Terrestrial > Soil > Tropical forest > Bulk soil | place: Panama | collected 2016-02-17
CCACCAACGCCACGCTGACGAAGGCCCAGGCGACGAAGGTTGCCCAGATGGCCGACGACGGGCTGGCGCGTGCCATCCGACCGTCTCACGGCGTGGGTGACGGCGACACGATCTTCGCCCTCGCCACCGCCCGCGATCCCCGCGACGCGACCAACCTGGTGAGCCAGATCGGCGCGACGGCCGCGGATACGCTCTCGCGCGCGATCGTGCGCGCGATCCTCGCCGCACAGTCCATCCACGTCGGCGCGTGCAACGTGGCGAGCTACTGCGAGCTGTTCCCGGCCAACTGCGCGCACTGAGAGCGTGTGACGCCGGGCCCCGGCGTGAGTCGAAACCGCCGGGGCCCGGCGTCCCGCCGGCGCGCGTCAGCTCTTCGGGAAGTCGTAGAGGGTCGCCGGGTTCTCGACCAGGACGCGGTGACGCGTCGCCTCGTCGGGCACCCAGTCGATCAGGAGGTCGAACAGCACGGCATCGTCGGGAAGCTGCTTGCTCTGCTCGGTGGGATGGGGCCAGTCACTGCCCCACACGCAGCGCTCGGGCATGGCCTTGGCGTAGGCGCGAGCCACCGCGCTCGAGTCGGCGTAGGTCGGCGGGCCGACCTTCGTGTCCGCGTAGGCGCCCGACAGCTTGACCCAGGTGCGGCCCTTGTCCATGAGCGCTCGCACCTTCGCGTACAGCGGGTGGTTCACACCTTCCGGCTCGGGGATGTGCGCGAGGTGATCGAACACGATCGGCGACGGCACGCGCTCGAGAATGGGCATGATCTCCATGATCTTCGCCGGCGGCGCGTTGATCTGGATGTGCCAGCCGAGGTCGTTCACGCGCTTCGACAGTGGCTCGAGCATCTCGGGCGTCGTCGCCCCCGCCTGGGCCAGGTTGAAGCGGATGCCGCGCACACCGAGGGCGTGCAGCCGCTTCAGCTCCTCGGTGGCCACGCTGTCGTTGACGACGGCGACCATGCGCGCCGTCGGGCCGAACGCGGCGAGCGCCTCCAGGTGCGCGCGGTTGTCGGTGCCGTACGTCGAAGGCTGCACCAGCACGTTGCGCGTCGTCCCGATGCGCTTCTGCAGTGCGCGGTAGTCGTCGACCGACGCGTCGGCCGGGCGCAGCGTCGCCGTCGGATCGACCGGGTACTTCGAGTTGTAGATGTGGTGATGGCAATCGGTGGCGTTGGCGGGCGCCTTGAGCTTCGGCGCCTCCGTGCCGGCCGACCACTTCACCGCCTGCGCGGCGGCGGGGCGCGCGCCGACGGCGACCAGCGCCCCCGCGGACACCACTTTCAAGACGTCGCGGCGACTCCAGGATTGCGCACTCATCGCGTTCTCCTCTCGAGCCCGTCGTTGGTGGAGCTGCGCAGCGAGCGTACCACGGGCGGTCGGCGACGACGGCCCGCGGGCGCTCATTCCGGGCGCCGGCGCCGCGGCCTGCCCGGCCCGCTCTCGTGTACAGTAGTGGGCGCCCCCGAGCCGGGGAGCCTGCGCCGAAAGGATTCTGCGTGGACACCGCGACCGAGACGCACACCGGGCACACCATCCAGGTGGCCGGCCTCAGCCTCCGCTATCTCGCCGGCGGCGTGGGCGCGCCCGTCGTCGTCCTGCATCATTCGACAGGCAACCCCGGGTGGATTCCGTTCTACGAACGGCTCGCCGAGCGCGCCGCCGTGCACGTGCCCGACATGCCAGGCTACGGCCAATCGACGCGGCCCGAGTGGGCGCGCGAGCCGCGCGACCTCGCGATCCTGCTGCTCCAGGCGCTCACGAGGCTCGGGCTTCCGAGCGTGGCCCTCGTGGGCCTGGGCTTCGGAGGATTCGTGGCCGCCGAGATGGCCGCGATGAGCCAGGAGCGCATCCGCCGACTCGTGCTCGTCGGCGCGCCCGGCCATCAGCCGCGCGAAGGCGAGGTCCTCGACCAGATGATGGTCGACTTCCACGAATACGTCATGGCGGGCTTTCGCGACGAGGAGGCCTTCCGGGCCGCGTTCGGCCCGGACGCGCGGCGGACGTTCAAGGAACTGTGGGACTACAGCCGCGAGATGACCGCGCGGCTCACCTGGAAGCCCTACATGTTCAGCCGCCGGCTGGCCCCGCTGCTGCGCGAGGTACGCACGCCGGCGCTCGTGCTCCACGGCGCGGCCGACGCGATCGTCCCGCTCGACGTCGCGCGGCAGTATGCGGAGTCGCTGCCGAACGCGACGCTCGAAGTCGTGTCGAGCGCCGGCCATCTGATGGAATACGAAGACCCGGCAGGGATCGCCCGGCGGATCGCCGCGTTCGCCCTCGCAGGCTGATCGAACACCCTCGGAGGACTGAATGTTCATCGGCTACTTCACGGAACGGCCGTACCAGGACCGCAAGTCGGGCTACTTCGGCCTCGCCGGACGGGACATCACCGATCTCTCGATGAGCAACGGGTCGTACGATCCAGCGCTCGGCGCCGATCTCTACAACCGCTATCTCGACGAGAAGGTGTACGCCGAGGAGATGGGCTTCGACGGCCTCATGCTGAACGAGCACCACAGCACGCCGTTCTGCATGGGCGGCGTGATGAACGTCGAGGCCGCGATCCTGGCTCGCATCACCCGCCGCGCCAAGATCGTGCTGCTCGGCAACATCCTGCCGATCTGGGACGATCCGCTGTGGCTGGCCGAGACGCTGGCGGAGATCGACATGATCTCGCGCGGCCGCCTGGTGTCGGGCTGGGTGCGCGGCACCGGCCGCGAGAGCGTGTCCCACAACGCGCAGCCGCCGTTCAACTGGGAGCGCTTCCAGGAGGCGCACGATTTCGTGGTGACGGCGTGGACGAAGCCGGGGCCGTTCCGCTGGGAGGGCGAGCACTACCACTACCGCTACGTGAACCCGTGGGCGCGGCCGTACCAGAACCCGCACCCGCCGATCTGGATCCCGGGCGTGATGTCGCGCAACACCGTGGCGTGGTCGGCGAAGCACCGGTATCCGTACATCATGCTGGCCACCGAGATGGAGCCCACGCGTCAGTCGTTCGCGTACTACACCGAGTGCGCGAAGGAGCACGGCTACGAGGCCGGCCCCCAGCACCACGGCTATCTCTTCAAGGTCCACGTCGACGAGACCGAGGAGCTGGCCGAGCGGGCGGGCCGCCGGTACGTCCAGGGTCCGGCCAACCCGTTCCTCGAGGGCAACCAGGGGAACATCCGGAACTTCATCCAGAACCTGCCGGGGCTGACCTCCCGCACGCAGTTGCTCCCGACCGTCAGCACCTTCGCCGCCGTCGCGCGCGGCAAGGATCGCATCAACGCGGACGGCACGTTCAAGCCAGCCGACTACAACGGCTCGTACGAGCAGCAGGTCGAGAAGATGTCGATCATCAGCGGCACGCCGAAGACCGTTCTCCCGAAGATCCGCACGGTGCTCGAGACGCTGCGCCCGGGCTCGATCTTCTTCTGGGACGGCGACGGGGCGATGGACCACAACGACGCGATGCGCTCCCTCCGCCTCATGGGCGAGGAGATCCTCCCCGCGTGCCGGGAGATGGCGAAGGAGCTGGAGCTGCCCGGGCCTTTCGACATCGACCCGGCCACGAACAAGCCCCTCGATCCGGGCGCTGTCGACTCGAGCGCGATCGAGCGGTCGGCGTAAGACGCGCGGGTGAACGAGCCGGACGTCGTCGTCGTCGGAGGAGGTCCGGCGGGCTCGACGGCGGCCTCCCTCCTGGCCCGGCAGGGCGTGGGCGTGACGCTCCTCGAGCGCGAGCGCTTTCCCCGCGATCACATCGGGGAATCACTCCTGCCCGCGTCGATGCCGATCCTCGACGCGCTCGGAGTCCTGCCCCGGCTCGAGGCCCAGGGCCATCTCAAGAAGTGGGGCGCCACGATGGTCTGGGGCACGACGCGGGAGCCCTGGAGCTGGTACTTCCGCGAGACCAATACGCAGTACCCGCATGCCTATCAGGTATGGCGGCCGGCGTTCGATCAGATGCTGCTCGAGAACGCGGCGGCCGCAGGCGCGACCGTCCGCGAGGGATGCCACGTCCTGAACGCGCTGTTCGACGGCGACCGGGCAATCGGCGTCCGCTTCACGGATGGCGACGGCCGCGAGCGGCAGCTCCTGGCGAAGCACGTCGTGGACGCGAGCGGCCAGGCCGGGCTCATCGGCCGGGCGCTCAGCCTGCGCCGAGTCGACCCGCATTTTCGCAACCTCGCCGTGTACGGGTACTACGAGGGCGCCGCGCGGTTGCCCGAGCCCGACGAGACCAACATCTTCATCGAGTCGTTCGAGCACGGGTGGTTCTGGAGCATCCCGCTGCACACCGGGCGGATGAGCGCGGGCGCGGTCGTGGATGCCCGGTATGGACAGGAGGGCATCGCTCGACTGGGTGCTTCGGCGTTTCTCGCGCGGCAGATCGACGCGGCGCCGAGGACGAGGGCGATGCTCGAGAAGGCGCGCCTCGTCCGGGGGCCGCACGTGATCCGTGACTGGTCGTACGTGTCCGACCGGGTCATCGGCCCCGGGTTCATCCTGTGCGGAGACGCCGCGTGCTTCATCGACCCGCTGTTCTCGACGGGCGTGCACCTGGCGCTGTCCTCGGGGCTCATGGCGGCGGCGTACGTCGCCACCGCGCTCACTGACGCTGTGCTGGCCGAGGCGGCGGCGCCCGTGTATCAAGACCTGTACTTTCAGCAGTACTCGCACTTCCGGGAGCTGGCGCGCCTGTTCTACGCGAGCAACCGCACGGTCGAGTCGTACTTCTGGCAGGTGCGCCGGGTGCTCCGGGACGACTCCCTGACGCCGCGCGAGGCGTTCGTCCGCGCGACGGCCGGCCAGTCGATCAAGGGCTACGAGCGTGCGGTGCTCGAGCGCGGCGAGCTGCCGGCGGACTTCGCCGAGTCGGTGCGCGCGCTCACGGCCACGCACACGGAGCGCGCGCGCTGCGCCCGGGAGCTGCTGAGCCCGTCGGACGCCGGCCACGTGGTGCCCGTGCTCGCCGCGGGGGCGCGCGTGGAGCGCAAGGCCGTCCTCGCCGCGAGCGCCTTTGCGTGGGGAGACGTCCTGATCGCCCCTCACCGCCCGGAGGGTATCGAGGTCAGCCCATTGATCCGTCGACTCGTCGAGCTGTGCGACGGCCGGCGAACCGTGGCCGAGATCGCCACCGCGATCGACGGCGCCGCGCGCGGATCGGCATCGCCAGAAGCGCTCGCACCGACCATCCTGCAGGCCCTCACGATTCTGTACGTCGACGGGCTCATCGCCGAGCTCGTCGGGACGGCGGGCCGCATGAGCGATCGGCCATGACGGGCGTCATCGTCCAGATCAGCGTGTCGGGCGGCGGCGTTCCCAAGCTCGCGGTCGAGCGCGCCGTCGTGTGGGAGGAAGGTCTCGAGGGCGACCGCCAGGCCGATCTCCGCGCACACGGCGGCCCCCGGCGCGCGGTGTGTCTCTACTCGTTCGAGGTGATCGAGAAGCTGCGCTCGGAAGGCCACCCGATCGGGCCGGGATCTACCGGGGAGAACGTGACGGTCGCGTCGCTGGACTGGTCGCTGGTGGTGCCGGGCGTTCACATGCGCCTCGGGAGCGAAGTCCGGCTGGAGATCACCGCGTACACCGCCCCGTGCTGGAAGAACGCTCGGTGGTTCCGAGACGGCGACTTCGACCGGATGAATCAATCACGCCATCCGGGCGAGAGCCGCGTCTACGCCTGCGTCCAGAGCGGCGGCGAGATCCGCGTCGGCGATCCGGTGGAACTGATTCCGCTGACCGCCGCCTCACGCACCGCGAGGCAGCAGCCCCCCACATACCGCTGGCCGCGCGACTTCCACTGACGCACGGCGAACTCTCGACGCGGATCAGAGGCGTCCGCGCGGCCGCCGTCGTGACGACCGCACGTCGAAGTCCAGCTGCACCGAGCCCATGAGGCGCTTGAGCTCCCCTATTCGGCGGCGCCGGATCAACTCGCGCAGCGACAGGATCACAGCATCAGTGCTCGATTTGACCGCGAGAAGGCGACGCGCCTCGTCCAGGAGGCGTTTCGGGATGTCGAGCGTCGTGCGCATCGTCACGTAGCCCGCGCCTGCTCAGCCGCCCGCCATCGCGGGCCAGTGGTCGCGCCACGGCGCCGCCGCCTCGAAGGCCGCCGCGGCTCGCAGCACCGAGGCGTCCGCCAGGTGGCGGCCGGCGATCTGCATGCCGACCGGCAATCCGTCCGTGGTGAAGCCCGCCGGCACCGTCGCCGCGGGCTGGCCCGTCATGTTCATCTGGAACGTGAAGGCGAGCCAGTGATACGGAGAGACCGCCCGGCCGTCGATCACCTCCGGCCCCTGGATGCCGACGGCAAACGCGGGCACGCCCACGGTCGGCGTCAGCAGGAGATCATAGCGGCGTATGAACTTCCACATCCGGTTGCAGATCGCCTTGCGCGCCAGCACCGCGTCGGTCAGATCTTCGACCGAGAACGGCGTGCGGAGAAACTCGCGGAGATGCGGCGACATCCGATCGCCGAGCCGGTCGGCCAGCGCGCGCATCCCGCGCAGATCGGTCTCGAGCGCCACGAGCGCCCAGAACGTCGGCTCCGGATCGCTCCACCCGGGATTGGCTTCCTCGACGACGCACCCGAGATCCTTCTCGAACACCCGTACCGCGCGGCCGACGATCTCGCGCACGCGCGGGTCGATCGTCGCGTAGCCCCAGTCCGCGCTGTAGGCGATCCGGAGCCCGCGCACGTCGCCCCGCGCCGCGTCCATCCAGTCAAACTCGGCAGGCGGAAGGCTGTGGCGGTCGCGGTCGTCGGGGCCGGCGATCACCGACAGCATCAGCGCGGCATCCGCCACCGTGCGCGTCATCGGTCCCAAGTGCTCGAGCGACTCCCAGCTCGACACGCCCGGATAGCGCTCGTCGCGGCAGCCGGGGTAGAGCGGCACGCGCCCCATCGACGCCTTCATCCCGAACAGCCCGCAGAGGCTCGACGGCACGCGGATGGAGCCGCCGCCGTCGCTGCCGACCGCCAGCGGGCCCATGCCCGCGGCGACCGCGGCACCAGCCCCGCCGCTCGACCCGCCCGGCGTGAGGTCGGTGTTCCACGGGTTGCGCGTGGTCTCGAACACGGGGTTGTGCGTCACCCCGCTGTAGCCGAACTCCGGGACGTTGGTCTTGCCGAGGATCACGGCGTCCGCCGCCTTGAGGCGCTCAACGACGATGTCGTCCTCGTCGGGGACGAAGTCCGCGTAGGCGGCGGAGCCGGAGGCCGTCCGCACGCCGCGGGTGAGGATCAGGTCCTTGATGCTGACCGGGACGCCGGCCAGGGGCCCGACGGGTCGGCCCGCTGCGATGGCCGCTTCGACGCGGCGCGCGTCCGCGCGCGCCTGGTCGGGCGTGGGCGTGCAGAAGGCGCGCAACTGCGGCTCCAGCCGGTCCATGCGCGCCAGTACCGCGTCCACCACTTCCACCGGCGAGACCTGCCGCGTGCGCACCAGGCCGGCGAGCGCAACGGCATCGAGGCGACAGAGATCATCGGACGGTGTCATGTCCCTCCTCACGGCCTCGCGACGGAGGCCAGGCGTGGCGTGAACGCTTCGACGGGGCGGCGGCCCTGCCACCGTCCCCGCGACCCCGCGTCAACGCGTGGTGCGCAGGCGCGGATCCAGGAGATCTCGCAGCGCATCGCCGAACATGTTGAAGGCCAGGACCACGATGCTGATGGCGAGGCCTGGAAAGATCGCGAGGTAGGGCGCGGTCTCGAGGTTGCGCCGGCCCTCGCCGCTCAGCATGCCGCCCCAGGTGGGAATGGGCGGGGGGGTGCCGAGACCGAGAAAGCTGAGCGCCGATTCGATCACGATGGCGTTGCCCAGCCACACCGTCGCGATGACCAGGATCGGCGCGAGCACGTTCGGCAGGATGTGGCGAAGGACGATCCGGAACGGCGCGGCGCCGGTGGCGTGGGCCGCGTCGACGAATGTGTTCTGCTTCACCACCAGGACGGCGCCGCGCACGACGCGAGCGGCGCCGGGCGCGATCACCAGCGCGATGACCAGGATGACGTTCGTGAGGCTCTGGCCGAGCACCGACATGACGGCGAGCGCCAGCACGATGCCGGGCACCGCCATCACGGTGTCGACCGCTCGCTGCAGGACGCTGTCCGCCGCGCCCTCCAGGTAGCCCGATGCGAGGCCGATGGCGGTGCCGGCCAAGGTCCCGATGAGGACCGATCCAAAGCCGACCACGAGCGAGATGCGGGCGCCGTACACGATGCGGCTCAGCACGTCGCGCCCGAGGGGATCCGTGCCGAGGAGAAACCTCGCATTGGGCGCCTGCATGCGGATGGGCAGCCCGCGATCGTCGACGTTCAGCTTGTACGGATCATACGGCGCGAGCCACGGCGCGAGCAGACCCACCGCGAGCAGGATGCACAGGATCACAGCGCTCACCGCGCCCACCGGCTTCCGCCGCGCCATGGCCCAAAGCTGGCCCGCGACCGTCGCGCGCATGGCCGATTCCTGGGCGATCGCCTCCGCAGCGCTCGACCTCGGAGCCGGCCGAAACGGCAGTCGCGAAGCCCGTCCCTCACCTGCCCGCATCAGGTGTCTCGAGCGCCAGTTCGGCCGGCGCAACCCCGTTTCGGGGGAGTTCGGAAGGGGGGCGGAGCCCCCCTCCGAGGGTCTTAGTGGAAGCGAATGCGCGGATCGAGCCAGGCATAGCTCATGTCGATCAGAAGGTTCACGGCGACGATGACGACCGCGAAGAACAGCACGGCTCCCTGGATCACCGTGTAGTCCCTGAGCTGCACCGCATCGAGCATCAGGCTCCCCACGCCGGGCTGGAGGAAGATCACCTCGACGATCACCGTGCCGCCCAGCAGGACGGAGAACTGCTGTCCCAGCACCGTGATCACCGGGATCAGGGCATTCTTGAGCGCGTGCCCCAGCACGACGCCGCGCTCTCGGCGGCCCTTGGCCCGCGCCGTCCTGATGTAGTCCTGGCGGAGCACCTCGAGCAGCGAGGATCGCGTCATGCGCATGGAGACCGCGGCGAGGCGCGCTCCGATGATGCCGGCGGGGATCAACAGCTGGCTCAGGTTCCGCTCGGGGTCGACCCAGATGGGGGCGAAACCGACCGGCGGGATCCAGCCAACCCAGATCGCGAGGAACGTGATCGCGACCGTCGCCAGCCAGAAGTCCGGAAGGGACAGGCCCAGCACGGCGACGAAGCGGCCGACGTAGTCGGTCGCCGTGTCCTGCCGGACCGCCGACAGGATCCCGATGGGCACCGCGATCAGAAGGGCGATAGCCATGGACAGGACGGCCAGGTGACACGTCAGGTTCACGCGCTTCAGCAGCTCCTGCATCACCGGCCGGCGAGTGGTCAGCGAGCGGCCCAGGTCTCCCTGCAGCACTCCCCCCATCCAGGTCCGATATTGCTCGAAGAGCGGCCGGTCGATTCCCAGTTCCTGGCGGGCGCGCGCCAGCACCTCGGGCGTCGGCGCGGCGGCCTGGTCGAGCTGCATGACGATGACGTCACCGGGCAGGATGTGCACCAGCGAGAAGGTGAGGAGCGAGACGAGCCACAGCACGAGGAGGCCCTGGAGAACCCGCCGCGCGAGATAGCTCCACATGGCGCGATCGGAGAATCGCCAGCGGCTATTGCGCGAACTTGTCGAGCTTGCGCGCGGGCGCCTTCTCGGTCAGCCAGGCGGTCTTCGCCTCGTAGTTGCAGTAGCCGGGGAACCAGCAATAGGGATTGCCGCCCGCGTGCACGTAGGACTGGGTCACGCGATAGTGCGGCGGCACGATCGTCGTGATCCGATAGACCTGCTCGCGCAGGTGATCCCAGATCGCCTTCTGGATCGCCGGCCGCTTGTCGCCCGAGTCCTGGCGCCACTTCGCCAGGAGCTCGTCGAGCTTCGGATCGCTGATGCCCTCGCGGTTCATCGTCTTCGGCATGGACGAGTGATACCGCAGATAGACCCAGTCCATGAAGCTCGGCCCCGCCCCGATGGGGCTCGCCACGGCCAGCGCCTGCGCAAACGGCTGGATGCCCTGCCCCTTGGCGATCCACGTCGACGTCTCGAGCTGCTTCAGCTTGACGCGGATGCCGACGTCGCTGAAGAAGCGCGCCAGGAGCTGGGCGTACTCGCCGTAGGTCCATCCCTGGAACTCGGCCCATTCGATCTCGAGATCGAAGCCGTTCGGCACGCCGGCGGCGGCCAGCAGCTCACGCGCCCGCTTGGGGTTGTACTGGTAGTTCGGGCCGAGGTTCGCATAGGAATAGTCCGCGCGCTTCGTGACGCCGGCCATGACCCACGGGAACGGCCCGTACAAGGTCGCGTCGCCGCGGTTGATGACCTCGGCGATGACGTCCCGGTTGATGGCCATCGACAGCGCCTGGCGCACCCGCACGTCGTTGAAGGGCGGCTTGTCGATGGCGAACGCGAGCCCGTAGTCGCCCCAGCCGAGCGAGGGGACGCGGTACAGGCCGAGGTCGGGCACCGTCTTCATGAGCGCGTAGAGGAGGTCGAGCGTGGAGACGCGCATGAGGTCGAGCTGCCTCGTGCGGAACAACGCGGTCTCGGTCGACGCGTCCTTGGTGAAGTACAGGCGCACGCCGTCGACGTAGGGCAAGGACCGCCCGTCCTTGTCCTTCAAGTAGTAGTCGGGGTTCTTCACCAGGAGGGCGCCCTCGCCGGGCACGAATTCCTTCAGCATGAACGCGCCGGTGCCGATCGGATTCTCCGCGAGGCCTCCGGGCGCCTCGACGGCCTCGCGGGGCACGACCACCGGCGAGAGCGAATCCACGATGTTGAGGTAGAACTTCGGATCCGGCTGCCGGAGCTCGAACCGCAGCGTGTACTTGTCCACGACGGCGATGGTCTTCACCAGGGCCGCGCGGTTCGCGTACTGCGCCTTGTCCTTCAGGAGCTCGTAGGAATACCGCACGTCCTCCGCGACCATCTCGCGCCCGTTCACGGGCGGACGGTTGTGGAACTTCACGCCCTGGCGCAGCTTGAAGATCCAGGTGGACGGGTCCTTCATTTCCCAGCTCGTGACGAGGGTCTTCCGGATCACCGGGGTGCGCTGCACCTCGGGGTAGTACCACGTCGCCTCCCACTCGGTGAGCGTGTCCCAGACCAGCGCGAAGTCCGCGCGATACCCGACCGTCGGGTCGAAGGCGCGGATGGTCGGCGTTGGGAACTGCAGGACGCCGCCATAGCGCGGCGGCGACGGCGGCACGGGCGGCTGCGCCGGGAACTTCGTGTCCAGCTCCTTGATGAAGGACGGCGCGACGTAGACGAAGGCGCCCTCCCCTTCTGTCGGCGCGGGCTTTTGCCCCTGGGCGTGGGCGGCGGAGAGGGACAGGCCAGCGAAGAGCGGCACGAGGAACCACAGGCGGTGTCGGTTCACGATATCTCCCCTCTTCCGTCGGGACGGTTGGTGAGGGCCGCGACGTGCTCGCGCGCGAGAGAATGGGGCTTTCCGAGGGGGAAGTCAAGGCGCACAGGGCACGTCGCGGCGCTCGCCGCCGCGAGCGCGGACATCCGCGAAGGCTATGACGAGCCCGATCCGGTACGCCTCGACGGCGTCGATCGGCTCCGCCGAGAACAGCAGCTCCTTGGCGCGCCCCGCTCCGACGAGTCGGGGCAATCGCTGCGTCCCGCCGGCGCCGGCGACGGTGCCGATCCGGGCGCTGGTGATCCCGAAGCGCGCGGTGTCGGCCGCGAGGCGGATGTCGCAGGCGAACGCCAGCTCGAGCCCGCCCGTCAGGCACCACCCGGCGACGGCGGCGATCACTGGCTTGGGACAGCGCTCGATCGCCTCGTTGGTCTCGCGGAACACGTCGAGCGCGCGCTGCGTCTCGGCGATGCCGCTGAGACCCGCGAGATCGTCCAGGTCCATGCCGGTCGAGAAGCAGCGGTCGTTGCCGCGCACGACGACGACGCGCACGCCGGCGTCGTCGCCGAGGTCGCGCACGGTCGCGGTGAGGCCGCGCAGCAACTCGCCGCTCAGCGCGTTGTGCTTCTCCGGCCGATTGAGGCCGATCAGCGCGACGTCGTCGCGGCGCTCCACGAGCAGGACGGGTTCCGTCATACGGCGCTCCCTCGGGCGATGACTGATGGCAGTATCGGCGCGGGCATCCATCCGGTCAACCGCGCGCCGCTCGCTCGCGGTGGCGGATCAGCGAATTGCTCACTCGCCATCGCCCACCGGCGGGCCACTCACTCACCGCGGTGGAGCAGCGGCCGCTCCATGATCGTCGCGCGCCAACTGATCGCTCACTCGCCGTAGCCGACCAGCTCGACGTAGCCCCGGCCCGAGATCGGCGCCCCGGCCGACGTGCCGCCGACACGGACCGCGCCCTCCCAGTAGCGCGTGCCGACGACGAGCTCCTGGTCGGCAACGCGCGGCGAGATCTCGAGGATGACACCGGCGCCCGGAATGCGGACACGCCAGCGGCTCGGGTAGCGCACGCCGCTCGCCGGGCTGGTCCAGTAATCGAGGGCCTCGACGGCCACGTCGCGCATCGC
>Ga0126379_10002118_pt1 | contig 12483 bp, 15 predicted proteins | sample PanSoiMetPlot_24_FD_92640 | JGI IMG/M metagenome (GOLD analysis project Ga0126379, IMG submission 92640) | Tropical forest soil microbial communities from Panama - MetaG Plot_24 | ecosystem: Environmental > Terrestrial > Soil > Tropical forest > Bulk soil | place: Panama | collected 2016-02-17
CTCTTGCCGGCAACTTCGCCCGCAGCATTCTGCATCCGAATTGCTGGCCCGGCTCTATCGCTCGTTCCGAGGTGACGGATGTCCGCACGCACTTGCTCAAGTTCCGGCTTGCGCTCTCCTCGACCTTCGCTGCTACCAAAACTTTGCGCTTTCGCCGCATTCCTTGCAGGCATGGCTAGCACTTGCTGGGCGCAAGACAAAGTCGAACTCTTCGGCGGCTACTCCTACCTCCGCGCATCGATCCGTGTTGGGGAAGCTACTCCGGCCGGCCCGGGCATCCTGTTTGCGACCGCGACTACGGCGCATGCGAATCTAAGCGGCTGGGAGCTTTCTGGCCAATATAGGGTTCTTCCTTTCCTGGGAGCAGTGGCCAATTTCAATGGAACCTACGGGACGTTGGATGGTGCGGGCACACGAGAACACACGTTTCTTGTCGGCCCTCAAGTGTCATTGCCCACGAAGGTTTCACCCTTTGTGCACGCACTGTTTGGTGTGGCCAGGGAATCGCAGGACGCGATTCCCATCGCTTGCGCGCAGATAACTCCCGTCTGCCCAGGCCCCTTCAGCCTTGGCTCCGACACTTCCTTCGCTACCGCCATTGGCGCTGGCTTCGACGTGAAACTGGCTCCCTTTGTGAAGCTCCGGCTGATTCAAGTCGATTATCTCCGCACGCAATTGCACGGCGCGACGCAGAATCAGCCCCGCGCGTCCGCTGGTATCGTATTTCATTTTTGAATCGCGCGTTTCGTGACCCCACGGTCTACTGTCCCCTTACGTCAAGCGAAAGCTGACTGTCCGTATGGTGAAAACCAACGGCCAGGGCTGGAAAATTGGTGAGGGATCTGACCTACGCATCGCGGTTAGTCGCCTAGAAACTGCATTTGTGCCCGGTTTGTCGTGCCGGAAAAGTTCGTACCATTACTTCAGGCTGTAATTCTGGCGGCGACTATACTTCGTCGAGGAACGGTCGGAAAGCGCGCGAAGTAGTCCGCTCCGAGGAGCCCCTGTTCCTCGGCGGTTGTCGCCCAAAACAGGATTGAGCGCGCGGGCGACTGCGGCAGCTTCGCAAATGCCTTGGCCAACTCGATCAGAACACTCGTTCCCGAAGCGTTGTCCACGGCTCCGTTGTAAATGTTGTCTCCGTTCATCGGTCTGCCTATTCCAAGATGATCCGTATGTGCGCTGTAAACGACATACTCGTTCGCAAGCTGTTCTATATCTGAACTTATGTTCATGAACGGCATCACGGCGATTGAAGGCATCCTCTCGGAACCCGATGATGGAGCGTATTTCGGGCGGATTCCGATCAGCCAGACTCCAACCGCAGTAGCCAAAAGAGCAACTACCGCTACGACTGCGATGCGCAGGGGAGCCTTCGGCTGCGCTGCAGTTTTGCTTTCGCTTGCCGGAATCCCTGGTTCCGTCTCTCGGAGAAGGTGCTTCAAGTCCGTGCGCATCGCCGCCGCGGTTTGATAGCGCTGATTGGGGTCCTTTTCGAGCGCTTTCGAGATCACATCAGCCAGCCTCGGGTTCAGTTGCAAAGCTGGCGGGGTGATCTGCAGGATTGCGCCCAAGATCGCTCCCGGCGTCCCGCCGGTGAACGGCAGCGTGCCGGTTGCCATCTCGTACAACATCACTCCAAAGCTGAACAGGTCGGTGCGCGCGTCCAGCTCTTTCCCCATCACCTGCTCTTCGGTTTCCATCGCACGCCCGGTAATACGGTGCTTCAACGTCATGCCTTCCATAAACTCCATGACGATGAACGCTTGTCCGTTCTGCTCGTCAATCTCATGGATGGTGCAAATGTTTGGATGATTCAGAGCGGAGGCAGCTTTCCCTTCGCGCCGAAAGCGCTCCAGGGCTTGGCGGTCGTGCGGCACATCGTCGTGCAGGAATTTGAGCGCGACGAAACGGTCCAGCCGCATGTCCTGGGCCTTGTAAACCACACCCATTCCACCGCCACCAAGCTTTTCGAGGATGCGGTAGTGCGAGATGGTACGGCCGATGAGAGCGTCGGAGTCCATCATGGTGCCGAACGTTAGGTTGTATTTGCTGACCAAGTCAACGAATCGAACACGAGTCGGACCCACTTGGCGACAAACTAAACAGCAAGCGTTGAAATGAGTCGTGGTAAACGCCGCAATCGGAACACAGACTCATCTTAGGGTGGTCCCTTTTTCCGCGCTGTATCCGCAATCCCGTCAACGAGAAGTCGGGGTAGTACGCACTGAGGGGAAATTGCGCTGTACACGCATGTGGCGGCCCCCAAAAAAAACTACTGACAGTTTTACCAGTTGGCGCAACAAGTAGTCACGACTAGAGTGCAACATATCCGCCACCAAAGACTGCTCGGGCCCGACCCGAGGAGGAGCATTCTCATGATCTCCAAGATGAACGCCTCGGTCTCCCGATCCGCAAACGCAACGCCGTTGGTGCAAAAACTTAGCGGGGCCAACATGAGCTACACCATGAAGCGAAATCTAAAAATCGCTGGAATCGTTGTGGCTTGCTTGTTCGTCGTCTTGATCGCACTTCCGTTCCTGATTAATGCGAACAGATTTCGGCCGAATTTGGAGTCGGAGGCGAGCACTGCCTTGGGGCGGCAAGTCACGGTGGGCAATCTGAGCTTGTCCATCCTGTCGGCCAGCGTCGCTGCGGAAAACATTGCGATCGCCGATGATCCTGCCTTCAGCAAGTCACCCTTTGTGACGGCGAAATCGTTAAAGGTGGGCGTCGAATTGATGCCGCTGATTTTTTCAAAGCAGCTCAACGTGACTGACATCACGCTGGACGCACCTCAGATTACCTTGCTGAAAACGACTAGCGGAAAGTGGAACTTCTCGAGCATCGGCGGGGCTTCTGCGCAGAAGGCACAGCAGCCGGCAAAATCTGGCGGATCCGCACCCACAAATTTCTCAATAGCAAAGCTGAATGTGAACCATGGGAAGTTGTCAGTCGGGAACGCGAACTCTTCGAGCAAGCCCGTGGTCTATGACAACCTAAGCATTTCGATAAAGAGTTTCTCCTTCACCTCACAATTCCCGTTCGAGCTGACTGCGCAGCTGCCGGAGAGCGGCGATCTGAACATTTCGGGCAAAGCTGGCCCCATCAATGCAGAGGATGTCGCGAAGACTCCATTGGTAACGGCGGTCAAGGTAAACAACTTGAGTCTAAAAGCCCTCGGAATCATCGACCCTGCGAGTGGTATTGCGGGGAGGGCAAACTTTGATGGGAAGCTAAGCTCCAATGGAAGCCAGGCCAAAGCCGTGGGTCTGTTCACCGGAAAGCAGCTAAATTTCTCACCAAAGGGTACCCCGGCAGCCAAGGTCGTAACGATCCAGCACACGGTGGACATTGACCTCGACAACGAGTCGGGAACCATCTCCCAAGGGGATGTCGCCATCGGCAGTGCGCAAGCACATCTGACGGGTAGCTTTCACACAAGGGGCGGGGCAGAAGTGGTCAACCTGAAGCTTAACGCACCCAACATGCCAGTAAATGAGCTGGAAACCATGTTGCCCTCGATGGGAGTGGCGCTTCCTTCGGGATCGCAACTGAAAGGTGGCACGCTGTCAGCAGAACTGGCAATCACGGGACCGCTGGACAAGTTGGTGATAAGCGGACCCGTGCGCCTGTCCAGCACCCAGCTGGCCAACTTCGACTTGGGATCGAAACTAGGAGCTTTGGCGGCCTTCGCCGGCAAGTCCGGGTCAAGCCGCGACACCTCAATCCAGAATGCCAGCCTCAACGCGCGCGTTGCACCCGAGGGTACGAAGGCGGATAACATCAACGTCAACGTGCCGGCTATCGGTGTGATCACTGGTGCGGGAACGGTCAGCCCGGAAGGAGCCCTGGCTTTCAAGATGATGGCCGACCTACACGGGGGTGTGGTGGGCGGGCTGTCAAAAGTTGCAGAAGCACGCAGCGGCAAGAGCGGCATCCCGTTTGCCATCGAAGGAACGACCTCGAACCCGAAATTCATTCCGGACGTGGGGGGAGTCGTTGGAGGCGTGGCAAAGGGCGAACTTGCCAACCTTGCGAAGGGACAGGTTCCAGGAGCTGAGGGCCTTGGCGGACTGTTGAGAGGGAAGAGGCCATAAGGACGCCACTCGTGCCCCTCAAGTGCCGCGGCGCCGACTTCAAGGCTTGGTTTGTTCCCTTGCTGTACGCGGCGGGTGCGCTCCTTTTTGGCTTCACAGTACCGCGGCTTGCCTACAACCTCCTGCCGGGCTATGTTTCCACAATCAGCGTGAATGTCGCGATCGGTTTTTACTCAGCGATCGCTTCAGGCATGATCGCACTGACGGGCATCGTCTTCTCGCTTACCTTCGTCATGGTGCAATTCAGTGCTACGGCCTATTCCCCTCGGCTTGTTCTCTGGATTTCGCGTGACCCGGTGATCTCTCACGCTCTGGGCGTGTTCACCGCTACGTTTGTGTATGCTCTGGCAGCACTCGCTTGGGTCGATAGGGGCGGCTCCGGTCGCGTTCCCCTTGCCGGTGTATTGGTGGTGGGCCTACTTCTGATTATCAGCGTCATGATGTTCATCAGCCTGATCCAGCGCGTGGGCATGCTGCAGGTCAACCGCATGCTGATTTTCACCGGCGATCAGGGACGCAAAGTCATCGAGAATCTGTATCCCCCGATCGATACGCCTCTTTCCCCAGGCCCGACAGAACTGCCAAATTCTCAGTGTCTTCAGACACTTCTGCACCATGGCCATCCACGAGTCGTCCAGGCCGCCAACATACCGAGGTTGGTCGAGATGGCCAGCAAGTCCGGGTGCACTGTCGAATTGATGGTAACCATCGGCGATGCCATCCTGGATTCTGTCCCGATTCTACGTGTTTATGGTGCGGCCTCTTCTCTTTCCGAGCAAACTCTGAGATCGGCCATCGAGTTGGGTAGTCAGCGTACTTTCGAGCAAGACCCCAAATACGCCATTCGACTGCTTGTAGACATCGCCATCAAGGCTTTGTCTCCCGCAATCAATGATCCAACGACGGCAGTGCAGGCCCTGGACCAAATTGAAGACCTGTTAATTCGCCTGGCCCGCCGTCGGTTGGAAATTGGGGCTTTTCGCGACGCGCAAGGCAATCTACGGCTGTTGATGCGCTTCCCGGCTTGGGAGGACTTTCTTCGGTTGGCCTTTGACGAGATCCGATTCTACGGTGCCACCAGTGTTCAGGTCATGCGGCGCATGAAGGCGCTAGTGAATCAGTTGATCTCCCTCCTCCCGATGGAACGGCGACCTGCTCTGCGCTACTGGCAGGAGCGGCTTCAATCCACAGTCGAGCGCACTTATAGTGACACTCAAGATAAACTTGAGGCATCCGACGAAGATCTCCAGGGGCTTGGCAGTTCCCACCGCAAAATATCAAGCAATTAGAATTCGTGCGATCAGCCAATGTACGAACAAATGGTGCGAGGAATGGCTGTGCCATGGGTAACAGAACCTAGTGCGTAGAGACGAGAGGAGCTCCGACACAATCAGGCAAGTGGAATTACTTCCTGTTTGTCCGTGATACGTCCGGTTCCCGCATACTGACACGGAGCGCGCAGCAAACGGTATTTTTGACTAGCGCCCGGTCCTTGGCTCCACAGACTTCAGGGGCGGCATGTAAATCCATGCTCCGTTGCTACTTGGCTCAACATTCTCGCCATAGCCGCCGGCGAGGAGCACGCGACCGCCGCTGAGAAGCGTTGCGGTGGAGAAGTATCGCCCGTCCATTTCGGGCCCTGCAACCACGCTAAAGCGTGGCGAAGCCGGGTCGAAAATCTCCGCATGCCCGCCGCCACCGGCAACCAGCACTTTGCCGTCCGGTAGCCGCACGATAGCATTGGTTAGCTTGAATCTTGCCTCACTCATTTTTCCGGCATCGGAGAATCCTCCCGTGGCTGGGTCATAAATTTCCGCGGAGTTCATTTTTCCGCGCCAGTCTCGATTGTCCGAGCCTCCCACGATGAGCACGCGCCCGCTGTCGAGCAGCACGGCGGCGTGTTTGTGTCGAGCGACCCTCATGCTTCCCGCAGGCGTAAATCTTCCCGTTACCGGATCATAGATCTCCGCCGCCGCGGTCAGCTGCGCATTCGGATAACGCCCTGCTACCGAGCCTCCGGTCACCAGGACGCGACCATCGCGAAGGGCACAGATCGTGAAGGATATGCGCGGTAGACTCATACTCCCCGTGGCACGGAACTTTCCCGTGGCCGGATCGAAAAGCTCCGTGCTGGCAAGGCGATCCCAATCGGCGCCGGAACTGCCGCCTCCGATGAGCACCTCGCCATTGCGCAACAGCACGGCTTCGGCATCGCTGCGGGCAGTAATGAGACTACCAGTGGCCTGGAATCGCCTTGTGGCCGGATCGTAGATTTCCGCCTGGGCGACATTCTGATAGGGCCGGGCAGAACCGCCGACGATCAACACCCTGCCATCCGGGAGCAGAGTGGCTGTGTGGCCGACACGGGGTGACGCCATTCGGCCGGCAAGAGAGAATCTACCAGTCGTAGGGTCGTAGAGCTCGGCCTCGGCGACAAATTCGCCGTTCCTGACCATACCGCCGGTGATCAAGACGTCTCCATTGCGCAAAGGGGTGGCAGTGTGTCCCGACCGGCGCGTCCCCATCGTGCCGGTGGTAACGATCTTGCCCTCGGCCTGTGTGCTGGGCGCCGATTTCGTCGCGGATATCGGAACCATTGCGGCGATGGCCGCGATTGTCGCCGCTAAGACAGAAAAGCCCCTGGTGCGGCGCGCTTCAAACGAGTATTCCATCTCATCCCCTCCCTGCACTGGCCCGGTTACCAGCGCAATTCTCACTACATCCAAGACGGATGAAAAGAGCGAGGTGTTATCTGATGGTGGCGCTTTCCAAGAGTGCGCAGCAGGCTCAATTTGGTGCCCGATTCGACGATGGTCGGCGACTCTTCCCGGTCCTTCCAAAAACACCGGCCCGTACTGAGAGAACACCAACTGCGATGACGCAAGGAAATTTTAAGCCGTAGATCCTCATTAACAGGCAAACCTCCGAAGTCCAATAGCCGTCATCCTCTAAAGAGAATGGTGAAGCGCCATCGTCAAGGGAACACCGCATCGCTTGATACTAAATAATCCGGAGCTACTCGTCCGCTGTTATTGAAGGGTTATAAGGCGGAGAATCCGGATCGAAGGGCTTGTGAGGGTCGATCCGTTTCCCATCGACATACCAACGTCGACCATGGACATTCGCCACGAACTGGAGTCTCCAACCTTCCGGCGTGCGCACCCACGTTTCATCTTGGATTGCCGAGGTCTCTATGTTCCGCAATTTGCCGAGCTTCATTTGCGTCCTTACGAAATGCTGAGCGACCGTAGCCACTGCGGTCTCGCCTTCGACTCGCAGCGTAAGGATTATGTTCGTGAGACTTGCGACGATGCCAATTTCTGCAATGACCTGCTTCGTGTAATTGTCCATGTCAACGCAATTGCTGTGGGTTCCGCCAGGACCATTTGCAGAACAATTAGGGGCTCGAAGAGCGAGCAGGGCCGCAACATCCTTGTTCTTTGTTCGCCGTTTCAATCCGTATGTACAGCTCGGTGAGCTGCCGACGGACCGTTTCCAGACGCAATTCGTCGTTGGTGCATTGGACCGGTCCGTACAGCGAGATGCCAAGCATCGCTATTATCGCCGCAATCTCCCGCATAGTCTTTTCTCCTTCGAAGTTGTCTCTTTAGACTGATCTCGCCGACCAACGGTTAGGAGCGACGCTCGTCACAGGCTCGGCAGGGTTGGAAGGCTAAGAAATAGCCAGCTCAAGGCCCTGCTCAATGCACGCACACGGCGCATATTCGATGTGCAATACACGCCTTGGGGATTCCGAATGAGACTTCGAAGACGCGTACGCAATCAGCGGTCGCATCGCCAAGACCCCGCCTCGCGAGACCAAGCATTCCACCTCAGCTACTTTTTCTGGAGCAGCTGCGATAGCGTCAAGAATTCCGATCCTTTAAAAAAGCTCGAGAGCAGGACGGTGGAGTTTGTCGAGCAAATTCCGCCCGACGGAGAGAAGACTCTTACGTACAAGGTCCACTACAGCTGCTAGGCGGTTCACGCCTCATTCTTGAGAATTCCGCCCCTGGGCGGGTAAGGGAACATTAGAATACGGGATCAGAGAAGCCGGGCCAGCCCCGCTTCGCTGGCTACGGTCGCGGGTAAATTGAGAAAGGGCAAACTGTACCCTTGTACGATGCACTCGCTCTCATCGGTAATCACCACTCACGACCCGATTCTGGAAAATCTCACAAGAAAATTCCTGTTGGCTCAAAAGATCGCTCCGGAATTGCTACTCAAGCCCCCAGCTCCGAACGACGCATATTCCCGTACATACTGTCTTGTTTGCCTCACTCAGTATGTCATCGAAAAAGGAGCCTGTAACGATTGCGGTGGTGTGCCCCTGAAAATGTTATAGCTTGTGTGTGCAGGCGGCCTGCGGGAACAACCGGACAAGCAGAAGCCGACTAGCTTGTTTCTATATGAAGCCGAATACAACGTGCTTACATTTCATTTCGTGGTTGGTATCGTGCCTACACCAGTTGCCAGTTGCAAAACAAACGCCGTATCCGCTATCCCTATCGAGCGTTGACGGGATGAAGGATAGGAGAGGCCCTCTGACTAGTAGCGATCGAGTTTCAGGAGAAGCCGGTTTTGGACGTGGTCGAATAGAACTTCGACCTGGCTAAGGGGAAACATCGATCTATCCTTCGGGTCAGCACCAATGGCTAGCGTAAGTGCGGTGTCATTGCAATCGTAAATTCGCGCTGGTCCTCCCCACATTGGCTCATGAGTCTGCCCGTTTATCCTCTTCGCCTTGGGTCGCTTACTTGTTGCGGAACTCCATGAACATGCGGTCTCCGGCGCTCCAGGAGAAGGACAGGGTGTAAAGCACGAACCAGCTTATAGTCGTGCGTCTTCGCTTTGCGCCTTCTCTGATGCGCTGCGCCTCTGCCTTCGAGCACCGTAGAAGTATCTTAGTCCTCGGGCCTGGAAGGCGAACGGGCTGGTATGGAGTCAGAGGTCGACCACTATCTTGCTGGATGAGAACAACTCTGTCCTCGACGTCCATGCTTCTCATGAGAATGCGCAACACATAGCCGCTTACGGTTCGTCTTTCAAGGTCAGCTCGTTGATGCACGATTGCTGCTTGCTCGCGGGAACAACTTATGATCAGAGCGGTGCGATCAGTCATCTTGTCTGCCTCATGAACCAAAGTACAGACCGCGCAAATGATCCTCAAAATCGAGCCCCGCGTCTATGCTGGGCAAATCAACAGTCCACGTCGGTGCCGGCATTGGCAAACAGGGGCTTGAGCTCTTGTGTCAAGCGATTACGACTTTACTCTTTCTCGCGTCTCTTAGTTCGGCGATCCACTCTTCCAAAACCAACTGGTGGTGGGATTCAATCTCGGTGAAAGCGAGTCCCATTCCCGCGTTCTCTCCAGAGTAAACAATTTTGCCCTACGCGATAAAAGTCGCGCCCGCATGGACGATCCTTATCCGAACCTTGGTTTCTTTTGGCAGAAGTCTCTTTGCATCCACGTGACATCCAAAGAGGTTCAAATCGCTGATTTGCGCAACCACGCGAATCTCCGTTTGCAAATCGGTCAGCTCGATGATCGCCACAAGGGGATAACGGCGAGCTCGTGGACGTTCCGACTTCACCTTGCAATCAACCCTCCCTCTCAGGATCTTGGTATTCGTCGCGGGGTTTGCGCCTGATTCTAGACTAGGTGTGTCGGATCCGAACTTCTGTATATCATGTGATATCCAGAGCAAGCAAACTTACGGCTGCCGTGAAAATTCAGCTCGTCTGCAAGCGCGGTCCTTTCCCACATACTGGGTAACACACGAAGTTCGGGGCACTTAGAAGGGCGAAACTTTGGCCCCTTGGAAGCACTGAACGAATCGTGCCTAGCTAATCCAATCCTCGCTGTCCCCCAAAGGCGGAGGTAAGAGCCCTGGAAGCAGGGACCGGAGTGTGCAGCAAGTCCGACCTCTAGCAAGAAACAAGGAATTGAGCAGGAGGCGCTCAATGAACCCAGTGATCTTGCTTGTGGACGTGCTCTCGGCAGAACGAGAAAGTTGGAAAACCTTCCTGAAAAGTCAGAAGTACGACGTTCTAACGGCTGACAGTGCGGAATCCGCGTGGCTCTTGTGCCAGCGCGAGCAACCTGACTTGGTGTTGCTTCATGATCATTTGCCTCAAGTGCGTGGCCCGGAATTGTGCCGCCGGCTGAAGCAGGATCCCCTTAATCAAGTGACAACGGTTGTTTTGATTTGCCCAGAGCCGACTCCCTCGGAATCGCTCGAAGCACGCGAAGCAGGAGCTGCCAACTTCTGGGGCACGCCGTCTTCTCCAGTTGAAGGGCTAGGCCACATCGAGTCCCTCTTGCGGCTCAAATCCTACATCGACGAGCAGGCGAAGTCGGTGATTCTTTCTGTTGCGATCAGCGTTGAAGCCAAGCATTCGCGGACGGACGGACATTCCCATCGCCTTGCGGAATATGCCATGCAACTCGGCGAAAGCCTCGGGTTGTCCGAGGATGATTTGCAGGAATTGCGCCTCGGCTGCCTGCTCCACGATATCGGGAAAGTGGCTGTACCAGACAATATCCTGCTCAAGCCTGGCCGCTTGAACCCGGAGGAGACCAAAATTGTGCGCCAGCATCCAGTCACTGGAGAAAAGATCTGCGCCCCGCTCAAGTGCCTGCGTCCTATCCTTCCGGTGATCCGGCATCACCATGAACGCATGGATGGCAGCGGATATCCCGACGGCTTGTCCGGAGAGGAAATCCCGCTGAAAGCGCGCATTTTGCAAGTGGCGGACGTTTATGACGCGCTGACAAGCGACCGCCCATACAGGGAGGCGCTCTCTTCCGAGGAGGCGCTGGAGATCCTTCGTCAGGAAGCCAGGTGTAGATGGCTCGATGCTTCTCTCGTCTGGAAGTTCTCGGGCTTGTGCCAGTCCGCGGATTACGTCCAAGTAAGGGGGCACTCCATGCTGGCCTCCTACTACGCCAGCGGAAGCCAATCCTCTCAGCCAAGAGGTGGCTTATAGATGCACCATGAGCTGAATCTTCTGGTTGTCGCGACGCACTCAGAAAATAAAAAGTCGCTTCTTGGCTTACTGCATGGTCTGCCGATCAATGTCTATAGTGCCGGGAAGATCGAGGACGCCCAGAAAGTGCTTTCTGGTCAAAACATTGCCGTTATCTTCTGTGAGGGACACCTCTCGGACGGTCCCTACCGCGACTTGTTATCGGTGGTTTGTTCCGGCCATCCGGCGACCCGGTTTGTCGTAGTGCTAACCGGAGAGGAGTGGTCGGAACAGCATGAAGCGTTGAGACTAGGCGCATCCGACGTGCTGCAATGTCCCTTGCAGGCCACGGACGTGGAGCTTGTTCTCATCCGAGCGGTGCGCGGGGAATTAGAGAAAAGTGGGCTTCTCGCTTGAATGCATGGACGGCAGGACATATCCCGGCGCTCAATGCTGGCCTCCTACTACGCTTACCGGAAGTCTCGGTCGGGAAACACTTGCGTATGGACGAAGCCGGAACCAACGATCGGACGCAAGACGACAAGGCACGACTCAAGACCCCAACCACAAGTTGGAAATCTATCAAGAGGCTTTACCTGAAGTCTGAGCGACCACGTGCTCGTCTTTACAGCTTTGTAGCATGGTTTTCTGGGACGTTGGGCGCGTCGCCACAAAGCGCCGCCAGGACGCAAAACCGACGACCACCAAAAGGACGGCAAACCCTCCTACGAACGCAGCTTTCCACCAGCGCCGGAGTGCTCTTGGAACCGCGTTATCGGCGGGGCCGGCAGCTTGTATTGTGGTGTTTGCCGCTTCGCCAACCGTGACATTCGCTGTGAACTGGTACCCCTTTCGGGCAATGGTGACGATCAAGCGGGAAAGAAGCGAAACACGGCCTCGCGCCATTGCAAACCAACCGCTTGAAGACAAAGTCCGACAGGAGATTCTCTCTGCGGGCCTGGCGCCGGGGGCAGGGGGGTGATCCCGCGATAGTTGTGTTATGCTGAGGTTCCGCCCACCCGCAATTCTCTAAATCACTGCAAGTCCCCAGCCAAATCAACGCAGGAGGAGAAATGCGCCATTTCTTCAGGTTCGTGTTGCTGGTCGTGTTCATTGCAGCTCCGGCCTTGGCCCAAGAAGGGCCCAGAGCGGAGCTGTTTGGGGGTTACCAATACCTGCACCTGAATCCCGGTGGAATAGGCTGCCACGGGTTCGGGACCAATCTGGCCTATAACTTGAACAACTGGTTTGGAGCAGTCGGTGACTTTGGCGTTTGCAAGGAAACCGGGGGCTCCACGTTCCACGACGTCAACTATTTGTTCGGACCCCGCGTCAGCTACCGATCGTATGGGAAGGTGACGCCGTTCGCGCAGGTGCTGTTTGGAGGTCAACATCTCGCGGGGGGTGGTCTGGC
>Ga0126379_10002119_pt1 | contig 12482 bp, 7 predicted proteins | sample PanSoiMetPlot_24_FD_92640 | JGI IMG/M metagenome (GOLD analysis project Ga0126379, IMG submission 92640) | Tropical forest soil microbial communities from Panama - MetaG Plot_24 | ecosystem: Environmental > Terrestrial > Soil > Tropical forest > Bulk soil | place: Panama | collected 2016-02-17
GCGACTCCACGCCTCTCCTACCTTGGTGTGCAGGTTGCTATGGTTTTCTATTTGGTCACCCTGCAGGAATTCGCCATGCAGACTTCCCTGGCCGTCACCCGCGATCGTGTCGTTGGGATACTCCTTGGCCTGGCATGTATGTGGTTGGTCTTCGATCGACTGTGGGTGAGGGGTGCTTTGCAGGAGATGCAAGACGCCTTTTCACGTAATTTGCGGATGCTGGCTGAACTCTTCGAACAATCGCGCAAAGACCGCCGCGAGGAAGCAGCCCAGCGGGTCCTGCAGTTACGTGATCGGATCAATGCCGGTTTTACTGCCGTTAAGAACCAATCTGACGCCGTCCTCTTAGAGTTTGGTCCATCGCGCAGAAGAAAGCTCATAATTCGCGATGACTTCAAACGTTGGCAACCTACCCTTGGCGCCCTGCTGCATGTGCAGATCGCGTACTTGCAATTCGTCTCGGAGACGGGCTTTCCGGAACTCCCCCCAAAAATCGCGGAGGCACAAGCTGCCTTCGAAAAAGACATGTTCATCGTCGTCAACGCGATGTCCGACGACGTCGCTGGAAATATCGCCAGCGCCGCTCCCGATGTTCAGGAATCTGCTGTGGCGTTGCGGCAAGAGATTCAAGAGCATTCTGCACGATCCGGCTTGCCAATTCCTCCACCGCTCGCGGGCATAATCACCCTCACCAAAAATCTCGCATCCATCGTTAGCCCGCTGCATGCGGACATCCATACAACATTCGCAAATCCCCAGCGTGCCGCGATGCATCATCCGTATAAATGGCAGAGCAATAATAGACTACGACACGCTGGATAAACGGTGGTTCGTGGCGGCCCCAAAAATAGACCTTCTTAATCGAGTTACGACAAAACATTCAAGGATTGATGTGGTTTATGGGACACATGGGAGGTGTTCAAAGTGGAGTGCAGTTGGGTCTCGATTAGGGAATCTCTTACCGCATCAATTGTCGCTACCAGGCGTTTACACTCAAATTTCGAATTTCGATTCTGTTCCCATCGGATCTTTTACCTGCAATCGAGAAGATGAGTGCTCCGTTCTGTCCGCGGTTTACTGATTCGTTAATTCCATTAACTCGAACGTTACTCTGGGACACTTTTTTCCGGCTGCTCCACTACCCCCGCTTGCGTTTGACCCTTCTTTTCTTGCGCCTGTAAGATCAAAAGAGCACTCAGCGGTCAGCACTCAGCAGTCTGTGGAGGCCCGAACGTCGGCTTCGCTGACTGATTGCTGACGGCTGAGTGCTGAGTTTTCTATGCCGCACGAACTTCCTAAAGCTTATGAGCCGGGCGCGATTGAAACGCGCTGGGCGGACTTCTGGATCGAGGAGAAACTCTTCTCCGTCCCGACGCCGCCTGCGGGCGAGACTCGGCCGGTGTTTACGTTGCTGCTGCCGCCACCGAACGTCACCGGGCGCCTGCACATGGGCCACATGCTCAACCAGACGCAGATGGACATCATTGTGCGCTGGCATCGCATGCGCGGGTTTATCACGCTGTGGCTGCCGGGCACAGATCATGCGGGCATCGCCACGCAGATGATGGTCGAGAAGCAGCTCGAAAAGGAAGGCAAGAAGCGCCGCGAGATGGGGCGCGAGAAGTTCGTGGAGCGCGTCTGGGAATGGAAGCGCGAATACGGTGGAGCGATTCTCGACCAGATGAAGCGCCTCGGCGCATCGGTCGACTGGGATCGCGAATACTTCACGATGGACGACAATCTCTCGCACGCGGTGCGTGAGGTCTTCGTCCGGCTGTATGAAGAAGGCCTGATCTATCGCGGCAATTACATTGTCAACTGGTGCCCGTGGCACGAGACGGCGATATCCGATCTCGAAGTCAAGCACGAAGATGTTCCGGGCAAGCTGTGGGAGATTCGCTATCCGGTGATCGGCAGCAGCGAGTTCATCACGGTCGCAACAACGCGTCCTGAGACGATGCTGGGCGACACGGCGATCGCAGTCAATGCCAAGGACGAACGCTACAAGCATCTGCACGGCAAGAAAGTTCTCCTGCCGTTGATGAATCGCGAGATTCCGATCATCACCGACGAACTCGCGCAGCCCGAGTTTGGCACTGGTGCGGTAAAGGTCACTCCGGCGCACGATCCAAACGATTTTCAGGCTGGTCTACGGCACAATCTCGAGCAGATCAACATCATGGACTCGCGCGCGCACATGAATCAGAACGCGGGCGCTTACGCCGGACTTGACCGGTTCGAAGCGCGTAAGCGCGTGCTGCACGATCTCCGGGATCAGGGATTTCTGGTCGCAGAAAAGGATTATGCGCTCGCGATCGGCAAGTGCGATCGCTGCGGGACCGTCATCGAGCCGCGGCTCTCGGAGCAGTGGTTCATCAAGATCAAACCGCTGGCCGATCGTGCGATCGATGCCGCTGAGAGCGGCGAGATCACTATCGTTCCGGAAAACTACCGCACGATTTATCTGAACTGGATGTACAACATCCACGACTGGTGCGTCTCGCGGCAGTTGTGGTGGGGACATCGCATTCCCGCGTGGACTTGTAAGGGCTGTAATGATGTCATCGTCGCACGCGAAACCCCGACGAAGTGCACAAAATGCGGCGGCGCGAATCTGGAGCAGGTTCCGGACGTTCTTGACACCTGGTTCTCGTCGGGATTGCTGCCCTTCACGACGCTTGGCTGGCCGGAGAAAACTCGAGATCAGGCGGTTTTCTATCCGACGACGCTGTTGATCACGGCGTACGAGATTCTTTTCTTCTGGGTCGCGCGCATGATCATGTTCGGATGCCACTTCATGCAGGGGCACGAGCAGGATCCGGCGATCAAGAAGGCCAGCGGTTGGGCTGACAAGAAAAATGACAGCGTTCCATTCCGCGAGGTGTATATTCACGCGCTGGTCCGCGACGCCGAGCGGCAGAAAATGTCGAAGACCAAGGGGAACGTTGTCGACCCGCTGGAGGTGATCAACCGCTTCGGTACTGATGCGACTCGATTCACTCTCGCGGCCATGGCTGCTCCGGGCACTGACATCGCCTTCAATGAGAGCCGGACCGACGGGTATCGGGCATTTGCGAACAAGATCTGGAATGCGGCGCGGTTCATGTTCATGAACGTGGAACGCATTCAGCCGGGATTGCGGCCCGTTGGCGGACAGGAGTGTCCGCCCCACACGGGGATTGCAGGATTCCAGGCCAAGACTCTTGAAGATCGGTGGATTCTTTCGCGCTTCAATCGTGTTGCGGCGAATGTCAACGATGCCCTAACGACTTACCGCTTTCACGAGGCGGCCAATAGCATCTACGACTTTTTCTGGGGCGAGTTCTGCGATTGGTATCTGGAGTTGATCAAGCCGCGCCTGAATTTTGAAGAACGCGGAGACAAGAGTGCCGCGCAGGTTGCATGCGCGAATCTCGTCAGTCTTTTCGATGCAGCGCTGCGGCTGCTGCATCCGGTCATGCCGTTCATCACGGAAGAGATCTGGCAGGCGATGTATGAGGGCAAGCCTGCGTTGAAGTCCATTGCGCTGGCGCCTTTCCCGCAAGCAGACGAAAAGCAATTCGATCTCGCAGCCGAGACGGAGATGGCGATCTTGCAGGATCTGATTGTCAGCATTCGCAATCTGCGCGCGGAATTGAAAGTAGAACCCAAAGTAAAGGTTCCGATCGAAGTTTTCGCGCACGAACCTGAGATTCGGCGGATGATCGATCACAATCGCGGAGCGATTGAGCGCCTGGCCACCGTCGAGAAGATTGCTTTTGTCGAAAGCTCTTTGGCGAAAGTCGCTGGGGCACGCAGCACGGCCCGTTTCGATGTCCACGTTCTCTATGAGCGTAAGATTGATGTCGCCTCGGAATGCGAGCGGCTGAAGAAGGAACTGGAGAAGTTTGAAAAAGGGATTGCCAACGGGCAGAGACAGCTTGGTAACGAGAACTTCCTGGCGAAAGCACCGCAGAACGTGGTCGAAGGCTTGCGGAAACAGCAGCAGGAGTTGGCGGTTCTCAAAGAGAAGACGCTTAGCAAACTGAAAGAAATCGGATGCCAGTGATGTAGAGACGTAGCGTGTTACGTCTCTTTTGGCACCGGCAAGACGTTGCGAGCAACGTCTCTACGACATGGACTGGAACTCAAGACGGCTTACAGCGATTCTCGAGAATGCGTTGCTCGAAGACAAGGCGACGCGTGATGCTACCAGCTACGCCTGCATCGATGCCAATCAACGCGCCGCAGCTACCATCATTGCGAAGCAGGAATGCATTCTGGCGGGTATTGGCGTCGTCGCACGAATTCTTGACGTCTACGCGGCCCTCGATGGTGCGGTCACAGCCCACTATGAGGTCACGACACATCCAGAGATTTTTGATGGCGTCCGACTCCGTCCGGGACAGTCGGCTGCGGTGATTCGCCACAATGCGCGCGTGATCCTTTCCTGCGAGCGTGTGATCCTGAATTTTCTGCAGCGTATGAGTGGTATCGCTACCTTCACGCGGAAGTTTGTGGAGGCCGTCTCTGGAACTCATGCCCGCATTCTCGACACGCGCAAAACGGCGCCGGGGCTCCGTGCGGTCGACAAGTACGCCGTGCGCTGCGGCGGAGGACAAAATCATCGCCTCGATCTTTCTGACGGAGTCCTCATCAAGAACAACCACATCTCTCTGGCTGGGGGAATCGCTTCTGCGCTCGAACGCGCACACCGCAACCGTCGCGGATCGCAACCCATCGAAGTCGAGGTACGAAATTTGAACGACCTCGAAGAGGCGCTGGCCAACGGCGCGGAAGCCATTCTCCTCGACAACATGACTGCTGAAGACGTGAAGCATGCCGTCGAGCGCTGCTCGCAGCATCGCGTGGCTGCGTCGGGAGCGCGAATCCCCATTGAGTGCTCGGGCGGCATTCGCCTGGAGAACGTGCGTGCCTACGCCGACACTGGTGTCGACTTCATTTCGGTCGGCCTGCTGACGCACTCCACCCACGCGGTCGACATGAGCATGCGCGTGGTTCCCGCCTGAACCGCGTTTTACACGTGGTATTAATTCTCGAAAGAGTTTTCGGATTTCCGAACAAATGTACTTCTGTGCGCCGAGTCTCGCCTGGGGACGCTAGACTGGCCAACCGGAGGTCCTTCCGTTTATGTTTCTCTCCCCCCGCTACCTCGCAGTCACCCTGTTTGCCTTTACAGTCAGCGCATCGTTTGCAGCTGGCCCGGAAACTAGTGGGCGTTCGCCGTCAGCGCCCTCTCAGCAATCGTCAGCGCCTTCGGACTCCGATGCAGCCCCGACCACAGTCAACATCAATGTCACGGTCGACGCACTAAGCAATCGCCATGCGATCAGTCCGTATGTTTATGGAGGCGCATATCCGCAGGATGCGCCGACCATCACGGATAGCGGCCTTAGCGTCGTGCGATGGGGCGGCAACGCCACTTCGCGCTACAACTGGAAGCTCTTCACCTACAACGCCGCTAACGACTGGTACTTTGAGGATTTCAATTACACCGAGATCGGGGACGGTGACTCAGCCAAGTTCATCAACGATGTGAAAAATGCAGGCAGCCATCCCCTGATGACAATGGTCATGCTGCCCTGGGTCGCGAACACTGCCGAGAATGGAACGAACGGCCACTGGAGTTTCTCGGTCGCGAAGTACGGCTCGCAGTGCTCGGCCGATCCGTTTAACACCGACGCGGGAAATGGCCTGAAGACCGATTGCGCTACCACTCTCACGGCGAATCCAAACGACGCCAACGTTCCTCTGCTCGATCAGCCCGGGATAAAAGATCCTGCGGGCAGCGTGTATCGCAATCAGTGGTCAGCAGCCCTCGCGACGGCGTTCGGTTCTGCTCCTCACTTCTACGACATGGATAACGAGATCGACATCTGGGGCGGCACACATCGCGATGTACATCCGAATCCGACGGCATACTCCGAAATGCGCGACACGTTCGTCACTGAAGCTCGCAACATGAGAGCCTGGGATCCGAAGGCGATTCGACTTGGCCCGGTGAGTTGCTGCTGGTGGTTTTACTGGAATGGCGCCAATGGCAACGACAAAGGCGCACACGCTGGAGTCGATCTGCTGCCGTGGTGGCTGAACGAAGTGTACTGGGAAGACAAAATCGCGAAGACGCGATCGGTCGATATTCTTGACGTTCATGCCTATCCCGATGGTCCTGATACCTCCACATGGACGCAGGCACAGAAGCAAGCTCTGGCTGCACGCATTTACCGCGACTACTGGGATCCCACGTACGTCAGCGAATCGGGCTCAATCAATCAGAACTGGGCGACCTTCATTCAGCCGAATAAGACGATCCCCTTCCGCATTCCGCGGATGCGCGCCATGGCCAACATGATTTATCCCGGTACGCCCGTCAGCTTTACCGAGTGGAGCGCACCTTTCGCCGGTGAGTCGGACTTTTCCACGGCCCTGGGAGATGCTGACGCCTACGGCATCCTCGGCCGTGAACGCATGTATCTGGCCTCGCGCTGGGTCGCACCTGTGCCAACCAATCCGAACTATCTCGCGCTGAAACTCTTTACCAACTACGACGGAGTGCTTCACAGCTTCGGAACCACTTCTGTTTCAGATACGAACAACGGCGATCCGAATCTCTTCAGCAGCTACGCGGCGCTCAATCCTACGGGAACGCAGATGACGGTCCTCGTGCTGAACAAAGATCCGTCGAACACGAATCAAGTAACGTTCGCGTTCAATGGATTCACTCCGAAGCAAGTGAGGTCATACACGTTGTCGTCGGCGAATCCCACGCGAATCGTGGCTTCACAAACGACGAACTGGTCCTCAAGCATCAGCTTCGTGCCCTATTCTGCGACGATGCTGGTGATCAGCGGCAGCACGCAATTACCGGGTGCAGAGTGGGATCTCAATCCCGACACGATCCAACTCGCGTCAGGCAGCAAAGTAACGTTGCAGCCTAAGGTGACATCGGGATCAGCTACCGTGACTCTCGGGACACCAACTTCCGACCCAGGGATCAGCGTGACCGTCACGCAGCCGACCTTGAGCAAGGGTCACAACGGCAAGATTACCGTGACTGCGACGAACACCCCCGGCTTCTATCACTACAGCGTGCCTAGCACCGACACCAATGGCATCGCACAACAACAGGGCGGTTACATTCTGGTTGGGAACCCTCCGGCCACACTCACGAAGGCTGGCGATAAACAGAAAGGCAAGGCTGGAAGTCAGCTGACTCTCGGCGTCACGCTCAACCCGGGACAGTCGGGAGGCAGCGCCGCCGGAGGCACCGTTTTCTTCACGGCTTCGGCAGGTACACTTTCGAGCCGGATGGTCGACACCGACTCAAGCGGGAATGCCACCGTGGTGCTGACGCTTCCTTCGACGGCGCAAACCGTGCATGTGAGCGCAGAAGGGCAATACGCCCTTGGGCATCCTGTGGTTACGTTCACCGAAACGGCGCAGTAGATCGGGCATTTGTTGTTTCGCTGGGATTCGCGGATAATCTCGGCATCGCCCGGGTCGCCACAATTCGCAAACAGAAATCCGGGGCTGCGGTCCTCGCGCCGCAGCCCACCGACCTTCGCCTCGGCCGCATCGTGCGCCTACTCATGGAGCACGCTACTGTCGTGGTCAGCGGAACAAAGATTGCGGATGAGATTTCTTCGAGCCGCTCTGAAGTCTGGCGCTTGATCCAGCAATTGCGCAGCCTGGGGGTGGACGTCGCGGGGCATCCAGCCACCGGATATCAACTTCGTTCAGTGCCCGATCTCCTGCTGCCCGAGATTTTGCGGTCGCTGCTGCGCGGCACAATCTTCGATGCGCATCTGCATCACTTCTACAAGATCGGCTCAACCAACACTGCGGCGATGGCCGCCGCAGCGGAGGGCGCACCCGAAGGGGCGGTCTTCCTGGCGGAAGAACAGACTGCCGGCCGAGGAAGGGCCGCCAATTCCTGGCAGTCTCCGCGCTCGACCGGAATCTACTGTTCGGCTGTGCTGCGACCGGCAATGCCCCCATCTGACGTGCTGGCTCTCTCGCTGGCCTCAGGCCTGGCTGTGCATGCCGCTATTCAACAGGTGGACTCCCGTGTGGATCCTGATCTGAAATGGCCGAACGATGTCCTGATTAGCGGCAAGAAAGTCTGTGGCATTCTCACCGAGATGAATGCTGAAGCAACTCGCGTCCGCTACATCGTCGTGGGCATCGGCATCAATGTAAATCAGGCGAGTTTTCCGAAGGACCTGCAAGCTACCTCGCTGCGGCTCGTTACTGGCAGCGAGTGGTCGCGCGTGGAGTTGGTCGCCGCTTTGTTAAAATCACTGGACCGCGAGTATCGGCAACTGGTGGAGGATCCGGACGTGCGCAGCTCGATTCTGCAGAGGTTTGCGGAGAAGTCGTCATGGGTCTTTGGAAAGAAAGTGCGCATTGAAGAGAACGGATCCGCCTTCGAAGGAACGACAGAAGGACTGGATCCGCGCGGTTTTCTGCAGGTACGAACGTTGCACGGACTGCATACGGTTCTGAGCGGGACGGTGAGAGAAAGATAGCGATGCATTCAGTGAAACCCAAGCATTTCGCCATCACCACTCTGTCATGGCTGAATGCTGAGTGCTGACAGCTGGTTGACTCATGCTTCTCGTCGTTGATGTAGGCAATACGAATACGGTTTTGGGCGTTTTCGCCCGAGTGGCCAAGGTTCATCCGGAGCCGGACGACGATGAGCCGGCACAATTCAAACGTCTGCTTGCGAATTGGCGCGTGGCCACTTCCCGGAGGAGCACCGTCGATGAGTACGGGGTACTGTTCCGAAATCTTTTCTCAATGGCTGGGCTGGAATCCAAGGGCATTCATGGAATCGTGGTCTCGTCGGTTGTTCCGCCGCTGGATCCTGTGCTGCGTCAGGTCTGCGAACGCTATTTCAATCTGAAGCCGCTCTTCATTGAGCCCGGCGTGAAGACCGGCATGCCCGTACACTACGACAATCCAGCAGAAGTCGGTGCTGACCGAATCGTGAATGGTGTCGCCGCCTTCGACAAGTACGGCGGTCCGTGCGTCATCGTGGACTTCGGCACAGCAACAACATTCGATTGCGTCTCGGCAAAGGGAGAATATCTCGGCGGCGTGATCTGCCCTGGAATTGGCATTTCCGCCGACGCACTCTTTGAGCGTACGGCGCGCTTGCCGCGCGTCGAGATCCGCAAGCCGGGGCGCGTGATCGGATCGAACACTGTTGGTAGTCTGCAGTCGGGCCTCTACTACGGATACCTCGGCCTTGTAGATGGCATCCTCGAACGCCTCCTCGATGAGCTTGGCAAAGACACGCAGGTACTTGCCACAGGCGGACTCGGACCGATGATCGGAAATGGGTCGAAGTACATCAAGAGCGTCGACGAGTTCCTGACCCTGGAAGGGCTGCGCATTATCTGGGAGCGCAATGCCACCGGCCGACGCGATACACCCGCAAAGCCAGCGTCCAAGTCTGCAACGAAGGCTCAAGCCAAACCGGGATCGGCAAAATCTGCCAATGGAGATGGCGCCACAACGACGTCTTCCCGCTCGTCCCGCTAACCTGCCGTGGAAAACTACTTCAACTACTTCACTGAAATTGAGGATCGTTACCTCCAGCGCCGCGGTGGAGGTCTGCTGCTCTCCACTCTCGATTGGGCCCTGATCGAGACGTGGAAGGAGGCTGGAGTGCCCCTGGAGGCCGTACTGCGCGGCATCGATGCGGCCTTCGATCACTACGACCAGAAGCCTTCCAAGACCAAGAAAGTGAACAGCCTCGCTTACTGCTCGCAGGAAGTGCTGGCCGCTGCCGAAGATATGAAAGAAGCAGCGATCGGCGCCAGCCCTGATCCTCCGAAGGATCGCCGCAACCAGGGATTCGAGGCGGACGTCATCGCAGCCTTTCTTCGCAAGAACGCCGAGACGCTCACGGCTGCAAAGGTTTCTCACGGAGCAATTCTTGCCTTTGTCCGCGAAACGGCTAAAACACTACGGGAACTCGCAGACGACGCCGGCAAGAAGACACCGCGGCTGGAAGACTTGGAGCGCCGACTCACCGTTCTGGAAGAAAAACTCCTCGCGATCCTGCTGACTTCCACGTCCGATGAGGAAGTCGTCGCCATTCGCGCGGAGTCTGATCGCGAACTCGCTCCTTATCGGCGAAAGATGTCGGGGCCCCAGATTGATCAATTGCAGAAGCAATACATTCAGAAGCGGCTGCTTGAAAAATACGACCTGCCGCGCCTCAGCTTGTTCTACATGTGATCGCCGGTGACACAGTCATTTGACGCACTGATTCTCGGAGGTGGCGCGGCCGGCCTGATGTGCGCCATCGAAGCCGGCAAGCGCGGACGACGCGTGGCGGTTATCGAACACGCTGATCGTCTCGGGAAAAAGATCCTGATCTCCGGTGGAGGACGATGCAACTTCACGAACATTCATTGCCAACCCGAGAATTTCCTGTCTGCCAATCCGCACTTTGCCAAGTCGGCTCTCGCTCGATACACGCCGGCTGACTTCATCGCGTTGGTCGAAAAGCATCAAATCCCTTATCACGAGAAGACACTGGGACAGTTATTCTGCGATCGCTCGGCACGCGACATCTTGGCCATGCTGGAACAGGAATGCCGAGAGTCAAACGTGACCGTCTTTCTGAACACAAGGGTTCAGGAAGTTCGGCGCACTGATCGATTCATCCTGCGATCAATCAACGACGAGTTCCACGCTCCTGCGTTGGTGGTTGCTACCGGCGGTCTCTCTATTCCGAAGATTGGTGCTACTTCGTTCGGCTACGATCTGGCGCGGCAATTCGGACTGAAGATTCAGGAGCCGCGGCCCGGGCTGGTTCCTTTTGTTTTGGGCGACTCCGACCGTTCTCAGTACTGCAACTTGTCCGGAGTTTCTGCGGATGTTATCGCGTCCTGCGACGGGCAACAGTTCCGCGAGAAAATGCTCATTACTCATCGTGGGCTCAGCGGGCCGTCAATTCTGCAAATCTCGTCTTACTGGAACAAGTCCCAGCCAATCAGGATTGACTTGGCGCCCGAGCATACGGTCACTTCTATATTCGACAATCCGACAATGCCTCGCACTGCATCCGCTTTGAAGTCCGAATTGAGAAAGGTTCTGTCGAATCGTCTGGCCGACCGCTGGCTTGAACTTCACTCGCCGAAATCGTGGACGAATGCAGCACTCGAAGACTTCGAGCAGCAATTGCATTCCTGGACTCTGACTCCTGACGGCACTGAAGGATTTGAGAAGGCCGAGGTGACGGCCGGCGGCGTCGATACCGATGAGCTTTCCGCCAAAACAATGGAATGCCGCAACGTGCCCGGACTCTACTTCATTGGCGAAGTGGTCGACGTCACCGGCCACCTCGGCGGCTTCAACTTCCAGTGGGCATGGGCCTCCGGAGCTGCTTCCGGACGAGCTCTCTGAAACGCTCGTTTAGAATCAAGACTTGCTCCTCGAAATCGAAAAGATGATCTATGGCGGCGACGGCTTTGCCCGCCTACCCGCCGATGAGCATGGACCCGGCAAAGCGGCGTTCGTTCCTTTTGTTCTCGCCGGAGAAAACGTCGAAGCCGCCATCACTGAGCAGAAGCCCGGCTTTGCCCGCTGCCATGCAAAGTCAATCGTCGAGGCTTCACCGTACCGCATTCCGGCTGCGTGCCCGTATTTCTCCCGATGCGGAGGATGCCACTACCAGCACGCAGGCTACGAGCATCAACTAGAGATCAAACAAGAAATCCTGCGAGAGACGTTGCGCCGCACGGCGAAACTTGAGCTGCCTGTCGATTTACAAGTTCATCCCTCGCCACCGTGGAACTATCGCAATCGCTCGCGTCTGCAGGTTCAGGCGGCTCCGACTTTCAAGGCCGGATATTTCAAGGCAGCGTCGCATGAACTGCTCGACGTCGAGGAGTGCCCGATCAGTTCTCCCTTAATTAACAAAGGTATTGCAAAGCTCTGGCAGAGCGGCCGCGAAGGCAGAGTGCCAAAGGGTGTAAGCGAAGTGGAGTTCTTCGCGAATGCAGACGACAGCCGGATGCTGATCGAGGTTTCAACCGCCACAGATGCCAAACGCGCGGCCCTTCGCGAATGGGCCGAAGAGTTTGCTGCTGCGATGTCTGGGATCGTCGGAGTGGTGGTGTTCCGCGAAACAACCAAGGGTTCTTCCAAGACGCAGGAGAAGCTGGTTCGCGCAGGAGCCGACCATCTCAGCTATCAGACCGAGAAATTCACTTACCGCGTGAGCGCCGGATCCTTTTTCCAGACGAACCGGTATCTCACCGACGAACTGCTGAAAATCGTCACCTCGGGCCAGTCCGGCGAAATGGCGATCGATCTCTATGCCGGCGTTGGCCTGTTTTCCACAGCCCTATGTGACATTCGTCACATCTTTTCTGTTGAGTCGTCACAGACTTCCTCCGCCGATCTTTCCTATAATCTGCCTTCGAATGGAGTTGCTGTACAGGCCACAACGGAGCAGTACC
>Ga0126379_10002121_pt1 | contig 12478 bp, 14 predicted proteins | sample PanSoiMetPlot_24_FD_92640 | JGI IMG/M metagenome (GOLD analysis project Ga0126379, IMG submission 92640) | Tropical forest soil microbial communities from Panama - MetaG Plot_24 | ecosystem: Environmental > Terrestrial > Soil > Tropical forest > Bulk soil | place: Panama | collected 2016-02-17
CACCCATGTAGCCGGATTCAACCGACTTTACCCCTTCAAGGCGGTCAAAAACTGCTTCCAGACACCAGAAGCAGCCCCCGCCCAGGACTGCTATTTCTTCTTTAGGCATATCGTTTCGATGCAGAAAACCGGCAGAAGCTTCAGGATCGCCGCTAACAATTAATTCACCGGTTTGAATACGAAACAGAACAGAATGAGAGCACTAACTGCTAACTAGCCAAGGGCTTCGCCCTTGATTCCCAGTCCACGACCGGGCTTGGCTTTTGATTTTCAATTACCAAATTACCAACCCGGGGTCCCCAGCACGCGCGGTTTTGATTTTTGGCTTTGATTTTTGCGCGTGATGGGGTGGAAGTTACTCAATTACCAAATTCTTAGCGTAAACGCGGAGTCACTGCATCAAAAACGAGGACAAAATTCTCGTTACCGCGTGCATAACGGCCTGGGCTACTTTGATCTGCCGGCGGCAATGGACTTTGAATCTGGTAACCCTTGGACAGTTAGACAATCCTTTTGTGCGAAGTTGCGCTCCCGCGTGAGTTGCAAATTAGCCTTGGTTTCCATGTCTAACCTTATTGGCTACGTGTAGCCAGCGGGGCCTGCGGCCATGGGTCACATCCTATTCAGCCTGATTCCGCAATTTGTATTCATCCTGGCGCTCGCCAGGATTTTTGCAGGGTCCCGGCGCGCTTGGACAGGAGCGCGCCCACAATGAATTCTACCGCCCGCCTTCGATCAGCCGTGCTCATCGCAGTGCTTTTGGCGATTTGGCATGTTGCCGTTACACATCAGAAAGTCCATTTGTTGCCCACGCCCCTGGCTGTAGCTGGCGGTGTCGTTGAACTCGCGCAGCGTGGATTGCTTATTAAGTATGTCGTCGCCTCTCTGTTCCGGGTTACATGGGGTTTCCTGGGCGCGGCCATATTAGCCATCCCTTTCGGGTTGGCATTGGGTTGGCACAAGCGCTCGGGAATGGCGCTCAATCCACTGATTCAGATTTTCCGCCCCATTTCCCCGCTGGCATGGATCCCTATCAGCATTTTGTGGTTCGGTGTCGGCGATATGTCGGCAATATTCCTCATCTTTCTGGCCTCGTTTCTTCCGCTGACGGTAACGGCTATGAATGCCGTCGCCAACGTCTCTCCAGTTCATATCAATGCAGCACGCAATTTTGGGCTCAGTCAGAGCCAGTTGGTGTGGAGGGTCTTATATCCCGCAGTCGCGCCCCAGTTGATCGTGGGACTCCGCATTACGCTGGGGATTGCGTGGCTGGTCGTAGTCGCCGCAGAAATGATCGCGGTCAATTCCGGTCTGGGTTTCCTGATTGTGGATTCGCGAAATGCGGGAAATCGGTATGACCTGGTTGTGGCGGGCATGGTGCTCATCGGTACCATCGGTTTGCTGCTCGACATCGGAATGCGTTCGTTCGAAAACATCAGGTCTCTTCGCTGGGGTTATTCCGAAGACTAACGAGATCATATGGCTTCCATCATTGCACGTCCGCTTGTTCAAAAATTTCCGAGAACCACGGCAACTTCTCCCAAGAGGCAGTTGCAGAGCAAACTGCATGCCGAAAACATTGGCATGATTTTCAATCGTGACAGCAATTGCGTAGAGGTGCTGGAAGGAATCGACCTGGAAGTGGGGGAAGGAGAGTTTGTCTGTATTCTGGGACCCTCCGGCTGTGGCAAATCGACTTTCCTGAACATCATTGCCGGATTCATTTCACCTACTTCCGGGCAGGTAAGCATTGATGGGGAGATAGTACGTGGTCCAGATCCACGCCGCATTTTCGTGTTTCAGGAACGGGGCGTATTTCCCTGGCTTACAGTGGAAGGGAACATCGGCTTTGGTCTTTTCAAACTTTCAAGAGCGAAACGAGCGGAGCGAATCGCACATTATGTGAAACTTGTGGGCCTGGAAGGGTTCGAAAAAGCCTATCCCCACGAGCTCTCCGGGGGCATGAAACAGCGTCTGGAAGTAGCTCGCGCCCTGGCCGTTAATCCTGATGTGCTGTTTCTGGATGAGCCTTTTGGCGCGCTCGATTCCATTACTCGCCTGACCATGCGCAGCGAGTTGTTGCGCATCTGGGAGGCTGAACGCAAGACCATAGTCTTTGTGACACACGACATCGAGGAATCCATTCAACTTGCCGACCGCGTGGTTGTAATGAGTGCCCGGCCGGCCAGAATCCAGCGTATCGTCAACATCGATATCAGCCATCCTCGCGACATCAGCTCGCGCCGCTATATCGAGTTACGCAACGGAATTTTTGAAGAGATAGGTCTCGCGCATAAAGTATGACCGCTCTGGCACAGCCGCGAAAGTGGGAGAAGTATTTTTGGCCGCTTCTGGCTGGCTGCCTGTTCCTTTTGCTATGGCAGTTTCTGGTGATGTGGAGCGATACAAGAGTGTTTCCATCGCCTGTCAGTGTGGGACTTGGCATGGCAGAGCTCATGCACAAGGGCTTGCTCTGGCAATACATTCTGGACTCGTTGCGCCGGGTTGCCTCCGGGTATCTTATTGCGGCGATCCTGGCCATTCCCTCAGGGTTGCTGCTTGGCTGGTATCCCGTTGCGGCATCCGTAGTTGATCCCGTGATCCAGGTGATCCGGCCAATCAGCCCGATTGCATGGATTCCATTAGCCATTGTTTGGTTTGGAGTGGGAGACGCGGCCGCCACGTTCCTGATTTTTCTAGCATCCTTTTTCCCCATCATTGTGGCCTCCATGAACGGAGTGCGCAATGTTCCCACAATGTATCGGCGCGCCGGGCGTAACTTCGGGTTGTCGCCGGCGAAACTCATTGCCAAAGTGGTTTTCCCGGCGGCGTTACCTCAAATCATCATCGGGCTCAGGATCGCTTTGGGAATTGCCTGGCTGGTTGTAGTGGCTGCGGAAATGATCGCCGTCGATTCCGGCCTGGGATACCTGGTGATCGATTCGCGCAACTCAGGTAAGCGCTACGACCTGGTGGTCGCTGCCATGGTGATGATTGGATTGACAGGACTGGGTCTGGACATGGCATTTCGCAGGACCGAAAAATTCAAATCGCTTCGCTGGGGGTTCCAGAATGAGTCTTAGAAATCGAGTACTGATGTTTGTCGCTGGCTGGCTCATCCTGATAACCGGTCTGCATGCCTGGCTCAACGTAAATTGGACATCGATCGTCAACGATTACTTGCCACCGCAAAAACGAAAATTCACCGTAGCGTATATACCAGTTACGTGCCATCTGGCGTGTCCGGTCACCGATTACATTTCCAAATTCTCCAACGGTGGAGAGATTTTCCTGCCCAAAATGTTTCAGGGATTTCCCGAGATCAAAGAAGCCCTGATCTCCAACCGGGTGCAGGCAGGATTTATTGTCGCGCCTCTGGCCATTGCCCTGAGAGCACAGGGGGTTCCCATTAAAGTCGTGTACCTTGGTCATCGCTATGGCAGCGCCGTGGTGGTGCGAAAAGATGGACCGATTAAGACTTTCGCCGACATGCGCGGCCGGGTGGTTGCAGTACCGAGCCGGTATTCTGACGAGCGGTTGATCTTGTTTCGCGCCATGAAAGCTTTTGGCATAAAGCCGAATGAGATCAAGATGGTAGAAATGGCGCCACCAGACGTAGCGGGAGCGCTGGCGGCAAATGCGATCGATGCCTTTTCCATGGGCGAACCCTTTCCCTCTCAGGCGGAAATGGGTGGTTACGGGAGGATTCTGTTTCATGCTCAGGAATATTGGCCGGATTACATGTCCTGCGTCCTGGTAGTGCGCCAGGACATGATTGACGAGCGGCCCGAGGCGGTGCAAACGCTTGTGGATGGCATCGCGCGTTCCGGTCTCTGGCTTGAAAAGGGAAGACTTTATCGCGAGGACGCGGCCGATTTTGTGGGACGTTTTTATTATCACCAGAACCCGGCGCTGCTGCGCTGGGCGCTCACCAATCCTCTCACTCGCGTGATGTACAACCCGCTGGCCCCGCGAAGAGCAGACTTCGATCTGGTCCGTGACCTCATGATTGAAACCGGCGTCCTCCATACAAAAATCGAGTTCGAGGAATATGTCGATCTTCGCTTTGCTGATCATGCCTCCATCAAGACAGCATGGAACTACGAACCGGGAAGCGGTAATGCACAATAGGAGATACTCAAATGAATAGAAGAAGATTTCTGCGTCGTGTAATGACAGGCGTGGCAGGAACCACAATGGGAATTGGCGTGGCTAAAGCAGGCCTCCATCTGGGTGAAGCCTCTGCCCAAGAGACGCGGAGAGTTGTTTGCGAAGTAAAAGGCTTCAGTTGCATCACTTGCGCCACAGGCTTGGAAGTCATGCTGCGCCAGGAAAAAGGCGTTACCCAGGCCAGCGCCAGCTATCCTGACGGCAAGGTTGTGATCGGGTTTGACGAAAATCTCATTTCAGAAGACAAACTTAAGGAGTTCATTGTGAGGTGTGGGTTTAGTGTGGTCTAACGGTTTCATGACCACCGATATTTTTGGCGTTGGGTTTAACCCAAGGAGCCAACGGCAATCCTTACTGTTCCACGCCCAACTGCGTGAGGATGAAGACGTAATCCAACGCAACTTCTTTCAAGAAGTCGTAGCGTCCAGACGATCCGCCGTGACCGGCAGCCATGTTCGTCTTCAGCAAGAGGATATTGTTGTCAGTTTTGAGCGTACGCAGTTTGGCGACGTACTTGGCCGGTTCCCAATACATAACCTGACTGTCATTGAATGAAGTTTTCACCAGGATTGCCGGATAGGCAGTCTTTTTCAGATTGTCGTAAGGTGAATATTTCAACATGTAATCGTAGGCCGGTTTTTCGTTGGGATTGCCCCACTCTTCGTACTCGCCGACGGTAAGAGGCAAGGAAGCGTCCAGCATAGTATTCATGACATCCACGAATGGCACGTGAGAAACGACTACTCTGAACAAATCCGGGCGCAGATTGGTGACAGCGCCCATCAGCAGGCCGCCGGCAGAGCCACCTTCAATGGCAATCTTGTCGCGAGCGCCATACTTATTGGCGACCAGATACTCGGCACAGGCGATGAAATCAGTGAAGGTGTTCATCTTATTCATCATTCGCCCGGCATCGTGCCAGGGTTTGCCCATATCGCCGCCGCCGCGAATATGCGCGTAGGCCATCACGACGCCGCGATCCAGCAGGCTGAGACGGTTGCTGCCGAAAGTGTCCGAAAGGATCGATCCATAAGAGCCATAGCCGTAGACGTACAACGGGTTTGATCCATCCGGCTTCTTCAAGTCCTGACGATAAATCACGGAGACGGGAATCTTCGTGCCATCCTGAGCAGTGGCCCACACTCTTTCGGATTTATATTTGGATTTATCGTAGCCGCCCGGCACCTCATTCTGTTTCAGCAGGGTCGAGGTGTGTTTTTCAACGTCATAATCAAAGACAGAAAAGGGCGTGACCAGCGATTGATAGCTGTAGCGGAAGACTTTGGTTTTGAATTCACGATTTACCTGGGGCGAAGCGGTGTAGACGGGTTCAGGATAACTGATACGCTGTTTCGCTCCGGTGGCCAGGTTGACGATAGTGAGTTCTGGCAGTCCGTTCTCTCGCTCAACGAGAACGTAGAAATCCTGAAATTCCTCGAAATTTGACAGCATTACCTCAGTGCGGACAGGCACGATCTCCTTCCAATTGTCTTTGCCTGGATTGCTGATTGGTGTGGAGACCAGCCGGAAATTCCGGCCTTTGTCGTTAGTGCGGATATAAAAACGGTCGCCCAGATGATCGGGATAATACTCAACATCCTGCTGGCGTGGCGCAATCAGCTTCCATTCACCCGTCGGAGTAGAGGCATCGAGATAGCGGGCCTCAGAAGTGGTGTGACTGCCAGATTCGAGGAAGAGATATTTGCTGCTGCGGCTCTTGCGGATACGAACGTCAAAGCGCTCATCTTTTTCTTCGTACACAAGATCATCATTCTTGCTGTCGCTGCCGAGCGTGTGACGGTAGAGCCGGTACTGACGTTTAGCAGGGTCCTCTACGGTGTAAAAAATGGTTTTGTTGTCATTAGCCCAGGCAATTGAACCTGTTTTCTCCGCTGTGTCCGGCAGATCCTTGCTGGTGCGCAGATCGCGGACGTGCAGCCTGTACTGCCGAAATCCGGTGTTGTCAGTGGAATACGCGAGCAGGTTCCCGTCGTCGCTTGTGTTGTAGCTGCCCAGGGCCATGAATTTCTCGCCCCTGGCCAATTCGTTGATGTCCAGTGTGATCTGCTCCGGAGCATCCAGGCTGCCCTTCTTCCTGCACTGAATTTGATATTGCTTGCCCGCTTCCCAACGCGCGTAATAGAAGTACCCACCGTACCGGTAGGGAACGTTTACATCAGTTTCTTTGATATGACTGATCATTTCGTCATAGAGCTTCTTCTGCAAAGCCTCTGTTGCCTTCATGAAGGCGTCAGTGTAGGCATTTTCAGCTTCCAGATACTGAGCAACTTCCGGGTTGGACTTTTCCCGCATCCAGCGGTAATCGTCAACCAGATTCCCGCCGTTAATGTGGTTCTCGGTATGGATTTTCTTAGCGACAGGCGGGGTCATGGAACTGGACGGGCTTGCAGGTTTGTCGTCTGCGGAGACAGTAGTCATAGCAAGCACCAGGATGAATGAAAGTTTTGTTACCGGGATCATACGCGAAACCTCAGTAAGCGAATTCACGGAATTGTATCGCAAGGAGAGTGCTACGGGCCGCCAGCGTGACGGAGCCACAACCTAAACCCATTGTTCACCACGGAGACACACGTAGCTGAGCCACAATCAAAAGCAAAGGATCACCACGGAGACGCGGAGACACGGAGTCTCACGGAGAAAAATAGGGGAAAAACAAAGTCAAAAGCAAAAACAAAAGCCGAGAACAGCCGAGGACACAGAGAAATTTTAGGAACGAAAGAAAAGCGATGAAAATCTTCGTGAAAAAAACAAGATTCTCACAGTTGGTACTACGGAGCGGATCACTGTGTGCGATTCGCCGCAATTGGAAATTACCTGACCTATACTGTACGCGGTCTTTATGGGAAAGCCGGAAATTATCGGCATCACGGCGGGAGTCATCCTGATTGGGCTTCTGATTTGGGCGACTCGCGGCTGGCAGCGAAGGCGTGTGGAAGCGTTGCAGCGTGTTGCGGCGATGCTGGGTCTCACCTATGTTGGCCGGTCTAAATCACTGCCTATGACCGAGGTGAAGAAGTTTAAGCTGTTTCGCCGGGCGGGAACGATCGTTGAATTAATGCGCGGACAATTTCATGGAAGAACAGTCGCTGTTTTTCGTTACATTATTGTGACTCATTATGGCCATGGTGCTTCAGCTTCCTTGTGGCGGGTGGCCGCTTTCCAAGCGCCTGTACCGCTGCCAAGTTTTCAGATGCGTCCGCAGAACTGGTTCACACGGTTGAAGCACCGGCTGGCGGGACGCGACATAATTTTTGAGACCCATCCCGAAGTGATTCGGCGGTTTTATATCACCGCTCCCGATCAGAACGCAGTACGCAATTTCTTTGATGGGCAGGTTCTTTCGCAGCTAACAACCATCCCTTCAAGCAAATTCATTGTTGAGGCAAACGGTAATTGGATTGTGCTTTACCATCACGTGCGCATGAATCCAAAACCCGAGAGCATACCCGGGTTCCTGGAAGCTGCCGATAGCCTCGCCAGCATATTTCTTGGGCGTTATTCACAGCGTTCTTCCGGCTCCGGGCGAGTGCGGTAACATGGCCCAGGGAGAAACAGAATGAGTTCAGGAGTGGAGTATCGAGAGATTTCCGCCAAATATTATGACGAAGCCTACGCCACTAAAGAAGACCTTGTTGATCGGGATTTTTATGTTGAACTGGCCAGGCGGGTTGGCGGACCAGTGCTCGAGTTGGCATGCGGAACAGGCAGAATTCTCCTGCCGATTGCACGTGAAGGTATTGCTATTCACGGCGTGGATCTCTCGGCGGCCATGCTCAATGCGTTGCGCAACAATCTAAAGCGGGAGCCGAAGGATGTGAGAGAGCTGGTCTCAGTGGTTGAGGGCGACATGCGGAATTTTCGCTCGAATCGACAATATCCGCTGGTGATAATCCCGTTTCGTCCGCTTCAGCATATGGACACGGTGGAGGACCAACTGGCTGCGCTCAATACCGCAGCGTTTCATCTGGAGGAAGATGGCGTTCTCACATTCGATGTTTTTTTCCCCAGATTTTCGTCGATCCAGTCAGGAATAGGCGAGGAGTCACTGGATCTGGAGTGGCCCCTGAAGTCAGAGGCCGGGACAATCGTCCGGCGCTACTTCAAGAAAGAGTCGGTGGACAAGATCAACCAGAGCTTTGCCGGGACCTTCATCTTCCGCACTTACAAGGAGGGAAAGCTTGTGAGGGAAGAAACGGAGCCGCTGAAAATGTCTTATTACACTTATCCACATCTGCGGGCGCTGTTTCTACTGGCTGGATTGGAGATTGTGGAGGAGTACGGTTCGTTCGCCAGGACGCCGCTCGATAATGACGCGGAGCAAATGATCTTTGTCCTTAAGCGAAAACCGGACGTTGTCAGGATATGAGCGCGGTTTTGGAGTTACATCACGCTGCGTGAAGACGAGAGGTGCAGAAGATTGCGGAAGCGTGTTGTGGTTTCTTCTTCTTCGGGAGAGTTCCACAAGAATTCGACTCCATATTTGTAGCCTTCGCGATTTCTGACGATGGCGCGGACCCGAATTGGCTCTCCAGAATAGGGAGGAGTGAACTCCACAAAAATTTCGTCGCCTTCTTTCAGTTCCACTCCGGCAAAAACCAGCAGACCACCTTCGCTGATGTCGCTTCCGCGACCATTAACGATCAGGGTCTTCTCGCGGTGCACAACCAGGCGCAGAGGCAAATCCAGCCTGAATCTTTCCCAGCGTCTTTGTACTGCCTCGTTGTCTGCCAAGTGACTGCCGTTATGAACTGCCATGACCGAATCATAGAGCCACTCGGTTGCAGATGGAAGTTACAAAAGTGCATGGTGCGCAATCGCAGCAATGTACCAGCGCGCAAATCATTATGGTTGCTGCAAAGCTCGAGATCAGGCGCCTGCTGCCTTGGTTTTCGTTACGTCTTTCGCCGATCCCTTGAGCGCTTTAAACACCAGAGCAGCAATTACTCCTCCGAGAAGCGGAGCCACGATGAACAGCCACAATTGCTGCAACGCCCAGCCACCGGTATAAATCGCCGGACCAATACTGCGCGCAGGGTTAATGGAAGCATTTGTAACTGGAATGGCAGCCAGATTCGTCGCAGTAAGAGCGAGACCGATGGCCAGGCCGGCGAATCCAGATGGAGCCTTCTCATCCGTGGCGCCTAGCACGGTGATTACCAGCAACATGGTGAAGAAGGTTTCGGTGAGAAGTGCCGCCATCATGGTGTAATGTCCGGGCGAGTGAACGTCGTAGCCGTTGATGCCGAAGGTTTCCGGCGAGAGAACGAATTGCGGCGAAACACCTTTGGCGATTGCCAGCACCAGTCCGGCGCCGATGATTGCACCAATGACCTGTGCCACCATATAGCCCGCGGCCTCGCCTGCCTTGATGCGTTTGCTTATGAGCATGCCCAGAGTGACCGCAGGATTAATGTGACATCCTGAGATAGGACCGATGGTGTAGATCATAGCCACCAGCGTGAGACCGAACGCGAATGATATTCCGATCGGGTGCACCGTGGCGCCCGCCAACACTGCTGTGCCGAGCCCTGCAAAAACCAAAACAAATGTGCCGAACAGTTCCGCCCCGTACTTCATAGTCGTCCCTCCGCCGGTGATTCTTCCAGAGAATAGGCTATTCTACAACTGCATTTTTTGCCATAAAACCGAAGTTCCCCCTTATAAGGCGAAATACCGTGATGTGCAGAAGTGGGACCTGATCCGCATCATGGTAGAGTTGTGCCAGATGAACTGGCGATGGCGAATTCAAATCACCTTGATCGTGGCGTTTGTTATCGCTCTCATCCGGATCGCTGTTGTCTTTTATGAGAGAAGTCACTGGACTGAGGCGCCAAAGCCTCAACCTGTATCCTCTTCATCTTACAGAGTGACGCTGGACGACTACGTTACCCCACACAGAATATTTCCCTACGACATTGCTTCCGCCAAGCATGAATTGGCGGGAAAGACAGTTTGGATTCGTGCTGGTAATCAATTTCCGTACTATCGCTATGTGGCCTCACGAGTTGATCTTTCACATTCAGCAGGTCTTTTGGGCCCTCTGGAGAAACTGGAAATCAAAGATGTGATCGCTCAAAGTGCGCGAGGCGGAAAACAGGCAATGGCGATTTTCTCGACAAGGGAGCCAGCGGGGGAATATGCGTTTTCGATTGGGACTCTCTCGCAGGGCAGTTACGATTTTTCCATCAATGACATCTTGTTTTTGGAGGACCCTCATCAACTGTACAATCACTGGCCAGCGGAAGTATGGGACGCAATTGACCATCATGAGATTAAGCCCGGCATGAATGAGCGGCAGGGCAGCTTTGCCCTGGGAACTGATATTCGGGTCAGCCCCGGCGATTATGGCAATCGAACTGTGGAATATCTCAACGCAGGCAAGCCCGTTACAGTTACCTTTTCCGACAATAAAGCGGTAACCGTGGAGCCAGAAGCGCATCGGTAGGTGGTTCTTGCGCCTGGCTAAGGCCATGCGTCATTTCAGGGGCTTAAAGCCACGACATTTTCTTGCTGATTCGGCCCGACTAGAACAGGTTGCGGAAAAAAGTCAAAATCGTTTGTTTTAAGGCGCTCCGCTCCGAAAGCAGGAGCTACGCGCCAGCCTTCGGCAGAGAGGAAGTGATTTGTTTTCAGTGCTCCTAACGCGGACTGAAGTCCGCTTGGCACGACCGAGGTCGTGCCCTGATACAAATCTTTCCTCACGAAGGCCATTTTTCCGCAAGCTCTCAAACCGTCGCAATCCTGCCTATGCCTCAATTCCGTGGCTACGGCGATTTTTCTGGCAGGCCTCCCAGCCTTTGCATGAGCCATTTGGCGACGACAGTGTTCAGAGCGAAGTGGAATTGCAGATCGGCTGCAGTGAGGGTTCTCCACCTCCCGGCATATTGAGGAAACGGATTTCCCGGCGCATCGAGCGATCTGAATTCTATCTGACCATGGTGGATGCGATATTCATTGACAGGGGATCCATTTTCGGAGGGGATCTTCAACAGATCAGTCGGGTTTAGAGTCGGCATTGCTCTACTCCTTGGGCAGACAAGGATGAAGGCTGGGCTGGTACCGGCCCAACCCTTTATTTGGTGTGCTCGAAAGCACAACCCACGACATTAGATAGTTAGATGCCACCTCTGCGGGAAGGCGGGTTGTCCGATCGACTGACTAAATCGAGCAGCTCAGCCCGGCGCTGTTTGAGGTGTGAAAGCCGCTAGGCCGATCCTCGTTTACGTTTGGAGAGAGAAACCTCAATCGCCTTTGATTGCAAGGCTGCGGGGAAGCGGCCTGCATCGGCAAGCACTTCGCGCAAAACCCCGTCAATCTGGTCTACGGCCTGGCGTACAGGTTCCGTAGCTTCCGGCTGGGACACATAGGTGACGCATTCAATTGCCTGAAGAGAATTGCGAATGCGGTCATTCATGCGGGAGATCATCTCCAGGCGGCGAACCATGTCGCGCTGCTTCTCGCGGACCGCGTATTGCCAGCGGAGGACAAAAACAAAAGTCACGATGGTAGCGATTGACGTCCCGACAATGCGTAGTGGACCGGTCTGATGCAGCCAATCATCGTAGACAAACCACTGGATGAAGAGAGAGGCGGCGAGTACGAAGAATGACGCTAAAAACGAAAACAGAAAAATCTTCAGGATCGAGGGGATTGGGCCGTTAGCACGCATACTTCAAGTTGCGGCAGGAAGAAAAATTTTAACATCGAGAGCACGCGGAAGAAAACGTGCAGAATCATTTTTTCATTTTCGCAGCAAACTTCTCCTGGAACTTCTTGACCTTCGGCGCCACAACGAATTGGCAGTATGGCTGGTAGGAATTGTTTTCGTAGTATTCCTGGTGGTAGTCCTCAGCCACAAAGAATTTCTTAGCCCGCTCAACGGTGGTCACGATCGGGTCGGGCCACTCACGGGCTGCGTTCAACTCGGCGATGACCTTTTCTGCGGTGACGCGCTGGTCATCAGAGGTATAGAAAATGACCGAGCGGTATTGGGTGCCGACATCGTTTCCTTGTCGATTTAAAGTGGTTGGGTCGTGCACGGTGAAAAAGACGTCAAGCAGCTCGCGGTAGCTGAGTTCGTCGGAATCGAAGGTAACGCGCACTACTTCCACGTGGCCGGTATTGCCAGAGCAAACCTGGCGGTATGTGGGATTATCGACATTCCCACCCATGTAGCCGGATTCAACCGACTTTACCCCTTCAAGGCGGTCAAAAACTGCTTCCAGACACCAGAAGCAGCCCCCGCCCAGGACTGCTATTTCTTCTTTAGGCATATCGTTTCGATGCA
>Ga0126379_10002122_pt1 | contig 12475 bp, 9 predicted proteins | sample PanSoiMetPlot_24_FD_92640 | JGI IMG/M metagenome (GOLD analysis project Ga0126379, IMG submission 92640) | Tropical forest soil microbial communities from Panama - MetaG Plot_24 | ecosystem: Environmental > Terrestrial > Soil > Tropical forest > Bulk soil | place: Panama | collected 2016-02-17
AAGGCTTCACAATGAACAGCCGGCCGCTTCCGATATCGGAGATGCCGTGCAGGTCGCCGGCTCGGCTGATCCGCGAAGCGCCGTCGATACGGCGCCAGGCCGACCAAAGATCTTCTTCATTCTTGCGACGGATGAAGCGCTTGAAGTTAATTCCCCACGTCACATCGCGCGATTGCATAAAATTCAGCGTGGCAAATGGAATAGCAACCGTTGCCGTCCAACCCTGCTCGGTAACCCGAGCTTCGGACGTCCAGACCCCGTCCCATCCGGGGTCGCCATCGCCAGTGCCGGTGTCTGTGCGCCGCTCTTCGGTGATCAAAGCGTCGCGTTGTGTACCCAACGGATTGACTTGAAAAACGTATGCGTTGCGTCGGTCGTGACCGGAGTCGATGACTATCTCGAAGTAGTCATCCAATTCTTGGCTGACATCCCGCCGAAGTTCAGTCGCTACGATTCCTGTCGGGTCGGAATCGGAACAAGTTACACCAAAGTAAACGTCGTGCCTGCTATAGAGTACCCGTACTTCGGTCCGCTCGGTCGGTGGCTGGCCTTCGAAGGGCTCCCGTTGCAGGAAGTTGTCGATGGGAGTCGCCTGTTGCCAAAGGGCATCGTTAAGTGTGCCGTCCAATCGCGGGGCGCGATCGACCCGGCTTGCCTCAGCTGTGCGAAGCTGTTCCTGTCCCCCAGTTTGCCCCGGTAGTTGCCGACCCTTCGATTGGGAGAGGGGCGGCGAAGCGCAAAGAAGTGCTATCGTTAGCAGGGAGGTCTGGAGCCGGTGCGAGTTCATCCGACTTTACCCTGTAGCAGAACTCCAACTCCGCCAGCGACGAGAATCACAACAGGTTCAGGAACCTTCTTCGTGAGCAAAAGGAGTGTCAGGGTAACGAGCCCAATGATGACTGTTCCTGTGTCAACCAGAGACCGCCGGGCCAGAATGTATGCGGCTCCAGCAATCGCGCCCACGGCCGCCGCAGTAACGCCTTGCACAAAAGCTTTGACCTGCCGGTTCTGCGCGAAGCGGCGATAGTAGTGCGCACCAAACAGCACGATAAAGTAGGGCGGTGCAAAAACCGCCAATGCTGCAACTAGCGCACCCACCGGCCCAGCTACCAGGTAGCCGATGAACGCGGCCGTTATCACCACAGGGCCCGGGGTGATCATTGCGACGGCGACTGCGTCTACGAACTGGTGCTCAGTAAGCCAATGAAATTTCGCTACAACTCCTCCGTACAAGAATGGGACGATTGCCAACCCGCTGCCGAACACAAACGCACCAGCCTTCAAGAAGAAAAGAAAGAGCACGCCCACAGTTGCGGCTGTCGCTAAGCCGTGAATTCCGGTCACGAGCGGATTCAAAGCAGCCACCACCATCGCGTGGGCCGCTCGTGAGAGAGGAGGAGGCGCCTTAACCAACATCGCGATGACGCCACACAAAATGAACAGCCAGATGATTTCAGATTGAGTCCAAGCCGTAGCTATCGCTAAAGCGCTGAAGATCGTCCAGAGGAGCCAGTCCTTGCCCACCGTTCCTCGGACGAGTTTGATGGCGCTCCGCACAATAATCGCTATTACGGCCGCGCCAATTCCGTAAAACATTCCCTGAATCCAGGACAGACTGCCAAAGTGAACATAAAGAGCCGCCAAGGCAAGCACCATCAGGAGAGAAGTCAGGATGAAGGCGACGCCAACAAGACTGGCTCCTGTCACGCCCGCACGTAGCCATCCGAGATACATCGCCAGCTGTGCGGCCAGCGGTCCAGGGGAGAGCTGCGAGAAGGCTAATCCTTCCAGGTAGTCCGCCTTTGAAATCCAATGGCGTTCTTCCACCAAATCTTTCTGCATATGGCCTGCGAGAGCGATCGGCCCGCCAAAACCCAGGGTGCCGAGGTGCAGGAAATAGACAAGCAGGCCCCGCAGAGTAAACGAGACGGTCACGTCGTTCACCGCTAGGGGTCGTTGCGTCGGCTCTGGACTCATGTTTCAGTAGCGATCTTCTTCTTTATGCCTGTGAACGCATGGCGAGACTGCTCTTATCAACGACTAATCCGTCGGGGTCGGCTCCATGATTCGCAATAGTGGGTGGCCGCCTACATTCTGCAGTGGGAAATAAACGAGGTGCGTCTCCGGATCCACGCTCACCGTGTGGGCATGCGGTATAAAAAGGCTGCCTTTGTTGACTAGTGTTTTCCCCTTCTCCCGAAACACAGTCACTTTTCCGGATTCTGCCGACACATACAACTGCTTCAGCCCGGGATCAAATGCCAGGACATCCGGATCCTTCCCCACCGGATAAGTGGCCAAAACCCGCATATTCATCAAGTCGACCAGAGCCAGCTTCTGGTTTTCTTCGCCGGCAACAAATGCCAGTCGCCCGTTCAGGTCGAGGGCCACACCATGAGGACTCTCAATTCCCGGCACGGGATAGCGTCCGACAATCTTGGCCGTTGCCGGATCGATAGCCACGAGTTCATTCTTCTCGTGGACCGCTACCAGGATGCGGCCCGATCCCGAGTCGTAGACCGTGTTCCCTGCCCCCCCGCCCAGAGGGATTACAGTAAGAAGAGTGTTCGTCGTAGCATCTATCACAGCGTCCGCATCCCCGTGTTCGTCAGAGACGAACACGCGCTTAGGACCGGGCGCATACGCAATGCCGTCCGGATACTGCACTGGTCCTGCCTTGGCGATGATCTTCAGGCTCTCCATATCAACCACCGCAACCTTGTGCTCCCCGGTGGCCGAGACATACACCCTCCCCAGTTCCGAAACAGCCCAAACGCCGTGTACGCTGGGAAAGCCGTCAAGATTCGCTACAACTTCCCGCTTCTTTGTATCGAAGACCACGAGTTGGTCGGCGTTCATGTGCGAGATGTATAACAGCCCATGCGAGGCGTCCAGGCTCTGGTAATCGAAGCGAACGGCCTTTCCCGGCAAGAGAATATCCGCCACCTTCCTCAGGGGGGACCGCTGATGGGTCTCTGATGACACCGTTGAAATGGTCGTGCCCCATACGCACACCGTGATTGCGAAGGCGGCAACTTGGTTCCACCGCCACCATGTTCTGAGCTTCATCGTTTCCTTCCTCGAATCCGAAATCGAGTGAGCGCAGGGCTCGACTCACGCTGCCGAGCGACGACCAATCTTGTTCTTATTGCTTGTTCCCCTTGCCCAGTCCGTCCAAGGCGGCTTTGAAGCCAGTCGCCAGCTTGTCCGCCGGACCTCGACCCCAATAATGGAGAAAAATGATCACAGGTTTTGAGTTGATCATGTGATTGTGAATTGCGACCACATCCAGCCCGTGGGATCGCAGGCCTTTAAGCGTTGGCATCACCTCTGTTTCCAGCATTGCGACATCCCCGGCCACAGCAGCGTCATCGTTAGTTCCAAGAAAGGCTGCCCAGGTGTTGAGACCCATACGAGCGCTGATCTTGGCTCCCATTTCCGTCACGTCGAGATCGTCTCGTCCCACGGTGATCTTATATACGGGACCATTCTGTTCACCCGTGTGGCCAACGATTTTCGCTATCCGATCAGTATCGAGCGCACCTTGCTTAGGTATTGTTTTCGCCTCGTGAGTGCTGGTTCTAGCCGGTTTCACGTGCCCTATCAAATCGATGGCTGGCTTAATCTGATTTGCCAAATCGATGGCGATCCCATGGCCATGGATATGCATGAAGAAGACGCGGGGATCATCCCAAAAGAAATGATTGTGCAAGGCAGTGACCTCCAGTCCATGGTCCAGCAGAGCGGACATCACAGGATTCACTTCGTCCTGGGTTAGAACAAGATCGCCCATCACCACGTCTTCTCGTCCATCCCCTTTGGTCATCGCGAACCAGCCGCCAAAACCGAATGGAGTTGGAGTTGGGTAGCCTGCAATTTCGGCCTGCAGGTCATTGCGGGGAACATTCACCTTCAGGACATTCGATTTGTAATCTCCCGACTTGCCTACAATCTTCAAGACCTGTTGGTAATCACTCGGAGTTTCCTGAGCAATTGCTATGGGTGTGGCGATCGCAACACTGATCACCAACAGGACAACCCTCGACCTAGTCGCTTTACTCATGGCGTCTCCTGGCACAGGGAAATTCGACGTTGATTCGTTGCCCAGCTATTGCCGAGAGTATGATTCCGAGTTTCTTCATGTCCCGCTCCTCTGCGCGCGAGGCTAGCAACCCGTCACACGAGCTCAGGCAGTTTTCGTATTGGACCGAGATTAGCTCAGAAAAATGAATATTTGCTGAAAGCCCTGCTTTTTAGTCAAAATTTCAGATTGATGCTCTAAGATTCGTTGCTCGGTGTCGTGTCTCATGCGGATATTGATTGTCGAAGACGAAAGGGAGATGGCACAACTTCTGAAAGTGGGTTTGGAGGAAGAGAACCACATTGTCAGCGTTGCCTTCGACGGTATCACCGGTTTGGAGGTGGCGCGGGCTTGCGGCTTCGACGTGATCGTTCTTGATGTAATGCTTCCAAAACTCGATGGGTTTGAGGTTGCACGTCGTCTCCGAGCCAAAGGGAACCGCACGCCAATCCTGATGCTCACTGCGCGCGATACTGTGCCCGACGTGGTGAAAGGGCTTGATTTGGGAGCCGATGATTACCTCACGAAACCGTTTTCCTTCGATGTGTTATTGGCGCGGTTGAGAGCCGCCAGCCGACGACAGTATGGGCAACCGACGAGTCTGCTTCAAGTAGCGGATCTGGTGCTTAACCGTGCCACCAGGGAAGTATTCCGAGGTAGACGCGAGATCAATCTAACCGCGACCGAGTTCCGACTGCTTGAGTTTTTGATGCGGCGTCCTGGAGTTGTGGTTTCTCGCAACACGATCGTTCAAGCCGTGTGGGGTGTTGACGACGAAGTGAACGACAACACTGTCGATGCGTTTATCCGTCTTGTACGACGAAAGGTGGATGACCCGCATAATGGGAAACTGATTAGGACTGTGCGGGGCATCGGATATTCGATGAGAGCAAGCACATAGTTTGTGTGCTCAACCGATGTCGACGGAGTTGTTTTGTAGGACCTACGTTCTGGAGCGGGAAATGAAAAAGTTGTGTTGCCTGTTTTTCATCTTATTCTTTGCGCTGTTTAGCGCAGCGGAACAAGACAGTCCTTCTAACGATGAGTTCGCACCTCTCGTTCTGGTGCGGATTATCCCTACGCCTGATGTTCAGGGCCGTTTCGACCATATGGGGGTCGACAGCAAAACTGGCCGAATCTTTGCGGCCGTTTATGGCAATGACAGCGTCGAAGTGCTTGAGGTTCAGAGGGGCAAGAGAGTGCACAGCATCCGGGAGGGGTTCATCAAGCCGCAAATGGTTGCATACCTTCCCGACTCAAACCGGATCGTCATCTCAAACGAGGGCGATGGATCCTGCAAGATCTTGGACGCGGGCACCTACAAGCTGATCGACACCATCAAGTTTTCAGACGATGCTGACCAGCTCCGCTATGATCCGGTTACCAAGCGCGTCTATGTGGGCTATGGAGATGGTGCCATAGGCATGTTCGATGCGACGACCAACAAGCGCATCGAAGGTGATTTTGAACTCGGAGCGCATCCCGAATCATTTCAACTCGAACAGAAAGGGAGCAGGATATTTGTCAACCTAGCCTCCGTCAGCCAAGTCGCGGTCATTGACCGCAGTACTCATAAGGTCGAGAAATGGAAGCTTGAGGACGCGGGAACCAATTTTCCAATGGCGCTCGACGAAGAGCATCACCGGCTGTTCGTTGCGGCTCGCAGGCCGGCGCGGTTATTGGTGCTGGACACCGATTCAGGCAAATTGATTGCCAGCCTGCCTGGTGCGGCGGACACGGACGATATGGCCTACGATGCCACTCGCAGACGCATCTACATTCCCAGTGGAGAAGGCTTTATCTTCGTTTACCAGCAAATCGATCCTGACCGATACGAGCGTATTGCGAAAATTCCGAGCGCGATTGGAGCGCGCACTAGCTAGTGCTTATTACGGCCAAGTTGGAAAGCACAACAGCCTTTACCTTGCTGTTCCTGGGCGCTCCAACAGAGGAGCGGAACTATGGGTACACGAAACGCGCGATTAGGGAGTTGCGATTGTGCTTGCACTAGAGCACGCAATTCCGTCTGCGGGGAAGAACAATGAAAAGATTTGGGATTCTTTGCCTGACGGCACTTCTTGGATGCATGACCTTCTCCAACGTCTGCGTTTCGCAGAGGGCGCCGAGGTCCAGAGCGGCTCCTCCGCTTCGCTTGATCCAGAAGATACCGCTACCCGGAGTCCAGGGGCGAATTGACCACTTCACCGTGGACGCAGAGCGGGAGCGTATGATCTTGTCCGCTCTAGGTAACAACACCGTAGAAATTGTCAGTCTCTTTGCGGGCAAAGTGGATCACTCAATTGCTGGGTTAGATGGGCCACAAGGGGTGGTTTACGTTCCAGAAAATGACCGCATTATTGTAGCTAGCTCAAGAGACCAAAAAGTTAGAGTCTACAATGGCACTTCCTTCGAATTAGTAAAAACTCTGGACTTCGGCAAGGATCCAGACAACATCCGCTACGACCCCCTCGGTAAAAAGATATACGTTGGGTATGGCGAAGACGAAACCGGAGCGATCGGAATAATTGACGCGACAACTTACGAGCGCCTTAGCGGCGATTACAACCTTGGGCGAGGCCACCCAGAATCGTTTCAGCTCGAAGTGTCTGGATCCAGAATCTTCGTGAACGATCCCGATGGCGGAAATGTAACTTTGGTAATCAATCGTGGTACGGGTGCGATTTCCAAGTGGCAGCTCAACGGGAATCGATTCAACTTCCCAATGGCACTGGACGAAGCAGATCATCGCCTGTTCGTTGGAACCAGGCGGCCATCCAAGCTCATTGTTCTTAACGCACAAACAGGCAACATTGTCACAGCGTTGACCTGTGCTGGCGACACAGATGATATGTATTATGATGCGCACAGTAGGCGTGTTTACGTGATTGGGGGCGAGGGAGTCATCAGCGTTTTCCAGCAGAAAGACCCCGATCATTACGAGTTGAGGGCAAACATCCCCTCCTCCATCGGCGCACGAACGGGATTTTACTTTCCGACACATGACACGGACCGTCTTTATGTGGCGGTCCCATCCCATGCTGGGCAAATTGCGGAATTATGGGTTTATGAGGTACAAGACTGAGCTCTTACCGCGAATGACTTCTATACATTTGCACGGCCCAGCCAGCAGCAACAAGACTGTGGACGGGTCCACCCGGCTGGTTGTCGAAGAAATCGATGAGCCTTTCGACGATCGGCTCATCAGAGTCGTGCAGGGAGTCGCGAATTCACTAAGCGCGAGCGCATAGTTATGCGACCTCTGCCAATGCGAGTGCGGCTGACTGCATGGTACTTTCTCGTGCTTTGCCTGACGTTCGGTGCTTTTTCCGTACTCGCCTTCTTCGAAGTGCGCGGAAGCATTCACTCAGCCGTAGACGAAGGACTCCGTGACCGCGCCGCTGACATTCAAGAGCTCTTGGAGCGACAGTTATCTCCTGAACAAGTGAAACGCGAGCTGGCCGAGGGTACGAGTCTTCGAGGCGAAGACGACATTCTCCAGATCGCGGAAGCGCACGGGGAGTGGACGTATAGCTCTGTTTCCGCTCTCCGCTACAGCTTGCATCTGGTGAGCCCAGGAAATCCGGGCGGAAAGTTTCAGTTCTCGACGACGTATTCGGGGGACATGCCACTCAGAGTCCTGAACGGGCAACTCCGTGCCGGCAACAAAGCATACGATCTTCAGATTGCCGCGCCCATGGATGACTTCTATGACGCGGTGAACCGGTTCGCCTTATTACTTCTGTTCTCCGTTCCTCTCCTATTGCTGGTGGCATCAGCGGGGGGCTACTGGCTAAGTAGGAAGGCGGTTGCTCCGGTAGGGGAAATAGCCCGAGCAGCACAGTCGATCAGCGAACATGAATTAGCCAAACGTTTGCCCACATTGCAGACGGGAGACGAACTACAGAGCCTTTCTGAAACCTTGAATCAGATGTTCGATAGGTTGGAGCGTGCGTTCAAACGGATCACGCAGTTTACGGCTGATGCTTCGCACGAGCTCAGGACCCCTATTGCGCTCATGCGCACCAGGACTGAGATCGCGTTGCGGAAGCAAAGATCTGAAGCTGACTATCGCGACACAATCGTTCGTATCCACCAAGAATTGGAAAGGACGTCCACCCTTATTGAGAATTTGATGACTCTCGCCCGTGCTGATTCGGGCAGTGAGGCACTTCAGTTTCGCTCGACAAATCTGAATGAAGTACTTCTCGAAATATACGAACCAGCGAGACTTCTGGCTATGGGAAAGTCCATTCACTATGACCAAGGGCTCCCGGAGACGCCGATTCGTATCAACGGAAACGCTCCATCCCTGCGGAGATTGTTCCTGATTCTGATTGACAATGCTGTGAAATATACGGCGCGCGGAGGCCGCATTTCGGTTGTACTGAATACCAGCAACGGCACTGCTGTGACAGAGATTCGCGATAGCGGGGTAGGGATTTCGCCGTCCGACCTACCTCACATTTTCGAAAGGTTCTATCGGGCCGACGCCTCGCGTTCCAGGGAATCGGGCGGAGCTGGGCTTGGCCTATCCATTGCAAAATGGATCGCGGAAGCTCATCAGGGCAACATTTCGGTTGCCAGTAAAGTTGATGAAGGGTCAGTCTTTCGAGTTCAGATTCCTGTGCCCAACGACGGCTTAACGGCGGTAGGAAACGACTGACTCTGTCGAAGTCCTTTCATGAACAGTAATTTACCTTCTTTTCATTAGATCTTCAGACCGCGTAGCTACGACTGATTATTCATACGGAGAGTGCTGGATAGAACGGAGCTGGCAAGGTGCGAGTTTTCCAGTCGAATTCGAGCCAAAAGTCAGTCCTTTTGTTGGCCTTATTCGCTTTCCAAATTTACATTCTGGGATGCATTCAAGTCCAGGCGCAGGTTGTAGAAAGAACTCTTTCCGGGAGGATTACATCGGCATCCGGTGCCCCAATTGCCGGTGCGCGGCTTCTCCTTAAGAACAGCACAAGTTCTGACACCAGATCGGTAAAGGTGAATAGCGACGGAACATACCTGGTGGCCGATCTTCCGCCGGGCACCTACGAAATTACCGTTTCAGCACCCGGGTTTGTGGATGCGCACGCGACGGTGGCGATACGCCGAGACCGCAACGCACTGGTGACTGTCCGAATGCAGGCAAACGCTATCGGCGAAGCAGGCAAACAAGCGGGCTCTTCAACCGTGAAAGGAGTGGTCAACTCCGTTAGTGTCAGCGAGCTACCACTGAATGGCCGGTCCGCCTCCGACGTTGCGACATTGGAGCCGGGAGTGGCAACAGCTCGTACCCAGACCTCAGGTCAAGCGCAGCGAGGATTTGGAACACAGATGACTATATCGGGAGGGCGTCCGCGGCAGAACGATTCTCGACTCGACGGTATTAGCGTCAACGACTATGCGAATGGACCGCCCGGGAGTGCGCTGGGCGTGAACCTGGGTGTGGACGCTGTGGAGCAGTTTTCAGTGCTGACGAGCAATTACCCCGCTCAGTACGGCCGCTCATCGGGCGGCATCATTAGTGAATCCACACGCTCGGGGACGAGCGACTTTCATGGGTCTGTGTACGAGTTCTTTCGCAACAGCGCGTTAGATGCGAGAAATTTCTTCGACACCAGGAAGCCACCTTTCCACCGCAATCAGTTTGGCGTGTCGCTCGGTGGGCCGATTCGAAAAGATCGAACTTACATCTTTGGTGACTACGAAGGTTTGCACTCGTCCCTGGGTGTGACCCAGGTCGATACGGTGCCGTCAGCGGCCGCCCGAGCAGGTAATCTGTCTACCGGGCACATCACTGTCGACCCAGCCGTGCTTCGCTTTGTGAATGCTTTCTATCCCTTGCCAAATGGTTCGCTCCTCGGAACAGGAGATACAGGGATTTTCAACTTTTCGGGTCAGCAGGTTACTCCCGAGAATTACTTCACGACCAAGCTCGATCACAAAGTGTCGGAACAGGATTCGCTCTCAGGCATGTACATGTTCGACACTGGAACGGTCAGGCAGCCGGACGAACTCAACGATAAGCGGACTGGGTACGACTCACGGCGGCAGGTGTTTACCGCGAACGAGACGCACACGGTTAGTCCCCACGTTCTCAACTCCTTTCGCTTCGGAGTCAACCGGGTAGTAGCGACAACAGGTCTGACGTTCCCGAGCGGAAACCCGAATGCGTCCGATCTGTCTTTTGGCACTGTGCCTGGCAAGACCGCAGCCGGGGTATCGGTGACGGGACTCACCCAGTTTTCAGGAGGACTCGGATCGCCTTCACAATACAATTTTCACTGGACGTCGATCCAAGCCTATGAAGAGCTCTCCTTGAACAGGGCGAAACACTCTTTGAAGCTTGGCACTGGAGTGGAGCGGCTTCGAGACAACATCCTGGCGATATCGGACGCGGGAGGCGTATTTTCCTTTAACTCGCTGTCTGATTTCCTGACTAACGTTCCGTTCTTTCTAAGTGCCGCCATTCCAAGCGCGATAACCGAGCGCGGGTTCCGCCAGACAATAGTTGGAGCTTATATTCAGGACGATTGGCGTTGGCGTCCGAACCTGACGGTTAACCTCGGCCTACGGTATGAAACCGCTACCGTCCCGACCGAAGTGCAGGGTCACCTGACGACGCTCCACCACATTAGGGATGCAGCGCCCCACATCGGCGATCCGTTATTCGCTAACCCCACGCGGCGTAATTTTGAGCCGCGAGTGGGAGTATCCTGGGACCCGTTCGGCAGCGGCAAGACTGCAATTAGTGCTGGGTTCGGGATTTTCGACGTTTTGCCGCTCCCCTATCTCATTCAGTTCAACGAACTCTTTTCGGCGCCTTTTTTCAAGGGCGGAAATGCCACCAACCTACCGTCAGGATCTTTTCCGAGCGCCGCGTTTGCGTTCTTAGGCTCTCTCAACACGTTTCGTCAAGCCTATTTCGATCCCAATCCGCCGCGGAGTTACGTGATGCAGTGGAATCTCACGATCCAACGGGAGCTTGCCAAGGACCTCAGCGCGATGGTTAGCTATGTCGGCTCGCGCGGCATTCACCAACCGTTTCGCGTGGAAGACGTCGACATTGTCCTGCCAACTCTCACACCGCAAGGCTATCTGTGGCCGGCTCCCGCAGGCACTGGGACACGAGTGAACCTCAATTCTGGTCGAATTACCGCCGGATTCTGGACCGGAGATTCCTATTACAACGCACTGCAGGCCCAGATCAAGAAGAAGATCGCACGAGGCTCCCTCGAACTCTCTTACACCTGGGGCAAGTCTATAGACGCTTCTTCCGGGAGTTTGGTAGGGGACGAATACACTAATTCAATCTCCAGTCCGCTATGGTTCAACCCAAGATTAAATCGTGGACTGTCCGATTTTGACGTCGCTCAAAACCTGGAGGTCAACTACACGTGGGAAATCGGAACGCCGAAGTGGGCGTCAGGAAGCAAAGCGTGGTTGCTGGGAGGATGGCAAGTAGGAGGAGTACTCGAAGCTAGCACCGGAGTACCTTTCACTCCCGGTTTTGGAGGGGACGCGCTCGGAGTGAAAAGCACAGATCCGAACATCGATGTTCCCAACCTGATTGCCGGTCCAGGTTGCAGTTCGCCAGTGAATCCGGGTAATCCCGTCAGCTACATCAAGACGCAGTGCTTCGCGGTCCCAAATCCTATTACACTCCGCGGAGACCTGAGCAGAAACACACTTATCGGACCCGGATTGGTTAACTTCGATTTCTCCGTCTTCAAGAACAACTACATCAAAAGGATCTCCGATCGCTTCAATGCGCAATTTCGCGCCGAGTTTTTCAACGTCTTGAACCACCCGAATTTTGCACCGCCCTTGGACAACCGAAATATTTTCGATTCGACGGGAAACCGCGTAGCGAATGCAGGGCTCATCACCTCGACCCAAACGCCGTCGAGGCAGATACAGTTTGCGGTGAAACTGATTTGGTGATCGATGTGCGGGGCAAAATGAGAAGTAATCGACTCTTGGTTGCTGGATGGGCCGAATCACGGTTTTGCTTTTCTGACCACGCATAAGTCGCCACGGCTGGTGATGATCGATTTTGATAGTGGTCATGTGACAGCGTGCTGATAGGGGTACCCTGAAGCCTCGGACAGTGCGGTATCGAAATCAATGCTCTGCAGTGGGCAAAGACTGGGGAGATAAACATGAAACACTTGGCGGCACTTTGTATCACACTGTTGGTTATCGGAGCTTACGCACTGTCGCAGGACCAGCCCGGCGCACCTGAGAAGGCACCCTTGCTACTGGTCCAAGAAATTCCATTACCGAACGTCGGTGGTCGCATAGACCATTTCACGTTCGATGCAAAACGCAAGCGCGTCATTGGTGCAGCTCTCGGCAACAACACCGTCGAAATTGTAGACACATTTTCGGGTCGGGACATAC
>Ga0126379_10002123_pt1 | contig 12471 bp, 12 predicted proteins | sample PanSoiMetPlot_24_FD_92640 | JGI IMG/M metagenome (GOLD analysis project Ga0126379, IMG submission 92640) | Tropical forest soil microbial communities from Panama - MetaG Plot_24 | ecosystem: Environmental > Terrestrial > Soil > Tropical forest > Bulk soil | place: Panama | collected 2016-02-17
CCTGCGCCACGAAGGCACAAGCCGGCTTTTTGAAGCGGGCTTCTCGATCGAACAAGTTGCACTCGTCACCGGACATAGAGACTGGAAGATGTTGCGCCGCTATACGCATCTGAAACCAGAAGCTCTGCATCAGCCAAATTCGCAAAAGAATGGACTGCCGATGAGAGAAGCGTCCGCAGCGTGAACTGCGTACTGTATCGCGATGCTTTGAACCCGGTGCCGGTCAGAGCGTATAACGGACATCGCCGGATGTCCGAGATGTGCCGGACAGTGGCCGCCGATACCGGCCCGTTTGAATATCTTGACGTTTTCCGAACCGCTCGCCTTCTTTCGTGCCGCCTTATCTCGACTGGTATCAGTCGGTTGAGTCCAAGTTTGGGTCCAGCCCGATCATGGCCGCCACAAAGCACGGCCTTCGCCTAAAGCACCTCCCGGCGCCCGTCGGAAGGCCGAGGAGTCGCTCGCGGACATAGCGGGTGCTAGCGGTGGACTCTCCAGGGGCTCCCAGAGCCTTCTCCGACCGATGCAGGGGCGACGCACGTATGCGCTTGCAGCCCTTATGTGCCCGCCGCGGACTCAATCGGCTCCAGGATCGCCGCGTCATCATTCTCGGGCTTGTTCACGCGCGTCGGGATCGTTGTGCTACCGCCCACTTCGCCGGAACATGCGCTAAGATCGGTGTCGCCCATGTCCGGTACTTTCGAACTGCGCGCGGGCGACGTCTGTTTGGCTACTTGGTCATCCCTGCCTTCGACGCGGGCATGGGCGGCGCGTTCGAGATCGCGAACGTGAGCCACACGTTCCAGCCATCGGCTCGATTCTTGGCGCCGAATTCGCCGTAGGCTTTGAGGTTCAGATACCCCTGCATGTTGTCGGCCATCGGGACGATGTAGCCGATCTGCGGCCCGACGGCGAAAACTTGCGACTCGAAGCAGCCGACCCGGTTGCCGGAGCCGCTGTCGCACGAAATTTGTTTATACGCATAGCCGACCAGACCGATCTGGAGCTGCTTGGTCAAGAACTGCGATGCGCCCCAGTCGAAATGCATGTCCACGCCGTTTTGATACTGGGTATCCTGGTTGATCAAATTGTAGGTGAAGCCGAGCACTCCCGAGAATTCGTGCCCGGCCTTCTGGTCGAAGTAAGTGTAGCCGCCGCCGGCGTCGATCGCCCCATGACCGATGCCGATGTTGGCCAGGCTCGTCGAGCTATAGAGCCCGACCGGAGCGTCGCCGGCGCCATAGATCATCCAGTTGTGCACGCCGGAATTCCAGCGCAGCGTGACTATCGGAATGAGATCTCCGAATCCGAAGACCTCGTCGGTGCGGCCGCCGCCCACGTCGAAACCGGGGCCGCCCAGGCCCAGATTGCCCGTCAGCGCCGCATCCACGTTCGCGCGATTTCGGCCAATGGGCACGATCATGTTGACTGCCGCCTGTCCTCCGAGGACAGGCGTTGCGAACACGTAACCCGGAAGGAGGAAGCCGAGGTCAGCGTCCGCGTGGAGGTTTGCGTTGATGTTGCCGGTGAAGTTCACGTTGAGGCGTCCGGGCGCGACCTGGCGCGCGAAGGCGACGTCGGCTCCGGCGCTCACCGACGTATGGTAGTAGATGTTCTCGAGCGTCCAGCCGGGCACCTGCGGCGCCGCCGCCAGGCTTCCGAAGAAGCCCGGCACCCAGAAGCTCACGCCGCCTTCGTCGGCGCGTGCGGCCTGGGAAGACATCGCGATGGCGGTGACCACGACGACTGCGGAGCATCGCCGCATCAGCGGACTGCATCCCGCGTGATGCGCGGTCCGCGATTCACTCCTCGCCGTCGTTGCTTGCATGGCCGAGCCCCCCCTGAGCGTACCCCGCGAATCTCGCCATCTTGAGTCATATTTTAGACAGAGCAGAATAAGCCGCCATGCAGGTTTGAACAGAATGGCTTCTATCCACGAAAGTTTTTGAACGATGACCGAAAATCAAAAGCACGGGGGTATTACAAGGTAACTTGCATGCCTTTGGACGAGCCTGCGCGATCTGCCTGCTCATTCGTCGCGCAACAAAATACCTCACGGAACTACTGGACTACGGCAAAGAATGAAAGCTTGCGAAGATGATCAGTTGAACGATTCCCCGAAGCACAGTGGTCGCGTACCGCGCTTGCGTGACCCACAGCCGGAATTCGGTCTGCGCGAACAGGCCGACGAGCGTCGGACAGTCATCAAGCCGCCGCGTGTGGAAGGGGAGCTGCTTGTAAGTCTTCCACGTTCGCAGGCGGCGCCGCGCGACGCACCCGACTCGGGGCCTGTCCTCAACCAGGATGGTGCGAAACGCGCAGCACGCCGGGAGCCCGCCGCCAGATCGTGCCGTTGTCGAACTGGATCACCAGCCCGCTGGGCGAGTAGATCGCGCCCATGTTCGCCCGGTCGATCCAGAGGCGGCCCGGATAGTTGACCCAGGCGCGCGAGGCCATGCCGGCGTCCGTCACCAGATTGAGGTTCCAGCCGTTCTGCGTGACGAAAGCGAAATGGCCCGGCGCGCCGGACCCGCACATCGTCGTGCATTGATATCGGCCGGTCAGATTGACCAGCTGTTGCGCCGAGGCGGGCGTGGCGAGGCACACTGCCGACAAGGCGATCACGCTTGACACCGTTCTCATGACGTCCTCCGCTATGACGGGCTCGGGCCGGGTCACGAAGGCTCGGCAAGCTCGTTTGCGCGAAAATGCTAAATCTCGCTCAACGGACGGCGATATTGCCTTTTTGGGCAAACATATTGTCTTTTCGGGCAAGCATTGGTGGATCGCTGCGTCTTCAATCAACGCCGATCGCTCATGTTCATCGCACCGCTCTCCCGCAAGCATGGCACCCGGACAGTGGTCCGCCCGCGGCGCGCAGCGTCGGGGCGGCGCTTCGTTCCATGTCCGGTAGACCGTCGCGGCATTCCCCCAATCGCAGCCCGGAACCTCAGGAATGAGGACGTAGGTCTGCGCCGCGGGCGGACACTTCTCGGTCAAGGCGCAAGTGCCGCCGGGCACGATCAACCCTGGGTGACCGCCGGCGAGGCGTGACGGATCCGATCCAACTTGCGCAAGCGCGATGTCAAAAGATACAAGCGGGACGTGCCCGCACCGGCTGGATCGGATCCGCCGCCCCGACTCGGTCCGGGACCAAACGCGTCGATCGACCACCGTCGCAGACAAAGAGTGGTGAGATGAGCCGCCCCGCGCGAAGATTCTGCATCGCGCCGATGATGGACTGGACGGAAACTTTCGGTATTTCAGACGGTTGCGAGGATTCGTGTGCAAAATTTGCACACGCATGTTCGTCTTTTCTTTTGCTTTCGTTCCTGTCCAGGAGCGCGCTTGAACCCGCCGAGCTGCGATCAAGCTCGCGATGCTGCGTATTCAATCGGGGTAGGGTCGCCAGCAGGCTGTCACCCCTAAACTCTTCTTGTCGGACCGCGGCGCGCCCATAGACCGTCAACGAATCGGGGAGCCGGCATCTGCAATTGCCCAGCCCGCAACCTGCGCTGCATGAGGACGCTCCACGATGGGCTCGTCAGGCTCGAGTGTCCTTCAATCCACTGGTTCGCGGCGTACAGGTCCGAAGCGCTGCGGCATCACGATGAATTCAGGATGGAATATCGACCCGCCTAGCACGCGGCCTGCGTTACAGCTGACGAACGAGATCCTGGCCGTGTCCCAACAGGCGGACTGATGAAGAAATTATCATTTCTTCACAAGTTCGCTGCGCCGCCCTGCGCCGTGCCGCCGCGAGAGTTTGGATCGAGATCGCCAACTGCACTCATGAGCAAATACTGATTTCTTCATGAGTGGTGCCGACGAGCATTGGATCTTCGAATCTGAGGGAGTTCGAGTCTCTCCGAGCACGCCACGCAATGCTCACCCCCTCCGCCACTCGTTTTGAGCGACGCCCCAAACTGGGTTGGCGAAATCTCTTAATGGCCGGCATCCTGACGCCTCGTTTCTCCCCGACAGTGACCGATCCCGGATCCTGCCGCCGCGTGTTGGTCCCGCGCGCAAGGGGTGCATCGTCATGTCGAGACTAGCGATCGTTTTGGTGATGGCACTCACGACGTCCGCGGCTAATGCGCAAGATTCCGAGTCCGGACGATCTCACACGCCGGCCGTTGTCGGCACTACCGTTTCTGTTTGATGGACGAATGCGTCGTGATGGCGTGCGGCGGGGAGCGCGCCAAGGCGACCATCATCCGAACGCCGGCGCGACCGACGTGCAGCCGAAAGCAGAGCAGCCCGCGCGCGAACGATGAGTCCGGCCACCCGTTTTATTGGCTCGTGCGGTCTACGAGGACACGGCCCGGCCAAATTGAGCGACCGCCCTCGGGCGGAACTGATGGGCAGTGCCAGGAACGATTCTGACACGTCGGCGATTGAGCTTTGATGAGCAAAGAACCAAAGCCGACCAAACCGCCGCCAGAAGAGCCGGGGAGGCCCCCTCCGGTTGAGGAACCACCGGAGCCACAGCCCAACGAGGATCGGCCGTTGACCGATCCGGTTCCTCCGGACCCCGATTTGCCGAGAATGTAACCTCTTCGTCGGGGTAGGAGCGCCAAGCCGTTGAACCTTTGCGCATGTCGGCCCGGCCGGTCGCCAGCCAGGGCATGCATTTCGATCTCAAGCACCGGCACCGACGTGTCATCGGCAAAGAGATGGTCGGAGGCGAACACGTCCTTGCACAGCCGCTCGTGCAGCGCGTCGGGCCACCAGCATGCGCCACCGACCCATCCGGCCAGCGTCGAGCGGTCGAGCTCAACGCCGTGATGCGCAAAGATTTGCGACTGCCGGTACAGCGGCGTGTGATCACAATATTTGCTGACCAGCACCTGTGCGAGCAGCGCCGGGGTCGCCAAGCCGCCGGCGATTGGGCGCTCCGGCGCCGGCGCCTGACACACCGTTCCGCATGTACGACAGCCATATTTGGGGCGGCAAATGCGGATGACGCGGAGCTGCGCAGGCACCCAATCCAACATCTCGCTGACGCTCTCCCCGATCGGATGCAGGGCGCCACCGCAGCATGCACAGGTCACCGTTCCGACGTCGGCCCGAACCTCTCACGTGGCAGATGACTGGGAAGTGGCTTGCGCCTTGGCTTCCCATCCTTTGGTCTGGCAGCGGGCTCCCGCGCAGCTTCGGCGGACGCATTGTCGCTCTCGACATCATCCAGTCCAAGCGCGAGCTGGTCGTCATCGATACGCTCGGATCGCCGTCCGAACTGCGCGCGCTGCAGCTTGCGAATGATCAGGCGAAGACGCTCGATCTCACCGTCATTATGCTGGCAGCCGCTGAGAAGGCCGGCGGCCTCCACCGCCGATCCGGACGCAGTGCCCAGAGCCGTGCTTTCGGCCGCGGTCGGGCGGCGAGCATCGCGACCGCCCGGCTGATGACGGACCGGACCCGCAGCCTCACGGTCAAGGCGCGGGTGATGCGGCACTAGGCGAGGGGAGCGCCTGTCCCTCCCGCAAACCTCACCCAGTAGCGGGGGAGCGCGCATCGGTTGATGCTGTCCGCGATGAGGGATGTTTGCAGACTGATCTGGTGGGCGCTGGTCGGTCTATTCCGCTCGAGGTCGGCGCTTGAAGCTGAGAATCTGGTGCTGCGCCAGCAGCTCAATGTTCTGCGGCGGACGGGGCCAAAGAGGCCTGCCTTCAGCTGGACCGATCGATTGATTTTCGTCGGCCTCGGTCCTGTTCGCCGATGTTCGAGCGGCGCTGGCGATTATCAAACCGGACACCGTGATCCGTTGGCACCGTATGGGATTCAGAGCCTACTGGCGCTGGAAGTCGAGGTCGCGCGGCGGACGGCGACCGTGCCGCGTGAGGTACGTCAATTGATCTGTTACAAACCCCATGATCAGAAATGCGCGAGGTCCGGAATGATCATGCGCGCGGCAGCCTCGATTAGCGCGAGATGGGAGAATGCCTGCGGAAAGTTTCCCAGGTGCCTCCCCGTCTTTGGGTCGAACTCCTCGGCATAGAGGCCGAGGGGCGAGGCGATCCGGAGCAGCCGTTCCATCAGGTCACGGGCTTGTTGCATCTCTCCCACGATCGCGAACGCCGACACAAGCCAAAAGGAGCAGATCAAGAACGTTCCCTCCTTGCCGGAAAGCCCGTCGTCGGTCTCATTGGTGCGGTAGCGCAGGACGAAGCCGTTCTCGGTCAACTCCTCGGCAATGGCGAAAACAGTGTTGCGAAGGCGTTTGTCGTCAGGTGCGAGGAACTTGAAACTCCCCGCCAGCAGTGTCGAGGCGTCCAGCGCGTTGGTCTCGTAGTGCTGACGCAGCACGCCCCGGTCGCTGACGCCGTGCGTGAGGACGTCGGCCCGGATCTCGTCCGCCGTTGCGCGCCATGTCGCCGACTGCTTCGAGTCGCCTCGGATCTCTGCCAGTGCGCTCGCCCGGTCCAGCGCGACCCAGCACATTAGCTTGGAGGACACGTAATGCTGAGGCTTGCCGCGGGCCTCCCAGATGCCCTGGTCGGGGTCGCGCCAGACACGGGTAGCGCACTCCGCCTGCGACTCGACGATCGGCCAGAGTCGGCGTGGCAGGCGCTGGTTCCGCCGGGTATGGAGCAGAATCGAGTCGAGGACCGCGCCGAAGACGTCGTTCTGATGCTGACGAAAGGCGGCATTACCCACGCGAACCGGACGCGCACCTGCATAACCCGAGAGATCCTCCCGCGTCGATTCGGGCAGTTCGCGACGGCCATCGATGCCGTACATTATTTGCAGCGAACCGTCCTCGGTCGTCTTGACGTCGGCGACGAACTGCATGAACTCGTCCGCTTCCCAGTCCAGGTTGAGCCAGTGGAGTGCCTGGAGCATGAAAGTCGCATCACGCATCCACGTATAGCGGTAGTCCCAGTTGCGCTCTCCACCGGGTGTCTCTGGGAGGGAGGTGGTGAGAGCCGCGACCGCTGCGCCGGTCGGCATGAAGGTCAGACCCTTGATGGTGAGCGCAGAGCGCACGATCGGGACGCGGTAAAGGTGGTCCGGAATGCGGGCCTCTCCCAGCCAAGTACGCCAATAGCGAATCGTGGCCGCGATTCGCGCTTCAGCTTCGTCGGCGTCTCGCGGTGCGGCGAGTCCTTCGGCCCAGGAGAGCGCACAATACGCCCGGTCGCCCGGCCCCAGGACGTGGCGCGCCCGAACGCTGTTGCCCTCGATCCCCAGCGCGAGATCCGAACGGAGGCGGATCGTTTGCCCCGCGCCGCTCGCGTCGGCTGCATGGCGGTCGCCATCGACCGCGATCCACTGCGCCGACACCCGGCCGTAGTCGAAGGCGGGCTCGCAGACAAGTTCGACCTCGACCATGCCTTCGAGCCCGAGGACCGTTCGCACGAGCATATGGTCGGCGTCGTAATCTGCCGGAGGCCGGGTGTGGGGTGTGATCTTGTCGACATGATCCCAGCGACCGATCGTCAACGCGTCGCGCACAAGAATCCAGCCGGTCGGCGATTTCCAGGTCGTGACCAGGACGTTCGTTCCCGGCTCGTAGATCCGCGTTGTCGGGTGGTTGATCCCGAAGGGTCCAAAGCGAAAGCTTCCGGCCTGCCGGTCGAGCAGGCCGCCGAACACGCTCGGCGAGTCGAAACGGGGCACGCAGAGCCAGTCGATCGATCCGTCTGGGCCCACGAGTGCGCCGGTATGGCAGTTGGACAAGAACGCGTAATCGGCGATCGGCGGGAACGGCGAGGGTGCGGCCGCACTCTGCTCCTGAGGTGCCCTGTCTGCCTGCCGGGCAGGCGCTCTGTTCTCGACGGCGCTCACATCGTCACCCGGGGACCGACACGGTATAGGGAGTGGAAAGTCATCACCTTCCCTCTGATCGGGGACAGCCGGGCTGACCGGAGTCCCGAAATATGAAAGCGCGTGCCGCCAGCCGGCAAATATCTCCTCCGCGAGCGTCGCGACCATCGGTTCGCCGACGGCGATGAGCCCGAGCGCGATCATGATCCGGCCCTGGATCAGCCGGGCGCGCGAAGCGGCCCGGTCGCCATGACGCGCAGATGAGCGATTCTCACACCAGAGGCCGTCGGCGCGATATTGCCTCTAGGTGCAGTCCCGGTTGTCTCTTGGTGCAATATCAGGCGCGCAGCTTGGTCCCCTATTGGTAGGAGCGCGAGCGGCGGATGTTGGAATGGATGATCGGCGCCGTCCGCGGCCCGCGGGTGTGCGGCGTGTCGATCGAGCCTGTGATCGAGGATGGAGTGGACCGAGCGGCCTTGTGGCGGACGGACCGCCACGATCCTTGTATCGCCTCGAAATGCCGCTCGTACGACGTACGCGCGCGGTCAGACCGAGGCCCCCTCTGGTCGTTCTTCGCCCGCGCCGCGCTAAGGAGACGATCATGGCCCCGAAAAGAGCACGCCATAGTGTCGTGGTTGTTGGTTCAGGCTTCGGCGGGCTCTTTGCCGCCAAATCGTTGGCGCGCGTGCCCGACGCGATCGAGGTCACGTTGATCAGCCGCACGAACCACCATTTGTTCCAGCCTCTGCTGTATCAGGTGGCCACGGGAATCCTCTCCGAAGGGCAGATCGCACCCGCTACGCGTGATGTTCTCAAAAAGAAGAAAAACGTATCTATCGAGCTGGCTGAGGTGACTGGGTTCGATCTCGCGGCACGGCACGTTACTGCGGTCCAACCGAGCGGACGGCTCGTGAACCTCTCCTACGACAGCCTAATCGTCGCCGCGGGTGCTGGGCAGTCGTACTTCGGGCACGACGAGTACGCGGCATGGGCGCCCGGAATGAAAACGCTGGCGGACGCGCTCGCTCACCGCGCACGGATATTCGGCGCGTTCGAGATGGCCGAGCTGGAGGACGACCCGGAGATCCGTCGGGCGTGGCTCACTTTCGCCGTCGTCGGCGGCGGTCCGACCGGCGTCGAGATTGCTGGCCAAATTGCGGAACTGTCGAGGCGGTCACTCAAGCACGAATTCCGGCGATTCGACTCTGGCGAGGTACGAGTGCTCCTTTTCGAAGGTGGCCCGGAGATTCTGGCTACTTTCGGCGACAACCTCTCCAGGAAAGCGACCCACGAGCTGGAGAAGATCGGCGTCGAGATTCATTTGAATTCACTTGTTACGCACATGGACGCGAGCGGAGTCGATGTGAAGGGGGCGGACGGGTCAATGCAGCACTTTCCCTCGAAGACAAAGATCTGGGCCGCAGGAGTCTCGGCATCGCCTTTGGCGAAGATGCTGGCGGACGCCTCCGGCGCTCGATGCGACCGGGTCGGCCGCGTCAAGGTGGAACCAGACTGCTCACTGCCCGGACACCCGGAGGTGTTCGTCGTCGGCGACATGATGAACTGCAACGATCTGCCGGGCGTTGCCGAGGTTGCCCTTCAGTCCGGTCTCCATGCCGCCCACGTCATCAGAAACCGCGTCAGAAACGGTGCCGAGCCGACTCCCTGGAAGTACCGGGACCTTGGGAGTATGGCCGCCGTGGACCGTCGCAGCGCCGTCCTCAGCGCGCACGGGTTGAAGCTCTCCGGCCGAATCGCGTGGCTCATCTGGCTCGTCGTGCACATCACTTTCATGACGGGGTTCAAGAATCGCTTCACGGCTCTCGTCCACTGGTTCCTGTGTTTCCTTGGCACAGGCCGCGCGGAACGCGCAATCGTCGGCGACCTCGACCAATGGCTCGCTCACGACCCAGGTCTCTGTGGTGATCGCGTAGGAAACGATGCGCTTGCTCGACAAGCAGGAGTGCGCGGGAGCCCACCGCGCTCCATCAAGATGGATGACGCGGGAGCACCTCCTCACTCAGACAAATCGCACACATGACGTTGACTAACATCGATTGCTCCGCTCTCGTTGCTCGACCGCGCTAGCTAGAGCACGTTCCGTTCCTACGGAATCGGAACGTGCTCTAGATTCATTTATTTGGCGCATATTCTTATCGGCGAACCGGTGCCCACCCCGGATCAAGTCCGGGGCAGGCTTTCGCCGGAATATGCGCCGGGTCACGGGGGTCATGTTATTCATCAAGGCTATGGCGCTTTATGGATTGGCGGGCTGGCTGATGGAGGGCGCCGTTCTTGACTCTATACACAGCAGGTGACCGTCCGGATCGCGTAGTAAGGCGCGGAATTCTCCGTTTTCCGATGTGGTCGAGCTTGAGATGATAGTGTCGCGGTTGAGTGCAACAATCGCATCCAGTGCCTGACGTTCCACCTCGAACACGAGTTGCGTCGCCGCCACGTCGTTTCGACTGGTCAAGAGTTCACGACGATCGAAATTGCCGCGATAGCATAGCAGTTCGACGTGAGGGACAGCTTGCACCGGCGGGGCCAGAGCTGTCACCTCGACGACCGCTCCGAGAAGATTGTCGAGCCTTTCCTGTTCGCGACCAACGTTCAGGGAACTCGCGGTGCGCGTCAGCCCTAGTCGACCGTAGAACGCAATGCTTCGGCCGGTATCAGCCACGGATATTGCGGAATGATCGATGCCCAGGAAAAGTTTGCCGGACCTGATCGCCCAATGGCCAGGCGCCGCGCCAGGTGCAAAGGCGAGCATTTCGAGCGGATGACCCTCAGAATCGCGAAATTTGAATGCTGTCACCCCGCCGGAGGATGGCGGCAGAAATTGCGGGCCATCGGTTGAGATCGCCGTCCAGTTATGAAGGGCCTGCAACTTCGCATAGGCCGCTGCCATATCGGACACTACAATCGCGAAATGCTGAAACGACGGATCCCATCCAGGAACACGGTCCGGATACCTGCATCCTCGTGGCTGCGGCTCGGCGAGCTCAATCACCTGGTTACCAAGGTGCAAGGACGTTATTCGCACCTGTCCCTTTGCAAGTCCGATCAGTTCTGCAAAATCTGGATCGATCTTTGGCGGGCCCTCGGTGCACGCGAAGCCAAAGGCGCGTATATAGAACTCCGCCAACCGTTCCGCCTGGTGGCAGATCAAGATTATCCGCGACAACTTCTGAACCGAGGTCACGGGACTTGTACACCCCTGCAATTTAAGAAAATGGCGTATAGTGTCGTCCAGCCCCCAATGAAAAGACGATTCTTGGCCGGACCGCCGAACGTCACGTTGGAGACCCGGTGTGGCACGAAGAGCCGCCCGAGTAACTCGCCATCCGCACTGATGCAGTGGACACCATCGGCTGCGCTGCTCCAGATGTTGCCATTGTCGTCAACCCGCATGCCATCGCAGTATCCCGGTTCGATCTTGTGGAAAATGTCGCCGCCGGATAACGTCGCGCCATCAGCTCCAACATTGAAAGCGCGAATGTATTGGCGCGGCGATCGTTCCGCATGGTTTCCGGTTTCGGCGATGTATAATCGTGTTTCGTCGGGCGAAAAGGCGAGCCCGTTGGGGCCGTCGAAATCGTCCGTGACGATTCTTATGTCGCCCGTTTCCGGTTCAAGCCGATAGACCGCTGGCGGTTGTTCCGACGCCTGCCGTTCTCCCTCATAGTCGTTCGAAATCCCGTAGAGGGGATCGGTGAACCAGATCGAACCGTCTGACTTCACCACCACATCGTTTGGCGAATTCAATCTCTTGCTGGCATGGCGATCGACCAATGTGGTGACGTGACCGTCATATTCTGTTCGATATAGACAACGTCCGCGGTGCGAGCAGGCAATCAAGCGGCCCTGGCGATCGCGCGTTTGTCCGTTCGCGAAGTGCGATGGTGCGCGGTACACCGAGACGCCTAGCCCTTCGATCCAGCGCATCGTGCGGTCGTTGGGCAGGTCCTGAAACAGCAAGCAGTTGACGTCCCCCATCCACACCGGCCCCTCAATCCAGCGAAAGCCCGTGGCCAGCGTCTCTAGCGCCGCGTTGCTCAGGATGTAGCGCGCAAAGCGTGGGGAGCGAATGTCAAAACCATCCATGGCTCACCGGAATCGACAAGCCGAGGCGACCGTCGGTAGCATCTCGAACTGCACCAGCATCAGGACCGCCGGTTCCGGTCCGACCGCGCCGGATAGGTGCCCCCGTTTACCGTTGACTTGGCGGGTGTTCTGATCCTCCCCAAAAGAAATCTCACCTGGACCCATTTCGACGCGAACGCCATCCATCGACTCGACGAACCAACGTCCGGACAAAGGAATGATCCATTGCGGCCGGGGATTTTCGTGCCAATCTCCGGACCAGCCAGCCGGCAGCACCGTCACAAAAACTGTCGCGTCATTTCTCGTCTTGGCGCCGATCCATTGCGGGGCGGCTGTGGGCTGGATCGGTGCCTTGTGAAATTCGGCCAGTTCGCACCGCGATTGGTGGCTGATCCCATCGGCATCGGTCCAGATGTGCCAGTATGGAACGACAGGCGAGGTCTCCGCGCTCACGGCCGTACGTGCTCCTGTGTCAGTCGGTAAGGATGGGATTGAATCGTCGGATGGGCGAGAAACTGCGCGATCGACGACGCATCTGTCCCGAAGACGATGAGAAGAAAGCCAGCGGCCAAAGCCAAGTTCTTCCAAAAATCC
>Ga0126379_10002124_pt1 | contig 12467 bp, 11 predicted proteins | sample PanSoiMetPlot_24_FD_92640 | JGI IMG/M metagenome (GOLD analysis project Ga0126379, IMG submission 92640) | Tropical forest soil microbial communities from Panama - MetaG Plot_24 | ecosystem: Environmental > Terrestrial > Soil > Tropical forest > Bulk soil | place: Panama | collected 2016-02-17
GCGGCGGTTGCCTTTGCCAGGAAGCGCCGGGCTGCGGCCGCCGCCGTCGAGGCGACGCCCGCGCGCGCCCAGGCGGCCCTGGGTTGAGGGTCGCGACCCCCAAACGATTTCGGCAACAGATTTGCGGGGTCGTCCCGCCCGCGCGAGGGAGACAAACCCGCAAGGAGCCAATCATGACCGAGACCAGCTGGCCGCTCTGGGAAGTCTTCATCCGCACGCGCAATGGCGGGTCGCATCGTCATGTGGGCAGCCTGCATGCCGTTGACGCCACCATGGCGTTGCATCATGCGCGAGATGCTTACGCGCGCCGCGGCGAGGGAGTATCGATTTGGGTCGTCCCCTCGGCGGCGATTACGGCATCCGACCCAGGCGATCGAGACCTTTTGTTCGAACCGGCCGCAAGCAAGATCTATCGCCATCCGACCTTCTACGAAGTACCCGATGACGTCGGCCACATGTAGCAGCGCGCTTCCGCTGGCAGCGGATCTTGATGCTGCGATGCTCGGCAGCTCCTCGGCGCTTTTTGGCTATTTGCTGCGGCTTGGCGACAATGCGCTGATGCTCGGACATCGGCTCTCAGAGTGGTGTGGCCACGCCCCGGTGCTGGAAGAGGATCTGGCGCTTGCCAATATGGGTCTCGATTTGATCGGACAAGCGCGTTCCTTCTTGAGCTATGCGGGGGAGGTCGAAGGGAGGGGGCGCGATGAGGATGCGCTTGCCTATCTGCGCGAGGCGGCAGGATACCGCAACATACTGTTGGTCGAGCTGCCACGTGGCGATTTTGCCTTCACCATGGTTCGTCAATTGCTCTACGCTGGCTTAACTCAACGCTTGTTTGAGGCGCTCGCCACCTCACGCGATTCCACGCTTGCAGGCATTGCGGCGAAGGGTGCCAGGGAGCTCGCCTACCACGTTCGGCATGCCGCGGAGTGGACCATCAGACTCGGTGACGGCACCGAAGAGAGCCACCGCCGGACGCAACTGGCCCTCGATGAACTATGGCCCTATACGGGTGAAATGTTGGAAATTGACGAGGTCGAGCGTACGCTGATCGAGCAGCATATCGCGGTCGATCCAGCGCACGTGCGCCCCGGATGGGAGCAGGCGCTCAGCGAAGTGATCAGGCAAGCCACATTGCAGCTGCCGAACCAGAACTGGATGCAGTCTGGCGGGCGTATCGGCCGGCACACCGAGCATTTGGGCCACATCCTTAGCGAATTGCAATATCTGCAGCGCACCTATCCGGGCGCCAAGTGGTGATAAACGTGCCGCGCACATCCGTCGCCTGTCAGCAATCTGCAGCGCTCGCCCGCGCCTGGGCCGCGGCAGGCGGTGTCTTCGATCCGGAAGTTCCCGTTCTGACCATCGCGGATCTCGGGGTGCTGCGCGAGGTGCGGATTGCCGACGGGGCGGTGGAGGCCGTTATCACGCCGACCTATTTGGGCTGCCCCGCCATGGCCGTGATTGCGCTCGATATCGAGACCGCGCTTGCCAAAGCCGGGTTTGCGCGCTGCAAGGTCACAACGGTCCTCTCGCCGCCCTGGACCACGGACTTCATGAGCGAAGCCGGGCGGGTCAAGCTCAAACGCTTTGGCATCGCCCCGCCGGCCGGCAAGGCCTCGCGCCGCGCTTTGTTCGGAGAGGAGCGGGTCGAATGCCCGCGCTGCGGTTCTTCGCACACGACGCGCGTGTCTGAATTCGGCTCCACCGCCTGTAAGGCACTTTATCGCTGCGATGTCTGCAGCGAACCTTTTGACTATTTCAAATGCATCTGAGCTTGGGCAGCGCAATGGTCGACCGACGAGCGGCGCGACGTCTGACGTTTGCTCCCCGGTCTGTGGCGTCGCCGTCAAGGTCGACGACGCGGCTTGTCGACCGCATCCGGCCGATCGTCCGCAGGCTCCGGCTCACGGCGCCCCGGGTCGACGCGTCTGCGCGCCGATGTGGGCCGCGTCGCCCGTGGACGCCAAGCGCAAAACACGAGGCCTTCGATGCTGGTTGCGTTCCATCGACTTGAGGTGGCGCAGATCCGGCCGGAAACGCCTGAGGCGGTGTCCGTGGTCTTTGCGGTCCCGCAGGAGCTTTCCCAAGCCTACCGGTTCGATCCCGGTCAGCATCTCACCTTGCGGACCGTGCTTCGCGGCATCGAGACGCGGCGCTCCTATTCGATTTGCGCCGGCCTCGACGACGGGGAGCTGCGGATCGCGGTCAAGAAAGTCGACGATGGGGTGTTCTCCCGCTGGCTCAGTGAGAGTGTCAAGCCGGGCGACTGGATCGACGTCATGACGCCACAAGGCCGGTTCGGCTTGCGCCCCGATCCGGAAGCGGCGCGAACCTACTTGGCAATCGCGGCCGGCTCGGGCATCACCCCGATCATCTCGATTGTTCGCAGCGTGCTTGAGCGCGAGCGCAAGAGCCGCGTCGTCCTGCTCTACGGCAACCGGACCACCCAGAGCATCATCTTCAAGGAAGCCCTCGAAGACCTCAAAGATCGCTTCCTCGATCGCTTCAGCCTGCTGCATGTCCTCTCCCGGGAACGCCAAGAAGTGGCACTGCTCGACGGCCGCATCGATTCCGACAAGATCGCTAGGGTGTTGCACATGCTGGCGCCTGCGGATCGCATCGATCAAGCGTTCGTGTGCGGGCCGGCCGGCCTGATCGAACAAAGCCGCGCGAGCCTGCTGCGCGCCGGGGTGCCGGCGGCCCGGATCCATGTCGAGCATTTCACGATCGACGGCTTACCGCGCTCCGTCCGGGAGCGCGGTCGCGCCAAAGCGGACAGCCAGGAACCTGCCGCAACCGTGCACGTGCGCCTCAATGGCATCGAGCACCGGGTGGCGCTGTCGCCAGGCGAAAGCGTTCTTGAGGCGGGCTTGCGTCACGGCCTCGATCTGCCCTTCTCGTGCCGCGGCGGCATGTGCTGTACTTGCCGGGCCATGCTCACCGACGGCCGCGTCGAGATGGATCAGAACTATTCGCTCGAACCCTGGGAACTTCAGGCCGGCTATGTGCTGACTTGCCAGGCGCACCCGGTGACCCAGACCCTATCAGTCGACTACGATCAGATTTGACGCAAGATCGACGACCAGGCGCAGGGCGACGATTACGCGGCGGCTTTCAGAGCGCCGCCGACAGCGCTGATCAGTCTTTCGGTCGCAAATCGATGACGCGGCGCGCTTTGCCAGCAGAGCGCTCGACCCCACCAGGGTCGCCGACCACAACCTCTACGCCCAGACCGACCGTGCCGCGGATATGGGTGCTGAGCAGCGCGGCCTGCGCGGCACGTGAGGCCGCGTCGGCATGGTTGGGGTGTGCTTCGACCAAGAGCCGAAGGACGTCAAGCCGCTGCTCACGGCGCAACTCGATCTGATAGTGCGGGGCAAGGCCGGAGCAGCGCAGCAATTGTTCTTCGATCTGTGTTGGAAAGACGTTGACGCCGCGGACGATCATCATGTCGTCGGAGCGCCCAGTGACTTTTTCCATGCGCCGCATCGAACGCGCTGTCCCGGGCTGCAACCTGGTCAGGTCACGGGTGCGATAGCGAATGACCGGCATGCCCTCCTTGGTCAATGAGGTAAACACGATTTCGCCGGGCCTGCCGTCGGGCAGCACCGTGCCGGTCTGAGGATCGATGATCTCCGGATAGAAATGATCCTCCCAAACGTGGAGACCATCCTTGGTCTCGACGCATTCGTTAGCAACCCCGGGCCCCATAACCTCGGAAAGGCCGTAAATGTCGACCGCGTCGAGCGCGAACGCCGCTTCAATCTCGGCGCGCATCGCATTGGTCCAGGGCTCGGCGCCGAACACGCCGAGGCGCAACGAGGTCGTCGTCGGGTCCAGGCCTTTGGCGCGGAATTCATCGAGGATCGCCAGCATATAGGAGGGCGTGACCATAATGATGTCCGGCTGAAAATCCTGAATGAGCTGCACTTGGCGTCCGGTCATGCCGCCGGATACCGGGACGACCGTGCAGCCGAGCCGTTCGGCGCCATAGTGGACGCCGAGCCCGCCGGTAAATAGCCCGTAGCCGTAAGCGACGTGTACGATCATGCCCGGTCGTCCGCCGGACGCACGGATCGAGCGCGCCATCAGGTCGGACCAGGTCTCAATATCGCGTTGGGTGTAGCCGACCACGCTAGGCTTTCCGGTCGTGCCCGACGAGGCGTGGATCCGCACGATCCGTTCGCGCGCGACCGCGAACATTCCGAACGGGTAGTTCTCCCGCAAGTCTTGTTTGGTCGTGAACGGGAAGCGCGCGAGGTCCTCCAGGCGCCGAAAGTCGTCAGGATGCACGCCGGCCGCGTCGAGTTTCTCGCGGTAGGCGGGCACATTGGTATAGGCGTGATTAAGCGACCATTTGAGCCGGACGGTCTGCAGCGCTGTAATCTCGTCGCGCGAGGCGGTCTCAATCGGCTCCAGGCCGAATGGCACGTAGGATGCGTCAATCATGGTGGGCTCCCCGGCAGTTCACAAACCCGACACCCCTGGGGGCGCAAGTCCGGGAATGATCTCACCCTCGATCATTCGCGAATGACCGCGGAATTCGGCGATTACCGGCCCTTCCTCGCTCGTCACCGTGACGTCGTAAAGACCGGAGCGACTGGCGCGTGTACGCTCAATCGCGCGTGCGAGCAAACGGTCGCCGGATCGAGCAGGGCTTAGAAAGGTGATCGCACAATGGTGGCCCACCGCGCGCCGGTTATAGCTGTTGCAGGCGGTCGCGAAGGCAGAATCCGCCAGCATGAAGATAAAGCCGCCATGGCACAGACCGTGGCCATTGACCATGGCGTCGCTAACCGTCATGCCCAAGACGGCGCGGCCGGGCTCCGCCGAAATCAGTCGCATGCCCAGGCCGCGGCTCGCAACATCCTCGGCCCACATCACCTCCGCACAGGCACGCGCCAAGGCGGCCGCATCCATGCCTAGCGGCTCCCTCGTCCGCTGAAGAGCGGCGGGCGCTTCTCGAGAAACGCCCGCACACCCTCAGCGAAATCTGGAGTCGCACCAGCCTGGCGCTGTAGATCGCGTTCGAGATCAAGCTGCGCCGAAAGATCGTTGGTCTCTGCCGCGTCGAGCGCCCGCTTGGTCAGCGCCAGGCCGACCGTCGGCGCTTGCGCAAAGTGCGTGCACAAGCGCTCCGCCTCCCGCATGAGCTCGGCGTCATCCACCACTTTCCAGATCAAGCCCCAGGCTTCGGCCTTCTCGGCTGGCAGCGGTTCGGCCAGCAGCGTCAGGGCCCGGGCCCGCGCGGCACCCACGAGCCGCGGCAGAAACCAGGTGCCGCCACAATCCGGCACCAGTCCGATCCGAGCGAATGCCTGAATGAAACTCGCCGAGCGCGCGGCGATGACAATGTCGCACGCCAGCGCCAGGTTGGCACCGGCCCCCGCCGCGACCCCGTTGACGGCGGCGACGGTCGGGAACGGGAGGGCACGCAGTCGGCGCACCAGCGGATTGTAATAGGCGTCGAGCGCTCCCCCGACATCCTGCGGCCCACCGGGTTGCGCGACCCGCTCGGTGAGGTCTTGGCCGGCGCAAAATCCGCGACCCGCACCAGTCAACAACACGGCCCGACAGGAGGGATCGGCTTCGCACTCGGCCACTGCAGCCGCGAGCGCGCGGTGCATCGCCTCATCGAACGCATTGAGGCGAGCGGGCCGGTTCAGCGTGATCAGGCGGTAGCCGGCACGCCGGTCGACGAGGAGGGGTGGTTCGGCCATGAACGATCCTCTCCCGGGTATCAGTCCGCCGCGACCGGCCGGCCGCAGAATTATGGTCGGGACCCCGGGCGTGTCAACGCCCGGCCTTTCGGCTCACGAGGTGGCACCAAGTCGCCGTGCTGTCGCACCGCAAGCCTGGCGCGCGGCGTGCTCGAACGCGAGCCAAATGGCCGTGGAAAATTCTAGTGGAGCATTCTGGATGGCAGATAGGTGGCAAGGATCGGGAAACTGATGAGCAGGAGCAGGCGCACCAGGTCGGTAAGGATGAACGGGATGACCCCATAGAAGATCGTCGAGATCTTGACGTCCTCAACCACACTCTTGATGACGAACATGTTCATGCCGACCGGCGGATGAATGAGACCGAGCTCGACCGTCATCACGATGATGACGCCAAACCATATTGGATCGAAGCCGAGTTGTTTGATCACCGGGAAAATGATCGGAATCGTCAGGATGATCATGGCCAAGGCGTCCATGAGGCAGCCCAATACCAGGTACATCAGCATGATCAGCGCCAGCACCCCGTAGCGACCGACGCCAAGGCCGGTCAGAAAGGCGGTCACCTTTTGCGGCGTCTGGGTGACGGTCAGGAAATAACCGAACAACAACGCACCGATGAGCACGGTAAACACCGCCGCAGCGGTGCGGGTCGCCTGCAGCAGTGATCGGCGAATGTCGGCGCGCGACAACCGACCGCGCAGAACCCCAATGATGAATGCGCCGCCGGCCCCCATTCCGCCGGCTTCGGTTGGGGTAAATAGCCCGCCATAGAGCCCGCCGATCACGAATGCAAACAGCAGCAACGTCGCCCAGACGTCGCGCAGACTTTGCAGCCGCTGCGTCCAGGAGCTGCGCTCCCCGGCAGGCAGATAGTTTGGCCGCACCAGCCCGATCAACACGATAGTCATCATGTACATGCTGCCGGCAATCAGGCCGGGTACGATGCCGGCGATGAACAGCTGGCCAATGTCCTGTTCAGTGATCAGTCCATAGACCGCAAGGACGGTCGAGGGCGGCAGCATGGCGCCCAGCGTTCCGCCGGCCGCGATCGTCCCGGTGGCAAACGACTGGGGATAGCCGTAACGACGCATCTCCGGATAGGCGACCGTCGAAAACGTCGCCGCGGTCGCAACCGAGGACCCGGAAATGGCCGCAAAGCCCCCGCAAGCCGCGATCGTGGCGATGCCCAGCCCGCCGCGAAAATGGCCCACGAAACTGTTGGCCGCCCGGAACAATTCGCGGCTCATGCCGGAATTCGACACGAACGCTCCCATCAGCAAGAACATCGGGATGATGCCAAATGTGTAGTCCGTGACTGTGCGCATCGAGGTCTGGCCGACGAGCTTGAGGGCCGGTGCGCCGCCGACCAGAAACCCAAATCCCGTGACCCCAACCAGGCCCATCGCCATGCCGACCGGCACGCGCAGCAGCATCAGGGTGAAAAGCGTCACGAAGCCCGTCACCGCCACCACGTCGGTGCTCATGGGAACGTCCTCATTCGACCGGTTTGAGGTAACGTTCGCGCGCGAACGTTTGTGGCTGGAAGATCAACCGATAGGTGCGGATGGCGATCAGCAGAACGGCGGACACATCCCCGGCCCAGGCGACGGCAAAAAACGGCCAGGTCGGCAAGTTCAGATCATAGGTCAGGACGTGATCGCGATAGGTGCCCACAACCTTGTCGAACAGCATCGAGGTCTGCACTGCCACCACAAAGAGCAGGACCAGCGTCGCGAATACGTCGATCACCCGCTGCAGCTTCGGTCCAACTGCCGAATAGAGCAGATCAACGGTGATATGCGTGCCGCGATAGCTCGTCGCCGCGATACCCCAAAAGATCAGAATGCCGAGCAGAAGCCGGCCAAAGTCGTAGCTGTCGGGAATCGAGACACTGAAGAAGTAGCGCAGCAAAACCGCGATGAAGGTGTCGGCAGCGACGATGCCCACGAAGGCGGCCGCGATCAGTTCGATGCCATCGATAAACCGATCCATACGATTGCGGGCGGGCGGTTTCTCCGCTGACTCGGCCAGCGGTTCGCCCTGCGGCGTCGAGAGGTCTGCTTGAGGTTTGACCATTGGATGGCTGGACGATGCTCGTGACCGGCGGTGCAGATGCTCGCAAATCGCGCTCGGGCGACGCCGAAGGTCGCGCTCGCGACAAAACGCGGGGGACGCGCGGGGCTCCCCCTAGAACCCCGCATTGTAGGTGGCGATGGCCGCCCGAAAGGCTTTGAACGCGGCCTCGGGATCAATCCCGGTTTTGGCGGCGTTCGCCGCCCACTTGGCTTTCAGGGGGTCGCCGGCCGCGCGCCATTGCGCGAGTTCGTCCTGCGTGAGGGTGTCGACCTCGTGGCCGGCCTCATTGCGAATTTTCTCGCGTCCCGCATACTCGAAATCGGCCCACGGGCCGGCCACACGCTCGGCCCACTGCGTGGTGCAGTGGTTGTCGATCACCTGTTTCTGCGCCGGTGACATAGCTTCGTATTTCGCCTTGTTCATCACCCAGGCGAAAGTCGTGGTATAGAGCGGCGCATCCAGGTGATATTTGGTCACCTTGTCGATGCCGAACAGCACCACCGAACCCCACGGAAAAAACACCGCGTTGGCAACGCCGCGATCGAGCATGTCGCGGACCTCGGGGGCGGAGGCCTGAACATTGGTCCCCCCGAGCGAGGTGACGAGCTCGGCGATCGTCGCTTGCGCCGGCCTAACCTTCAGGCCGCGCAGATCGCCCGGGACGATAATCTTTTTGCGTGCGTGAATCCCACCCGGATCGTGAACGAAGGCCAGGCAGAACTTCACGTCCTTCATTTCCCGAGCTGCGTATTCGCGATACCAAGCATCGAGCGCCGCCGAGCCACCCTTGGCGTTAGTTACCGTGAAGGGGAGCTCGCCGGCGGCGATGATCGGAAACCGACCGGGCTGATAGCCGGGATTGACGTAGGTCACGTCGGCGATGCCGTCGCGCGCCATATCGTAATGGTCGAACGCCTTGCCGAGTTGCTGCGCGGGGAACACCCTGTAGGTGATGGTGCCGTTGGAGGCCTTCTCGATCGATGCGCCCCAGTCCTCCATCGCCTTCTGCAACGGATGGGACGGGGGAACCCAATGCGACAGGGTGAGTTCGACGGGCTTGTCCTGGGCAAGCGCACCGGCCAGCCCCACAACCGAAAACATCAGCCCGAGGGCCAGTGGAGCAAGTTTCACGCGTTTCCTCCGTCGGTGTCCGACAGTGCGACGATGGCTGATCGTGGCTCGTCGCCCGCGGATGATCTGCGGCCGGCACTATGCCGAAAGCGAGGGGGTTTTCGGGTAGCGGCCGGTCGATGCTGAGCCACATTAACTCATAATTTGCAGGGCGTGCTAGGCAGGAGCGGTCGGGGTTGGACGCCCCAACCCGGTCGTGCCATCCGAAGGCGCTGTGGAACTGATCAGCGATCCAGCCCTGGCTCATCGTCGCGCTGAAGAGCCGGCATGCGCGCGCGGCCGGCTCTCAGCCGGCAACTCGACGTGGCATCGCCCGGCTCGTCCGCGACCGCATGTTGCGTGCGCCCGGACCGGGCCGCAACCGACGCACGGAAAGACCGCAAGCCCAACCCCAGTGAAGCGCAAGCGCTCGACGCCGCATCTCCATCGGTGGACCTCGCTCGGCCTCCTTGGTTGATGACTTGCGATTGCAGGGCGGCCAATCCCGGGGTTGCCGCCGACGCCTATGCAGACCCAGCGGACAGAAACGCTCGTTGAAGTTGAACGAAAGCAACGACGATCGCGCGAAACTGCTGATCCCAATGCAGGCGTGAGCAACGGCCAATCTTCACCGGGAAGGCGGCTTATTGCGGCCGCGGGCCTGCGTGGAGAGCCTGCCTATTTGGCAATCCGTCTGCCTAAAAAGCCATCAAACACTCTTGCCCGGTGCGGGGCGGGGCTTCCAGCATCCAAATTGATCCCGTCGTTTCAAAGGGTTGGGGTTCCCTCGCGGGTGGCACGCGGCTTGCGATCGAGCTGGAGCGTTTCGACAGAAACAGAACGTGGGTCAACGCAGAGGGATTTTCGATGCACAACGTTACGCGTAGGGGCATCCGGCGGCTGCTCGTCAGCCGCTGGCGATCCGCCGCCGCCGGGGTTGCTCTCGGCCTGTCCGCGGTCCTGCCGGCCAAGGCCGACGATACCATCAAGGTGGGCATTCTGCACTCCTTGTCTGGCACCATGGCGATCAGCGAAACCACGCTCAAGGACGTGATGCTGATGCTCATCGAAGAGCAGAACAAAAAGGGTGGACTGCTCGGGAAGAAGCTTGAGGCTGTCGTCGTTGACCCGGCCTCGAATTGGCCGCTGTTTGCCGAGAAGGCGCGCGAGCTCATTACCAAGGATCACGTCGCGGCGGTGTTCGGCTGTTGGACATCGGTGTCGCGCAAGTCGGTGCTTCCAGTTTTCAAGGAGCTCGACAGCATCCTGTTCTACCCGGTGCAATACGAGGGCGAGGAGAGCGAGCGCAACGTATTCTATACGGGGGCTGCGCCAAACCAGCAGGCGATTCCCGCAGTCGACTACTTGATGAAAGAAGAGAAGGTGCAGCGCTGGGTCCTGGCTGGCACCGACTACGTCTATCCACGCACCACCAACAAGATTCTCGAGGCCTACCTCAAGCAAAAGGGGGTCAAGGACGAGGACATCTTGATCAACTACACGCCGTTCGGTCATTCCGATTGGCAGACCATCGTGGCTGACATCAAAAAGTTTGGTTCGGCGGGCAAGAAGACCGCAGTGGTGTCGACGATCAATGGCGATGCCAACGTGCCGTTCTACAAGGAACTCGGCAACCAGGGCATCAAGGCGACCGATATCCCGGTGGTGGCGTTCTCGGTGGGTGAAGAGGAACTCGCCGGCGTCGATACCAAGCCGTTGGTCGGTCATCTGGCCGCATGGAACTATTTCGAATCTATCAATACGCCCATCAACAAGGAATTCATCGTCAAGTGGCATGAATTCACCAAGAATCCCAAGCGCACCACCAACGATCCGATGGAAGCGCATGTGATCGGCTTCGCCGCATGGGTTGAGGCGGTCAAGAAGGTGGGCAGCACCGATCCCGACAAGGTGATCGACGCACTCGTCGGCGTCAAAGTGCCCAACCTGACCGGCGGTATGGCCGAGGTTCTGCCCAATCATCACATCACCAAACCGGTCTATATCGGGGAGATCCGCGCCGACGGTCAGTTCGACGTGGTGTTTAAGACCAAGACTCTCGTTCCTGGCGATGCCTGGTCGAAATACCTTCCCGGTTCCAAAGACCTCATTGGTGACTGGGCGACGCTCAAATGCGGCAACTACAACACGGTCACCAAGAAATGCGGTGGTGCGTGAGGTCGCCTTTGCCAATCTGAAAAGACTCTTGGAGGCGGCGGCATAGCTGCCGTCTCCAGCGCAGCGCCGGGATTTTAGGATGCGTGGTTTCTGCCGATCCGTTGCGGCTATTGTGGTCGCCTTCGGGCTGCTTGTCTTGATGGCCGCGGCTGCGAACGCGCAGGGCTTGTCAGCGGCGCTGTCGGGATTCGCCGCCGACAGCTATAGTGACGTCGAAGACGCGGTCAACGCGGTGGCCGCGAGCGGGGATCCCCGCGCGCTCGAAATTATTCAAGCGCTCCAAGACGCGCGACTGCTATTCGACCCGACGAGCACGCAGGTGTTCATCAAAGATCAGGACCGGCTGCTCGAAGCGGCAACCGGACACCCGGCGGTCGGGGTGAATGAAGATGACCTCAAGTCGGTGCGACTGAATAACCGGCTGCGACGCGCGGTCGAGGCTGCGCTCGGCGGCTTGAACCTGTTGGCGACCGCTCCAGCAAAACGGCTCGCGGCAGCCCAAGCGGTATTCAAGTCGCGGGAAGCTTCGATCTTGCCCACTGTGGAGGCCGCGCTCGCCAAGGAGACCAATCCGGCGGTCAAGCGCGCGCTTGCCGAAGCCCGTGCTGCCATCGTCCTCAATCTGAGTACCGCGACGGAGACCGACAAGCTTGCAGCCGTGTCGACGATTCGCGCACGCGGCGACCAGGATGCGTTGGCCTTGCTGGCCGACCTGCCGGCCGATTCGCCCGAGGCGGTGACGCGCGCCGCAAAAGCCGGCGTGGCGTCGATCCAGCAGCAGCTGGCGATGTGGGACGCCGTGCAAAATGCCTGGTACGGGCTCTCGTTGGGGTCGGTGCTGCTGCTTGCGGCCATCGGTCTCGCCATCACCTTCGGTGTCATGGGCGTCATCAACATGGCCCATGGCGAGATGGTGATGCTCGGCGCGTACACCACCTTCGTGGTCCAACAGGTCATCCGCGACCACGACCCAGCGCTGTTCGATTTCTCGCTGGCGATCGCCATTCCGTTGGCGTTCGTGGTTGCCGGCTTGGTCGGCATACTGATCGAGCGTGGAATCATCCGCTTCCTCTACGGTCGGCCGCTCGAAACCCTGCTTGCCACTTGGGGCGTGTCGCTGATCTTGCAACAGGCGGTGCGCACCGCGTTCGGTCCGACCAATCGTGAGGTCGACACCCCGTCGTTTATGAGCGGTTCGTTCTCGCTCGGCCAGATCACCATCACCTACAACCGGCTTTGGATTATCTTCCTCACTTTGGCGGTCTTCGTGTTTTTGCTGGGAGTGCTGCGCTTCACACGGTTCGGCCTGGAGATGCGCGCTGTCACTCAGAACCGAGCGATGGCAGCCGTGATGGGAATCCGCACCGGCCGTATTGA
>Ga0126379_10002125_pt1 | contig 12463 bp, 10 predicted proteins | sample PanSoiMetPlot_24_FD_92640 | JGI IMG/M metagenome (GOLD analysis project Ga0126379, IMG submission 92640) | Tropical forest soil microbial communities from Panama - MetaG Plot_24 | ecosystem: Environmental > Terrestrial > Soil > Tropical forest > Bulk soil | place: Panama | collected 2016-02-17
CACAGCAGCATTTCCGGTATTTGTGAGCACTACCTGCTTTGAAGCGCTGCTTCCCGTGTTGACGTCTCCGAAGTTGAGTGCTGCCGGATTCGCTACCAACTGTCCCATGCGTGTGTTCGTACCGCTTCCCGTCAATGGGATATTGACAGTCGAATTCAAAAGGTCATTGCTGGTGATCGCTAGACTTCCGCTGGCAGAACCGGCCGCTGTCGGAACAAACGTGAGTGTCAGGGCTGCCGTTTGACCAGAGCCGATTACCTTCGGCGTGGCCATCCCGGTAACGGAAAATTCGGAGCCCGTCAATACGAGCATGGAGACCGTGAGGTCCGCTGCGCCTGCATTCGTGATCACCAGATTCTGCGTCCCTTGCGTGCCTACGCTCACACTGCCAAAGTCCACCGACGGACTGCTGAGAGAAATCTGTTGTTGCGAATTCACCCCTGTCGCGCTGAGGTCCAACACCACAGGTACGGTTGCCGAATCAAACCCAACCGACAGCGTTCCGCTCAGCTTGCCCATGGCCATGGGCTTCACAGAAACCAATACGCTAGTGGTCTCGCCCGACGGAAGCGACAGCGGCAGCGACCCGGCAGACAGCGTGAATTGCGGGTTCGATATAGCAATTTTGGTAATTGCGACCGGACTTTGGTTAGGATTCATAACCGAGACTTTCAGCGTAGATTGCTTGCCTAGGCCCACTCGGCCAAAACTCACGGTGCCCGGTGTCAGCTGCAGGGAACTACTATGGCTGGCGTTTCCACTCGGCCCGCTAACGAAGCCTGTGCATCCATTCAAGAATACAAGCAGTGCAAAAAGCGCTACTCCGAGGGTGGGAACTTCTCCACGGCACAAGGCTCTTGTGCGGATTGAACCTTCACCCTGCCGGACTTCTCCCGCACCGGCAACTTTCATGCCTAGTTCCTCCATGGCAATTTCTACCCGCTCAGATAATATTAGTTTTGGTACTATGTTTCCTACTGGCGAGACGAACAATTTCGGGACAGTGGTGCCCCTGTCCCAGAACGAATCGCTAACCTGCCCACGCGGTCACCTGATGACCAACCGAGGCCGAAGGACGCTACTAACACACACTAAGTCAGTGATTTGATTCGATTAGGAGCCGGGACGCCAGGTTTGGCGGGTTGGGAGGCTACTTATAACCTCGATGAAGCAGAACTGCGTTTGCTTTGTGTGCCAGGAATTCAGGATGGCGCGATCCGACTGGAGTTCTTTTGTGTTTTCGCGGTTTAGTTGCTGGTTGCCCTAGTCCCGCAGGCCGCGCACTACGCCCCTCGACTGTGCGAGACCACTATCGCGTATCTTGTAAATCAGCGCCCGGTAACTGATCTTTAGCGCTTCGGCCGTCTTGCGTCGATTCCACTGATTGGCCCGCAACGTCTCGAGAATAACGTTCCGTTCCATTTCTTTGATGGCATCCTTTGCCAATCGCTTCAGGGTAATCGGCGCCGCCGCATCTCCTTTCGTCACCGGAATGCGCGGCCGCTTCTGTCCATTCTCCTGCTGGATCACGGCCTCTGGGCCTATCAATACGTAGCGAGCTATTCCATTGGACAGTTCGCGAATATTTCCTTGCCAATTGAGGTTCTGCAAATACTCCATCAGTTCCGCGGGAATGGGATCCGCCTTCATGCCAAATTGCTTCACAAATTGATGCCGGAAGAACTCCACGAGCAACGGAATATCCTCTCGGCGCTCTCGCAATGCCGGCAATTTCAAACGGAAGACATGAATCCGATAATACAGGTCCTGGCGGAATCTTCCCGCTTCGATCTCTTCCTCAAGGGTTTTGTTTGTTGCACACAGTAACCGGGCGTCGACTCTGCGTTCTGATTGATCGCCAATTCGCGCGAATGTTCCGTCCTGCAGAAAGTGCAATAGCTTGCTCTGAAGATTCAAATCCAAATCGGCAATTTCGTCCAAGAACAGCGTCCCACGATGGGCCAATTCCACTCGCCCGGGCTTCGATTGCAACGCTCCCGTGAACGCGCCTTTTTCGTACCCAAAAAGCTCACTCTCGAGAAGTGTTCCGGGGATGGCCGCACAGTTCACTTTGACGAATTCGCCCGCAGCGTACTCGGAATTGACATGGATCCAGCGGGCCAACGCTTCCTTGCCGGTGCCACCTTCTCCGCAAAGTAAGATCGGGATGTTCGTGCGGCAAATCTTTTGCGCGCGGTTTCGTACCTCCGCCATGGTCCTGGAAAGACCGAACAGAACATGTTCCGGGGGAACCAGGTTCAGTCTTTCTCCATTTCCATTCTTCTTGGCGGTCTCTTCGGCCATAGCCATTCCGCGCCTCTGGGTGCACATCCGTGCCCAAACAGGCGACACGGCCAGACCGCCAAATAGTACGTTCGAAAAAACTAAACTATTCATTTTTAAGATGGATACGCTTCAAACGCTAGGTGGGTACTACAACCAAGGACACATTGCAATTGACAGTTTGTTTCCCTCTACGGGAACTCCCGGCACAACGGCGGGAACCTTTGTTCTCTTAATTAACCCTTTCCCTGTTTTCCTTGTTTCGAGTCACACGCTTCGTTACGATCCGGAGTTCTCGCCGCGGATGATGTCGTACCTCTCGATGACCGCCGCGACTCCCAGTCGCGGCTCACCTTCTTCCACGCGCCGCTCCACCCGGACTACTTTCCCTTGGGCACGCACATATACGTCGGTACCGTGGGTGATCTCTGCTGGCAAGGTCAAAGTGATATCCAATTCGGAACCAGCATCCACATCCTTGTCGATTACGAAGTACAAGCCCCTGGTCGAAATGTCGCGGGTCCGGCCGTCCTGTCGCCCGATAATCTTTTCTGCGGCGAAGCGAATACTTATCGGAAGTGTCAGGTCATACCGTCTAGCGGTCCGGCGTTCTGTCATTACCCCCATTTCGCGACTCCGTCCGTGGCCACTAGTCTTTGCGCCACTCGAGGTATGATTCTCGTTCCCACTCTCTGCGCTACCTTCTTCCGTGGCAACACCTTTGAACGCCTAAAACCCACTCCACTCTTGTGTTCACATACTTCTCTACCGACTAGTTCCACACAATACAGATTTCCCTGGACGGACTTTGGAGATGAGCCGACGCACAGCTATCTTCCCTGCTCGCTTCCGTTTGACACCACAGAAACGCTCTTCCCGGAAAGACAGCTCTCGCTGGTCGCGCTTGCTTTACTTTTCGATGCGCACAATACCTTGCTTAAGGGCTATCGTGCAAGTTTTGTTTTTCTGTAGCTTGTCGCGCAACGGCGACGGTACCAGGCGCCGCTAGCTACCTGCCTTAACCCCAATTGGCGTTGCCGTACCGTCCTCAGGCGCTTGCGGTTCTTCTGGTTTCGCTGCGGAGGAGCGCCGGGTTCTTGGCGTGTCCAGGTTGAACTGCCGCATCTTGTAGAGCAGCGCCTTATAACTGATCCCCAGCATCTTGGCCGCATCCTTCCGGCACCACCTGGTTTTCTCCAGCGCGTCGGCAATCGCTTCCATCTCCGCTTCGTCCTTCAGGCCGCGCACCAACGCTTTCAACCCCTGTTCGCGCGGCACATGCGATTCTTCTCTAGGCGCGGTTTTCTGTCGAAGCTTGGACATCTCGATCAACTCCCGCAAACTGCCTTCATCATCTTCAAGGATGACGTAGCGTTTCACGAAATTTTCCAACTCGCGCAGGTTACCAGGCCAGGGATAATTCATGGCCGCATCCAGCAGGTGTTTGGAAGGTGTCTGCATAGTCTTGCCAAATTTTTCGCTGTATTTTTCCAGGAAATGCTTAAACAGCAGAGGAATTTCCGACGTGCGCTCCCGCAGAGGCGGCACATTGATGGACAAGACGTTCAACCGGTAATACAGGTCTTCGCGGAATCTCCCGTCCTTCATGGCCTCCTGCACGTCCACGTTGGTCGCCGCCAATACGCGAACGTCTGTTTCTACCAGATGTCGGCCGCCGAGTCTCGAATACTGATGGTCCTGCAGCACGTGCAATAGCTTCGCTTGCAGGTGCACCGACATTTCCGCAATCTCGTCCAAAAAGATCGTGCCCTTGTTGGCGAGCTCGAATTTTCCAGGCTTTGCCCTCACCGCTCCGGTAAAGGCACCTTGCTCGAACCCAAACAACTCCGATTCCAGCAACTCACCCGGCAGCGCCGCACAGTTCACTTTGATAAATGCCTGATTCCTTCGTTTCGAGCGAAGATGAATCATCCGCGCAACGACTTCTTTGCCTACGCCGCTCTCGCCGCAAACAAAAACCGGCACGTCCACGGGTGCAATCTGCAGTATTTGTTGACGGATCCGTACCATCTGCGGGCTAGCCGCGAGAAAACTCAAATCCTCGGTTACCTGATCGCAGTAATCGCGCAGCGCCTGATTCTCCTGCGTCAACTGCTTCTTTTGACGCGACTTCAGCATCGCCGCGTCCAACTCCGTCTTTTCAAATGGCTTTGTCAGGTAGTCGTGCGCTCCCAGCCGGATCGCTTCCACCACCGTACCTACCTCGTTGGAGCAGGACAGCATAATCACATTCAGATTGCGGTCCATTTGCATCAGTTCCTGCAAGGTCTCCAGACCGCCCATCTCCGGCATCAACACATCAAGAATAATGAAATCCGGCCGCTCCCCTTTGTTCACGCGGTTTATCGCTTCTTTACCGCTGCCCACCGCTTCCACTTCGAAGCCGTCCACCTCCAGCAGAGTCTGCAGATATTTCCGGATGCTCGGTTCGTCATCCACAACAAGGATTCGTTCTTTGACGGCCATAGATCTTCCTCTTTTTCTTTCCCCCGTTTGCTAGTTCTGGTCCATGGGCAACAAGAAGGCAAACGTGCTACCACGATGCTGTTCGCTTTCCACCCAGATCTTCCCGCGGTGTGCCTGGACTAGCCGTTTCGCAATTGCCAGCCCCAATCCCATCCCGGATGTGTTTCGATCCACGCGAACAAAGTCTTCGAAAATCTCTTGGTGATGCTCCGGTGCGATTCCGGCGCCGGAATCCGTCACGCTCACTTCCACGCTATTCGGGCGCGGGAGCCGGAATCTTCGCCGCTCCTGAACAGGCGCCACCTCGGCAATGCGGCGCTCCCAAAAGTGGGGCTTGGCGCGCAACGTCACGCATCCCCCCGCGGTCGTATGCTTCAACGCATTGTCCAGCAGATTTGCCGCAACCTGTTGCACCTTCTGATAGTCGAACCGGAATGTCGGAATCGAAGGATCCAATTGCGTTTCCAGCTTCACGCCTTTTCTTTGGAAGCCCTCCACCCGCAAACTCGCTACTTCATCCAGACAGTCTCGCAGGTCGTTCTCTCTTAACTGCAGCACCAGTTTTCCGCTTTCCAGTGCCGAATAGTTCAAAAACATCGAGACGAGCCGCACCAGTCTTTCGCAGCTTTCCTTCGATTCCTCCAAAATGTCTTTCTGTTTCTCCGTTAGTCTTCCGAGCGAACCGGTCAGCAGAAGGTCGTAGTAGCCTTTTATAACTGCCAACGGTGTCTTTAGTTCATGAGCAGCCGAAGCAAGAAAGACGGTTTTCTGACGATTAACTTCCTGAAGCTTCAGATAAGCCGCGAGCAAATTGCGGTAAGTGATTTCCCGTTCCTGCAACAACTCCTGAACGGTAAGTTGCGTTCCAGCACTTGCGCCTTTATCAGCGGCTTCGTTCACGAATTGGATCACCAGCCAATCCGATTCCGGAATCCATTTAACACGCGCGCAAAAACTCTTGCCGTTCACTGTTCCCGCCAGTTCGATCTCGTGCTCACCTTTCTGAATTCTCTGCGAGATCTCCTGAGGATCAGCGTGCAGCATTTCACTGAAGATATTCAGCGAATCTTTGCCGGAGTTCCCCTGCTCCTCCAGGAATTTCCTTGCTCGAGTGTTCGCCACCAGTAGCAGACCTTCGCGATCAGCAACCACCATCCCTTTGTCGACAGTTTCCAGCAGGGCGCGAACCCGTCCCAAGGGTAGATCGTCTGAAGGCAACGTTGTGTTGTCTCCTAATGGTGTCGTGGCAGCACTGTTCATGTTCCTCAACCCGACTCCCTGGCAAGTGGAAAATATTTTCCCTAGGCGAGGCCTCATACTTACAGAGACCCCTCGTGCTGTCAATGGTAAATGCGTTCCATTTGCACATTTAGGGAACTCCCCTGCTCAAACCTTCCCTGAAAGTCCTCCACGAATATAAGATGGCTTTGAACCTCATTTTAACTCTATTGTAATCAAAATCTTACTTGGGACTTCGACCCGGCCGAACTGGCACCCAACCTGCTAACTTCTGTACTAGTGCTCAGGTACCATGATGGACATCCGCCTCGACCAAATTAATGAGGAGTCTCGCTTGGATTCCTCACATACCCGTCGTTCGCCGCGCCTGCGTCTCCAAGTGCCTGTCTTTCTTAGGGCTTCTGATGCCACGGGCCTGGAATTTATCGAGCTCACGAAGACCCTTAATATTAGCGCGACCGGTGCCTGCATTACCTCCTCGCATATCTTGCGACCGGAACAAACGGTGCACTTAACGATACCAGCCCCCTCCCCAGCCTCTTCGAGTCTCGTTCCCAGCGAGACTCCTCCGATCATCGCTAGGGTAAAGCGACAAGACATCCTGGGCGATGTTCGGCTCTTTGGATTGGAATTCCTGCGCCCTCTTGAGTAATTCTCTATCCCTTACGGGCTTGGTCTCAAATTGGCTCGCGGGCGTATAATTTGACCCGCCGTGTTCTTTCTATAATCTCGCTCTTCGAACTCCCATATCTCCGTATTTTGTAATAAGATAGCCACGTCTTCGAACCTGTCCCTGATTAAGCAGTTTGGTTGCACGCGCAAACATAAGTGGTACCTGGCTTGCTCCCATTCCGGTCAGTCACCTTACTGTGTTTGCCCCAAACCCCGCGGGGACGGTCAGAAAATAGGAAAAGTCGGCTATGCCCAGCCCCGGTGCCTTAGTGGCCCCGCGCTTACCTACGGAAGACGCCTACTTCGAGCTGCTGGTAGACACGCTCGAGAGTATGGATATTCCTGCGCGCAGTCAGTTCCTGCAGCGCTATTTTCGCGCGACCACGCAGCTAGACCTTCGCGAAACGCAATGTGTGCACGTTTGGGAAGAAATGCTCTTGCGTCGTCGCGAACTATCGGAGCAGCTTCACCGCTCCGTATCGCTCCATACCGCGCTCATGGACGTTCTCTCCAGCGCCGGACTGATTCGCGTTCCGATTCTCGTAGAATACGGGGAATTCAAGAAACTCCAGGTCAACGCGGCTACCGACCCGCTCACGGGTCTCTACAACCGCCGGCTCTTTACGGAATCTTTTGAGAAAGAACTCAATCGTGCTCGCCGCTATGGACTGCCACTCAGCATCGTCATTCTCGATCTTCACCGCTTCAAGGAAGTGAACGACAAGTATGGCCATCCGCGTGGCGACGACGTCCTTCGTGCCGCTGCCAGCACCCTGCAGAAAGCCTTGCGTACCTCCGACTCTGCGTTTCGTATCGGCGGAGACGAGTTCGCTTTATTACTTCCACAGACCGACGCAGCACAAGCCCTCGCTCTCAGCCGCCGTGTCGGCACAGTTTTCGCGGAGACGCTAGAGCCTCTGCACCTTGCCGTCAGTGTCACCATGGACCATGGCGTGGCCACTTTTCCTCCAGACGGCGACCAGTCGGATTTGTTAATTGGCGTTGCCGATGAACGCCTCTATCGTCTTAAACACGCCAATCATTCCCGTACCGCCACCAGGAATAGCTCACACTCCAGTTCCGATGTCATTCCGCCTGGCTCTTCTTCCGAACCCGTTTCCATCGAGTCCGTGCGAACTCCAGAAAAATCCCCTAGCGAATCACCGATTGCCGCGGCAAGCGCCACGCATCCTCTCACAAACCAGACACTTCCCCCGACCAACGCTCCCAGCTCGTACGCGGTTCAGCGCAAGGCAGAGCGCGTCTCCATGGTCGGAACCAATGCCTATGCTGTTATCGGGGACTGCGGTGACCGCCGTGCGCGCGTCGTTGATCTTGGTTTCGGTGGTGTGGCGCTCGAATTAGAGCAGGCAGAAGATCTATCGGAAAACATCCTGGCTATTCTTCATGTTCCGATTCTTCCTCCGGTTCGTGTCTATCTTAAGCCCGTCTGGAAGCGCCGAACGCCTGAAGGAGCGTTCCGGCTCGGCTGTCACTTCATTTCGTAGCCGTCGACTAGCTTCTCGAACGGCCTCACTTCCCTCACTTTGCGGCTGTTTTGCGTTTCCGTGACTTTGCTCTATAATTACAGATTGTCCCGTGACCTAGCGACGCGGCTGTAGCCATGCTCATCCTTCGGTTCCCGCGCAGACCGGCCACGATAGATTGGAGAACAATGAAATCCGGTATCCACCCCGACTACCATCCCGTCACCGTCCACTGCGCCTGCGGAAATACTTTCCAGACGCGCTCGACCGTTAAGGGCGACATGCTGCGCGTCGAAATCTGCTCTGGCTGCCACCCGTTTTTCACTGGCAAACAGAAGCTCGTCGACACCGCCGGCCGCGTCGAGCGTTTTCAGAAGAAGTATGCCAACATTCCCGCAGCTGCAGGCAAGAAGTAATACCTATTTTCGCACTCACTCTTCAGGCGGACCGGTCAAGCACCGGTCCGTTTTCTTTTCTACCCTTTTGTTCTCTCTTCTCCGTGCGTGTAGAATGACTTCTCAACGTGGCTACCCAATCGCGCATGTTCGAAGGTTCGCCTTCTCCTGATTCTGTCGAGACGGCGCCCCCACGCGTCACGCTCCGAAATGCCTTTTCTCATCCCTTCGATTCGGCGATTGCCGCCGCCCGAACCTGCTACTCGTCCCGTCTGATTACTTCCGACGAAATCACCGACAAGCAACGCCTCAACATCGGCGCAGCCACTTTCCATAGCGGGCATCACACCGTGTATCAGCATGCGCACTTCGAATTCGGAGTCGAGAATGTTAGCCGCCAATTCGTCTGGTCCTTTCTTCACGCCCATCCCTTCTACAACTCTGAGCAGCAGAGCCAGCGTTACGTGCGCCTTGACCGTGCCCAAGCCTACATCCCTCCCGTTTCTCTTTTCTTCGACGAAGCATCGCGAGCCATCTACGAAACTTCCATCGCGCGTTCCTGGGCCTATTATCGCGAGTTGGCTACGCTTCTGGTTCCCGACGCGCGCAGCATTCTGAATGACATCTGGCACATTGGCCCGATGTCTCATCCCAAGCGTATTCAGAAAATTGAACAGTCGGCAGGAAAACGTTCCATCGAAATCGCACGATATGTTCTGCCTCTGGCGGCTTTCACCACCATGGTGCACACCATATCCGGCATTGTGCTCCACCGCCTATGGCGCATGTGCTCCGCTTCCGACACACCCAGCGAAGCGCGCGCCGTCATTGGCGAAATGGTTGCTCTTGTCCGGCAAGTCGACCCGCAATTCTTCGATCGTTTCGGCACCGCACCTCTCGAAGAACTACCGGAATGGAAAGATTTCACGCCCACGAAATCCAATACCAGTGCCGGAATTTTTGTTCGCGAATTCGACGCGCGCCTCAATGGCAAGACTTCCCGCCTGGTGGACTACTCCGCGAGCGCTCCGCGCGTTATGGCCGAGGCCTACCGCGCCGTGGTCGGCCTTTCCGAATCGGCCTGCAGCGACCACGAGGCCATCGACCGCTTGCTCAACCCCGCTCGCAACCTCTATCGCCTGGAAACTCTCAACATCGGCGTGCATGCGCCGCTCATGCGCGCTCTGCAGCATGCCAACTACACTTTTGCCAAGAAAATTAGCCACACCGCAGACAGCCAGGATCAACGTCATCGCATGGTGCCCGGGTCGCGTCCTCTGCTTACGCTGGCCGATACGCGCGAACCCGATTACATTACCCCCATGCTGCTGGCCGGCAATCCTCGCGCCGACGAAGTTTACGCGCGGGCCATGCAAGACGCTTGGGCCACCAAGAATGAATTGCTCGACCGCGGTGTTCCCCCGGAGATCGCTCTTTACGTTCTTCCCAACGCCAGATCCATCCGCCTAGTCGAAACCGGCTCGCTTCTCCACCTTCTTCACAAGTGGACAATGCGCACCTGCTTCAACGCTCAGGAAGAAATTTACAACGCTTCCATGGACGAAGTTGCGCAACTCCGTGAGCTTCACCCACAACTCTCGCGTTATATTGGTCCTCCCTGCCATCTGCGCGCCGGCATCACTACTCCCATCTGCACCGAAGGTTCCCATTTCTGCGGCATCAAGGTCTGGTTAGACTTTCCCAACATCACTCGCCGCATCTAAAACCATGCGTCTTCTGTTGCAGGTCTAATCAATAAGAGGTGCCCATGCCCTTCCCGCGATTCCGACTTCCCGCATTCTTGCTGGCCATGGTACTTCCCGTGCCCTCTTGCGCATACGATGTGGAACTCTCCGATACCGCGGTCCGAAACGCGTACTTTCTGGGCCAGCACCGCGACCAACAAACCCGCACCTTCTTCGCGCCGTACCTCCGCCATTTGCCGCTCCCCAAAAGTGGCCCCTACATTTCGGAGATACGCCTGCTCACTCCATTAGCGCAGGTCGTCGAAGTCTCCCAAACAACCTCCGGCATCTACAGCGCACAGCAAGCGCAACTCGACTACCGCGCCCGGGGTGACTCCATCCTTCTTGAAATCCATATCGAGTTCACTCCCACCTACAATCAGATCGACGCACAACGCTCTTCCAGCACTGCCGCCGAAGAAAAAGGAATCACGCTCCGTACAGATGATTTTTGGCAGGATTTTCGCTTCGGCATCAAACAGAAGCAAGATTGGATCGAACCCCGCTCGACCCACGGCGAGCCACAATATGCGTTTGTGGATGGTTATGGAGCTTCTGGCGGCTTAATCGGGGCCTGGGTCTGGGTCGAGTACGACGCCCGCAATGTGCCTTCCGAGGACACCGAAGTCCACGTCCTCACTCCGGATGGCCAGGACGTATCCGTCAAGTTTGACCTCGACAAGTTGAAGTAAGCCGCCCGAGCTGTCGGATTCCCCGCTTAACTCTTCCAATGCAGCGTTACGGGTCCATCCATCGGGTGGATCATCGGTGTCCCGTTCCGACGCGATTCCAGGAGATTCTGCTTTAAGCCGAAATACCACTTTGCCGGTCGATCCGCGTCGTCGATCAACATCAGCCGCGGATTGTATTTCAACCCTTCGGCCTGCTTAATCATCGTCTGTTGGTCCTGGCGCAAAAATACTCTCGCGAACGCCCGGAAAATCGAAACGGGCAACGCCAGATTCCATGCCGCAACGAAATCGATGCGGCATAAATCGCGCCGCACTGGCGTGACGGTTGCCCGACTGGAGAACCACAACCCTCCGCTGTGAATCTCTTCAAAACGCATGTTTGGCAGCACAAAGTCGATCGTCGTCGTCACCGCCTCACCGGTCATTTTCTTCAGCAACTGGTACGGCGCGCTGTTGGTCGATGGTGAATGCTTGCTCATGCGAAAGCCCAGCGGTATCGGTTCAAATTGCTTGGACTTTTCGTGAATGCTCTTTTTGCTGCGCCAGAACCATGACTGGTGCACGAACGGCCCGTGCGCCGGATCCATCAGACCGATAATTCCATGATCGAGGTGCGAAGGCAGTTCGCAATCCAGGCGTGTTATTTTGAACTTGGCGCTGAATTTCGGAAGTTCCGGCGTCGCTGTTGTGGTCTCTGGCAGTCGCGACCCCGGCGCATTCATGTACACCCACACGTAGCCGTCTCGTTCCTCACAAGGAAAACTGCCCGCGCTGATGCGCTCCACCTTAAGCTTGTCCTGGCTTGTCAGCGATGGGATGGCCACGCAGCGCCCGCTGCAAGCCTCGAACTCCCAGCCGTGATAACTGCATTGCAGGTTTTTGCCATCGAAGTGGCCATAGGAAAGAGGGATGCCGCGGTGCGGGCAGGTATCACGCATGGCAAACGCCTTCCCTTCGCTGCTACGGCCGAGCACCAATGGCACTTCAAGCAGCATCGCCGTCACTAACGTGGTCCCGCGAATGGCCTCGCTCTTTAACGCCGGATACCAGAAGTCCCACAAGAATCCGGCATCGGTTTCAGGCGCAGTTTCTCGCGCAATTTCGGACGCTTTTTCGGTAGCCACGCGTGCCGCCTCACTCATTCGATCACTCGCAAATCCAGATTTTGTTGTCCAATCGCATCGTAGTACACGCGCTGCGTCGCAGCAACCAGCGCTACGATGAATGCGCCGTCAGAAACAGTCGACTTCGCGCAAACGGCCACTCGTCACATCATAGATAAACCCGCGCACGCCGACTGTCTCCGGAATCCAGGGATGGCTGCGCAGTTTCTGCAATTGGTGGCGCACATTCTCTTCGATGTTTTGGAACGTGTAGAAAAATGCCGGGGCGACAGCCGCTGTTCCGGTACGATTTTGGATTCTGGTGCGCAGATCCACCTCGTTCGTGTGCATCAACCCGCA
>Ga0126379_10002126_pt1 | contig 12463 bp, 8 predicted proteins | sample PanSoiMetPlot_24_FD_92640 | JGI IMG/M metagenome (GOLD analysis project Ga0126379, IMG submission 92640) | Tropical forest soil microbial communities from Panama - MetaG Plot_24 | ecosystem: Environmental > Terrestrial > Soil > Tropical forest > Bulk soil | place: Panama | collected 2016-02-17
CGAGAACTACGTCCACGGCGCTGATGCCCTGCACGGGACGGCTGGCGAGCTGCGCGTGGAAGAGCGCCGCGTGAGCTGGGAGATCCTCGACGCCTGGCGCGAGGCGGCAGCGGAATGCGGGATTCCCAAGATCGTCGAATTCAACCGCGGTGACAATTTCGGTAACGCGTACTTCCAGGTCAACCAGCGCCGCGGCATGCGCTGGAGCGCGACCAACGCCTTCCTGCGACCGGTGCTACACCGACGCAATCTCAAAGTCATGACTCGCGCGAGCGCGCTGCGCATACGCGTCGTCACGCGCGAAAACATCAAGCGCGCAACGGGCGTGGAGTTGCGCGTACCTCATGCGGGGGAGGGCGTAGTCGAGGCGAGGCGCGAAGTGATTCTCTCTGCGGGCTCGATCGGTTCGCCGCAGCTGCTGCAGCTGTCAGGCATCGGCCCGGCCGGGCTGCTGCGGCAGCTGGCCATCGCGGTCGTCCATGAGTTGCCGGGCGTGGGTGAGAACCTACACGATCACCTGCAACTGCGCATGGTCTATCGCGTCAGCAATGTGTTGACGCTGAATGAGCGCGCACGCACGGTGCAGGGCAAAGCAGCCATGGGTCTGGAGTACCTGCTGTTCAGGACCGGGCCACTCACGATGCCGCCTTCGCAGCTTGGCGCGTTCGCCCGCAGTGACACATCGCAACCCTCGGCCAACATCGAATGGCACGTGCAGCCGCTGTCGCTGGACCGATTCGGTGAGCCGTTGCACCCGTTCCCCGCGATCACGCCGTCCGTGTGCAATCTGCGCCCCACCAGCCGCGGCTACGTGCGTATCAAGAGCCCGGATCCACAGGCGCATCCGGCGATCAAGCTGAACTATCTATCTACGGACGAGGATCGCCGCGTCGCACTGGACTCGATGCGCTTCACCCGCCGCATCATGGCCGCCAAGGCGCTCGCCAAGTACGAGCCGCGAGAGCTCAAACCGGGTGCCGAGGTCGAGTCTGATCAAAAACTGATGTGGGCGGCTGGCGATCTGGGCACGACCATCTTCCATCCCGTAGGAACCTGCAAGATGGGCCAGGATGACAGTGCGGTCGTGGACGATTGCCTGCGCGTGCGCGGCGTGCTGGCACTACGCGTGGTCGACGCGTCGATCATGCCACGCATTCCCTCGGGCAACACCAATGCACCTACTGTGATGATCGCCGAGAAAGCAGCTGAATTCATCCGGGCGGAGCGCATGGCCGGCGGCCTCACACAGCGCCGCACGTCGAGCAGCGGCTAGAAACGCTCAGAACCGTCTGCACGGCGCGCCCTGATATAATCGCTACGCAAAACCGGTGGGGCAGCTAGACTCATACGCCCCGCCGCTCCGTTCGCAACCTTCAGTCTCAACAACGGGAGATCTCGATGACGATGCGCCGTGCCATCGCCAAGACCTGCGCCTGCCTGAGCGCTGCAGTCGTGACAGTGGTAGCCCTGTCGGTCGGCGAAGCCCGGGCTCGCACACTCGCCGAGATCAAGAGCCGCGGCGCGATAGAGCTTTGTGCCAATCCCGATGCGCTCCCCTATGCCAGCGAAAAGGGCGAAGCGCCCGGCTTCCAGGTCGAGCTGGCGCGTGCGCTGGCGCAGGGGCTCGGCGTCGAGCTGCGCGTGCTGTGGATTTATCCGCACTATCGAGCGAACTGGGTCAACTGCGACATCGTGATGGATGCCTTCAGCGATCCGCAGGTGCACGAGGGCAAGCTCAAGCTGTCCGTGCCGTATCAGAAGTCGGGGGTTGCGCTTGCGCTCGCTCCTGGCGTCCCGCTGGTGCAAACGTTCGACGAGGTGCGGCCTCCCGCGAAAGTGGGTGTCATGATCGGCTCGCTCGCGAGCGTCGTCCTGGGCAAGAAGGGTCTGCGCACCTCGCCCTATTCGTTCGAGTCGGACATGATCGACGACTTGCTCCGCGGAGACATTCAGGCCGCCGCCATCAGTCCCGCCAAGGTGGCTTACTACAATCACACGCATCCGGACCGGCCGCTCGGTCTAGCCTACGCCTACGACCACGAGCCCGAGCTGGGATGGACGGTGTCGGTCGGCATGCGCAAGGCGGACAACGCCCTGGTGGACGCCATCAATCCGGTTCTGACCGAGATGCTCAGCAACGGCACCGTCGACCGGATCTATTCCAAGTACGGTGTCGAGCACCGCACGCCGTAGCCAGCGACCACATCTCTCACGACGCGCCGCGAGATTCGCCCGGTGTCTGCCGCTGGGCGCTCGCCTGTGGTGCTCTGCGGCGCGCTCCGGAGGCCGTCGGCTCCCCTAAGCTGTCCGCTCATCCGCTTGTTCCTGCCCCGCCCCCGCTCGGCGGGAGGGCGGCGCGCGGGCACACCATTCGCATACAGCTTGGGGCTGACCGCCCGTTTCCCGCCCCGAGAAGGTGACATCAATGTCACGCAGCAGCGTCATCAAGTTAGTACCGACTTCGCCCATCGGCCGTGCGGCCGATCTGCGCTATCGGCTGCTCATGGCCGCGCTCGGAGCGAAGGAAGAAACCAATCCGCTGGTGTCCGAAACTGATGCGAGCGGCCAAGAAGACCAGACGAACCCCGCTCCGGAGAAGGTAGCGCAGGAAGCCGGCGACTGAGCAACGCGATTCGGTCGCTGCTCAGCGCAGTATGGGGCGTGGTTGCGCACGCGCGTTCGTCACGCCAGCGCGCGGCTGATCACCTCGAACGTGTCCTTTGACAAGCCTCGCGTGTCGCGAATGCGCTCCAGCGCAGCGCGGGCATGCGACTGGCGTCCCGCGTCGAATTTTCTCCAGCGGTCAAAGCCTCGCGCCATCCGTGCCGCCACAGTTGGGTTCAGCGCGTCGAGCGCGATCACCTGATCGGCGAGAAAGCGATATCCTGCGCCGTCGGCCGCGTGAAAGCGCACCTGGTTGCTGCGCAGCCCTCCGATCAGCGCGTAGACTTTGTTCGGATTGCGGATGTTGAACGCCTCGTGCGACATGAGGCGGATGACCTCCCTTAGCGTGCCCGGCAGGCGAGAGATCGCCTGCACCCCGAGCCACTTGTCTACCACCAGCGGCTCGGCTTTCCACTTCGCGTAGAAGCGGTCGAGCGCCTGCGGGCGTTCCGGACAGTCGCAGTTGACCAGCGCTGCGAGCGCTGCCATCGCATCGGTCATGTTATCGGCGCTATCGAACTGCTCCGTGCACAGCGTTCGCGCTCGAGCATCGTCCAGTTCCATGAGATAGCTCAAACAGAGATTGCGCAGCGAGCGCCGCCCCGCGGAGTCTGCGTCGGGGCTGTAGGGACCCATCACGCGCTGGCTGACGTATGTCGCGGTGAGCTCCTCGCGTAGCGAATGGGCGAGGTGCCGGCGCAGCCGAACGCGCGCCGCGTGGATCGCATCGGGGTCGACCACTTCCATCTGCTCAGCGAGATAGCCCTCGGAGGGCAGCGACAGCGCCTCGGCAGCGAACGCGGGATCGGTCGCGCCGTCGGTCAGCACGCGCGCGACAGCGGTGACGAAAGATGCTGGGAAGACAGGCTCCGTGCTGGACTGCAGGGCGGAGACCGCACGCAGCAGGATGTCCAGTGCGAGGCGCTGCCCCGCCTCCCAGCGGTTGAACGAGTCAGTGTCGCGTGCCGCGAGGTGCGCGAGCTCCTCGCTCGTGTACGAGTACTTGAGAATCACCGGCGCCGAGAAACCGCGCAGCAGCGAAGGCACTGTTTTCGGCGGAACGTTGACGAAGACGAAGCGTTCCTCGGCTGCTTTCACCGAGAGCACGCGAGTGGTGCCATCAGACTGCCCTTCGCCTTCGAGCTGAAGCGCAGTGTCATTGCCGTCCGGACCCACCAGACCGATAGCGAAGGGGATGTGCAGCGGCAGCTTGCTGGGTTGCCCCGGCGTCGGCGGGCAGGACTGTTTCACCGTCAGCGTGAGGCGCTGGCTCCGCGCATCGTACGCACTCCTGACTTCGACTACGGGTGTGCCGGCCTGGTCGTACCAGCGTCTGAATTGACTAAGATCGGTTCCGCTGGCGTCCTGCATCGCCTGGACGAAGTCATCGGTCGTCACGGCCTGGCCGTCGAAGCGCCGAAAGTACAGATCCATGCCTTTGCGGAAGTTCTCGCGTCCGATCAGCGTGTGAATCATGCGCACCACCTCCGCGCCTTTTTCGTACACGGTGGCGGTGTAGAAGTTGCTGATCTCCATGTACGATTGCGGTCGTACCGGATGCGCCATCGGTCCCGCATCCTCGGGAAACTGCGCGGCGCGCAGCCCGCGAACTTCCTGGATGCGGGCTACCGGTCTCGAGTAGAGGTCCGCGCCGAACTCCTGATCGCGGAACACCGTCAGTCCTTCCTTGAGAGAGAGCTGGAACCAGTCGCGGCAGGTGACGCGGTTGCCGGTCCAGTTGTGGAAATATTCATGCGCCACCACCCGGTCGATGTGCATGAAGTCACCATCGGTGGCGATGTCGGGTCGAGCCAGGACGTATTTGGTGTTGAAGATGTTCAGTCCCTTGTTCTCCATGGCGCCCATGTTGAAGTCGCCCACCGCTACGATCATGTATTGATCCAGGTCGAGCTCGAGGCCGAACACCTGCTCGTCCCACCGCATCGCTTTCTTGAGCGCCTGCATGGCGAAGCCGCACTGATCGAGCTTGCCCGGTTCGACGTAGATCTGCAGGCTCACGTCGCGGCCAGAGCGCGTGACGAAGCTGTCTTCTTGCTTATCGAGCCGCGCAGCGACCATCGCGAACAGGTAAGACGGCTTGGGGAAAGGGTCTTCCCAACGCGCCCAGTGTTTTGCCCCCTCTCCCCTCGCGGGAGAGGGTCGGGGTGAGGGGGAGTCATCCCCGCTTGCCACGAGATTGCCGTTCGACAACAGCACTGGATAGGCCGCTTTGTCCGCGCGGATCGTGACGCTGTAGCGTGCCATCACGTCGGGCCGGTCGATGAAATACGTGATGCGTCGAAACCCTTCCGCTTCGCACTGGGTGAAATAGCCATCCTTGGAAGCGTAGAGCCCCATGAGCTTCGTGTTTTGCTTCGGATAGATCTTGCAAACCGTCGTCAGTGCGAATTGTGCCGGCACGCTGGTGATGGTGAGGTGATTCGCTTCGACCCCATAAGCGCCCGGGGGCAGCGGGGTGCCGTTCAGCGCGATCGTCTCGAGCTCGAGTTCGTCCGCATCCAGCACGAGAGGCGCTGCGCTGTCGGCCGATCCCGGATTGCGCCGGAGCGTCAGTGTGGCTTGCACGCGCGTGAATTCGTCCTCGATGTCCACGTCGAGGTCAACGGAAGTAATGAGGAACGCGGGTGGGGCGTAGTCCTTGAGGTAGACGATCGTCGGCCTCGGATTGAGCATATTGATCATGCGATGTGTGTGTGCGGCCAGTTTACCCAAGCGGGTCGGTTGGAAAGCCTGATGCAGACCCTGTAAGGGCCGGCGACTCTGAAGTGGCCCCCGTCAGCCAGGAGTCGGTGTTTTGTAGCCGTAGACTCTTTCCGCCATGTCCGCAGAGACAAGCCCGTTTCGCACGTCGGCCGCGACCTCTTCCGGATCGCGCTCGCGCGGGTCGCCGAAACCGCCACCGCCTGGCAGCTCCAGCCGCAGACGCTCGCCGGGGGGAATGGTCTGTTGTCCCTTGCCACGCAGCAGCCGACCTGATGCGAGGGATACGCGTCCCGAAGCGCCATCGTGGCCGCCGTCGCGCCCGCGCGCGGGATGATCGATGCGCTCGAACATGGCGTACACCGAGAACGGCGCGTTCTCGGCGCTGCCGATCTCCATCACCTGGCCCAGGCCGCCGCGCCTGCGTCCAGCCCCGCCGGAATCGACGCGATACTCTTTGCGCCAGACCACCACCGGCGCGATCGATTCGACGATCTCGACGGGCACGCTGCGCACGCCGCTTGGAAACGCAGTTGCCGACAGGCCGTCCTTGGTCGGCCGCGCACCCGTTCCACCGGCGTGAAACGACAGCACGTTGAAGGGCGTGCCGCCGGCCACCGCCTCGCTCACGCCATGTCCTCCGCGCAGCTGGGGAATCCACAGCGCCGACGCGCCTTCGGCGGGGGCACCGTCGGGCAACGCCTGATGCAGGCAGCCGAAGACCACGTCCGGCAGCACTTGCCCGATCACATGGCGGATCGCAACCGCGCACGGCCGCGGCGCGTTCAAGATCGAGCCTTCCGGCGCGCTGACCGTGATCGGCGCGAGCGAGCCGGCGTTGTTCGGGATGGCGGGAGCGACAAGGCACTTCACGCCGAAGGATGTGTACGCGGTGGTGTAGAGCAAGGGCACGTTGATGCCGAAGCTGCTCACGGGCGACGTGCCGGTGAAATCGACGTGAATTCCCGCTTGAGAGATGGTAAGCGCGCCCTTCAGCTCGATCGGATGGTCGTAGCCGTCAATAACGACTGAGTTCACATAAGTGCCGGTTCGCAGCTTGCGTATCTGCTCGAGCGTGGCCTCGCGCGAATGTTCGACGATGTGCGCCGCGAGCTGTTCGATGGTGTCGAGGCCGAACTCCTCCAGCATCTCGCGCAGGCGCTGCGAGCCTTTGTCGTTGCAGGCCATGAGTGAGAACAGATCGCCCTCGACCTGGACCGGCTCGCGCACGTTCGCCCGCACGATCGCGAGCAGATCGTTGTTCACTCGCCCCGCCCGCGCGAGCGGCATGATGGGCACACACAGCCCCTCCTCGTAGACCTGCCGCCCATCCGGTCCGAAGCCGCGCCCGCCGACATCCACCACGTGCACGGTCGAAGCGAACAACGCGACGGGTCTTCCGCCACGAAAAGCCGGCGACACCAGCGTGAAGTCGTGCAGGTGGCCGGTGCCGAGCCATGGATCGTTGGTCAGATAGTGGTCGCCTGCGCGCATGTCCGCGACCGGGTAGCGGCGGAGGAAGTGACCGACGGCCACAGCCATCGAGTTGACGTGTCCCGGCGTGCCGGTGACGGCCTGTGCCAGCATGCGGCCGTCGAGATCGAATACGCCGGCGGAAAGATCACCCGCCTCGCGCACGCTGGCGCTGAACGCCGTGCGCACCAGAGTCTGCGCCTGCTCCTCGACGACGGCGATCAGGCGGTTCCACATGACCTGGGCTTGAATACGAGCCAGTGCGGATTCGGCTTTCATCTCGATACTGTTCATTGTGGACTTGTGCGTTCCAGAATCAGATAACCGGCCGCGCTCACGGTGGCCTGAAACCCAGGTGGCACTACTGTGGTGGTCTCATCCTCCACGATGAGCGCGGCACCCTCCATCCTGGCGCCGGGCGCGAGGTCATCTCGACGAAACACGCGCGCCTCGAGGCTGGCACCGGATTCGGGGTCTACCACCCTGCGCTGGCCGCTGGGCGCAGCCGCGGTCCAGGCAGTCAACTCTGGCGTGCGCGCGGGCGGCGCGACGGGCGCGCTGATGCTGAGGGCCCAGCTCAGCGCCTCGGTCTCGAGGTCCGGAATGATGCGCCCAAACTGGGCACGGTACTCCCGCTCGAACAGCTCGTGCAGGCGTTGCCGGTCTGCATGCTCGAGCGGGCGCGCCTCCAACGACACCGCGATCTCATGACCTTGACCAACGTAGCGCATGTAGGTGCTGCGTGCTTCCACGAGAGGCGCGCCGCCAGCGCTCTTCTCGACCACTGTGCGAGCCTCGGAACGCATCGCTTCGAGATGAGCGTTCACCTTGTCAGGTTCGAGCTGCGCCACGCGCTGGTAGAGGCTGCGAGCGACTTCGTACGCGATGGGTGCGCTCAGCATGCCAATCGCAGACCCAACACCGGCGCCGGTTGGTACGACGATGCGCCTGATGCCCAGCTTGGTGGCGACACGGGCGGCGTGCAGCGGAGCCGCGCCGCCAAACGCCACCAGGGTGCGCTCGTCGAGGTTCTTGCCGCGCTCAACCGCGTGCACGCGCGCGGCGCTCGCCATGTTCTCGTCGACCATCTCGCTCACCGCGAGCGCTGCGAACTGCGTAGTCAGCGCGAGCGGAGCGCCGATCGAGCGATCGATCGCATTCCCCGCGGCGCTAGTATCGAGCGGCAGGCTGCCCCCCGCGAAGGCAGCGGGATCGATGCGGCCGAGCGCGAGATCGGCATCGGTGACCGTAGGCGCCTCCCCACCCTGGCCATAGCAGGCGGGGCCGGGTGCAGCGCCCGCGCTGTCTGGGCCGACGCCGACCCGCTTGAGCGCGTCGACCCGCGCGATCGAACCGCCGCCCGCGCCGATCTCCACCATCTCGATCACGGGAACGCGCAGGGGTAACCCGCTGCCTTTCAGGAACCGGTAGGCGCGTGCGACCTCGAACGTGCGCGAGGCCTGCGGCTCATGGTCGTCGATCAAGCAGATCTTCGCCGTGGTCCCGCCCATGTCGAACGACAGTACACGGTCAAGGCCGCACTCCGCAGCGATCCGACTTGCTAGCACCGCACCGCCCGCGGGACCCGATTCGACCAGTCGGACCGGAAACCGCCGCGCGGTTTCGAGCCCGATCACACCGCCGCCCGAAGTCATGAGCAGGACCTCGCCCGCGAAGCCGGCGTCGCGCAGCGCCCGGTCCAGCCGGTCGAGATAGCCGCCTATCAGCGGCTGCACGTAGGCGTTGGCGCACGCCGTCGACAAACGCTCGTACTCGCGCAGCTCCGGTGACACCTCGGATGAGAGGCTTACGCACAGTCGTGGCAGGCGTTCGAACAGCAGATCCCGGATCCGCCTCTCGTGTACGGGGTTGGCGTAGCTGTGCAGCAGCCCGATCGCGACACTGGCGATGCGCTCTCGCTCGAGCGTGGGAACCAGCTCCTGGACAGCACGCTCGTCGAGCGCGCGCAACACTTCGCCGCCCGCACTCAAACGCTCCGGCACCGTGTAGCGCAACCGGCGCGGGACCAGCGGCTCGGGCTTCTCCAGGAAAACGTCGTACTGCTCGAAGCGATGCTCGTAGCCGATCTCGAGGGAGTCGCGAAAGCCTTCCGTGGTGATCAGTGCGGTGACCGCACCTTTGCGCTCGATCAGCGCATTCGTGGCCAGCGTGGTCCCGTGCATGATGAGGTCGACCTCGCCAAGCTGTGAACCGGCTTTAGCGAGCGCCGCGGTCACGGCATCCATCACTCCACGCTCGGGAGCCTGGGGTGTTGTCAATACCTTGACCGTCACAAGGCCCCTGGGAGCGTCAAGCGCAACGTCGGTGAATGTCCCACCGATGTCGACTGCAAGCCGAGCCTGTCGCGTCGTTGCCATGAGCGAGGCTCAGCCTAAAGGTCGAGATCTTCTCTGTCGAGCGAGCAGAACAACCGGTAGACGCCGATGTGCGGGTTGGCACCGAGCGCAGTACGCAGCGCCGCGGCGACGGCGCGTGCTTCCTGTTCCGTGGTGGTTTCGACGAGCGCGGCAGCCGCGACGCTCTTGTCCGGTCCACGCAGTCGCTGCTCAGCCGACAGCACGGCGGGCGCGTCGGCGCTTGTGAGCGTCCACAGCTCGGTGCTCAGTGCGTCGTCGCGCGACGCGATCGTGCGCAGCCGTGACTCCAGGAAGCTGTCCGGCTTCGAGTCGAATCGGACGCTCACCGCGAAAACGCCACGCAGCATACCCCAGCGAGCGACGCGGGTGAGAAGCGCGCGCGTCGCATTGGTGAAGATCCCGGACATGATGCGCCGCGTGAGTTCGGTAGGGTTCTCCACCCGTTTGAGGTAAGGCTCGGAAAATAGAACCTCGGGCGTCGTGGTCTCGTAGAAGGTGAAGTATTCGGGCTCGCCGTCCACGACGCGATAGCGCCAGGCGGCGCGGAAACCCGGTATGGAGAGACGCTCGGGCAAATGCTCGCCACGATACCAAGCTTCGTACTCGGTCTCCGTCCCTGCCCGGCGGTCGTTCCAGATTGCTAGAACGCCACGCGCAACCCGCTTGGTCGATTCCATGGCTGGGCCCCTCCTGTCCGCTGTCCGCTCATCGTCGTCCGGCCCGGAGGTGAAAGTATAGTCATCGGGCATGACTTCCGTCCTGGACAGGCGAAGGTCAGCACTTTGGGCAAGCGCCGTGTGGGCGTGACCCACAGGTGCGGAGAGGGCAGCGAGATAACGGGGTCCGAGGCCCTTTCTAGACTTTCCCGACGGGCTCACCAGCCCGCGGCAGCCAGCATCGCGTCGAGCTTGTCGGCGCTGAAGCCGTCCATGCGCTGACTGCCTACCAGGATCACCGGTACGCCGCGCCCGCCGATCCGGGTGAATTCGCTCCGCGCCCCTTCGGACGCCTCGACGTCCACCTCATCGTAGGGGACGCGCTTGGCGGCGAGATGGGCCTTCGCCTTCTTGCAGTAGCCGCACCACACCGCGGTGTAGATGCGCACTTTGTCTTTCGCCTTGGCGGCGCTGCCGGAGCCCAGCATCGAGACCACCGCGGGACCCTGGATCGAATTGATCTTCAGCCGGACCTGCTGTGCCTTTGTATCTGGCGGCGCGCTGTCGGAGTAGTGAACGCGGCCCTGCGTGTCGGTCCACTTGTACACGTCGGCAACTGCTGTTGGTGCCGCGATGAGTGTCACGAGGAGCGCGAAGTGGCCCGCGTTCATGGGATCCCTGCGCGACTCAGGCGCTTGGATTTGCGACTCGATCGGCGCGACGGCTGTTTGCGTGGCGCGCCGCCGCGACCCGGTTGCGGCCGCTCGACTTCGCTTCGTAGAGCGCCTTGTCCGCGTGCTCGATCAGATCGGCCAGCGCGCTATGGCTATCGTTCAAGGTCGCCACACCGATGCTGACGGTCACGTGCAGTCGTTTCACGTCGCCGAGCGCGGCGTCGCACCGTTCCTTGATGGCGAGGCGGAGCTTGTCGGCGATCGCGATGGCCTGCTCGTGTTCGCAGCCGGGCATGCCGACAAAGAACTCGTCGCCACCATAGCGGCCCACGATGTCCGCAGAGCGCAGCGACGAGACCAGCAGCCCGCCGACTTCCTGCACCACCCGGTCGCCCACCACGTGGCCGAAGCGGTCGTTCACCGATTTGAACTGGTCGATGTCCAGCGCGAGACAGCTCAACGGCTTGCCGTTGCGGATCGCCTCTTCCCGCGCTTGCCCCATACGCTCGAAGAAGGCGCGCCGCGTGAGGCAGCCGGTGAGCGAGTCGTGCGAAGCGAGGCGGTCGAGCTCGGTCAAGGCAGCCTGCAAGCGTTCGTTGGCCAGATGAACCTGCGTGAGATCATCGAACGTCACCACGCAGCCGCGCACAGCGCCGCGCGGATCGGAAATCGGCGCGCAGTTGATGACCAGCTTCTTCTTCGCGTCGGACGACGGCGTCACTTCGATCGCGAGATCCATTACCGGCTTGCCGTCATGCAGGGTTTGCATCCAGGGATGATCGGCGGCATCGGCGGGCAGCCCGGCCTTGAGCCAGGGTAGCTTGGCCAGCTGCTTGCCCACGATATCTCCCGCCGTTTCCCCGGCAAGGGCCCGGAAGGTCTTGTTCGCGAGCAGAATGCGCCCGCGCCTGTCGAGCACCACCACGCCTTCCGTCATGATGTCGAAGGCCAGCGCTACACGCTCGGGAATGACCGCTTTCGGGTCTAGGTGGACGAGGGCGCGCCGGATGTAGCGCCAGTACAGCAGGCCGCCGAGCAGCGCGATGCCGAGCAGGGTGATGACCAGTGGATGACCAAGCGCACGGCGCAGCGTGCTGCGCTGGTCGGGCAGGTAAGTGACTTCCAAGCTGCCCCAGCGGTCGCGTCCAGCGGACAGCGGCACGACCAGGTCTGTGGGCGTGGAGAGATCACCGGTCGCTCCGCTCCAGGCGTTCTTGTGGTTGCCGGCCTGCGCGAGCAGAGTCCCATCGGCTCGCCGCACCGCGGCTGAGCGGATGCCGGGGTCGTATTCGCGCATGCGCTCGAGCGCGGCCGTAAGCGTCTTGGAGTCGCCTCGCTCGAGCAGGACCGCCGCTTGCGCCGCCGCGCTCTCGGCGAATGCCCGGCGCGGACGCATGAGCTGTTCGTCGGGATCCGGAAACACGCCGAACAGCAGGTCCACGACGAGCACGATGGTGCTGGTCAGGACGACCAGGCCGAAGGTGATCTGGACGGTTGGCGGAATACGCATCAGGCTTTGTCCCTGGCTTTGTCGCGCGGCGCCGGGCGTGGCTCGAGCACGTCGGTGACCGCAGTGTCTTCGTCCGCGACATCAACGCCACCTACGCCCGTGTCTGCCTCGTGCGCTGCGGTATCGACGATCGGCAGGAGGTCGACGTGCTTCCAAAGCGGCAGGCCGAGCAGTAGCAGGTAGGTCCACAGGGCCGACTGTAGGAGAAACACTGCCGTGCCCCCGGTCACCAGCGTCGCACTCAACCGGCCTGCGCTGATATGGGGAGCCATCGGCGTGTCAACCTCATTCTCGCTGGGATCCGCGACAGTGTGGCCGGCGGTTATCGCAGGTGCAGGCGCGGTGGGTGCAACTCCCTTGGCCGGTTTGTCCACTCGCGGCTTGATC
>Ga0126379_10002131_pt1 | contig 12460 bp, 11 predicted proteins | sample PanSoiMetPlot_24_FD_92640 | JGI IMG/M metagenome (GOLD analysis project Ga0126379, IMG submission 92640) | Tropical forest soil microbial communities from Panama - MetaG Plot_24 | ecosystem: Environmental > Terrestrial > Soil > Tropical forest > Bulk soil | place: Panama | collected 2016-02-17
AGAGCGCGAGGCCCGCGACGACGGTGGGGTCGGCCGCCCACGCAGTCCAGTCGAATCCGTCGGGACCGAGAGGCGGCGGCCCCGCCAGGCCGGTCACCACATGCGCCATGGCCCTCGAGATCGGGAGCCGACGAGGCGCTCCGTCCGAATATCCCCTCGGCGAGCCACCGCGCCGCCGCGCGCGAGCGCGGAGAGCGAAGCTCCAGGAACTCCGCCGCGCCGGTCCGACTTCACGTCGCCCTTGTCTCTACGTCGGACCGCAGCCAGCCCGATTCTCTACAGCGTCGGCCGCGGGAGCAGGATGTACGCGCTGAACAAGGCCATCAGGGCAAGGATGATCAGGATGGCGATCAGGAGAGGCCCCACGAACAGCGTGCGCATGACGTTGGCGTCGTAGCGCAGGTGCATGAAGAAACCCACGACGAGGAAGAACTTCAGCGCGGACATGAGGAGCAGGCTCGTGACGAGCAACGACTTGGGGATACCGGGGACGTACAGCGTCGTGACCTCCACGGCGGTCACGATGGCCAGGACGATGGCCACGTTGACGTAGGTCCGGACCGAGGCGTGAGCGGCGCCATGAGCGGCTGGGGCGGCAGCGGCGGCGTGCGGCTCCATCAGGCGGCTCCTACGGGATGAGGTAGATGATGGTGAAGATCGCGATCCAGACGATGTCGACGAAGTGCCAGTAGAGGCCCGCCACCTCGACCTTCGTGTAGTCCCGCCGGTCCAGCTTGCCCCGCATCGCCAGGGACACGATCAGCAGGAGCCAGATCACGCCTCCGGTCACGTGCGCCCCGTGGAAGCCGGTCAGCACGAAGAACGAGGAGCCGAACAGACTGGTCCCGAGCCGTAACCCCTCGTGGGTGGCGAACGTGTAGAACTCGTACACCTGGTTCAGGACGAAGTGGAGCCCCATGAGGGCCGTGGCCAGGAGCCACAGGGCCGCCGTCCTCACTCGGTTGTGCTCGAGTGCCGCGAGCGCCAACACCATCGTCAGGGACGAGGCGAGGAGCAGCGCCGCGCTGTACGACGTGAGCGGGATGTTGAACACCTCGTACGGCGTGGGCCCCGACAGGCTCTTGCCCTTGTACGCGAGATAGGTGCCGATCAACGATCCGAAGAACATGCAGTCCGACCCGAGGAAGATCCACATGCCCATCTTCCGGTTGTCGAGGCCGGTCGTACCGATGTTCGGGTCGTGAACGGCGTGCGGGATGGCGTGGTCGGCCACGGTGGCGTCCTCTCAGTGCCCGTGCGCCGCGGGGGGCCGATGGTACTCCACCGCGAACTGGTACATGCAGAACAGCGTGAAGAGCCCACCCGCGATGATCTGGTACATGCTCGTCATCAGCCCCGAGATCATGATCATCATCCCGACGGCGAGGACGATCGGCCAGTAGGAGGTTGGCGGCATGTGGATGGCGGCGATCTCGGCCGCCGTGACCGGCGCCGGCTGCGGATGCGGCGCGCCGCCGTGCTCGTCCCCGTACTTGGTGGCCCAGAAGTCGTCGCGCCCGTGGACCTCCGGGATGCGCGCGAAGTTGTAGACGGGAGGCGGCGAGGGGATGCTCCACTCGAGCGTGCGGGCGTCCCACGGATCGGGGCCCGCGACCTGGCCGGATCGCGCCGTCCTGATGACGTTCGCGATGAAGATCACGAACGACACCGCGATGATGAACGCCCCGATGGTCGAGACCAGGTTCCAGAAGTTCCACCCGAGATCCGGCGCGTAGGTGTAGATGCGCCGGGGCATGCCGATGAGCCCAAGGAAGTGCTGGGGGAAGAACGTCACGTTGAAGCCGATCAGCATGAGCCAGAAGTGCAGCTTGCCGAGCCGCTCGTCGAGGAGGCGGCCGGTGATCTTCGGCCACCAGTAGTACGCCCCGGAGAACAGCCCGAAGATCGATCCGCCGAAGAGCACGTAGTGGAAGTGGGCCACCACGAAGTACGTGTCGGTCTGCTGCAGGTCCACCGGCGGGGAGGCGTGCATGACGCCGGACAGCCCGCCCATCGTGAACATCGCGATGAAGCCGAGCGAGAAGTAGAGCGGCGTCGTGAACCGGATGGTGCCTCCCCAGAGCGTCGAGATCCAGTTGAGGATCTTCACCCCGGTGGGCACGGCGATCAGCATGGTGGCGATGGAGAACGCCGAGTCGGCGACGGGCCCCATGCCGACCGCGAACATGTGGTGACTCCACACGCCGAAGCCGAAGAAGCCGATCATGATGCCCGAGTAGATCACCACGGGCGCGCCAAAGAGCGGCTTGCGGGCGAACGTGGGGAGGACCTCGGACACGATCCCCATCGCGGGCAGGATCAGGATGTAGACCTCGGGGTGCCCGAAGATCCAGAACAGGTGCTGCCACAAGAGCGGGTCGCCGCCGGCCGACGGCACGTAGAAGAGCGTGCCGAAGAAGCGGTCGAACATCAGGAGGATCAGCGCGACGGTGATGGCCGGGAAGGCCAGCACGAGCAGGAACTGCGTGACCAGGCTCATCCAGATGAACACGGGCATGCGCATCAGCGTCATGCCCGGCGCGCGCATGTTGATGATCGTGACGATGAAGTTGAAACCCGCGAGCATCGAGGACACGCCGAGGATCTGCAGGCCGAGCATCCAGAAGTCGATGCTGTGGGTCGGGGAGAACTGCGCGGAGCTCAGGTTCGCGTAGCCGAACCAGCCGCCGTCGGGAGCCACGCCGAACAGCCAGCTCGCATTGACGAAGAGCGCGCCGGACAGGAAGATCCAGTACGAGAGCGCGTTCAGTCGCGGAAACGCCACGTCGCGCGCCCCGATCATCAGCGGGATCATGAAGTTGAAGAACGCGGCGCTCATCGGCATGATCGCCATGAACACCATCGTCGTGCCGTGCATCGTGAACAGCTCGTTGAACGTCTGGGCGCCGACGAGCGTGTTGTCGGGGCGCGCCAGCTGCAGCCGCATGATCAGCGCCTCGATCCCGCCGATCAGGAACAGGATGAAGGCGCTCGAGCCGTACAGGATGCCGATCCGCTTGTGATCGACGGTGGTGAGCCAGGACCAGAGGACGCTCTGGGTCTTGGTCTCCGCCCCGGGCATGAAGGCTGCCTGAGTCGCCATGTGCATCCCTCTCCTACTTGAGGCTGAGCAGGTAGGCCGCCAGCGCCTGGGATTGCTCCCCGGTCATGCCGAGATTCGGCATCCGCGCCCCGGGCTTCATGTGGTCGGGGTTCTCGATCCATCGGGCGACGTTCGCGGGCGTGTTTGGCATCAGGTTCGCGGCCAGTGACTTCCGGCCGCCAAAGTGCGTCAGGTTCGGGCCGATCTGGCCGGCCGAGACGCCGGCGATGGTGTGGCAGCCCACGCAGGCCGACTGCGCGAACAGCGACTTGCCCTGCTGGGCCAGCGGGTCGTTCGACTCGGCCGGGGGCGCCTGCTGGGCCCTGACCCACTGCTCGAACTCGCCCTTCGGGTGCACGATCACGCGAAATCGCATGTTGGCGTGCGACATCCCGCAATACTCGGCGCACTGCCCGGGGTACTCTCCGGGCACCTCCGGCGTCATCATCAGCCGGTTCACGCGATGGGGCACCACGTCGCGCTTGCCGCCGAGATGCGGAATCCAGAACGAGTGGATCACGTCCGGCGCGTTGAGGAAGAACGCCGCGGTCTGCCCGACGGGCAGGTGCAGTTCGTTGGCCGTCGTGATGTTGAACTGCGGATACTTGAACTCCCACCACCACTGCTTGCCCGCGACCTCGACGTGCAGATCGGTGGCAGCCGGGGCTTCCTGGGTCTTGAAGATGATCTTGATCGTGGGGATGCCGATGATGAGGAGGACCAGCGCGAAGGCGATCGTCCACGAGATCTCGAGCACGGTGTGGCCGTGGATCTGCCTCGGCAACGGCGCGCCCGGTCGGTCGCGGAAGCGCCAGCAGACGTAGAGGAGACCGCCCTCCACCGCGATGAAGATCACCAGCGTGGTCCACGAGATCAGCATGAAGATCTCGTCGGTCCACCGGCCGAAGTCGGAGCGCGGCCGCACCGTCGTCATCGGGTTGTCCCACAGGCTCCAGCCGCAGGACGTCGCCAGCAGCAGCACGCCGGTGAGCAGGATCGCGGTTCGCACGCTCGAGGCGCTCGGAAGGCGCTTGATCATGGTGTCGCTCGGATCCTCGGGTTACCTGGACGCGGAGCGCGGACCGACGCCCGGGTCGGTCTGGATGACGGCGGAGGCCACCGCGGGCCGCTCCACGTCGAAGGCGGCGAGCCAACTGCGGGCGGCGAGGAAGAGGACGATCAGGACGGGAATCGACGTCCACACGAAGTCGGTGGGCCGCCCTGACCGCTGTCCCGCGCGCGACTGCCGGTAGCGCAGCACGACCATCAGCGACCTCGCCTGGACCGCCAGGAAGAGCGTCAGGACCAGAGCAAGGAGCAGGTGCACGATGGTGGACACAGCGCCCTCGTTGAGAATGTCCGCGGCATTCGCCCGGAGTCTACGTCACACGTTCCGAAAAGCCAAGTGGAACTTTTCACATGACGCGCGGTCGCGCCGATCTTTCAGGAGCTCGCGAGGCGGAGCAGCGTGTGGAGGAGGGTGTTCGCTCCGCGCTCGATGGCTTTCCAGTCGCTCATCTCGTCCGGCCGGTGGCTCCGCCCGCCCTTGGAGGGGATGAAAAGCATTCCGGCCGGTGTGATCGTCGCCAGATTCTGCGCGTCGTGACCGGCTCCGGACGGCATGCGCTTGTGCTTGAGCCTGAGCGTGTCACATGCCGCGACGACGGCATCCATGACGCGCGGCGCGCAGCGGGCCGGCTCCGTGCGCGACAAGGGCTCGACGGCGACGCGCAGCTTGCGCCCGCGGGCGACTGTCCGCGCCAGGGCCAGGCACTCGCGGTCGAGCCGACCGAGGATCTTTCCGTCCAGTTCGCGAATCTCCTGGAGCAGGAGCGCGCGGGCCGGCACGATATTCGAGACGCCAGGCTGCAATTCGATCCTGCCGAAATTCGTCACGCTCTTGCCGCTGCCCTTCTTCACGACGTGCTCGCGCGCCTTGAGCGCGTACTCGGCGGCACCGAGGAAGGCGTCCTTGCGCCAGGCCATCGGCGTCGTGCCCGCGTGGTCAGGCTCGCCGATGAACGCGAGGCGATAGCGGCGAATCCCGACGATACCCTCCACGACGCCGATGGGAATGCCCTCCTTGTCGAGATGGGGCCCCTGCTCGATATGGAGCTCGACGTACGCGGCGATGGCCTTGGGATCGCATCGCGCGCCCGGCGCCTCCAGCGCGTTGAAGCCGGCGCGGGCCATCGCGTCGACAAGACGTTCTCCGTCCGCGGCCGCCATGTGCGGGATCGCGGCCGCGTCGAGCTTGCCGGTGAACGCACGCGATCCGAACAGGCTGCCGTAGCGGCCTTCCTCGTCGCTCCAGGCGGCCACCGTGAGCGGCAGGCGGGTGGACTGCCGCGCCTCGTTGATCGTCTGCAGGCACTCGAGGCCAGCGAGTACGCCGAGCGCCCCGTCGAGCGGTCCGCCCTCGGGCACCGTGTCGATGTGCGACCCGGTCATCACGGCGGGTCCCCCGGAGCCGAGTCGCCCGAACGTGTTGCCGGCCTGGTCGACCCGCGTCTCGAGTCCCGCGTCCGTCATCTTCCCGAGGAGCCAGCCGCGCGCCTCCTCGTGCGCCGTCCCCCAGCACGAGCGCGTGATGCCCCGGCCGTCGGGGTTCTTGCCGAACTGCGCGAGGGCCTCGACATGGGACTTGAGACGCGGGAGCGAAATGGCGATTTTCATGGCGCGCGCAGTATACCGCGATCGAGGTTCAGACACCCCGTTCCCGCCGCCAGGCGAGGATCTGATCGCCGTGCTCCTTGTAGTGGTGCGCGCTGGCCGAGTCGATGATGCGATGAGCTGTCCGACCCGGCTCGACCCGCTCGTCGGGCATCTGCGCCGCGGCGTGCATGAACGACTCGTGGCTGCGGTCCAGCTCGAGCAGCACGTCTGCGGCCGACCAGTCCTTTTTCGCCGACGCGAACTTCGCGTTCCACGCGTCGGCGTCGTCGTAGGACACACCGTCGGGCAGCGGCTTCTCGCCCCGGGCCAGCCGCTCGAGCGCCGGGCCCATCTCGCGGTGCCAGCCGGAGATGTGGGCCACGATGTCGCGGATGCTCCACGCCCCGAACCAGACCAGGGTCAGCTGGTCCTCGTTGAGCCCATGGATCGCGGCCTCGAAGGCGTTGTACTCCCGGGCAGCGCGATTCAACAGTTCGTCCTTCGCGGTCATGGTGATCCTCCGTGGCGCGGCAGGCGAGCCGGTGTGCACCGGGCTGCGGGCGCGGCCAGTATAACCTTGACACGTTCTCCGAGCGCCTCGTATCATGACACTGAACACTCGTTCAGTCACCCTGAACGACCCCCTTTTCTCCCCAATGCAGGAGGGCGTATGGATTTCGCACTGACTCCCGAACAGCAATCGTTTCGCGACGAGGTCCGCCACTGGCTCGAACGCAACCTTCCCCGGAGCTGGGCGGAGCGGCTGCACGGCGGGTCGGACATCCCTCGTCCCGAGGCCTACGAGTTTCTCCGCAACTGGCAGCGCAAGATGTACGATGCCGGCTTCGTGGGCCTCACGTGGCCGAAGGAATGCGGCGGCCGTGGCCTCACGTTCATGGAGGAGATGATCCTCCATGAGGAGATGGCGCTCGCCCAGGCTCCCCCCGTGCTCAACATCCTGGCGATCGGGATGGCCGGCCCGACGATCATCGCCTACGGCACGGAGGAGCAGAAGAAGCGGTTCCCGCCGAAGATGCTCTCGTGCGAGGAGATCTGGTGCCAGGGCTACTCGGAGCCCAACGCCGGTTCGGACCTGGCGTCGCTCGGGACCCGTGCCGTGAAGGACGGCGAGTACTACGTGGTGAACGGCCAGAAGGTCTGGACGTCGCTGGCCCACGTGGCGGACTGGATGATGCTGCTGGCGCGCACCGATCCGGACGCGCCCAAGCACAAGGGCATCACGTATTTCCTCCTCGACATGCACACGCCCGGCGTCACGGTGAAGCCGCTCAAGCAGATCACCGGCGACGCCGAGTTCAACGAGGTGTATTTCGACAACGTCCGCGTCCACGAGTCGCAGATCCTGGGCGGCCTCAACAACGGCTGGGCGGTCGGCCTCACCACGCTCATGTACGAGCGGCTCGCCCTCGGCTTCGGGCTCCAGGTGCGCCTGCGCATCGCGCTCGACTCCCTCGTCGCGCTCGCCCGGCGAACGACGAAGAACGGGACGCCGGCCAGCCAGGATCCCGTGATCCGCCAGAAGCTGGCCCAGCTCTGGATCGACACCGAGGTGTTCAAGTACACCGGCGCGCGCGCCATCACCAGGCTGCTCAAAGGCGAGCTGCCCGGGCCGGAGGCTTCCACCGGCAAGATGATGTGGGTCGAGGGCCATCAGCGATTGCAGGAGCTGGCCATGGAGATCGAGGGCCCGTACGCGCAGCTCACCCGGGGAAGCGCCTGGGCCATCGCGGATGGGCTCTGGCAGCACACGTTCCTCCGCTCCCGCGCCAACTCGATCGAGGGCGGCACCACCGAGATCCAGCGGAACATCATCGGCGAGCGCGTGCTCGGCCTCCCGAAAGGCTAGACCAATGAACTTCGGCTTCAACGAAGAGCAGGAGCTCCTGCGCAGCACGGCCCGCAAGTTTTTCGAGAACGAGTGCCCCTCGGACGTGGTGCGGAGGCTGATGGAAACGCCCGAGGGCATGAGCCCCGCCCTCTGGACCAAGCTGGCCGAGCAGGGATGGACCGGCCTGATCTATCCCGAGGAATTCGACGGCATGGGCCTCGGGCTAGTGGACCTGGTCGTGTTGATGGAAGAGATGGGACGGGCAGTCGTGCCCGGGCCGTACTTCTCCACGCTCCTCCTGGGCGGGCTCGCGCTCCTCGAGGCGGGCAGCGACGCGCAGAAGAAGGAGTGGCTGCCGCGCATCGCCTCCGGACACAAGCGCGTGACGCTCGCGTGGATGGAGCCGAGCGCGATTCTCGGGCCGGATGGCGTGACGCTGTCCGTCACCCGGAAGAACGGCCGCTTCGTCCTGTCGGGCACCAAGCTCTTCGTGCCGGACGCGCACACCGCCGACGCGATCGTCGTCGCGGCGCGCACGAGCCCGGGCGGAGGCGATGGCGCCGGTGTCTCGCTGTTCCTGCTGCCGAAGGACACGGCCGGCATGGAGGTGAAGCTCCTGCCGACGATGGACCAGACGCGCAAGCTGTGCGAGGTGACGCTCCGCGACGCGCAGGTCGACGCCGACGCGCTGGTCGGCGCGGCCGACCGCGGCTTCATCCCGATGGGCCGCGCGCTCGATCGCGCCACGGTGGCCCTGTGCGCCGAGATGTGCGGGGGCGCCCAGAAGGTGCTCGACATGACGGTCGAGTACGCGAAGATTCGCCAGGCCTTCGGACGTCCGATCGGGTCGTACCAGGGCGTGAAGCACAAGGCCGCCGACATGCTGGTCGACGTCGAGAACAGCAAGTCGATCACCTACTATGCGGCGTGGGCGCTCGACGAGGGAGCCGCCGAGGGCCCGCTCGCGGTGAGCATGGCCAAGGCCTACGTGTCGGACGCCTTCCGCCGGGTCGCCGCGCTCGGCATCCAGCTCCACGGCGGCATCGGCTTCACCTGGGAGCACGATCTTCACCTGTATTTCAAGCGCGCGAAGGGCTCGGAGTTCGCGTTCGGAGACGCCACGTATCACCGGGAACGGGTCGCCCAGTTCGTGAACCTGTGACCGCGGAGCATGCTGGAGCGCGTGCGTGAGAAGTTGACCGGCTGGGGGCGCCGGCCCCCGGCCGAGGTCTCGCCGGCCACCCTGCTGTTCGCCGACCACGAGGAGATCCAGGACATCGCGCGCCAGATGGCGCGCACGAAGGTCGAGCTGGACCGGTCGGTGCTCACGATGCGGAGCTGGGCGCGCGACCTCGGCCGGCGCCTCGAGGATTCCCGCGGAGCGCTCACGCGCGCGGACGACCTCCGCTCGCTCGGCGAGACCGTGGGCGGCCTCGCCCACAACCTCAACAACTCGCTCGCGGCCATTCTCGCGTACGCGGAGCTGATGCTGCGCGAGTCGCAGACGCCGGCGTCGAAGCGGCGCCTCTCGGTGATCCGTGACGTCGCCCTCGAGGCCTCGGCGACGGTGCGCCGCCTCCAGGAGTTCGTCTCGCGCCAACCCCAGGTCGCCCTCGGGCCGGTCGGCCTGCCGGCTGTCATCGCGCAAGCGGTCGAGATGACGGCGCCGCGCTGGCGCGACGATGCCCAGCGGCGCGGCGTCTCCATCACGCTCACGCAGGACATGGAGGCCTTGCCGCCCGTCGAGGGCAATGCGCTCGAGCTGCGCGATGCGCTCATGCGGTTGATCCTGAACGCGGTGGCCGCCATGCCCCAGGGTGGGACGCTGGCGATTCGCGCGGCCAGCGAAGAGTCGGGCTGGGTCATGGTCGAGGTACGGGACACCGGCGTCGGTATCCCTCCCGAGGTGCAGCGCCGGATCGCGGAGCGCGCGCGCACCCTGACGTCCGGCCGGGGCCCGAGTCGCGGGCTCGCGGACGTCGCCGACATCGTGGAGCGCCACGGCGGCACGCTCACCATCGAGAGCGAACCGGGGAAGGGCACGATCGTGCGCATCCGATTGCACGCGAGCCTCTTCCAGATCATTCCGGCGACCGGCGGGCCGGCGGAACGCGCACCGGAGTCGCTGGCCGCGCGCGTGCTACTCGTCGACGACGACCCGCGACTCGTCGCGGTCCTGTCCGACATGCTGCGCGCGGAAGGCCACGCGGTGACGACGGCCACCAACGGCGAGGAGGCCCTCGGCATCTTCGACCCCGCCTCGCATGACGTGGTCATCACCGATCTCGGGATGCCGAGGGTGACGGGCTGGGAAGTCGCGGAGCGGGTCAAGAGCCGATCGCCGGAGACAGCGGTCTTTCTCTTGACCGGCTGGGGCGAGGCGGTCTCGGCCCACGAGTCGAGCCAGTTCGTGGACCGCGTCATCGCGAAGCCGGTGTCGGCCGAATCCCTCCTCGAGCAACTCGCGGAGCTGAAGCGGCGGCGCTAAGTCATCGGAGGGGCCTCGGGGGCCCCTTCCGACCCTCTCCAGATCGGATTGCGCTGTCGAGAGCCGGCGCTCGAACGCGGAACGCCGCCGCGCGCCGGCCACATCGCCTGGCGCTCAAGTCGAGTCGCCGGGATTTCTAAACTGCGAAATCGAACTTCAGCGACACTGAAATTGCCGTTGTCAGCATGACGGGCTTCGGTGTAGGCTTGGCCGGCTTCGGGCGGGACCCCGTGATCTGCGCGGAGTCGCACCTGGATCGGCCTCGGTGAGGAGGACACCATGACCCAGATGTCGCGTCGGACGTTTCTCGCCAGCGCATCTCTCGCCACCGCCGGCGTGGCGGCCGGACCCTGGATCGGGCGGGCCGGCGCTCAGGCGGCACCCATCAAGATCGGCCTGGTGCTTCCGTACACCGGCGTCTACGCGGTGCTTGGCGAGTCGATCACCCAGGCGATGGAGCTCGTCTTCGCGCGCGAGAACTGGACCGTCGCGGGGCGCAAGATCGAGATGATCAAAGAGGACGACGAGATGAAGCCGCCCGTCGGCGTGCGCAAGACGGAGAAGCTCATCGACTCGGACAAGGTCGACATCCTCACGGGCCCGGTCCACAGCGGAATCCTGATGGGGATGCGCGACAAGGTGCACAGCAGCAAGACCATCCTCATCGTGTCGAACGCCGGGGCCGATGCGATCAGCCGGGAGCGGTGCTCGCGGTGGATCTTCCGCACGTCGTTCTCGAACTGGCAGCCGTGCCAGCCGATGGGCGGCTGGGTGGCGAAGAACATCTCGAAGGAGGTGTTCCTCACCGCCCCGAACTATCAGGCCGGCAAGGACATGATGAACGCGTTCAAGGAGACGTTCACGCCGGCGGGCGGCAAGGTCGTGGACGAGGACTACCCGAAGCTGGGCGAGACCGACTACGCGCCCTACCTCACGAAGATCCGGCAGTCGAAGGCCAAGGCCGTCTTCGCGTTCTTCTCCGGCACCGACGCGGTGAACTTCGTGAAGCAGTACGACCAGTTCGGCCTGAAGCAGCAGGTGAAGCTCACGGGCGCCGGCTTCCTCACCGAGCCCGACGTGTTGCCCGCGCAGGGACCGTCCGCGCTCGGCATCGTGACCGGCCACTTCTACACGCCTCTGCTCGACAACCCGACCAACCAGAAGTTCGTGAAGGACTTCCGCGAGAAGTTCGGCGGCAAGATGCCGGACGGGTTCGCGTGCCAGGGATACGACACGGCGGAGGTGATCGTGCGCGCGCTCAAGGCGGTGGGCGGCAACACGCAGGACAAGGACAAGCTGGTCGACGCGATCGCGAAGGTCGAGTTCGACAGCCCGCGCGGCCGCTTCCGCTTCGATCCAAACACCCACAACGTGATCCAGCCGTTCATCTACATCCGCGAGGTCAAGGAAACCCCGCTCGGGATCAACAACGTGCCCATCGACAAGGTGGCCGACGTGAAGGACCCGGGGACGGGCTGCACCCTGCCCGCTTGAGCGGACGACCGAAGGCGCCCGGACGGCCCATCCGGCCCAGCGCGCCCGTCGCGCGTTGACGTTGCCGGTCGATCTGTTCGCGCAGGCGCTGAACGGTCTCTCGTACGGCATCCTGCTCTTCCTGTTGTCGGTCGGGCTCACGCTGATCTTCGGGATGCTCGACGTCGTCAACCTGGCCCACGGCTCGCTCTACATGCTCGGGGCCTACGCCGGGCTCACCGTGATCGCGATCACCGGCGATTTCTGGCTGGCGCTCCTGCTGGCGCCGATCGCGGTGGGCCTGGTCGGCCTCGTCATCGAGCGCATCTGCCTCCGGCCGCTGTACCGGCGCGGCGCGCTCGATCAGGTGCTCCTCACGTTCGGGCTCGTGTATCTCTTCGAAGACCTCGTCAAGTGGATCTGGGGCGGGCGCATCCGGTCAATAGCGCCGCCGGCGATGTTCTCCGGCTCGGTGACGATCTGGGGAGCCACCGTGCCGTCGTACCGGCTGTTCGTGATCGCGTTCGGGATCGCCGTGGCCGCGCTGCTCTGGCTCCTGATCGAGCGCACGCGCCTGGGCGCGATCATCCGCGCCGGCGTGTTCGACGCGGAGATGGCGTCGGGGATGGGCATCGACACCGAGCGCGTGTTCAGCGCCGTGTTCGGATTCGGCGCCGCCCTCGCCGGCCTCTCGGGCGTGATCGCCGGCCCGATCCAGTCCGCGCAGCCGCCGATGGGCGCCACGATCCTGATCCCCGCGCTCATCGTGGTCGTGGTGGGCGGCCTCGGCAGCCTCAAGGGCTCGTTCGTCGGGAGTCTCGTGATCGGGCAGGCCGAGACGTTCGGCAAGGCGTGGCTACCCGGCGCCTCCATGCTGATGATCTACGTCGTG
>Ga0126379_10002132_pt1 | contig 12457 bp, 14 predicted proteins | sample PanSoiMetPlot_24_FD_92640 | JGI IMG/M metagenome (GOLD analysis project Ga0126379, IMG submission 92640) | Tropical forest soil microbial communities from Panama - MetaG Plot_24 | ecosystem: Environmental > Terrestrial > Soil > Tropical forest > Bulk soil | place: Panama | collected 2016-02-17
ATGTCAAGGAACTCGATGCTGGTGTCCTTCGGCATGTCGAAGTTCGGCGCGTCGCCTTTTGCAGCCGTGGCCATCACTGCTTCCGCGAATTTGAGGTCGGGCCGTTCCCACGAACCGCGGTACACAGCCACAGCACAGAGCGTCGGATCGCGCTTGAGCCGCGGATGAGCTTTGCAGCGGTCAGCAAGCTTTGCGATGCGTTGGGCCGCAATTGCAACGTTCCGGCACGGCAGGAACATTGCCGGGCTCGCCTTCGACGGAGCGACCGGCAGACCGGCGAGGCCCACGCGGACGATACCTGTCGCGGCAGAAGCCGCGCGCGTTTCGCTGATCGCTTGCTGAATGCTGGAATAGACTCGCGGCATTGGCTCGCTCGGCAGGGACACGGCCCATGGCTCACCGCCGGACTGCTGCCAGACGAGCGCGTGCATCAGCTTCGGCTCAACACCGAGCGCGCACGCGGTCACGAGCGTTACGAGATCCATGCTGGTTCCCTCCGTTGGCCCTGCTGGAGTTCATGCGGCTGATCGACGGTTGCGCCGCGTCGCGACCGGAAAGGGAGAAACGAGTGGCTGCATCGCCGGTGCGCTTTGGGGCTCGCGTGGTCAGCATCAAACGTCTGCATGCTTGCGGTCTCGCCGACCCGGGAATGGAGGAGTGGCGGGATGCTGTGCGTTGTGCTTGCTGGGTGCATGGTCAGTCCTCCTCGAATGTCCAGAGAGGATCGGCTCGACCGATGATCGAGGACGCCGCGATCGGCCCGAAGTAGCGGCCGTCGAGTGAAGCGGGTTCATCCCAGTTCATGAGGAAGACGTCGCCTTTTGCGATGACGCGGCAGTCCTGCCAGTCGGGCAGTAGACGGCCGCGGCTATCCCGCTCGCGCGCCGTTCCCATCTCGATCCCGTCGACGCTGATCGAGAGGCTCCTGCGGCAGACGGTCTGGCCCGGAAGCGCAAGGACGCGCTTGATGAGCGGGACGCCGCGAGGGAGATAGCCACCTTCCGATAAGAAGGTGGCTAGGGGCTCGGGTGGCATGGCGACGACAAGATCGGTGACCGCGAGCTTGCCGGCCGGCTGCACGCTATAGAACCCGAGGGGAACGCTTTCGGATGCGTTCCAGACCAGGCTTGGCACCGGCTTTGGACCCATCGTGGCCGCCCGGAGAGCAGCGGCCGCGATCATCGTGATCAGCGTGCAGCACCGACTCACAGCGTGACCCTCCGCCGGTGCAGCCACGCCTGGTGCCGGCGCTGCGTGTAGCGGCGCGGCACTTCGTTGACCGATAGCCGGTTGTGGACATGACGCCAGTGCTCGGGCGCAGCGTCGGCCGGATCGATTCCGAGCGCCTCGATGGCGTCGATGGCTTGCAGCACCTTTTCGACCCTGGGCCAGCCCGCAAGCCGTAAGAGGATTTCTGCGCCGGGGCGCACGTAGGGCACGGTCGAATAGCGTTCGCCGGGCGTGATCGCGCGCAGGATGTCGATGCGCGAAGCGACGGTGCCGTAGTCGTTTGACGCCCATCGTACGAACGCAAAGATGCTGCCGGGCGAAAACGAGACGACGCGCCGGTTGCTGTTGATGATCGTCTCGTCGGCGATACGGCCGAAGCGAATCCAATTCTCGATGCGCTGTTTGAGCCACAGAAGTTCGACCTGGGTCAGATCGTTGGTGTGTTCGGGATCGGAGCTTGTCATGACACGATCCTTTCGACCTCGGCGGCGAGCGCGGCGATCTCTTGGACGGCTGCCCTGCTGTGCGGCAGCTCGAACGCGAGCCGGCCGTTTTCCATGGCCTAGGTAAAGACAGCACGTTCGGCAATCGAGCTTGTCGGCGCGGGCGGATCGTAGTCAGCGAGCGCTTGGGATAGATCTCGCTTGACGCTGGCGCGCCTTTTGCAGCGGTTGAGAACAAGTCGGATGCGCAGCTGCGGTCGAACGGTCGTCTCGACGAATGCCAAGCCTTGGAATGGCGGCGGCTGAACCGGTACGAGCACGAAATCCGCCGCCATCAGCGCGGAGCGTGTAATCGGTTCGATGTGCGATGGCCCATCGACGATCGCGCGATCAACGTCTCGCGCGACCGCTGCCAGCTCGCGGTGAAGCGTGTCGCGCGCGATCGCTATGACGGTGAACCGGCTCGGGAGCGTCTCCTGCGCGCGCAGCTCCGACCACTCGACGGCGCAGGCGTCGGGATCGGCATCGATGACGGCGACGCGCCGCCCCTGGCAAGCCCAGACGCCGGCGAGATGCAACGCCAAGGTGGTCTTGCCGACTCCGCCCTGCTGGTTGAGGAGCGCGACGATCATGGCGTGCGCTCCCGGCGACGAACGGAATGCCGTCCGGGTTTTCCAGCCCGCGAGGACTTCCCAACAAGAAAGAATTTAGAGTCTGATTTAGAGTCTTTAGGCGCGCCGGATTCGTTGTTCGGCGAACGGCTTGGTGGCAGTCTGTGCGCCCGAAGTCCCGATAGGGATGCGCCCGAAATCCCGATACCGGTTGCGCCCGAAGTCCCGATAGCGGGGGACGGATTACACAGCTTATCCACGGGGTCTGTGGATAGAGTAGGCCGCATGAGGATGAGCTCGCGGCCATCATGGCGTTCGAGCGCGAGCAGATAGCCGGGCGGCGGTTGGCGCGCGACAATCCGGCGGATGTCGAGCGCGAAGTCGGAGAAGCGCGCGAGACTCGCGCTCTTGGCGTGGAGATGCCTGAGCTCGAACCGCCAGCCGTCCCGCTGACGGCCGGCGTGCTTGCGCGCGACGCGGTAGAGCCAGCGTTCGATACCGCCAGACAGCGCGAAGTAGGCCGGGTCGATTGCCAGCACCAGACGCCGGTCGAGGACGCCCTGGTGGAACCACTCGGGCAGGACGAACTCCATGCCCTCGCAGCGGCCAACGCGGGTGGTGAGCTCCTCCCATTCGTTGATCCAGGAGAACTGCTGGCGTCGCCAATGCTCGCCGTGACGGATGGTGGTGCGGATGACGGTCGACTGCAGGCGGGGGAGCGCGCCTTTGAGCAGGTGATACTCGCGGTTGCCGGTCGCCCGGCCGATGGCGATCAGGAGCTGGTACGGCGTGAAGCGGAAGAAGCGTGAGGTCGGCAGCCCGCGGTCCTGCGCGGCGAGGATCTGGCTCGCGGCCCAGATCAGCACATCGGCGTCCCAGATGGTCGCCATGCCGTGCTCGGGAACAGCGTAGACCTGCACTTGGGTTGCTCCGGCTTGGTAGAGGATCGGCGTCACGCGCTTGGCTTTGGCGAGCGAGAAGAACGGCCGCTCCATGAGGTCGCGCTGGTCGCGCGGCGGCACGTCGCCGGCGAGCGCGTCGAACGGATCAAGCGTCGCGCGTTCGCTTGTGGTCGGCCGCTCGCCCGCCATGATCAGCGCGCCGCCGGCAAGGGGCGGCGAAGCAGCGAAGTGGCGGATTGATCCGGCAATGCGCCGCGCTTAGCCGGATAGACCGTTCCGGCGCCGGGATCCGAGGTCGAGGTCTTGGCGCCGAGATCGGCCCAGGCCTTCAAGTCGTCGAGGGCGTAGACCACGCGCCCGCCGATCTTGCGGTACTTCGGGCCGGTGCCGTAGGTGCGGTGCTTCTCGAGCGTCCGGCCCGAGAGGCCGAGGAAACGCGCCGCCTCGGGCGTACGCAGAAAGCGTGGCGGCAAGCCGGCGAGCGGGTCGGGCATGATCGAGCCTCCGTGATCTTCGCGAGCGCCGCTGCGTTCGGCGGCGAGTTGCCGATCACGATGGCGGAGTGCGATCGCGAAGGGGGATGGTGAAGATCGCAGCGGTGAAATCGCCACCCCTCCCCGCAATGCGACGGCCATTCGTTTGCGACGAATGACGATCGCGAGAACCCGAGGTGTCGTATTGGTGGTGCGGGTGGGAGCTCAGGCGCCGCGGAGAAGCTTTCGGTACCCGTCCCGCATCAAGGCGAGTCCGCCTTTCACCAGGCGGATGGTGCGGTCGCGCAGCGACGAGGTCTTCCAGGGTTCTCGCTCAAGCCGGGTTGCGCCGAACAGCACTTCGGCAATCTCTCGATACGAGGCGGCAGCGAGATGACCATCGAGTGCGCGCAGCATGAGGATGAGGCGATCGCGGCGCTGCTTGGTGAGTGAACAGGGTGTTTGGCCTGGCGCGCTGGCATGCATCCGCGCCCAGAGCCGCGATGCTGCTGCGGCACGCACGGGAAAGCCCCCGTCAAACGGAATGACAACCGACAATGATTGATCTCGCTCGAGCGTATAGACGCAGAGGCGGAACTCCTCATCTCGGCCGCGCACAATCAGATGCCGGCAGTGTTCATCGAGGCGCTCGGCAACGTCAGGTCCGAGGCGAGCGACGTCAATGGGAGGTGCGACGGGAAGGCCTGCGGGAGTGGGCGCGAGGAGGACGACGGTGGGCAGCACCTCTGGCTGCCAGAAGACGGTCGCTTGATCGGCAGCAAGCTGCGGGTCGATCGGGAAAGGTGAGCCCCCAACGCCAGACAAGGGGCTCGCGTCTTGTTCCCTCGTCCGCTGCGTCGGAGGCGGCCTCTCGAGCAATGGTGTTGTAGTCTTCTTGATAGGCAGGATTGCGACGCAGGAACTCCCACGCGAACCCCGGTCGATCGAGATCCTTCAGATAGTCATGTCCGGTTGATGACCGCCAATTGGAGGCCGATGGCATCTTTGGTCCCCGCAAGATGCGCTACACGCAAAGGATGTCCGCCCAGCCCACCAACAGATTCCCGTGTATCGGCGCGTTGGGGAGTCGCCCACAGGGCATCACGTGATGCCGCTGCGGCGTTGCACCAAACGTGAGCTTTCCGTGTTTAATGGAATCGAGCCGAATCGCTTGTTTGAAGTTTTTGTGAATCTCAAAACTTAACCAAGCGCCCGCGATGCTTGGATTTTTCCGCAGTCGTTCCGATCGACGCGAATTTGCGGCGCTGTCCTTCACGTCATCTCGCGACACAATAAAACGCGTTGCATGAGAGCCATGCACGGGCATGTCGCTCGGTTCCGAAGATCACTTGGGCGCGGTACCTCGCAGGAGTTCGCGATAGCCGTGCTCGGTCATCCACCTGGCGCGTGCCAAATGGCTTTCCCAGGCGCGGCGCGCGCGGGCCGGCTCGCGTGCAGGATCGATGTGCAGGACAAGGCTGGCGACCTCAGTCCAATCTGCGCCTTCCGCGTCCGCATCGAGGAGCCGCAGATACGTAACGAGGTGCTCCTCATCATAGGGCGTCAACGTCTCGGCGTTGGGGGCCACGTCTGCCACCGGCGGATCGAGCGGTTGAGCCATGAAACGTCCTACACACGAAGGCTTATCGGACCCCGATACGACCACAGAACAGGTCCGGTGATAGCGATGCACATCCCGCGAATCGCGACAACATCCTCCCGGATGTGTTTGACAGGATAATCACGCGGCAGGGGGGAATACATATTATAGGAGATAAACCCGAAAGTGTGTAGCCGGCCACCCTTGCGCGCATGGACATGCGCAGGCTGGTGGGCCGGAATTTTGCGCGGCTGCGGCGGCAGAAGGGCTTCACTCAGGAGAGCTTCGCCGAGGCGGCAGGCGTGACGCAACAGTACGTCAGCGATCTCGAACGCGGGTTGCGCAACCCGACGGTCGTGACGCTGTACCATCTGGCGTCCGCCCTGGGGGTCAGTCACGTTGAGCTGGTCACGCCGGATGATGAAGCGCGGCGTGAAGCCGCCAAGGCATCGGGCGGGCGATCCTCAAAGCGCAGGTCCGGAAAGGCGTGAAGCGCGTTCGGCCGCCAGGAGCGGCCTGGCGCGGCGAGGCCGCATGGACGAACGGTGGCAGGTTGGGGCACAGAGATCCCCCGCCCGGTCGATCCGAACGGGGGCTTGCTGTCGGTCTGGTCTTAGTCGCCGTTAGCCTTGCGGCTGCGCGACCAGATGAGGGCGAAGGTTTCGCCGTCTTCGACCAGGTTGGCGTAGATCGGAGCGTTGAAGCTCGGATCGTCGAGCTTGACCGAGAGATAGTCGCGGCCCTCGTTGGAGCGCTTGGACCACGCTGCACCGATTTCAGCACGGCCCACGTAGACCCGATGGCTGGGGGCGTTGTCGCTCGTCCGGTTGGTCTCGGGGACGATGCGGACGCCCTTGCTCTGCAGGCTCAGGGTGACGATCTCGCCCTGGAACTCGTGGCCGGACTTCTTGAAGGTGCCGATATTTGCCATGTGACTTCTCCTTGGCTGTTCGAGCCCGCGACCATCGCGGCCTCGATGGCGATCTGCAGGCCGAAGGCGATCGCCGCCGCACCCGTCTTCGGGCCGGAGCGCAGCGGAGGATGGCGGGGCTGAGACTTTCTTGGCTCGCGAGGAATGGGCGAAGCCCAGGGGAAGAAAGTCTCAGCCCCGCCATTGCGGCACAGGCGATCGAGGCGCAGCCGTTTTTGGCCAGATCAAGCCATCAGAGGCCGCGCGGCTCGCGGTCCGGCAGCTATTTCCAAGGAGAAAGACGTGGCCGATAGCGCCCGCACAAGAGGCCAGGCTCATCGGGCGTATAAAAGGAAGCCCCAGCGTGCAGATGGGCGGCTGCAGGATGCCTGGACCTGACAGCGCAACGCCTCAACACGGGTCGGGCGGCGTGGCCGCTCGCGGCGCGCGCATGGTCAAAGCGCTCCAGAGACCGCGCTCAGGTCATGCGTGGCGATCAGAGATCGGCCCGGATAAACGCTCGTCAGAGACGGCAAGTTCACGCCTCACCGGTCTGCGAGGTTGGCAGACGAGGCGACGTCAGACCGGCGGCAACGTTCGGCTCGGCATCAGGCGGGGGAGAGAGCCACATGCGAGTGAAGGCCGTCGCCGCCACGATGGTCGCGCCCGCAATTGCGATTGCGTCGCGCCAAGCCTCCGCTGGCACGACGAGCTGCGCGAGCCCGTGAGCCGCATAATACCCGGCCACGGCGGCCGGTACGACAAAGAGCAGCGCGAGCGCGGCGCGCATGACGGGTGAGCGTAGCCTCGTGAAGGCGACCTGTCCGAGAGCGAGGATGATGCCGCCGGCGATCGCGCCGGTGATGATCGCTGCAACGGGCCCTGAGCCGCTGTGATAGGCGGCAAGCCCAACAGTAACGCCGGCAAAGAACGGAAGTGCATGGACTGCCAAAGCGAAGAGCAGCCAGCAGAGATAGGCGAGCCCGACAAAGCTCAGAACGATGCCGATGATGATCATGATCATGGTGGTGCGCTCCGTGCAAATCGACGGCTGCGCCTCCTCCACCACCATGGCGCAGGGTTTAGAATACCCGATCTCTGTCGCCTTTGGAATCCATGTTCGGAGGGTGCATGCAGTCGAGCCAGGGCGATAGCGGTGCGTGCCGGGTCGGTTTACGCGCGCGAAAAACATGTGCAGCCGAGCCGCAACGCCGTGTTTGCGGCTGTGCGAGCTTGCAGATGTGCTGAAATTCGATGGGAATGGCGGCGCTTATGCGCCGCCGAATTTCCAGACCGGGATGCCGAGCTTCCTGGCCTTGTCAGCGAGATTCGCGGAGATGCCGGAGCCGGGGAAGACGATGACGCCGATCGGCAACACGTCGAGGATCTGATCGTTGCGCTTGAACGGTGCAGCTTTATTGTGGCGGGCCCAGTCGGGCTTGAATGCGATCTGTGGAACCTTGCGGTGGTCGGCCCAGCGGGCGGCGATGCGCTCGGCGCCTCTGGGCGACCCGCCGTGGAGAAGCACCATGTCGGGGTGCTTGGCGTGGACCTTGTCGAGCCTGTCCCAGATCGCGTGATGATCATTGAAATCGATTCCGCCGGTGAAGGCGATTTTGGGGCCTGCGGGCAACAGCAGCTCGGTCTCGACGCGGCGCTTGGCGGCGAGGAATTCGCGGCTGTCGATCATTGCCGCCGTGAGCGTACGGTGGTTGACCAACGAGCCCGTGCGCGGACGCCACGGTGAGCCGGTCGCGCGTTCGAACTGGTCGGCGGCGATGTCGCGGAAGAGCTCCATGCTGTCGCGGCGCTCGATGAGGGTCAGGCCTTCGGCCACGAGGCGCTCGAGCTCGACCGAGCGGATTTCGGAGCCGTCCTGTTCCTTTTGGCTGCGCTTCTGGGCGGCCTCGTTGTCGTCGAGCTCGCGTTGCACGCGGTCGGCGGCACGGTGGAAGAGATTGACCGTCGACCACAAGAGGTCTGCGAGGTCGGGCTCAATGCGCGTGTCGGACAGCGTCGCGACGAGCGCGTCGAAGATGTCGGCGACCGCACCGGCGATGGAGTTGGCTTCGGGGAGCGGCCTGGGGTCAGGCTCGTCCTGGAATGGACGGTAGCCATAGAGCTGGAGCTCGGTGAGGACGTGGTCGGTGCGAGATGTGTGCGGGGTTGAGAATTCGGTGTCGTCGCGATCGGTCGCCATGATGATATCCCTTCTCGGATTTCGGCCGCGCCTATTGCGGCCTTCACGGCGATCACCCGACGGCGGGCGGCCCGGGCCTGCACCGCCGAGCGTCAGCGACAGCGGCCGGAGCGAAGCGGAGGACGGCGGGCGGCGGCTATTTTGTTTCGCGATGCAAAGCCGGAGCCGTAAGAGCTCTGCGCGGCGCAGCCGCGTCGGCTTGAGTTGCTCTCCGGCGGCGGAAAATAGCCGCCGACCGCCGTTGCGGGCCCGGGCCGCCTGCCGTCCGACCGCCCTCTTGAAGGCCGCAGCGCGGCCGCTTTCCGGGAAGGGAGGATCAGCGGAGACCGATGAGGTCGATCCGGAAGCTCAGCGTCGCACTCATCGTGCCGGCTCGGCCGCGTCGATCGAGTTGAGGAATCGCGGCACGTCTTCCGGGGCGAGCTGGACACGCAGAGCCGCGCGAAGCTCATCGATGCCGAGGTGGCGCAGGTCTTCGTTGAGATCGCCCAGTGCCGGCGTGAGCGTCAGCGCTTCGATGCCAGCAGACTGCGCCCGCTCGGTCAATGTCGCCACGGCCACGTCGCCGGCCGGATCGCGGTCGCGTGCGACGTAGAGGCGGCGAAGCGCGACCGGGAACAGGATGGCGGCGAGGTGATTGGCCGAGAGCGCGGCGAGCGTGGGCAGGGTTGGCAGAGCGCTGCGCAGCGAAAGCATGGTCTCGAGGCCCTCGCCAGCCGCTATGACATCGGTCGCGACACCGAAACGGACGCCGTTCCCGAGGAGATAGCCCATGGCGCGCCGCGGCGTGTCGACTGGCGCCTTGTCGCGGCCTGACGGGTCGAGCCAGGTGCGATGCGCGCCTGTGATCTTGCCGGTGAGGTCGGTGACGGCGGCGATCAGCGCCGGCCAGACCTCGGTCGGGGCGTCGGCATCGGGCCGGTAATAACACCGCGGATGAAATCGCAGAGCGCGGATTTCCTGCAAGGCCGTGATGCCGCGTTTGCGCAAATACATCTCGGCGATCGTGCCCGCAATCGGCTGTGACATCGCGAACAGACGGCGTGCGGATTCGGGTGAGCCGGTCGGCGCCGGCGGCTGTTTCCGCGCATGGCAGACGGGTGACGGCTGGGGCCGGGGCAAGTTGAGAAAGCGTCGGGCTTCGCCAACGACATCATGGAAGTCGACGAGGTCACAGCTTTCTCGGATCACGTCGAGGAGATCGCCGTGCTCGCCGGTCGCTGCGTCCGTCCATTTGCCGGCGGCGCCTTTGCCGGACGCCGGTCCCGCTAGGCGCACGAACATGGATCGTCCCGGCGTGTTGCGAACGTCACCCACGATCCAGTAGCGGCCTGCGCGCCGCCCGTTTGACAGATAATGCCGGCACACCGTTTCGGCGTGCTCGGCGAGGCGACGCGCGAGATCGGAAGCTTGCGTGGACATGAGCGCACTCCGAGACGCAGAGGGCCCGCCGTTGCCGGCGGGCCCGAGGGTGGCGCGTACTGCTTTGTTACTCGGCCGAGACAGCGTGCGGCTCTGTCGCGACCGGCCCATCTTCGGCCGCAGCGTTGGATTCGGCCATGGCCGTTTCGCCGCCGATTGGCGCCGATTCTTCGCCGCCAGTCGCGACTGGTGAGCCAGCTTCGATTTCGGGCGCTGGCGATGCGGTCATGATCGCCCGACCAGGTGTACGCAGTGGTTCTGGCAGCCAACCAGAGCAGGCAAGCAGTTCTTGTGCCCTCTCCGCCATCTCGCCTTTCTTCAGATGATCGATGAGTTGTGCAGCCTGCTCGCCCTTTGCCTCGCGTACGGCCTGGATGATGCGGGCCTTGGTCACACGGCCGAGATAGTTGTCGACCGTTGGCGACCACCCGGCGGCCGCGACGTCGAGGTCGACGGCCCCGGCAACGCGGTCGGCATGAGTGAGTACGCGCGGACGCCGATTCCACGACTCATGAACCGCGTTGACGCTCAGTGCCACGCAATGCGCGAACAGCGCTTGGCGGCTGTCGGTATCGAATGCGACGAGTGCGTCCCACAGCTCGCCCGGCTTCCGCGGCAGCTGCTCGGACCAACAGTGATGCCGGTCGTCGACGGGCTTCGCAATGGCGGTGTCGTTGAGACCAGGCGCCTGGTTCCCGAACACGACGCTCTTCACATCGATCTCAACGCGCGACTCGGACGTGCAGCGGTAGAACGCCGCGAGGAACGCCACGTCCGGATTCTGAGCAAGCGCATCGCGCAAGGCGAGCGTGCGGTACGCCGTGAGCTCGGTCATCAGACGATCGGGGATGGGCTTCAAGCCCTCGTCTTCCTCTGGCTCCTGTTGGTCCGCGGGGCTACTGACCTCCGGCTCCGCGCTTTCGACCGCAGCCGCATCGATAGCGCCTGCGTCCGTCGCGCAAGTCTCCTGCTCGGATTCGGGAACGGCTGGCTCGTCCTCCGGCCGTACATAGGCGCGCTCCACGCGCAAGATGCCCGAGCCATCGATGCTGACGAACGCGCCAGCACGCGTGATCTCCTCGGGATCATACTTGACCGGTCGATCATCGAGCGCGGCAAGTGCCGTCTCGATCTCGCCAAGCCGTTGGTCGACGTCCTCGGCGAGTTCCTCGGCATCCGAATGGGCCTGCTCGAGCTTGTCATACTCCGCCCGCAGCGCCTCGGCCGTGGCCACCTCCTCATCGCTCATCGCGACTGGCTCACCAGAAATATGGCGCAGCCCGTAGGCGTGGCCGTAGGGAAAGTCGGTGGCGTGCTCCTGACACTCGTGGTCCGGACTGACCGTGAACGCCATGAGCTGGTCGAGCGTCATGCCGTGCTCGGAATAGACATCGAGCAGCTTCGGCGAGACGGATGCAAGCTTGAGCCGCTGTTTCACCACTTGAACGTTCACGAAGAACGCAGCCGCGATCTCCTCCTCGCTCATGCCCTTCTCGCGCAGTGCGAGCAAGGCACGGAACTGATCAAGCGGATGGAGCGGCGCACGCTGGACGTTCTCGGCAAGCGAGTCCTCCTCCGCGAGGCCTTCGGTACGCACGACACAGGGGATCGGCGCGGTGCGGGCAAGACGCTTCTGCTTCACCAAGAGCTCAAGCGCGCGATGGCGTCGCCCGCCGGCCGGGACCTCGAACATGCCGGTCTCAGCGCCGTCGTTGTCGAGAACCTGCCGAACCGTGAGGCTCTGCAGGAGCGTGCGGCGTGCGATGTCTTCCGCGAGCTCCTCAATTGAGACGCCCGCCTTGATGCGGCGGACGTTCGCCTGGCTCAGCACCAAGCGGTTGAACGGAATGTCACGCGACTGGCTGAGACTGATTTTCTGCTTTGACTTTGACATTTCGGTTTCTCCGCGACGGGCGGTAGAGAGCTCCTCTCTCGACCTCCTGACCAGTCACGAAGCTGGCGCCGCCCTCTTCCTCTTGAGGGCGGCGCCGAAGAACCGACGAGCGGAAAGGCAAGAAAGTTGAAAGTCGGATGCGCGGAAGAACCGGATTGCGGCTCGATGGGCGTCAGGTCACCCGTTGCTTAAAGCATTGAAATTACTGGCGCGCCCGAAGAGATTCGAACTCCTGACCCCCTAGATTCGTAGTCTGTCGGTCTTGCGACCGGTAAGCGGGGATGGTGAGTCACGATGCCGCGGGTAAACGCCGCTACTGCTGCAATCCGGTTCACGGAAGGCCCCAACCACCGCGTCACCATCCCTCCCTTTAGAACGCCGAAGTTTCTTTTCTTGCGATTGAGTTGATCGCGCTCTTCCAAGATTTCCAGGCCACAGGCACTCTGCCCCGCACCCCGGCGCTCTTATCAACCACCTTTGCAATGCGACGTCCTGCCATAATTCCAGTGGGATCTTGGCCCCGGCGTATGCCGGCTGAATTGGCAGCGGGCTATTGCGGAGAGTCGACCGTTGAGGCTTTCTTGAAGCGGGTCGGCAGCGAATACCCGCAGCCACGCATCAGCGAGGGGCGGCGTCGATTATGGCTCCGAGACGATCTCGATCAAGCGATCTTACCGTTCGACCTGCAGCGGGTGCGGGACGTCGCCGAGGATCTGTGAGCGTGACGCGCCCCCTTCCCCGGTTCGTTCGTATCAAGACCCTGGCGAGCGGG
>Ga0126379_10002133_pt1 | contig 12452 bp, 8 predicted proteins | sample PanSoiMetPlot_24_FD_92640 | JGI IMG/M metagenome (GOLD analysis project Ga0126379, IMG submission 92640) | Tropical forest soil microbial communities from Panama - MetaG Plot_24 | ecosystem: Environmental > Terrestrial > Soil > Tropical forest > Bulk soil | place: Panama | collected 2016-02-17
CGCGATGCGCAAGAGAATTATTGGCGATCATTCGTGAAAGGCGAACTGAGCGTGACAGATATTCCGGTCGAACATCTCGAGATGATCCGACCGCCTCACAATGTCCTGCTTGCTCAGGAGCTCGACGCATGGCTTGAGCGCACAAGGCCCTAGGCTGAAGGGCCGCAAATTGTTCGAACCATGCGCGCGCTCAAAAGACCCTTGTCGCTTGCGGTCACGTCGGCATTGGTCGCCGCGGTCGCCGCAGGCTTGGCGCAGGATGCGTCGCTATCTATGTCGCTACCTTTAGGGAGTCTTAGGCACTACAGCGGCCGGTAGCCGACCCGCGTATCTACAGCCTTCATTGCTTGCGCCTGCTGCTCCAGGGTGAGCGCGACTCGCGACAGCGGAGCGAACTCCAAGCCAGCAGCTTTCGCGAGCGTCAAGGCGCGGTCAAGCTCCCGGGGTCTGCAGCCAAATTCAGTTGGATGCTCGCTGACATCGTGGCTGAAACAAATAAGCCACTGGCGCCGTTCTGCGGCCAATTGGATAAGCTCTTCAATGTCGGGCTCGTCCGTCCTCTTGCTCTCCAGGCCGACAGCACGAAGCGCGTAGGGAGAGACCAATCCGCCATTTGAACCGCGCTCAACACTACGCGCGCAGGCAAAATACCGCATGACGATGCGAATGGAGTTTAGGGAGATATCGCCGAACGGATAGGCAAAGCTTATACGGCGACTGCCGGGAAGGCGGTCGGCCAGAAAGCGCTCATTGCGCTGAATGGATGCGACAAATTCGCGCGTCGTCGCTTGGAGGGCGCTGACGTGATCGTAGGTGTGTGCTCCGACCTCATGTCCGGCAGCGTAAAGGGCTTCCAGATCCGCCTCGTGAAACTGCTCAAGGCCCTCGTGGTAGGTGCCTTCGAGCCCGCCGCAGACGAAATATGTGCCCCGCACGCCATGGGCCGCGAGTATGGGGCCGGCGACGGTCCATGCAGAGCGTGGAAAATCGTCAAAGCTCATGCTGAAAATCCCGCGCTCCAACCTGAGCGACTTTCGCGGTCCAGGAAGCTTGAGCGCGAGCTTAAAACGCAGACGATCAATCGTGTTGAGACGCAAAGTATTCATCCCTGCTACTGCTGGAACAGCCAAGCATGAGATTTGTTCCTAGGATTGGCCTAAAGACCTATCCAGTTCTTCAAAGTTCATACGCTACTGGACGGCACCCGGTTCAACCTGAGGTCCAGGCACGGTCCCCTTTTGTGCGTTTCGACGCGGCGCTGGCGCTATCGGCGCTGATGCGTTGAAGCTGACACTCGGGTCGACTTTGAGTCGATTCGCCCACGCTATGATCGCCCGTCGCGGCCAAGCGAGCATGTAGCAGGTTGGGAGATACTTCCCTTCTTCGTAGAGCCTCTTTCGCAGGGCCGACCGGTAGATTGCATTCTGGATGTGGTGCGGCTCGGTACCGATGCGCACGTGAAAGGCGCCAAACTTCGTTTGGGTTTCTTGGATATAAGCTAGAGCGGGGCTGTTCACCGCCACGGCGGGATCGTAGAACCAACCAACTCCGACGATGCCAAGCACATTAGGATTGAGCTCGAGAACCTCGGCCATCGTAGCACAATGAATCGTCCAGCCTTCCGGATTGAAGTCGAGCGCCGCCCTGAGGTCGAGGTGCTCGTTGTACCAGCGTCCCCAGCCGCCTGATTTCATGTAAGCGAGCGCAGGATTGGCGGAGCGCGTGCGGGTTACTTCGCGCAGTATCAATTTTGGACCGATCCAATATTTGGGATCGAATTGAAGCGCACCGGCAGGGACGGTTAGTCCCAGCGCATACCGTACGTCCTTGGCGAAATATTCTTCTTGGTAGCGCTCGCAGACGCCATCGGTGAGATACTTGGCCAAGCGCCGAAAGAAATCCGGATAAAGGGATATCACTGAGGGGGGAAGCGAATCCTCGACTTCAAAAAAGCCCAACGCGAGGCGCGCAATGGCGACGCGCTGAAGCCGCGTCTTCCCCTGAACAGCCGCGGCATTCTTAAAAATAGTCGTGTCGCCAACCAGTTCATCAATCGCCCGTCCGGGGCCCATGAAGTCCCAATGATTGGCAATCGCTCTTGCCTTGGCGGCTGCGCCGGGGAGCAGGCGCGTCAGTTGCCGATCCTCATCGCCAACGAGATCGTCCGCGACGATTTGCAATTGCGCATAAACGTCGGCGAGTTCGAGGTCCTTGAGCCGCAACATTCCGAGAGACCTCTGGCTTGAGCATTGCTGGAATTATCTAGTAACGGACGCGTAAGGCTTTGGTTCCGTGGAAGGAACTGTCCGCCCCGAAGGCATGGACTTTTGGCCTATGCGTGCTGCGACCTGGAACCCATTCTTCGCGGCTACGTTCAAGCATGCATCGGGGCTGCGAGCAGATGCGTGCTCGTACGCTAGGCGCTTGCCGGAGGCGGCAAACCTTGAGCTTTACAGGCGCGAGCAGAGCAAAAGAAGATTCGGCCGGTGGAAAAGGGGCCGGGTCTGCCGCGCTCAATGCGGTGTTCTCGACCGTAAGACGAATTGAGCAGGAGAAGCGATTTGACCGCACCGCGCGCATTGTATGTCTGCGAAACATCACTCTCGAAGGGCTAGAGACCTTTCTAAAATTTCATCTCTACCAAGCGGGCATATCAGCCGACGTTGTGTTCGGCGGCTACGGAACGATGACGCAAGATGTCCTCTCCGATCAAACTCCCGCGCGGCAGAGTGATACCGACCTCATCGTTTTGGCGCTGACGCTTGAGGAACTCGATGCAGCTTATGGCACCTCCGGTTGGCACGCGAACGCAATACAAGCCGAGCTCAAAAGCCTCTTCGAACTGCTGGAAGAGAGGACCAGCGCAACAATTGTCCTGAATACCTTCATTGCGCCGTTGCACCCGGAGCTCGGAATCGCATTATCGGCCGATCGCTCTGATACCGTCTCGCAGGTCGCAGCGCTCAATCGCTTCATCGTTGAATTTGTCCGCGAGCGCGCTCCGCGATTCTGTCTTGCGGACTGGGACCATTATCTGCGTCTGGTCGGCGCGAAGGAGGCGCTCGATCATCGCTGCCGGTATCTTTGGAAGGCGCCGTTCAGGAAAGCATTCCTGAACGTTTATGCGCAGCACCTCTCCCGCATCGTGCGTGCGCTCAAGGGCCGAACGAAAAAGTGTTTGGTCCTTGACTGTGACAACACGCTATGGGGCGGCATTGTCGGGGAGGATGGACTGGAAGGCATCAAGCTCGACCGCAACGAATATCCTGGTAAGGCTTTTCACGATTTCCAAGAGAACCTATTGCACCTTTCGCAGCGTGGCGTGCTGATCGCGCTGTGCAGCAAGAACAACGAAGCCGACGTCCTCGAAGTGCTCGACAAGCACCAATGGTCGCGACTGAAGCGCTCGCATTTGGCCGCATGGCGTATCAATTGGCGGGACAAGGCCGCCAATATTGTCGAACTCGCCGAGGAGCTTAATCTCGGTCTCGATTCTTTCGTTTTCGTCGACGACAACCCCGCCGAATGCGAGCTGGTACGGAAGGTGCTGCCGGAGGTAACCGTCCTTCAGGTACCCGACAAGCTCTTTGAACTTCCTTCGCTTCTACTGGAGCAAGGATTGTTCGATACGCTGCGTTTAACTGACGAAGACGCGCAACGCACTGCACTCTATCAGCTGGAAGCCGGGCGGAAAGCAGCGCGCGGTGCGTTCAGCAGCATCGAAGAATACCTTTCGTCGCTCGAGACGGTTGCGACAATCCATCGGATTCGCCCCAGCGAAATTGGGCGCGTCGCGCAACTGACGCAGAAGACCAACCAGTTCAATCTCACCACTCGGCGCTACTCGGAACAGGATGTTCAGGATTTTGCCAAGCGGCCGGACGCCGCGGTCTTTTCGCTCTCCGTGCAGGACCGTTTCGGCGATTTGGGCCTCGTGGGCGTGATGATTCTCGAGCGCAATGGAGGTGTCGGAAAGATCGATACACTTCTGATGAGCTGCAGGGCTTTGGGCCGACGGCTGGAGAACGCCATGGTCGTCCAGTGCCTGGACGTTATGGAGGCGGCCTGGGATGTGCAGACGTGGGAGGCTGAGTACATCCCCACCCGCAAGAACATGCAGGTTGCCGATTTTTGGCCGGCGAACGGCTTCATCGAAACCTGTGCCGAGAACGGCCACAAAACCTATGTGCGGAAGGCCCGTGACGTGCGGTGCGAGATTCCCTCCCACATTTACGTAAGAGCGGAGTGACGAATGGCGGACGGGGGTGCGAGCGAAAGGTTCTTTCAGGTTTTCCTGTCGGTCTTGGACGTCGGGCGCGAGTCGCTGACTCCCCAAAGCTCGCGCGATTCACTGGAGGAATGGGATTCCGTCAAGCACATGCATGTCATGCTTGCCTTGGAAGAAGAGTTCAAAATCGAATTCACCGATGACGAGATCGCCAATCTGGCGAATGTAGAGGATCTCATGCGCGTCATGTCAGCAAAGACCGGCGCGACCTTGTCGTGGCAGTAGCCGGCATTGTCGGCCGCAACATTGTGGTTACGGAGAGCGCGTTTCTGCCCATGATCGAACTCGCTGCCAAAAGCTTCAATACGGCTGACCAGGCACACTTTGCATACGTCTCCGGCGACACCAATCCGCTCCATCTGGATCCGATTGCCGCACGACGGACGCAAATGGGTGCGTGCGTCGTGCACGGCATGCATGCGGCGCTGTGGGCGCTGGAAACGGCTTGCCGTCGGCAGCCTCTTTCGTTTTCGCATCTCCAGATAAAGTTTCTGGCGCCGATCTACGTTGGCGAAACTGCTGCCGCAACGGCCGAGCGTCGCCCGGAGAACGAGCTTCGAATTGAGCTCAGCGTCGACGGCGTGCTTGCGACCGCAATCTCCATGCAGGCAAGGCAATCTGCTTTGTTCCCGGTCCGCCCGACTTTCACGGAGCCCGAGAGAGCGGATTGGCCGCGATATCCGATCGAACTCGATCTGAAGGACATGAACGGCCAAGCGGGCTCGTTTGCGTTTGCGCATCCGGCAGACGTTGCGGCCGAGGACTTTCCTGCGCTCTGCCGTGCGATCTCTTCCGAGCGAGTCGCCGCCATGATTGCGCTATCGCGGCTTGTCGGAATGATATGCCCCGGACTGCATTCGATTCTGCAAGGTTGCACTCTCGTGTTTACGGAAACCACGAAGAGAGAAGTGCTGGAGTATTCGACCGTCGAGGTTTCCGAGCGCATGCGGCTTGTGCGGCTGCAAATCTCCGGCCCAGGCATCGATGGAGAAGTTGTTGCATTTCGCCGCTCACCACCGACTCTACAGCCGACGCTAGCCGACATCGCAACGCGAGTTCCTCCCTCGGCCTATATTGGTCACAGAGTGCTGGTGGTCGGCGGCTCGCGAGGGCTTGGCGAGGTCACTGCAAAAGTGTGCGCGGCAGGTGGTGCGGACGTGCACATTACTTACGCCGCGGGAGAAACAGACGCACGGCGGGTGTCGCAGGAAGTTTCGCGGCACGGATTAAGGTGCAGCGCACATCGCTTTGACATTCGTGGCGACATTAGATCCCAGCTTCGGGAAATCTCCTTCAGACCGACGCATATGTATTATTTTGCCTCGCCGCCGATCGTAACGCGACACGGGAAATTCATGAATGAGTCGGCGCTAGCCGAATTCCTGTTCTTTTTCACAAACGGGTTTTCCAAGACCTGTGAATCGCTGCTTGCAAATGCCGCCGACAATCAGCTTCGCGTTTTCTACCCTTCGTCCACTTCGGTCACCCATCCTCCAAGAGGATTCACCGAATACGCGATGGCGAAAGCGGCCGGCGAGGCGCTCTGTCGAGGCATGAATGCTCATATTCCCGGCGTTCAAGTCATTTTTTCTCGGCTGCCGCGCGTGATGACGGATCAAACCGCGACCATCATGTCCGCCCAAGCGCTGCCGGTCCTGGATGTAATGCTGCCGGTCATCGCTGAAGTGCAGGAACAGAGCGCAATCGAGTTGGAACCAGTCTAGGAGCCTTACGTGCGCAGGGATTTGTCCGTGTGTGACTGCCACTCTCCACGATCGGCTCTTTACGGTAACGGAATGAATTTAGCCACTTCTAACGGAACGATTCCAAGTACTTGAGAGTTGCTGCCTCGCGCGTTTTGTTGCGCATTTCGGAGTTCCATCCGCGTGATTACCGTTCTGCCGGGCCGCGAATTGTCTCCAAGTTTGGCGCAGAAATGGCGCGTCCTGCAGGCGACCAACAGGTCTCTTTCTCCCCCATATTTTTGCCCGGAATTCACCTCTGCGGTCGCGGAGGTGCGCGAGGATGTGCACTTCGCGATCATTGAAGACCGGGGCTCCGTCGCAGGTTTCTTTCCTTTCCAGCGTCAGGGACGGTGGGGGCAACCCGTGGGCAGCATCATCTCCGATTTTCAGGGCATAATTTGCCGGCCTGAACTCGAGATCGACGTTCCGCGTCTCCTCAAAGCCTGTCGTCTGCATGCCTTTGATTTCGACCACATGCTGACCGCACAGCCGGGCTTTGCGCCGTATGCGAGGGGACTCGAATGTTCGCCTCGCATCGATATCAGCAGTGGCTTTGCGGCGTATGTGGCGGAGCGCCGTAAGGCCGGCTCCGAACAGATCAAAAAATGCGGAAGCCTTAGCCGGAAGCTCGAACGCGAAGTTGGCCCGATGCACTTTGTTGCCCACAGCGAGGATCCCAAGCTGTTGAGCGGCTTGCTGAATTGGAAATCGGCGCAATATGTGCGAACCGCTCAGTATGATCTCTTCAACGTGGCGTGGGTTCGCGGACTCATGGATCGGATCCACGCCACGCAGACTGAAGGTTTTGCTGGGTCCCTTTCGCTCCTCTATGCCGGGGAGAGTCTGATTGCCGGACATTTCGGGATGCGTACGCCAAGCGTCTGGCACTATTGGTTTCCAGCTTATGACATACGCTTCGCACGATACTCGCCGGGACTCCTGCTGCTGCTGAAGATGGTGGAACACGCCGCCGAGATCGGCGTGCATCATATCGATCTCGGCAAGGGCATGAGCCTGTATAAAGAGCGGCTGATGAATGCACGCGCCATGCTGAGCTGTGGCAGCGTCGAAATTCCATCGCTCCTGATGCTGAAACGTACCTTTGGTCGGCTCATCTGGGCGATGGGTCGAAGAGCGGTTTTGAACTCACCAATGGAAGCGCCGGCGCGAAAGATCGTACAGGCGCACCGGCAGCGCTCGACCGCGAAACTCGCGAGCTGATGACGAGCTATCGCTTTGCTGTTAGGAGGCACCGAAATTGCAAAAATTGCTCCTCTGCTTGTCAGGGACTGTCCCTCTTTCGACAGGCTTGGCCGAGGTCGCAACCCTTGGTTTGCAAAGGCCGCCGATCTGGAAATCGCCGACGTGGTGGATTCACACTAAGACATGAGCGACAAGCGCGCTTTTTTTGGAACTATCGCGCTTGGTTCGGTGAATGTCGCGCGGCTCGGGCTACAATTGCTCATCCTGCCAATCCTGGCGCGGATTTTGGGCCCTGATGCGTTTGGCTTGCTCGGTTTGGCTATGCCTTTCATCTTCCTCGCCGGGATAATGTCCGATGCAGGCATGGGCAATGCACTCGTCCGCGAGCCCAATCCTTCGTTGCAACTGGAGTCCACCGTGTTCTGGTTGGCCCTTGGGGTAGGCACCAGCTTGGCGGTAGTTATTTGCCTCCTCGCGCCCATTTTGGCCGCAGCATTCGAGCAGCCGAAACTTGCACCGGTGCTGATGGCGCTTTCGCTGGTGTTGGTGCTCGCCGGTTCGCTTGCGGTTTCGAACGCCCGCATAACCCGCGCACGGAATTTCGTCGTGTTCGCGATCGGTGAAGTCATTTCTCTCGTCCTGAGCGCAACCATGGGCATCTATGCCGCGCTTCATGGTTTCGGGCTCTGGAGTCTCGTCATTCAACAGTTGGTGCTCTGGATCACCAAGACCCTGTGGCTCTTTCCGGTCTCGAAATTCCGGCCCGCACTCTTCTGCAGACCTGCCTTGGCGCGGCCCTATATGCATTTCAGCCTCAACAGCGTCGCTGCGAGTCTTGCTGACTTTGCAGGAAAGAGCATGCCGTCTTTGGTTGTCGGGGGTGCACTTGGCGTTACTTTGCTCGGTCACTATTCCATGGCCTACCAGTTAACGCGCGTACCGGAGATGGTGATTTCGGGGCCGGTCTATCTTTCCATCTTCGCTGCCGTGGCGCGGGTTGAAGGCAAGGATGCCGCGCGGTCTCTCGTGCTCAGCAGCTTGCGAATGATGCTTCTCGCACTTGCGCTCTTGTTTTGCGGACTTTATTTCAGCGCCGACGTAGTAACCCAATTGCTGTTGGGGCCGAAATGGGCAGCGACCGGACCGATAATGGCCGCGCTTGCACCGGCAGGGTTTTTTCTTTGCCTTTATTCGTTCATGGGCGCCGTGCTTTTGGGCCTCGGCAATTCGGCCCGGCAATTCATGCTGACGGCCTTGTGCGGTATCGCGATGTTGCTAGGCGCTCTCCTTGGAACGCGGTTTGATATCAATGGAGTTGCGATTGGAATCAGCGCCGGGGCCGCGTTGCTTGCCCCCTTCTATTTGAATGCTATCGCCAATGAGATGCGGCTAAGTGGAGCGATGCTTCTTTCCGTATTGGTCCCGCCGCTTGCTGCAACCACGATTATGACGGTGGTCATGCTTGCGATTCATGGCGAGCTCACGCAGCTCGGCGATGAAGCGCAGCTGCTGGCTATCATAGTCGTTGGAACGTTATCATTCGCCGCCGCGATCGCACTTACGGGCGGACGCAGGTTCATCGAAGATCTGAAATATTTTCGCCCCTGGGGTTCGCGCGAGATTGGGGTCGATTCGAGCACTCGCGTTTAAGGCCGCTGTCACTAGCGTTCATCTCGGCTCAGCTCGTCATGACCAAGGGGTGCCATGACGAGCCGGGATTGGACAGCGCCGCGCCCGAAAGCAGTGTGCTTCCGCTCATCAGCCATACAGCCGGCGTGCCGTTGTCGTTCTGCCAGAGAATGTCGGCGTGAGAATCGCCGTTGAGATCGCTGGCGCCAAGCGCGTGCCACGTCGAGCCGGGATTGAATCCGCCGGCGACTGCACCCGAGACCAGATTCGTTCCATTCATGAACCAGATTACTGCCGTCCCGTCGGTATTCTGCCAGAGGATGTCGGACCTTCCGTCGCCGTCAAAATCACCGGCGCCTTTGACGTGCCAAGCGGTTCCTGGATTCGGCCCAACACCGGAGCCACTGACAAGGCTGGTGCCATTCATCAGCCACACAGCCGCTTGTGCCTGGTCGCTTTGCCAAAGGATGTCGGCTTTTCCATCGCCGTTGAAATCGCCGGCGCCGATTACGTGCCAAGTCGATCCGGGATTGGTTAGCGATGCTCCGCCGATCACGTTTGCGCCGTTCATCAGCCAAATCGCCGGTGTACCATCGCTATTCTGCCATAGGATGTCGGCGTGCCCGTCGGCATTGAAGTCCTCGGCGCCGACGATGTGCCAGGCACTACCGGGATTGAAGCCCGCGACTGCGCCGGAGGTAAGAGTCGAACCATTCATGAACCAGATCACCGGTGTGCCGTCGCTGTTTTGCCAGAGAATGTCGGCTTTACTGTCACCGTCGAAGTCGGCTGAAGCCTTGATGTGCCACGCGGCGCCGGGATTTGGTCCCGCGCCCCCTCCGCCGATTTGGCTTGCACCGTTCATCAGCCACACTGCCGCTTGGCCGCTGTCGCTCTGCCAAAGCACGTCGCTCTTTGAATCACCGTTGAAATCGGATGCAGCGTGGTGCTGAGCCTGGCCGGTCTGCCCGAGCAACGCGGCCACGGTGAGGCCGGCAGGAGAAACGTGGTCAAGCGTGGTGATCAGAGTCCAGGATGCGCCGGCGGCGGGACCATCCGCATCGAATAGTACGAGTGTCCCGCCTGATCCGTCGCTGGCCAACTGCATGTACCCATCCGCAACCGGATCCGAACCGGAATAGCCACTGGATGCAAACAGCGTGTGCAGATCGAGTTTGTCCGTGCCGACGGAGAAGTCGGTGATGTGGCCTGCGTTCCACGGAAGGTAGGGATACGAGAAGGTATCCGCACCGCTGCCGCCGGCGAGAATTACGGAGTTGTGTCCAGCGATGAGGGTGTCGTTACCCCCGGCGCCGTTCAACGTGGAGGCGTAATCGTTGGAGGTGATGACATTGTCCTGAGCGTTGCCCGTAGCGGACTGCGGGACTGCGCCAATCAAGGTGACGTCATGCGGACCGGCTGGCATCGTGTAGGCAACGGCAGCTGTCAGAATGAGTCCGTTGTCATGCGGCGTGATCGGTGTGCCCGCTTCGGTAAACTCGCTGTGCTGTGAGCCGGTCGCCGATGTCCAATTGACGATATAGCGGCCATCGGAAAAGACGTCTATTTGTGGCGGGCCGCTCGATGAAGCCGGTGCTCCGAGGGCCTGCGCCGAACCCACGGCTGCGCCGGACGAATTGAATTCAGAGGCGTATATTTGCGTCGGTTGGCCGTTGTTCGTTCCTGTCCATACCGCGACAAATCCGCCGTCGGGCAATCCTGCCACCGCCGTGTTGTAGATCGCGATTGGAATTCCGCCATATTGGGCCGGTGTCGCCGTTTCCAAAAACGTTCCATCGGGAGCAAATTGCTGGATGGTTAGAGAAACGCTGTAATTGAACGTATCAACGTAGCTCACGACATAGCCGCCATTTGCGGTCGGTGCGACGGTGAGTTCGCTGACGAGGTCGATACCGACGTTACGCACAAATTCGGCACCGATAGGATTGGAGGCGGAATCGTAGCGCTGCACGTGAACGGTCACCGCGCCGCCCTGCGGTTGTTCGACGTGCGCCACTACGTACCCACCGTCCGGCAAGAGCGCGGTTGAGCTCGAGGACGAAACGACATTCTGGCGGCTGACAAATGCCGTCTGGCCTAGCGGGAGAGACGCAGGAGCATGAGCGGCGCCCACCGGAGAGCCGTTCGCGTCGTAGTCTTGCGCGACGGGGGCGGCGCCGACGCTCGTATCCCAGATGACGGAAAACCCGCCTGTACTTAGAGGCGTGGCCGTAAACCAAACCGCAGGACTGCCGGCGACGGTGACCGCTGAACCGATCGGTTGATGACTTGCGTTGTAGCGCTGAAAAATAATTGCGCTTGGTGTCTCAAAAACAATGACCGAACCACCACCGGAGAGATCGATCGAGACTGCCATCGTGTAAAAAGACCCGGCTGGTTCTTCAACTCAACGTCGGGCGGCCTAAGCCGTTGCTTCAGCTTGACGAAGTTGATCGTAAAATCGTCGCTCCAGCTTGGGCTATGCCGTTAAACATCAGTATCCGGATAATCTTTCAGCTTCCCGTTGCAAGCATGTGCCATGGATTTCCAGGATTGGTGAAGGCGGCTCCTGACAAAAGCGAACTTCCATTCATCAGCCAAACGGCTGGCGTCCCATCGGCGTTTTGCCAGCCGATATCGGCCTTGCCGTCGGCGTTGTAGTCCGCAGCCGAAACCGCGCGCCATGCCGGTCCCGGGTTGAATCCGCCGGCAACCGCGCCCGCGACGAGATTGGTTCCGTTCATGAACCAGATCACCGTCGTCCCGTCATTGTTCTGCCAAAGGATGTCGGACTTGCCGTCACCGTCGAAATCGCCGCTTGATTTGACGTGCCATGCGGAGCCGGGATTGGGTCCGACGCCCGAGCCGCTCACAAAGCTTGTGCCGTTCATCAGCCACACCGCCGCCTGTCCCGAATTGCTTTGCCAGAGGATGTCCGCCTTGCCGTCGCCGTTGAAATCGCCGAGGCCCTTGATCGTCCACGCCACGCCGGGATTGAGGAGTTTTGGTCCGGCAAGGAACGTCGTTCCGTTCTCGTACCAGATGCAAGGCGTGCCGTCGGTGTTTTGCCAGAGAATGTCGGTGGAGCCGTCGCCATTAAAATCGCCGGCCTGGATCGGCTTCCATGTGGTGGGCACGACCGGTCCCATCGGAGCGCCGCCCGCATAGACGGTTCCCGATGCGTCCGTGTACCAGCACGCGACCAAGCCAGCGGAATCGTTCCACCATATAATGTCGGCGCGGTTGTCGACGTTGACGTCCTCTCGGGTCGGACCCTGACCCAGAGTGACCGCCATGTCGGCGAATTGGAGCTTTTCGACGCGGTTAAGTCCGTCGGTGCCGTCGGGCCCGCTGACAGTTACGCCGCCCGATCCGGTGCGGGTAATAGTGTAGGAACTGCGGTTGCCGGAGAAATTCGCCGTGTCCACTCCTGGGCCGCCATCGATGTTGTCCGCGCCCCCGCCGCCAGTGAGGGAATCGTTGCCCAGGTCGCCGTCGAGACTATCGCCGGAGCTCCCGCCGACGATCGTATCGTTGCCGTAGGCGCCCTGGATCATGCGTGCCGTGGCGTCGCTCGCCGTAATCGA